>Ga0134128_10006174_pt1 | contig 14510 bp, 9 predicted proteins | sample KB31754_FD_96462 | JGI IMG/M metagenome (GOLD analysis project Ga0134128, IMG submission 96462) | Terrestrial soil microbial communities with excess Nitrogen fertilizer from Kellogg Biological Station, Michigan, USA - KB3-175-4 | ecosystem: Environmental > Terrestrial > Soil > Unclassified ... | reverse complement strand
CCGGAACATCGAAGGCTGGTTCTCGCGCACGAGTCGGAACACATTACGGCGCGTGATCCCGAGCGATTGATGCTCGCGGTAATCGCGTTGGTCCTGATGCCGTGGAACATCGGGTTGTGGTGGTGCGCGGCCAGGCTTCGGCGCGCGATCGAGCTCGACTGCGATATGCGGGTTCTGACTCGATATCCGAGTGCGAAGGATTACGGTCACGTACTGTTGGAAGTCGCTGCACGCGGGCGGAACAGTGGCCCGCTCGCCGTTCCGATGGTTGCGCTGCTGAGGCTGCCATCGGAGCTGGAGTTGCGGTTGCGCGCCATGACCACTGTGCGGCGAATCGGGATACAGAGCGTGGTCACCGGAGGTGTAGTTGCGCTCATAGCCGTTGCGGCGGCGTTCACGACGCCAGTGCCAACACTTATGTCACGTGCCGCGGCGCCATTGCGGATTGCGCCAGTGTGGCCCGTTCGACCCGACACCGCATCAAAGCGCCGGATCGACAGTCTCGCCATACTGCGGAGACAGAACGACAGCCTGCGCACACGCGAGCGGATGATGGCAACGCGGATGCGCGCACTGCAGCGCGCGACGAACGAGCGCGATTCCGTGGAGGCGATACTCAATGCAGCACGGAAGAACACGCGCACGCTACGCGCTTTGGAATTGCGCCCCTCGGGAACCGCGAGTTATACCATGACGTATTTCCGCTTCCAGGTCGACAAGCCTGCGAGAATGCTGCCCACGACGGTGACGCCGGTATATCCCGATAGTTTACGCCGCGCGGGAATCGGTGGTGAGGTCGATGCGGAGTTCACCGTTGATACCACGGGCCGCGTGGATCGGGCCGCCGGCATCAAGATCACCAACGCGACAGATCCGCTCTTCGAGCAGGCAGTCCGCACCGCACTTCCCAAAATGACGTTCGCACCGGCTGAAATACGCGGTAAGCACATCAGGCAATTGGTACAGCAACCGTTCACGTTCGCGATCACCAAAGATCCGCAATGATGGATCACCCATCTGCAATCACGCGAACGTTCATTTCGGGCCGGAGCATATCAGGGCTGATAATCGCGATACTGTGGGCTGTTCCCTGCGCCGCCCAGACGCATCACGATACCATTCGCGGCACCGTAACAACCGATAGCGGGAAGGTCCTCCCTGCTGCGGACATCATCATCACGATGGCGCCCGATCGTCTCTCGCGAGCGACGACGACCGACAGCGCCGGGCGCTACTCGATGGAGTTTGCGAGTGGCACGGGCGACTATCTGGTGCACATCTCCGCCGCCGGGTACGGCACATACCGCAAGCGCGTAACACGCGTTGGGTCGGATTCACTATTTACCGTGGACGCCACGCTTGCGCGGACCGGCATTCAGCAACTCGCTGCGGTAAAGGTCAAGGCAAAAGAGAAGCCAATCCCGTCGCGCACGCTGCCCTTCGGAGCAGAAGCCGGCGCTTCGGAACAGCTCGCCGGTGGCGTGAACGGCGCCGTCTCACCGGATCAGGCTGGCGATCTGGCGGCCATCGGCGCCACGATTCCAGGGGTCGCGTCCACGCCGGCGGGACTCGCGGTAGGCGGCATCGGCGGGCAGAACTCGACGACGATCAACGGAATGGCTTTTGCAGGCGCCGACGTTCCGCGCGATGCGCGAACCAACGTGCGGGTGTCGAGCTCCACGTACGATCCATCGCGCGGCTGGTTCGGCGGCCTGAACGAGAACGTCGAGATGTCCAGCGGAAACGTTTTTTCGAGCCGCAGAGCGCATATAACGCTTGACGCGCCAGCACTGCAGTACACGGATCCGGTGTCCGCGCGAATGGGGCAACGTTTCAGCAACGTCATCGCAAGCTTTGGCGGCGACGGGGCCATGGACAACGACAAGTTCGTTTACAACTACGGCTTGCAGGCGGGGCGACGCACTTCGGATGCGGTATCACTCTCCAACGCGGCACCAGATCTATTGCAGCACGCCGGCGTATCGGCTGACTCCGCTGCTCGCCTGTTCGATCTCCTGTCCATGGCCGGCATTCCCCTCCGCACGACGGCCGTGCCGTCGTCGCACCTGATGCAAAACGCATCTTTCATAGCGCGAATCGACCACGCACCGTATAACTGGGACACCTTCAAGCCGGCGCGAACGACATGGGGCTTGCTGGCATACGGGAAGCTCGCGAGTGACAACGCCGCTGCTGTCAGTCCGACGGCGATCGCCGCTCACGGCGCTTCGACAGCGCAAGGGATCGGCATGCTGCAGGGGCTCTTCTCGACTTACGTGCACGGCGACTACCTCAACGAGGAGCGCAGCGGGTTCACGTTCTCGCGAAACAGCTCCACTCCGTACGCGGCGCTTCCGGACGGGAGCGTGCTCGTCGGTTCGTCGTTCCCCGACGGCACCGGCGGTCTCACCTCGCTGGCTTTCGGCGGCAACGGCACGATGCTGAGAGACACGCGACAGTGGACATGGGAAACGACCAGCATGACGCAGTTCTATGCACACGGACGCGATACCCACCGCATCAAGCTCGATGCCGACTCTCGTATCGATGGAATCAGCGAGCAGACGAACAGCAATTCCCTGGGCTCGTTCTCCTTCAACTCGCTTGGCGATCTCGCGCTAAACCAGCCGTCCAGTTTCACCCGGTCACTGAATGCGCCGACGCTGCACGGTTCTGTCTGGAATGGCTATGTCGCACTCGGCGATCTCTGGCGCAAGTCCTCGACATTTCAGGTGATGTACGGCGCGCGGCTCGAGGCCAATCGCTACACGTCCGTGCCGGAGTTCAATCCGGCCGTGCATTCCGCATTCGGACTGCGCACCGATAACGCACCCAACACGATTCACATCAGTCCGCGAATCGGATTCACGTGGGTGAGGAAGGAGCAGGGTGAGGGAATCACCTTCAATCGAATCGGCCAATTCCACACCGGTCCAACAAGCTACGTGCGCGGCGGAATGGGGGAATTCCGAAACATGCTGCCCGCGAATCTTCTTACCAACGCGTCTATCGCAACGGGCCTTTCGAACGGACTGCAATCGATCACCTGCGTCGGTGCGGCAACGCCGATTCCCGCATGGGACCGGTATCTCACCGACCCCGGTTCGATACCCACGGCGTGCCTCGGCGGCGCCACGCCGCTCTTCACGGACGCTGCGCCGTCGGTGCAACTCTTCGATCCCGGATATACCGCGCCACGCAGCTGGCGCGGCAATCTGGCGTACTCGTCGAGCTACAAACTTCTCACCTACTCGATCGAAGGCCTATACTCGCTCAATCTGAATCAGCCCGGACGCACCGACGTCAACTTCGCCAACGTCCCGAAATTCACACTGCCTGACGAAGGCCGACCAGTTTTCGTCGACCCTGCGAGCATCGTCCCAGGCACTGGCACGCTTTCAACGGTTCAGGCGCGCGTCTCGCCGCTATTTGGCCACGTCATCGACAACGTCTCCACGCTGGCGTCCCGGAGCAAGCAGGTCACTCTGTCGCTGTCACCGGAACTCGATGGAATCTCCAGCTGGTTTTTCGCGCTCAACTACACGCTGGCGAACACTCGAGCTCGCGAGAGTGGCTTCGACCAATCGACCTTCGGGAGCCCTGTCTCGCGCGCGTGGGCGCGCGGCGATCTCGACGTCAGACATCAGCTCCTGCTACAGGGTGGCTACACCTTCAAGGACGTGGCACTTACGTTCTTCGGTCGCCTGCAATCGGGACTTCCCTTCACTCCCATGGTTGGCGGCGATGTGAACGGTGACGGGCTCGCGAATGATCGGGCATTCGTCTTCGATCCTGCGACTGCGAGCGATGCATCGCTCGCGAGCGCAACACGTTCACTGCTCGCCAGCTCATCGAGTAGAGTCCGGAATTGCCTTCTCGACCAGATGGGCCACGCGGCCGCGCGCAACAGCTGCGAAGGGCCGTGGACCGAGTCGCTCAACGCGCAGCTGTCGTATAGCGGGAAGATGCCGATCACCAAACAGTACGGCACCATCTCGCTCGCGTTGTCCAATCCACTGGGCGGCATCGATCAACTGCTGCACGGTGCGAGCCACCTGCGCGGATGGGGCACCCCGGCGTTTCCGGATCCCGTTCTCTACAGACCAACGGGTTTCGATCCGGGCACCGATCGGTTCCGGTATTCAGTCAATCCGCGATTTGGGAACACGAGCCCGAGCAACACGCTGTTACGGGTACCATTCCGCGTGACTCTGGATATTTCACTCAGCGTAGGGCGTCCACTGCCGCAGCAGATGCTCAATCGCTGGCTCAAGCCGGGACGCAACGGCCGAAAGGGACCGCGACTTTCCGTCACCGAGCTCAAGCGTCGCTACGCGCGTAACGTACCTGATCCGTACGCGTCGATCCTGGAGGAATCCGACTCGCTGCTACTGAGTCGCAATCAGGCGGAGGCGCTTCAGAAGGCGGACACCGCTTACAGACAGCGCATGGACAGCGTGTGGACTGCGCTCAGCGAATATCTCGCGGGCCTCGGGGACGACTACAATCCCGCCGACGCATTGAAGAAGCAGGAGGCGGCAGTCGATCAAGGATGGGAGGTGTCGCGGCTCGACGTCCAGCGTACATTGCCGAGGATCCTGAGTCCGATCCAGCTCAAATTGCTGCCGTGGGAATCGGCGATGTTGTTCAAGGCCAAGGAGCAAGTCCACATCAGGATATTCATGCTGGGCAGTTGAGGAAACAAGCGAAAGGCGTGATTCGCGGAAGCCGGTCGTCCCGCGTTGCGATCGTCACCCCCGCCAAAGCAGGGGTGACGATGCTCCGGTTGATTACGACTCTCGACGCCAGCGGCGTACCCCGGCAGCGTTCTTACAGCTTCGCAATCGCCGCGAGTATCTCCGCGTTACCGCGCTTCCCACTCGGCGTTTCTTCGATGTGCTCCCACCGGATCACGCCGTTCCTGTCGATCAGAAAGTAGGCCCGATTCGTAAAGAACGCATCCTGCCACATCACGCCGTACGCCTGTCCGGCATCGCGCTTGAAGTCGGATAGCAGATCGGTCTTCATGTGATGCTTCGCCTTGAATTCCTTGAGTGTCGGTACGGAATCGACCGAGATCGGCAGCACTACCACTCCGGCACGCACGAACTCGTCGTAATCGTCCGAGAACTCGCACAACTCCGCCGTACAGGTGCTCGTGAATGCGAGTGGAAAGAACGCGATCAACACCGCGCTATTTCCGCGAAACGATGACAATGTTACCTGTTGCCCGGATGTCGAGCCCAGCGTGAAGTCGGGTGCGGTGGCACCAACGGGCGGTACTGGCTGATTCTGGATTTGCATGGGTGTGATGATCACATGATGTAACGGATGTACACCACCAGCACTATACAGAAGATGATGGAGTACAGGATGACGATATTGTCGCTCCTACGCTTCGGTCCCTTTCCGGACGCTTGCCGACGACTCATTTCTCTCGATCTCCAGGTTCGCGACCGACCGGTCGGACGCCGCTTTTACGCACGCGGCGACGATACGAACATTAAATAGCCGAACGTCAGAGCGAGAAGCCAGTATATCGCTGTAATTATCTGCAGAACCGGCGCCGCACCGGCCTCCAGCGCCAGCCTGATCAGCGTGAGGGCTCCAACGAAGGCGTGGGCGGCGTTCCCGACCACGTAGGAGCGGCCAAAAACCCCGCCGACTATGGCCCCGCGAACCATCCAGCCGGTCATCGCCAGCCCGAAGAGGGCGGCACCGTAGAGCTGGAGCAGAACGGTTATCACAGGTGCGTGTGGCGCTCCGATCGAGCGCGCGAGCTCGGTGGGGGCGAAGATGAGCGCGATGCCAGCCACACCCAGAATCACCGTGGTCCCGAGTATGATGCGGCGAGACGTGGAGTTGGAAATGCGGATACGATCGGCCATCGTTCGAGATAAGAGGGCGATGGCGCGGGCGCAATGGGTTCGGCGCGTTTCTTACCGAGACCGCTGCGACTGCCATGCCATACCCGTCACGCGCGAGCCGGGAACACGGTATCATTGGATTGGGAGACCGTTGAATGACGCCAAGACTCGACTGGGATGCCAGCACCGATGGTGCGCAGCGCGCGGCTCGCCTCGTGGCGCTTCGCGCGCTCGACGACGTCACGGACGCGTACGAGAAGATCGCCCGGCGAGACGCGGAGTCGATTCATGATTTTCGTGTGGCACTCAGGCGGCTGCGGTCGTGGATTCACGTGTACCGACCATGTCTCGATGACACGCTTCGGAAACGTACACGCCAGCGATTGAAGGGAATCGCGGACGCGACGAGAGATCTGCGCGATCTCGATGTGCAGATTGCATGGCTCACGTCTGAACGGAACGCACTGGGTGATGCGCGTCTCGATGCTGCAACCTGGATCATCTCGGAGCTCAAGCGCGACCGCAAGCCGGCGTGGCAAGAGTTCCGGAACTCACTACGACGCGATTTTGCCAGAACCAAGTGGGCGCTGCGCAAGGAACTGCGCCATTACGTCACGTTGCACGATATTCGTGACGGTGACAGCGTAGCGACAATGCGAAAGGTGACGGCGTCCCTGCTCGGCGAACAGGCCGCCGCTCTCGCGGCGGCGTTCGCACGCGTTCGGTCCGCGGACGACGCCAGACGGCTGCATCGCGCGCGCATTCTGGCCAAGCGCGCGCGTTACGTTCTGGAGGCGTTATCGGCACAGGGGCCCGACCTGTCAAATGTTGCAAATGAGCTCGCGCGGTTCCAGGACGTAGTCGGCGAGCTGAGGGATGCGCAGCTGCTGGCGCATCGAGTCGCACGCGAAGTCACCTCGATCGCGGCCGAGCGTACCGCTCTGGTGGCGAGCGAGCTGGTGTACCGGCCGAGTGGAGCGATGGACTTCACGCGAGTGACCGCGGATTCGCCCTTCGATGCCTCGTTGTCGTTGCTCTTCGCGCGGCTGCACGACCGAATCTCGGCGGCGGAGCGTGCAGTTACAGTATCGCTTGGTCCCGAAGCGAACGGCCGGCTCGTCGGTGCGCTGGCGACTGCCGCGAGACGATTCGGCGATCATACGTAGTGGCGCAGTGGAGGCTAAGGGAATCGAACCCTTATTCTCGCCTTGCAAAGGCGATGTCCTACCGTTGAACGAAGCCCCCGGCTGATTCGCGCCCGAAGCCGCGAATCAGACAATTTAATCGGACGCGATCGTGATGTAAGGCGCGGATACACCCACGCCCGGCTGATTGCGCACAGTGCCCGTCGGATAAAAACGGGGCAGACGTGGCGTCTGCCCCTGCTTCGGCTACTCGTGCGCCGGGAGAGCGTCCATCGTCTTGGGATTAACCGGCACCTGAACCTCGTCACGGTACGGCGAGGTCATCAGGAACACGCGCATGCGCGGGAACGCGTCCATGAAGGCGATGTAGCACAGCCCCCAGATACCGAGGAACCCCGCTGTAATCGCGATCTCCCACAGACCGAACGGAAGACTCCCGTCCACGCGTACACCGTAGATGGACGGATAGATCTCGTCATAACGGTGCAGATACAATCCGACGACAAGGCAGGCAGCAAAGAATGCCATCGTCGGAAGGTAGACCTTGGCCGCGCGAGACAGCAGGCCGAAGAACGGCAGCACGAACATGAGCGCGACGACGCTCATCGTGATCCAGCTCCACGGTGCAATGAGGCGGAGGCGCGCCCAGTGCGTTTCCTCGCCGAGGTTGCCGTACCAGATAACCAGGTACTGGCCGAAGGTCAGATAACCCCAGAACGCGGTGAAAGCGAAGCACAGCTTGCCGAGATCGTGAAAGTGCACGTCGGTGATCATGTCCTGGCGACCCAGGTGATGGCGCCATGCCATCGTGATGAGCGTCCACGCAGCGATCGCGGCGACCCACGCACCCATGAAGAACCAGTACCCGTACAGCGTGCTCTGGAAGTGCGGATCAAGCGACATCGAGAGATCCCACGACATGATGATCCAGAACAATCCAAATGCGAACACCATCGCGACCGCGAGCTTGCCCTGCCGCGAGTGGGTCGAATGCAGCTCCCTGCGCTCCTCGCCGAAGCCGTTTCGCATGCGCTCGCGAATTCCGCGCGCCCACGAGGCACCGCTCTCCGGAACGATGCCGACGTCGAGGCGAACCGACGTGTAGATGTACCACACGCTGATGATCGTCTGCACCCCGAACATCACCAGGTCACGCGTGATGAAGAACGGAACGTTCAGATACTGCCGCTTCTCCTCGATCATGAGCGGATGCTGCGCCCACGGGAAGATGTGCTCACGTCCAATCGTCAGCGAAAGGCACAGAATCACGAACGCGACCGGAAGGAAGGCGACGTAGCCTTCCATGAACCGGACGACGGGGCGTGACCAGCGCGCAGTAGTGATGCGCTGCACGGCGACCACCGTCACGCCGGCGGATGACAACGTGCTGAAGAACAACCAGTTGAAGTGCAGTGCCTGCCACGCACGGTCGGCGCCGACGAAGGCCCCGAAGATGAACGTCACAGTTCCAATGATGGCGAGAATCACGCACGACATCCTGAGCCAGCTTGCGATCGGCGTCTGGCTGCCGGCAATTACCTCTTCCCGCGTGAAGATGTGCGGTCCATGATCGCTCATCGCTTCACCCCCTGCGGAATACCTGTCTTGTACACGTTTGAATCAAGCGGTGGTGGACCAACCCTCGGCGATCTCATGTCGAGTGCGGGCGGCGCTTCGCCGGCGTGGTACCAGGCCTTGGCGCTTCCTTCGTACGGCGGCACGAACGGCGCCGGCCGATCGGGTGCTGTCTTCGTATAACCGGGCACCCAGCGGCCAGTGACACCGGGCTCCGCGAGCGGTCCGGTTGGAACTGTGACGCCGAGCTTACCCTGGAGCGCACGGACATAGTTGACGACGTCCCATCGATCCATCTCCTCGATCCGGTTGTACGACGGCATCGCGCCCCGTCCGTTCCGGATCATGCCGAAGATGTAGCCGTCGGTACGGTTCTTTGTGAGGTCCATCGTGAGATTGATGCCGATCATCCCGTACTTCGTAGCGGGACCATCGCCCAACCCCTTTTCACCGTGACAGACCTCGCAGTTGACTGCGAAGTACTTGTGACCGTTGGCGAGTGACGCAGCGGTGGGCGGAGTCGGATTCACGAGATTGGACATCGAGTCGATCGTACCAGGCAGCGCGGCGTACGACGTTTCGAAGCCAGCGCGCTCGGTTCCGTAGATCGACACCGAATTTTGCGGGTTGCCGCGCGATGGAATGGTCTCGTCGCAGACGTCGCGCCGCGCGTCGCAGTGAATCGGCTGCCACGGGTGGAGCGCCGGCTGGCGACGGAAGTCGCTGAACCACTCGCACGCCGACAGACTGAGAGTAAGAGGCGCAATGGCGAGCAGCGCGCGAATGGCTCTAGCGTTCAACGCGCACCTCCACGGCACCAGCATCACGTAGCAACTGCTCTGCCTCCTGCAACTTGTCTGGCGACGGCTCGATCCAGACGCCGTAATCACCGTAACTGAATCGTGAATCGTACCCCACCGTGTGCGTGATACGCGGAAATCTCGCGGTCGCGAACAGGCCGGCCACGGTCGCGAGCGCTCCGATGAGCACCATGACCTCGAAGCCGAACACCGTGTACGGAATCCACGTCGCGATCGCCTTGCCGCCCACCACAATCGGCCAGTAATCCGAGATCCAGATCGCTATCCAGTAGCCGAACGTGACGCCGCACAACCCGCCGATCAGCGTGAAGACGCGCACCGCGCTCGGTCCCCTGTCGATCGCGTGCTCGATCTCGTGACGCGGCGTCGGAGAATAGACGGTGAACTCTCCGAACTTCTTCTTCTTGAGGATCGCTATCGCGTCGCAGGTAGTATCCAGCTCGCGAAACAGCCCGATTACGCCGCGCATCAGTCGAACTCCCCTGGTGTGTCAGGCATGAATGGCAACGGGTGAGCTGTGGAATCGACGCCCTGCGGATGCCGGAACTTCAATCGAGGCTTCACGATCTCCTTGATCTCGGTCAGAGCAATCACCGGGAACTGCTTGATGAAGAGCAGGAACCACATCGAGAACCAGCCGAACGAACCGCACAGAATCGCGTAATCGACCCAGGTTGGACGATAGCCGGCCCACTGCCACGGCTCGTACTCGTGCGAGAGCGACGGAACGACGATCACGAAGCGCTCGAACCACATGCCGATGTTGATGAAGATCGACAGTATGAAGAGCCACGTCGTGTTTCGGCGACACCACTGCGAGAAGAGCGACAGCGGCAGGCAGATGTTGCAGGTGTACAGCAGCGCGGAGGCCCACCACCACTGGCCCCAGAGGCGATTCGCGAAGAACTGCTTCTCGGCGGGGCTCCCACTGTACCATGCGACGAACCACTCACAGGCGTATGACACACCAACCACGAGCGACGTGAAGAGCGCGAGCTTGGCCGCCGCGTCGAGGTCGTTGATCGTTACGTAATGCTTGAGATTGAACCACTTGCGCAGCGGAATGATGATCGTGAAGACCATTCCGATGCCGGAATAGATCGCGCCAGCCACGAAGTACGGCGGGAAAACTGTCGTGTGCCAGCCTGGCACATCCGACATGGCAAAGTCGAACGACACGACCGAGTGCACTGAAAGCACGAGCGGTGTGGAGAACGCGGCCAGAAAGAGATAGGCGCGAACGAAGTGACGCCACTCGCGATCGGTGTTGCGCCATCCCAGTGCCAGCTGCGAGAAGAGCCGCTTGCGAACAGGATTCGTCTCGCGGTCGCGCAGAATGGCGAAGTCGGGAACGAGTCCGATGTAAAGGAATGTCGCGGACACCGTGAGATACGTCAGGATCGCGAACACGTCCCACACGAGCGGGCTCTTCATCTGCGGCCAGATGTAGCGCCAGTTAGGATAAGGGATCAGCCAGAAGAACTTCCACGGGCGGCCGAGGTGCAGAATCGGGAAGAGACCCGCGGTCATGACCGCGAAGACCGTCATCGCTTCCGCGCAGCGGTAAATCGTCGTTCGGAATCCGGCGCGGAACAGATACAGGATGGCCGAGATCAACGTTCCGGCGTGTCCGATACCGACCCAGAATACGAAGGTGACGATGTACACGCCCCACATGACCGGCGGATTGTATCCCGCGACGCCGAGTCCGGTGTAGATCTGGTAGGTCCACGCGAGCGCGCCGATGACGAGGAAGGTGATCGCCACACCGAGCCCGATGAACCACTGGGCCGTGGGGTGCAGCGTCGCTGTTATCTCGTCGTCGACCTGCTCGTAGTCCTTGACGGCGGGAAGTCGTATGTCGGCGCTCGGAATGTTCGGCCGGCGCAGCAGCTCGACGTCCTCTACCGGTTTGGTTGCAGTTGCCATCCGCGGACTCCTACGCGTGCGCCGGCTCGGTAGCCGGCGACGGGTGATTGACTTTCTTCAAGTAGACTACCGCGGTAAATGTGTTGAGTTCTTCGAATACGTGGTAGGCACGCTCGTCCTTGATCAGTCGCGTCACCGACCACGACTCATCCGCTGCGTCGCCGAAGGTGATGGCGCGCGACGGGCACGCTTCCGCGCACGCGGTCGTGAACTCATCAGGACGCACCGGGCGGTTGTTCTCGAGCTTGGCGCGATGCTCGGCACTGCGGATGCGCTGGACGCACATGGAGCACTTCTCCATGACACCCTTTCCGCGTACCGTGACGTCCGGGTTGAGCTGCCAGTTGAGCGGCTCCGGGAACGCGTACTGCGGCCGGTGCGGCTCACCGTAACCGAACCAGTTGAAGTAACGAACCTTGTAAGGGCAGTTGTTGGAGCAGTAACGCGTTCCGACGCAACGGTTGTAGACCTGCACGTTGAGACCGTCGGGCGCGTGATATGTGGCGTACACGGGGCAGACAGGCTCGCACGGCGCATTACCGCAGTGCTGGCACATCATCGGGATGAAGCGCGTCTCGAAATCGGCGCTGCCGTCTTCCCCGCCCTCGTAGTAACGCTCGAGCCGGATCCAGGCCATCTCGCGACTGCGCGTGATGTTGGCCCCGAAGCCGGTGCGATCCGGAAGTATCTGCGGAGTCTGCCAGTCGGCACCAACGGTCGGAATGTTGTTCTCCGCGTAACACGCGGTTACGCATGCCGCGCATCCGGTGCAACGTGCAAGGTCGATCGTCATGGCCCAGCGACGCTTGGCCATGTTGCTCCAGTGATTGGGATTGTACATCCCGAGATCCTTGGAAGCAGGATCGCCGAAGTCACCCTGCGCATCGTTCGCGACGGGTGAGCGAAGTCCGGGCAGGAACTCATGCGACGCGTCGCCAGGCAGGTGCTCTTCTTCGGGCTCCTTGCGTTTCTCCGCGCCACCAGCGAGTTCGCCAACCGGAATCGCGCGCGCGATGTCGCGAAGATGCTGCCTTGCCGAGCCTTCCGTGGTGGCGAGCAGCATGCTGCCACCGGCCTTCACGACTTTCGCCCTGGTATTTACGAGCGCGATGCCGCCTGCCGCGTTCTCGGCGAGCGGGACGAGATCGTAGGCATTCTCACCTGCCTTTGCGTAACGACCTGCGTTGATGTGTCCGCGTCCCGTGGCGATCGCGATGGTGTCCTGACGGATGCCGAGATACAGATATACCGGTGCAGTGAGCGACCCTGCACTCGTCGTGACCGTTACGAGATCGCTGTTATCCAGTCCCATCTTTGCAGCGGTGAGCGGATGCATCTCCACAACCGTCTGCCAGGTAAGCTTGGTAACCGGATCGGGAAGCTCCTGCAGCCACGGCTTGTTCGCGCCGCGACCATCGCCCAGCACCGGGTGCGGGTAGATGAACAGGAACATGTCGCCAGCCGTCGACGCGATTGGCGGCGCCGCTGGAATTGCAGGAAGCGCAGGCCGCGCTGCGGTACGCGCGAGCGCGCTGCCGGGGACGATGGCCGTCGGGAGACCCGCCCGCATCCCTTCCTCGCCGCCAGGAACGCGTGCGATGAGCCAGGTGCGATAGTCAGGTTGCGGATACTTCGCCGCCGTCGCCGGATCGCCCTTCGCGATCTTGATCAACACGTCCGACGTCGCCAGTGAATCGAACACCGGGTCCATCGTCGGCTGCTGCAGCGAGAGCGTTCCCTTCACAGGCTCGGCGTCACCCCACTGCTCGAGCGAATGATGATCTGGAAGAATCAGGTCGCACATCTCACTCGTGTCGTTCATGATGCTTGCGAACGACACCTTGAACGGCACCTTCTTCATCGCGGCTGCGAAGCCAGTGCTCTTTGGCATCGTGTATGCCGGATTCGCACCACGAACCATCAACAGCGGTACGGCGCCAGAGTTCATCCGGTCGCCGATCGCGCGGAGTTCAGCGGCGGGTGCGATTCCTTCGTAGCCCAGAAACGCCTGATCCGGACGAATCACAGTGCCGACCGCGCCATTCGCGCGATTGAGTGCCGCGACCGCCGCGAACAACTCTGCTGAATTGGCGACATGTCCGCCAGCGAGTACGAGCGCGGGCTTTGCGGCGCGGTATTCGTCCACTATGGATTGCAGACGCTTGGGATCGACGCCGCTCTGCTGTGCCGCCTGTGCTACCGGGAGCTCGCCGGAGAGTGCCCGGGCGATCATCACTTCCGTGCCCGGCTTGCAGTCGAGCCACGTGTCGGCATTGAGACCGGTAAGCGAGCGTCGTGCGCCGACCGTAACCAGTCGCGGAGCACCAACGAGCTTGGCACGGGCGTCAGCCCAGTCGAGCTGTTGCGGAACCGACGGTCCCCAACCATCCAGGAAGTCGGCGCCGAACGAGATTATCAGTGTTGCCGCGGTGAAATCGAACCGCGGCCACGCGACACCGTAGGCGGCCGTGTGGGCCGCGATGGCTTCGGTATCGACGCCGGAGTCGTAGCTCACGTGGGCGGGCATGCCGAAGTCGGCGAGCCACTGATCCAGAAACGCCGGGAACGATCCCGACTCATGCTGGTTGATGAACACGGCATTGGCCGCGCCACCACGCGAGCGCGTCTCACCCAGCTTCTGCGCGAAGAGCTTGAGCGCCTCGTCCCACTTGACCGCGACGAGCTTGCCATTCCTGCGAATCATCGGCGAGCGATAGCGATCCGGGTTGTATAACGCCTGCACTTCCGCCTGGCCCGTCGAGCAGAGCGCGCCGCGATTGACCGGGTGTGCAGGATTGCCTTCGAGCTTGGTTGTGCGGCCGTCGCGCGTCTCCGCGATCACACCGCAGCCCGCAGCGCAACCGCGACAGGTCGTCGCGTAATAGGTCGATACCCCCGGAACCGTGTTGTCCGGCGATACCAGATATGGGATGAGCTTCTCGACTCTGTCAGACTCGCAACCGATGCTCGCCGCTATTGCCGCGCCACCGCCGACGACTTTGAGAAAGTCTCTGCGCTTGATCCCCTTCGATTCTGTTTCGGTGCTCATGCGGGGCTCAGTAGTGGCAGGCGGCGCAGTCGTAGCGCGCCTTGAAAGGCGGGTTCGACTGTCCGATGTGGCAGCTGACACACCAACCCATGTTCAGTGAGGAATACTGGTAAACCTGCTTCAT
>Ga0134128_10006173_pt1 | contig 14511 bp, 13 predicted proteins | sample KB31754_FD_96462 | JGI IMG/M metagenome (GOLD analysis project Ga0134128, IMG submission 96462) | Terrestrial soil microbial communities with excess Nitrogen fertilizer from Kellogg Biological Station, Michigan, USA - KB3-175-4 | ecosystem: Environmental > Terrestrial > Soil > Unclassified ... | reverse complement strand
GCACGGAAGCCTGATTAGGAAGAGAAGGAAAAGATTGACAAAGGTTGCGAAGAAAAAATAACAAAATTTGTCACTTGGAATTCACAATTCTGGATCGGCGATATTAAAGCAAAACCATATTTCGAGCGGCACGCCCGGGCGGATTCAAACGCCATACAAAAAAAAACACTTTTTGTTGAAGTTCATATTCCAATTCGAGAGTAGAAATGTTCTGCTAAATTTAGAATCTGGCCAGGAATACTTTCATTTGAGCGAAACATTTTTCCAATCTTTGCCCTGAGGTCCGTATTTGTGCAGAACATTTGATTTTGTGCGTGCAGCAATTTCTTTTGCGAGTGGCATGAATTTCCAGTTTAGTGGCGACCCAGTTGCTTTCTCAGCTTGCGTTGTTCATGTTCGAAGTGCCATCTTGAATTGAGTGTGTTTCTTGATTTGCCGCCGTTCCTTGATTACCAGCTGAGTGTTGGTTTGAAGCAGAGCGAAAAGTTCGCTTTTACGCAACGCGGTGAGTTCGTCTGCTTACTGTGTTCTGGTGTTTGCTTGCAGTTCATGTTGGGTACTCGAAGTCTTAGCATTTCAGCTTCTGGAAGCTTATCTGGTCGATCTGGCGACTCTCGATTCGAATTCAGCGCGATTTCTTCAAAGAGCGTGATTGTCAACTCCTCTTCAGCAGCAGGAACATCTTCAATGGATGTTGTTGGATCTCGACTGCACGGAAGTGACAGCGAGTTGACGTTACTTCATCAGCAAACTTCGGGAGATCACAAAATGTGTTTGGAACCTGGAACATCGTCGACTTCTGGTGGTCATTTGGACGAACTCGTGCGCGCGGCTTCGGAAGTTGCACCCTTGCATGCGGCTTCGTTACTTGGACCCGAAATTGGACCCAAGGTTTGACAATCGTTTGTCGATCAATTGTGCTAACGATGTTCGTGTTCAGGTTGTTCGCTACCGTGCGTGGGACCGCGCGCAACGGTCCTCGCACAATGCTCGTCAAAAAATTCGTCGTTTAACGTCAGAACATTGATGTCGATTGCAATTCTCATGCAATACTGCTGTCGATTCCTGGTTTTGCAGAATGCGCCATCATATGGAGCAGTTGAGTGCGTTGTGTTTTCCATCTACGGAGCGTGAAACGGTCACGCATTGTGATGTACTGAAGGCTGCTTGCGCGCAGATTACTCAGTATGCATGTCTCCGACTCTGTTTGTTTATTTCGACTCAGTTCGCTGTTTGTGGCAGTTTGTTGGAACAAAATGCGCAACTTCGTGCTCACCTCGGATCTGGCATCGTTTTAACTTCGTCGTCACAAAGTAACATTAGAAATCGTTAGCGATGCTGACGGTGCGTGTTTGTTTGTGTTTGTAGTGATGGATGTTTCACCCTGTAGCTAATTTTGTTTTTCTGTCTTCGGGACATCTCAGTGCGATATCTGTTCTGGTCGAAACACGTGCGTGCGAATCAGTCTTTCCGAAGTCAACGTTGCAATGCTTTCTATTTGCGACCTCTGTGTGTGGAGAAGATACCGCACGCCTTCGTAACAAAGAACGAGCTCGAAAACCGCAATTCACTCGTTTCACGAACCGCGCGCGTGCCTTGAACGGAAACAAAACGTCGGTTTCCGCCTGTTTGGAGCTTTTCAATCGTTTTGATTTGTGCAGAACAGTTAGCACTTCTTCATGAGCGCCGTTTTAGCAACATTTGACGCTTGGGCGCACACTCGAGTGTTGCTCGGTCGCCAATTTCAGTCATTTTCATCTCTGTTTTTGCAAATTGGTTACACAACATGACTCGCCGCAGTCCCAAGCTCCGACGTTCGCAGAGAAGTCGCTCCAGCTTTCGATTTGGACTTCACTATGATTTTTAGTTGCTGCTCGCAAATGCGCTTTGGGACGGCCATCTGAAACACGTCCGCTTAACAAGTAAGATCATTTGCCTTCAGTTTTCATGTTGTTGGCTCAGAAGAAAAGCGGCAGCTCGCGTTCGAGACTGTGATGGCTTGCTCATAGCTCAGAAACCGTTCTTGGTGCGAACTCCTTGTTGTTAATCTGGATTGCTTGCTTGACCTTTTGTGTTCAGTCACTTGCGCGCAGTGTACTTGCTGGATTCGATCCATCTCTGATTTTGAGCAAAACTGCAGCGCTTGCTCTTCAAACTGCCGCGGAATCTCACCTCACCAATTTGTTCAACAGAACGAACTTATGTGCTATTCATGCGAAACGAGTAAGACTTTGTTTGCTCTTGCTGTTGCTAACTGGCATTGCTATGTTTTGTTTTGTTGCAGTTGGTTATCACGGATCGTGATTTGAACCTAGCTCAGCGGCTTGCTAGCAATACATAAACTTCAACACATATTCCTTCTCGCAATCATTGCTGTTTATGTTCGTTGCTTTCGTATTGTGCATCGAGTCAAGTCGCAAATTCGCCTTCGTGGTTCAAGGAATTCACGTTCTAACTGCAAATCCTCATTTCCTATCTGTTTGTCTCGCTAGGGAAATGTCAAGTGGCGGCGCAGAACGATTTGTCTAGCGAAATGTCCGCTCGTCGCACTAAACGCAAATTCGCGGTGGATGAAGCTGGCGCGTCAACGAAGCGCTCGCGTCTCGAGTTGTGCGCTGAATTGATTCAATCTGCAGCCTGCCGAAGCCAAGATCGCGATCGCAAGCTGTTCACTGCTGCACTGGAAAGATTGGACGACCGCAGCGTGCAAGAACTGCATACTGGTGCAGATGAGAAGAAACTAATCGTCAAAGCCGAAAGTCGACTGCACAAGCTGCCTCTTGGCCTTCTAGATCAAGTCGTGTCATTCCTGGACTTCACGGGCGTGGCTGCTTGCTCTGCGCTTTCGGTGTATTTCGCGGAAATCTTGCGCAATGGTCGTTGGTTCAGGCACTGCTGGCCACCGGCTGGATACTTTACCGCAGGTGCACTCAACAAACTCCGGTCGAAACGAATTCGACCCGAAATTCTGACCTGCACGGACATCACGTTTGACACGGATCAAGCAGAGGTGTTGGAATATGTTTCGAAGTTGCGTCGGGTTCAGCACGTGCAGCTGTTGGGCACGCTTCAAAACTCTTGGGAGCATACCCTTCTGAAACCTTTGTTTGCTCAAGTGGCAACCGTCACGTTCAGAGGCGCGGATAGCGAGTTCGTTCTTCAAAGACCTGGTCAATCGGGCATGATGCGACATTTGCCGTCTGTTACCCTCCCGCATGACATGGAGCTTTATCATCTACCAGATCTATCCATCGCTTCTATGCCGCAGCTAACTGCCTTCAACTTCTCTTCGGAGGGATTCAACTGGACCTGGTCCTCTGCGAAAAAGCTCGATTTCACTTCTGACAACAGCAATGCGTGGAAGGACGCTGGCGGCTTGTACATCAGTGACGATGACGATGAAGTTGCGGAAAGACGGGATTTCATGGTTGCTTTTCAGAGTGTGCTGCCGTTCCTCCGCAACCGCCCCTTCGAAACACTTGCTCTCCACTGCGGCTCCCATCCCGGCACTCTCCTTAACACGCTGTCTCTGTTTCCTCAATTTCGGCATCTTCAGAATGTCTCCCTCGTAACTATTGCCTTTGAGCCGCGCTTTCTGGCTGGCTTGTCCAACCTTACTTACCTGCGACTTCAAGAATGCGTGCTCCTGATTAACAATCCCTGGCTTGATCCAAACCAACCGCTCAAGCAATGGATTTTGGAATCACAACAATGTCTGCAGCAAGCGTTTTCTGGGCTTGCTGAATCGTGGCGGAAGCTCGCTGGGATTGCGCTTTACGACGTTCGCGCTCATTTTGAACTGGATGATCTGGAGTACGTTCTGAATCATTGTTGCATTGATTACCCCTTGTCTTTGCAGCGGTGAGTTTCCAAAGGCTTTCGACAGCGCATATCGCGTGCCTGCATCTACCTTTCTCGACGCTTTGGCTCCTTTCACTCTCACTGCAATTCGTATCGCGCGCATGCCTCTGGATCAATGGGGCGATGATGCACGCGACGAGAAACAAGTATCCTACCGGTCTCTCCTTCCCTTCGCTAGAACGCTGCGTTTTCTGTCACTTCGAAACATTAACGGCTCTCTTCCTGCCACCTTTTCTGCTCTCAACAAATTCTGCTCGCTTGAAACTCTGGACCTGCGAGGATCGCCTCTCTCTGTCAATCAGCTGCAAGCTTTCCAGGACTTCGAACCTGATCTGGAGTTGCGCTTGCTCCTCGACAGTAAGTTCGACAAAGATCTCAAGGACGGTGGCAAGGCCTTTCGACAGTATTGTGTTGATGTCGGAATTGAACTTCGCCAAATGGCCCCTCTACGCAGCAAGTTTCTTGATTTTACTATCTGGGAAGACCCGTTTGAACTATAGTTGGTCGAGCAGCAATTTGATTTCTTATTTGTGTGTGTTGATTACTTCGAGTTCGGAAAATCCTCTATTTGACACCCTTTGAACGCGAATCTGAGACGGCACAATTGGTCGTGGCGCGTGCCAATCACAAATCGGTACCCCCGCGACTTTAGATCGAAGAAGTCTGCACAATCACTATATTGCACAGATTTCTGTTCTATCACGCTATCGCTGAAGTTTAAACTGCAGGAATGGGCCGCTCGAGCGTCCTCGCGGGTTTTTGCCACTGAACAAGAGCTATTTTCACACCCCTTCCTCCACATTTCATGCATCCTAAGGTACCTTGCTGTGCATGGTTGTGCACAATGTTGCAAATTGCAGGTTTTTGCTGCCAATTGCAATTCTGAGCCTTTGGGTTGACCTTTCCGCGTGCAGTCATTCATTCAACTGAAGTGGACCTGCAGAGCAACTGGAGTATCGTTCGCAAAGAATGGCGCGGTTGTGCGGCTTCTGCAACGAGACGACGGGCTCAGCATGTTCAGCTTGCCTGACTTGGCCAAGTTGCTTGGAGTTGGCGAGAAGAACCGCACTGATCTCCTTCGCAACTTGACGGAATTTGAGCGATGCAAGGCTCAGGTGCAGTCGCACAGCTCGCGTCAAGAAACCATCTGCATCACTTCGATTGGTTTGGTGAAGATTCTGCGCTGCCGGTTGAGAAGTGTTGTTCCGCGCATTCGTCACCTTGCCGAAGCTGCTGTCGCTTCGCTGACAACATTGTTTGCATCGCATTTCAACACAGATCTTGAATCAGGTTCAATTTTCACATTTCTTTGCTTTTCAACGTCTTTGCTCTTGCAATTCTTGACTGTTGCAGCTGTTCGTGATTCAGCAGAAGACGCTCCGATTCCGTCATCTACGAATCGAAGAAAGCTTGCAGTGGTGCGACGCGGTAAAGCAAAACGTCAACAAACACGGCAATTGCAAACAAGCAGTGCAAGCAGTGCACGTACATCAGCGACTTTCACTTCTCCATTCTTAATTCTTGCTCCGACGATTCCTCCTCCTTCGCCTGCTGTTGTGCCGATTTCGCTCAATTCGTCTGATTCTGATTCTGCTGATCGTGAAGCTCTGCTGGTTAGTGCAACTCGTCCTCAGAATCAGAACACCCACACCCTGCTTCCTCAGTTGCCTCAAGATCCGTCAATGTCTGCGTGTTCAGCTGCTCCCTCTCACCTATCCGAATCCATTCCAAATTCCATTCAACACGCACTTACGCTATCCACCGCTTCCACTGTCAACTCGCTCAACTTCCCTGCGCGTCGCGGGCGACGTGCTGCCAACAAATTGACACTTCAAGCACGAAGAGGGCGAGAACTCGAACAAAAGGCAGCACACCCTGTTTCCTCTTCTTCTGTCAGCACCAGTCTCTGTGAATCGACTGCGCTACTTAGTGACCAGTCGCAACAAAGTCGCAATGATCCAATGGAGCTTTCGACTGCGGATAACAGCAATAACAACGTTCCACAACTGTCGACTTCTGACTTGCAACAAGTGCTTTCACTTGAAGAGAGCGCTGCCTTTGCTTTGCTTTCACTTTCGAGCTCTATTGTCACCGGGTTTTGAATCGGTTTACACCTGGGTTGATTTTTCTTTGAAACTTGTGACTCCGTTTCGTTCCTAACAGCTCGCGATTGAAGCAATGTTTCAAAGGTTGCCATTTGCAATTGCATTTTGCGTAACTAACGAATAAACTGTCTGCAAGCATTCTTCACCTTGAAACAAGTGAAATAAAGCTTTGTGCGGACTTTCAAAGCTTTGACAAAGTGGACAGAGTTGTTGTTTGTTGATTTTAATAGAGCTTTGTAAATGTTCTGCACAATTATGTTCTAATACGTCCAAGACCCGGACACTAAACCTTTGCGCGCTATTTTTACTGCTTGCAATGTGTTCCACACAGGCAAATTATGCAATACCTCACGCGAAATTGGGACTAGCAGCTTTCCCTGCCACACGGTGCAACACTCGAGTGTCACCCGAGCCGCGGCTGTTTCGGTCATTCTCAAATGGAACTCTACTGGCGTGGCGTGAAAGTGAGTTCTGCTGTCTTGAGTTGTGCTATCTCTTTTCGTTGTGAGATTGTGAGTCTGCTTCTGACACAATGTGTTTGGCTCCAATTGGTTCTGTTTCAATGCTGCAGGCCCCTCTGATATCAGGCGACGCATTTCCCATGCAATCTTCTCGAGCTAATGCGACTACCAAGACCTCTGGTGGTGTTGACCTCAAACAATGCTACGTACCATCCAGCAGGTCACAATGCGCTCAGCTGTTCATCCGTTCAAGAGTCTGTTTGTGCAGAATTCATGCTCAACCGACCATTTTACAAGCCTTTCAGCGGCAGTCTGCATTCTCTGCCAGGTTCACACGTTCAAGAGTGTTTGCGATTGCATTACATTGATTTGCTAGTGTGGGCTCGATACGTCATGTTCCGCAAACTGGCGTCGGTCCATCTGTCGTTCCAGCGAATTCCCAACCCTCTACAGCATCTGAGAACAAGCATTCGCTGCAGTCTTCAGCTGAGACTGACAGCGAGACTGACAGCGATGACGACTTGCCAGACTTGTTGGAGTCTGCTAGCGATGAAGAAGACGCCGAAGACAGTGGTGAAGAGGAGAGCGAAGAAGCGACAGAAGAAGAGGGCAGTGAAGAAGGCAGTGAAGAAGAGAGTGCAGAAGATGATGAACCGCCGGCAAAACGGTGCAAATATGTGGATTCAGCTGCTCAAGTAGTTCGCGGAGCCAAAACGGATCGACACAGTAACCCCTTTTTGCTTCTATGAATGCTGTTCAATTGAGTTGTTTCTTTTCGGTACTCAGGAGTGTGTGTTAATTCGATGCCCGCAAGTCAACGCCCTTGGAGTCGGTGGAGGTTAGCACTTTCTCGTTCACCTAGAATTCCATTTTGCTCCTTGCGTTTTGTTCTGTTTGAATTTAGATGCCTCGATTGTAAATACACAACACATCGCTGTTGTGACGCTTGTTCATTAATTTGCCACCGCGGACACGATCTCGAAGAAATCGATGATCCTGAAGGTGATTCGCTCGCTTTCTGTTGTCAGCACACTGCTTGTTCATCTTTCTCAGGTTACTGTGATTGCGGCATGGATCGGCAGTGTGTCAGCATCGGCACGCGTAAGCAATTTGTTCTTTTTCTCGCTCATTGGGTTCTGATTCTTATTAGGCAATTATGCGAAAGAGGAAGCGAAGAGAAGACCTGCAAATAGCCGACCTTTGAGTTTCCGTGCAACGATCAACAACATGTAATCTGTACCTGGTTTATCTTCTGTTTCATTTCGCGTTTCATTGACAGTGCACGCCGGGAAGTTGTGAACTCGTTTGAGGGTGGAAGTGCAACATCGCAAAAAGCTTCGCCTGAAGAAGTTCAAGCTGCTTTGGTAGTTTTATGGTTGAATCGTTGAATTCGAATTTTGTTCTGCCCAGTCACATGTGTGTTGCTCTGTGTGTCTCAGAATCGAATTCAACTACGCCGCCAAGCAAACGATGCAAATGGTGGAGTTTCGGATCGTGCATTTTTTAACTCTTTCCAAGAACAAGTATGCTGTGATTTCTTGGGTTTGATCTGATTCGTAGTTTGTTTCTCGTTCTGCTTAGTTGCACTTCGCCGAACTTCGTGAATGGGAACGAAAAACTCCGCCGGTTTCGAGTTTTCCATCGCTGCCAGCAAACGAAGAGGGTGCCGCATTTGTCTTCCAAAACGGTCGCGTTTGTATGGCGCAAAGCTCGCATGCAGAATCAGGTACAAGCTTTTCCATGTCGTTTCAGTCATTCATTTGTTGTCTGTTTTCATGAGCAGAAGAAGATGAATCTGACACCTCGGAGTGGTCGTCAGGTGACTTCAGCGAAACGGAAACTGAAGCAGAAGAAGAAGCCGATGACGTGATCATGACTAGTGAAGCGAACGAATCTGCACCTTCATCTGCCAATCAATCGGCGGAAGCTTCGGAGCAAAAACAACCTGAACTCCGGAGAACTTTCGCCTGTGCTTCCATCAACTTACCTGCAACCGAGTTCGAATCTACAGCTTCTCTTCTTCAACCAATGGAGGAAGAGCCGCAGATCAGCAATGCCGAGCTCGAAGACTACTGGCAACAATATCCTGAAGGCCTGCAGCCTGACTACGATGCACTGCAAGATGCAGAATCAGAGTATTCGCTGCCTCCTGTCGAGCAATCTACAAGTGACCAATCGCTGGCCACATCGTCTCTGCTCACTCTCTCTGGTGCTTCTCCAAATGAGTTGACCTCTTCACCAACTGAAGAGGAAGATGACTTCATCAGTCCACCAACTTCGTATTCAAGACGCTCGCGCTAATCGAGTTTCACTGTTCCGACTTTGTTGTTGCTTCTCTGTGTTCTTGCTCGAAATCGTTTTGGATCGTGGTGTGATCGCGGAATCAAAGATTGTTGCCGGAGTTGCAAACTCTCCATTACACTGAAACTTTCACTTTGATGCGATTCTGCTGCAATCAGTTGCGCTGGTGCAATTATTATGCAATGTTGCTGTTAGCTCCGACTGGAATCAAGAGAAACCCGAGCAAATTTTCCAGTTCAAAGCTTTGTTCCTATTAATTTCATTCGAACGCAGTTTTCTCCAGATTTACTGTATTGTTTTGTAATATTCTGCATGATATTCAACTAATCTTGCTGCAAAAACGGAACTTGTACGGGCCCGCGATCGTGTTGAGCGCGTGCCACGAGGTGCACGCCGAAGCGCAGCACGAGTGCGTGCAGTGCAATTGTTCAGCGCACAGATTAGGGCAGAAGAATCAAATCCGTGTAATTTTCGGGTTGCCAATCAGACCAAAACCAATGAACAATCAAACGCGAGTTCGCTTGCATTCGATGATAAACCAAACACATTCGCAATGACAGACACGGTCGCTCTTCTCCAAACACATTCGCAATGACAGACACGATCGCTCTTCCAGATCGTCTCAAACAACATAACGTATTCGAATGCTCATTCGATCACACGCGCCGATATTTCGCTCTTCCAGTTCCTGCAGCAGCGCACTCTTGCAGTTGCTCTTGCTCCTGCTTTCCTTCTTCCTCCATGTCGGCATCTTGAATAGACAAATCAGCCATCTTCGCACTTAAAGCACGCGGTTTCGAAGACGCAGAGGAAGCAGCTGTTTGTTGCGGTGTTGATGCAGAGGAGGAAGACGACGCTCTCTGCTGCGGCTTGTGCTTGGATGGAAGCATGTCATCATCGTCGGACATAACAGATTCAGAAGAGGAAGCAGCTGCATGCTGTTGTTTGGAGGAAGAGGAACGAGCTGTTTGTTTAGAGGAAGCACGTGGTTTCGAAGACGAAGAGGAAGCAGCTGTTTGTTGCGGTGTTGATGCAGAGGAGGAAGACGACGCTCTCTGCTGCGGCTTGTGCTGGGATGGAAGCATGTCATCATCGTCGGACATAACAGATTCAGAAGAGGAAGCAGCTGCATGCTGTTGTTTGGAGGAAGACGAAGCTGTGTGCTGCTGTTGCTGCTCGGATTTCTCATCATCGTCTGAGTCTTGCGTCAAATCGACATACAGGCGCTCGCGGCGAGCAGACACACCACCGGAACTGCCGCGCTGAGCAGAGCGAGCGGAAGATTGACTGTCATCCTCGTCTGAGTCTTGCGTGAGATCCACAAACATGCGCTCGCGTTGAGGAGACACACGGCGGAAACTGTCGATCTGGTCGCGCTGAGCAGGGCGAGCGTATTGACCGCCGAAGGAATCGAAGTAGCGGCCGCTAAAAGTAGGATGATGATGTGGGCGATAGGGTCTCTTAGGCTTCTTTGGCGGAATGATGAGCTTGCCCAGATACACTTGACGATCGACCCACAGCAGAGCGCCATATGCTGTAACGTTTTCAGACGAGTGAAGGAGCCAATGATGAGGAGGCAACAAACCGGCTTGTTGCTTGGCTTCTTGGCTTCCATTTGTAGGAACTTCAGAAAGAAAATCGTCAAGCAAATATGTTCAATGAAAAGTTGCTTACACATGCTTTTGAAATCACGCTGAAAAACGTGGCAGGTAGCTGACAAACAAACAAACAAGCAATGCGTTAGCAGGATTAGAACCACAGTACAGGCGACAATTGTCAATATGACAGTCAAGAACTGACCAGTGAACGGTGAGCGCAATTCTTCAGTTTTGTAGGCTGGTGGATCCAGGTGTCGAAATCGAGATAAGATCTCAGCGAGTTGGCCTACGGAATCGACAGCGGCACACAAGGAGTGAGAAATGCATGAGAGGAAGAATTGGAGTCCGACAGAAAGCGAAAGCTGCAGGGTTTTCCCAATGTAATTGGCGTTGCCGCTTTTAATAATGGAATGGTGGCGCGGAATGGGCGGCACAAACGCAGGAAACATGTGCTGATTCATCGGAGCGCGTGACTGATTGCGAGGCTGCTCGTGGCGCGCATTGTCCCAAACCGAATGATTAAGAGATTGCGGTTGATTGAAGGAATTTGAGTTGTGCAAGGAAGAAGAGGAAGAAGAGGAACGATACGAATTGCCGCCAGGTTGCGCGTTCACTGCCCGTTGATTGAATGATTTCGAGTTTTGCGAGGAAGACGAGGAAGAAGAGGAACGATTCGAATTGCCGCCAGGTTGCGCGTCCACTGATTCTCCAGCTTGCAGCAACCGCAGTAGTTCCTCGCGCTCGGTCGAGTCGTCGTGAATCAAGTGCATGATGGTATCGGGAAGCTCGCCGTGACGACTGCTTGAGCGGTGATCATGACCAGCATTTGGACGACTGCTTGAGCGGTGATAACTTGATGAGGAGAAAGATGAGGAAGAAGAATAATGCACTGAGTCGCCACTTGTAGGGATGAACGTCTCCACTTCCCAACGTTTGCCCTTGTCGGCTTGCATGATCTGTATCCGAACAGAACAAGATATCAGAAGCTGTTCAAGCATCCAAGCAATATTTATCACTGCGGAAATCTGAACTCGTGATATATCAGGTGATAAACACTCGGCGCCAGCCAGAAAGTGTAGCCCCGAAAAGACAAACTGTTCAAGCATCCAAGCACTGTTTATCACTGCGAAATCCGAACTCGTGATAAAGTTCAAGCATCCAAGCACTGTTTATCACTGCGGAAATATGAACTCGTGATATATCAGGTGATAAACACTCGGCGCCAGCCAGAAAGTGTAGCCCCGAAAAGACAAGCTGTTCAAGCATCCAAAGCACCGTTTATCACTGCGAAATCCGAACTCGTAATCAATGATAAACATTCATCAGTTGCTGAAGCTACAACAAAACATGGATCAAGTCCTCAACAATGTCAGAGTCCGACGACGCAGATCCGGTGACAGAGACTTGAGCGAAACAGGAAGCGTACAAATCACTTATTGAGCGCAAACCAAATACCGTTGGAACCAAATCTGCTTGAAAACCTGCTCTCAAATGCAAACACTTGACAACGCGTCGTAGCAGAGAGTTCAGAAGCAAGAGTTTAAAGCGCGGCAAAACTGACAAGTCGCAACTCTGCGTGAAATTTTCGTTTCTGCTTGCACAGATTATTCCAGGTTGAGCGTACAGCAGTGGGTTGCTCAGGAAACTGCAAAAAGAAATTCTTGGTTGTTTTGATCGGAAATTCAGATTGATTTTCAAATTTGATGAGTTCTGCACAAATATGAATCAGATCCCGAAGCATTCAAAAATTTGGAGGGGGCATTTGAAATTTTGCTTCAATATGCATTGAATTGTGCAGAACATTTACAAATTCTTGGTTTGATGGCTCAACTCGACTTGGATGGTTAGAACGCTGCAAGTTCCGGCCGCTCGAGTGTTGCTCGGGTGGCCGCTCGAGTGTCGCTCGGTCGTCATTCAGCTCACTTCCAAATTCAACAATATTGCAAATCTCTCTGATTAAGACATGTCTGCTGCTCCGTCGACGTTTGCTTCACGAAGTGCCTTCCCGACACCGATGATCCCGCCCGCGTCATGTATTGCTTCGTGCTTCCTGCCTGTAGTCCAACACAAACCGTTCTGCTTGTTTGAACAGCGACTTCAGTTGTTCCTACCTACCTGCCTCCTTTCTTGAAAGCATCATTAGTATCTGAATCAAAAGAGTCGATCTCAAATGGAGATGACCCACGTGTCGCTGGCACTGATTTGAAAAGAGTTGCATCTGTTTCCGTTCAATTGACTCCCGTGGCTCGCGCTGGCACAAAACGAGCACGAGAAGAGTCAGAAGAAGCGGTGAACCTGACGCCGGCCAAGAAGCAGAGGTCTTCAATCGTGCGACCTACATCCCAAACATCACTCCCATCTGCTTTGACACGAATTGGGAATTTTCGTGCTGCCGTGGGTCGGGAAAATGCACGCAAAGTTGCACGTGCAGTGGTAAACTGTTGTGGATGGGCGGGGTTTTGCGGGTGTTCTTCTGATTTTGTCACTCGGCGGGTGTCGTGGTGCTCGTTGCACAGGTGAAGATCGTGGTCGGACCAAAGTTCCTGGCTGAAACATTCTGCGAATCCTGCAGCGCCAAACTGGTGAAGTCTTTGTTGTTCAATTCAATGATGATTTGTTGTGCAATTGCGACGTAGTGGAAGAACCGGAATATCGACCCCTTGGATCCCTGGACTGCGCAAACAGATGATCCTGTCACTTTTCGCGTATAACACATCGTCATCTCGATCGCTTGCTCAAGTTCACCGTGCTGCTTTGTTTGTGTTCAGTGTAATAACAAGCATGAGAGTTCTTGCTACAAAATCTTGCCCGAGTTCCGCGAGTTCCAAGTCCGATGCGCAGTGAATTCGGTAAGTCCGCGAGGCGTGTCTGTTTTGCCAACGTTTTCTTTCGCTGCTGCAGGAGGATACACACATGTATCCGATGAATATCCTCGCATCGCAGCTGCGCAAACTGCTGCCAGAGCTGACAGCAGATCATCTTCACAGCTTGGTGAGTTCTGATGTTTGCGTGTTCAAATCTCATTTCGGAAACTCACTCATGTGTTGTGTTGACTTGTTTCCATCAGGGCATCGAAGGGCGCGCTCGATTTGCAAAACAACTTGAAGGACAATTCATCGAAGGAGATGTTCTCGTGACTTGGTAATAAGATTCACCCCATTCCAAAGCATAACACTGTTGCAATTTGCATGCAGGTGGAAACGACAAGATGAAGACACGCTCTATCAAACCTTGACGCTGCTTCCTCGCCAATTCCTGGCGCCAGATTCCGAGTACTTGTTCCGTGAAATAATGTTTGCAAAATTCATGTTGTGTTGTTAACAGACTGATCTCGCCAAGAATGCGACTCACCAATCCCACTGCAAACAGCAACAGCAACACCAAGTAAACCTAATTGCTGCCACCCTCTTGCATTTCTTCACTCGCATGCCGCTGTTTTAGCAACAACAATACAGGAGTGCAGTCCATGGACGTGTCTGAAGAAACTCCTGCTTCACCGGAACTCTCATTCTCAAGCGCTAACTCTGATGAGAAATCTTCGATTGTTTCAGCGCCAACTGCTGACTCTTCCTCATCCTCGTCTTCCTCTTCGCTGTCTTCCTCTTCTTCTGCGTCAACAAAGACAGAAAATGGTCGCAACAGTACTAGTTCGGAGGAAGATGAAGGTGAAGCAGCAGTTCCTGCTAGCAAGCGCAAAGTGCTCAAACGCGGTGGCAAGAAGCAGCAACAGCAGCGATCGAAAGACGAAGATGATGAATGACTCCATTACCTTCAACCCTGTGATTGATCGCGCGTGTGATGGTGCAACCTTGTTTGTGGATATTGTTCGATTTTGATTCAAACTAGATTGTATCGTGGATTGTTGAATTGAATCAGAGAATTGCAAAGCACCCATTCTGTCCAAGTTGTGCTCGCTTGATCCGCATCGCCAGACGGATGCCAGTCGTGAGCCGTCAGGCTGATATAGTTTTTGAATGCAAGGCGTCCAAAACAGAACGTCCAACCGCGGCACACCTTGCCAAAGATGGTGCAAAATTGAAATTGAAATGTTCTGCACAAATCCAGACCACACACACGCAAAGCGTTTTTTCCGAATTTTCTCAAAACTGCGGCACATGTGATCTGGATTTGTGCAGAACATTTACGTTCCTGACTAAAATTTGCATTTTACTGTTGGCGTCCTTC
>Ga0134128_10006171_pt1 | contig 14512 bp, 10 predicted proteins | sample KB31754_FD_96462 | JGI IMG/M metagenome (GOLD analysis project Ga0134128, IMG submission 96462) | Terrestrial soil microbial communities with excess Nitrogen fertilizer from Kellogg Biological Station, Michigan, USA - KB3-175-4 | ecosystem: Environmental > Terrestrial > Soil > Unclassified ... | reverse complement strand
GCCGTTGAACGGCATTGCCCTAACTTCGATTCGGTGAATACAGACGAAGGAAGTGCTTTGGTGCTTGTTGTCGAGCGCGACCCAAACGTGCGCGACCTCGAGTCGTTCTTTCTGAACGAAGCCGGATACTCGGTCGACTTTGCCGAAGACGGCGTTGCGGCGCTCGCGCTCGCGCGGGAGCGCCGTCCGGCCATCATAGTGACCGAAATCATGGTCCCGAAGCTGGACGGACTGGCATTGTGCCGCGCCATCAAGAAGGACCCCGACCTGTCGGATACGGTCGTGCTGATATTCAGTATTCTTGCCGCGCACGGACGCGCCCGCGATGCGGGGGCTGATGCGTTTTTGATCAAGCCACTGGCCGAGCAGAGGCTGGTGCAAACCGTTCGGGAGCTGCTGGAGCGGCGATCTGCCATGGCTCCAGGTACAGCACCAGGGACGCAACCAGGTCAGGGTCGATGAGCAACGCATTTGCGGCTGAACCAGACGTCGCGGACGATTCCGTCGAGTTCCCGCGCATCAGCACGGGAAATCCGCAGGCAGATTCGATTCTGGGCGGCGGCTTCCCGGCGAACTCCATCAACATCATCATGGGACAGCCCGGCACGGGGAAGACGATCTTCGCCGAGCAATTGCTGTTTCACAATGCGAACACGACGAGGCCGCTGCTGTATCTGACGACTCTGTCGGAGCCGATGACAAAAGTCGTGAGCTACGCACAGCGACTTGACTTCTTTGACGTGGAGCAGATAGGGACCGGAGTGCTGTATGATGATCTTGGCGCGGAGCTGATCGCGAACGGGCCACGCGCGCTGGTGCCGCATGTGCTGGAGTCGATCAAGCGACTGTCGCCCTCGATCATCGTGATCGATTCATTCAAGGCCATACACGATCTCGCCCAGTCGACGCCCGAAATGCGGCGGATCATCTCGGAACTCGCGGGAGTCGTGTCGGCCTACGACATGACGGTGTTTCTCCTGGGCGAGTACACGCAGGACAACATCGAGGAATATCCCGAGTTTGCGGTAGCGGACTCGATCGTTCAGCTCGAGCGCAACGCGCTTGGGGCTCGTGACGAGCGTTACTTTCGCGTGCTGAAGTTGCGCGGTAGCGCGTATCGTGAAGGCCAGCACGCGTTCCGTATCACCCAGACGGGGCTCAAGATCTTTCCGCGGCTAGTGACGCCGACGTTCGAGACATACACGCCAGCGGTGGAGCGTACCAGCATCGGCGTCGAGGGCCTCGATGAGATCATGGGCGGGGGAGTGTGGCGTGGTAGCACGACACTCCTGGTCGGTCCAACCGGGGCCGGGAAGTCGACGGTCGGGCTGCAATTTGCGCTGGAGGCGCATCGGCTTGGCGAGCCAGTGCTTTTTGTGAACTTTCAGGAGAATCCGGCGCAGGTGCAGCGCATGATCCGGGCGCTCGGCACCGAGCCGGAACGTGCTTACAAGACTGGCTTTCACCACCTATACACATCGCCGGTGGAGCTGCAGATCGACAGCGTCATCATCGAGATCTTCAACTTCATCGAGACCGCGCGCGTGCGGCGCGTCGTGATCGATGCGGTCGGTGACCTGTCGACGGCGGCGAGTGATCCACAACGCCTGCACGACTTCCTGTACTCGCTGGTTCAACACTTTGTAGTTCGGAACGTGACCACGCTGCTCAACCTCGAATCGGCATTTGGCGTCGCCGGCGGGAGAGACGAGCAGCAGCGGTGGAGCTACATGTCCGATAACGTTTTGCTGCTGGAGCGCGCAGAGGGCGGCGGCGGCGAGCGCACGATACGAGTGGTGAAGACGCGCAACAGCGATCACGACCCGCTTCCACACGGTGTGGAGATTCGGCGCGATGGCGTTCACGTTCTCTGATCTCATGAACGGCCATGCAGTTCGCACCGCGGCGCGCCGCCGGTGTCCGGCGAAATGATGGATGACATGGCGCGTCCGGACCCCGTGGACGCACTCCATCAGCTGACGAGACTGAGCCGGGAATTCACGTACGCTCGATCGCTTGACGACATTCTCGACATGGCGGTCGCGCAGGCCGCGGCTCTTCTGCGCTCGGAGAAGGCAGTCCTCCTGCTGACGGATGAGGACGGACTTCTCCGCGTGCGTGCAGCGACTGGGGTGGATGCGGAAATTGTCGAACGCTTCCGGCATCCAGCGAACGAGGCACTCGTCAGTCGGCTGCGTGGACTGCTCGGTGCCAATCTCGCGGGCGGTTTCGTGGGTGTCCCGCTTGTGTCGCAGGGGAATGTCGTCGGACTTCTCGCCACGGTGCGGCCGGATGGAGTCGCCGCGTCGGAGGATGACGAGTGGATTCTGGCGGCGCTGGCAGACCAGATTGCGGCGCCTCTGGAAAACGCGCGCCTGGCGAAGCAACTTGCGGCCTCCGCGCTGCTCGCCGACAACGTGCGCCTCTACGAAGCAGAACGTGAGGCACGCGTCGTTGCCGAGGCGGCGCTTCGCGAGGCCGAAGCCGCACGCGACGTGGCATTGCAGGCGGATACGAGCAAGACGTCTTTTCTCGCGGCGATGAGCCACGAACTGCGTACTCCGTTGAACGCGATCGGTGGCTACGTCGAGCTACTCGAGATGGGGCTGCGAGGTCCGGTCACCGCTGAGCAGGCAGACGACCTCAGACGCATAAAGGCGAGCCAGAGACATCTGCTGCGCCTGATAACCGAGGTGCTCGACTACGCGCGATTGGGGGCGGGCCACGCGGAACTGCGCTTCGACGACGTCGATCTGAATGAAATTCTGCGCGACGCGGAAATAATGACCATGCCACAGGCGCGTGCCCGCGAATTACAGCATGAATACGAGCCGTCGAGCTGCAATGTCATCGTCCGCGCCGATCCACACAGGCTGCAACAGATCGTGCTCAATCTGCTCACCAACGCGATCAAGTTCACGGAGCCCGGCGGCGCGGTACGCATGACGTGCGCGCTGGTGAACGATGGGTCGACGGATTCGCGCAGGGTGCGCGTCTCGGTGCGGGATACAGGACGGGGCATCCCGGCCGATCAGATCGACGGCATCTGGCAACCGTTCGTTCAGATCGGGCGCATGTTGAACCAGCCAGGCGAGGGAGTCGGACTCGGTCTGACGATCAGCCGGGATCTCGCGCGGCGGCTTGGTGGCGAGCTGAGTGTCACGAGCGAGGTTGGGCGCGGCTCGGAGTTTACGCTAACCTTGCCAGTGCTGCGTATCGGGCGCTGATTCCGCCGGAACCGGCATTATCGCAGTACTGGTTGTCAGCACGGTGCGGACGCTTTCGATCGGAGGCTGGAATATGGAGAACTGATCGGCGTCCGCGAAAACAGTGGTAAAATCGAGTGGTGTAAACGCACGCGCCAGTCGCTGCGCGTACGTCGTGTACAGGAGTCGGACGTAATAGTCGACGGAATAATCACGCGCATCTTCGTCGCCACTGCCGTCGTCGCGCGAGGTAACGAGACCGTATTCGCCGTTCTGTTTGCGATACACCCGAATGCGATCTCCGATGCTCCATGCCGTCTGTCCCGCGCTCAACAGTGCTTCGTATGCGATCTCGCGGCGCTTCGTCCTCGTCGCGAGGTATTCCTCCGGTGATTTGGAAAGGCGGATTCGCGCCGAGACATCGTGCGTGGAGAACATGCGCGCCTGCAGCGCTGCGATTGTCGCGAGGTACGTCTCCCGGACTCCGACGACGTCATTCCCGAGGAGCCGTCTGATTGCTTCTCGCAGAAACGCATCCCCAAATGGCTCCGACCGGCTGGATCGAAAGGCGACCCCGCGAAGCAACAGCGTGCCGTCATATCCCAGCAAGGCGTAATTCTTGGGCTCGTGCGACAGCATCGCGGCGTACCGCCCTTCAAACTCCAGCTGAACGAGCGGTGGCAGCAGCGTCGCCACCTCTGCAACGACGCGGCGCTCGTCGGTTTCGTTCCAGCTCGCAGGTACGGCGAAGTACACGCCATCCGTATCAGCTTCGAGGAGAATCACTCCGCGCGCGGCGAGTTCCCTGCAAAGGAGTGCGAGCACTTCGCGCCCTCTTCGCGTGACCTCGTTCGCCGCATGAATATCGGCGAATCGCGTCAGACCACCGGCGGCAAGATACCCGTACGCGGAGTTCACTACGATCTTGAGGGCGGCCGACATCGCTTCGTTGCTGTGCCGCTCCGCCGATCCCGGCGGGGCCAGTCTGGCGCTAGCCTTCGCCTCCAGCCGGCGTTCGACCAGGCCGTCGACGAGCGCGAGCAACACACCGAGCCGGTCGCGTGCCGGGCCGATGCGGTATGCGCGCATCAGTGACGGGTACAGGCTTGCCACGTCCGTCTTGACGACGCGCTGCGCAACGCCGGCCGCGAAAAGATGCAGCGCCGCGCCGCTGTGCGACGTGCCGTCGCCGGCCTCGTGCGCGGGGAGTGCGGCGCCCGCACGAATGTAGGCGCGCACGATCAGGGGATCGATGACACCGGTTGCCGCACCGGCGTCCGCGAGCCGCTCGTAGCGGCGTGGAACCATCCGCGCGAGCGCGTACGCGGCGCCGCCCAGGAGGCGCGATAGCGCCGCGACCTCCTCGACATCGTCTGTTGCGTAGCGTCGAACGCGATCGGGATCGCTGCGGAACGTTGAGTAGATGAGATCTCCGCGTATGTACTCGCGATCGGGCGCGGCGATTCCAAGATGCTTGGCGACGGCCTTCAATCCGTGCCCGGGTAATTCCCGTGTGGAGAAGTCGTATCTTCGTACCGCATCGAGAGTGTCGATCAGCTCGCGCCCGGGCGCCACGAACCGTACGCGTCTCCGATCATTCGCATCGCTGGACCGAACACCCCGGCGCGCAGCGCGTTGTCGCAACCCCCGCGTGTGGATTCTGCCGAGCGAGAGAGCGACGCCGAGCATGCGCGCGCGCTGATCCAGAAAGGGAAGATCGAAGCCGTGCAGATTGTGATTCTCGATCACGTCCGGATCGGCAGCGCGGACACAATCAACGAGCCGGAGGATCAGGTCCGCTTCCGCGGCATCGTCGTCGCTCGCCGCTTCGAGTACCTCGGTGTCGCCCGTATGGTAGCGGATCGAGATCATGAAGATGCGATCCTGTCGCGCGTCGAGGCCCGTAGTTTCGAGATCGAATTGCATGCGATGCAGACTGTCGAACGGCAGGTCGCGAAAGTAGTTGCGTCCGGTCGCGACGAGGTATTGCTCGTCCGGCGGGAGTGCCAGCACGTTCTGCTGCCCGAGCTCACTGATGTGATCGATGCGACGCCCCAGTCTTTGCGATGCACCGCGAACGACCGCCGACGTCAACGCGCGACCGTCCGTGCCGCTCACGAGATGGCGTAGCGCACCCGGGCCCTCAAGCTCGCGATGATCAAACGCCACCGACGGGTTGCCACGCTGGCGGAGCCTGTCGCCCAGGTGGCTCAGATCCTCGATGTGCGCGAGCAGCAGCCATGGACGAAAGCGTTCATGTTCGCATACGAGCGAGCCGGTTTCCCCCATTCGGCGCCACACCGTTGCTCGTCCGTCCTGATCGGCATGGACGGATACGATTCCCGGTGTGGCATCCCATCCCCACAGCCACTCTTCTGCCGCGTCGTTCATGTGTACATCAGAGATGTCGCTGCGTTCAGGCTACATAACGGTTGCGCGGGGTAGGTCGAGGCACGCGCTTTACGGAATCTGCGCGGGGTCGAATATTGCCGGCGGAGCGTCGATGTTCGCCTTTATATCGCGGTACATTTCGCGCTGCAGAAGTTTGCCGCCTTCCTCGATAGACACGTCGCGCGAGATCCAGCCGCCGGCGAGCGGTGCATAGTCACCGAACGTTACCGTGGCGGTTTTCGTCGTGTCACGGATGCCGCGCATGATGGAATGAACGTAGACGAGGCGCTCCTTGTCGATCCAGAACTGCGGGGTCGTGCTGTCGCCACTCCGTGCGCCGACCACCCACACGGGCCGTCCATCCCACGTCCCTTCGGACACGACGTCGAGGTTGTATCCCTCCTCTCGCAGCACGAGTGCGGACGTATCCACCGGTTGGCGATAGACATCGAAGCCAAGTACGAGCAGGTCGTTGCGCAGCTTGCGTCCCTGCCACGGTCCGCCGTTTCGCCGCGTGTAGAGGGAATCCTTCCGGTAGATGCTGACGTTCCGGTCGTCGTCCGCGAGACGGCGGATGCGCAGGTAGCCGGGAACAGACGCCGTCTCCCACCACGTCTGGCGCACGACTGAATCGTTCGGAAGGTGAACTTCCGTCGATTGCGTGAAGCTGAGGGAGTGGTACCATGTTTTGGCGTAGCGATCGTGCATGCGCTGGAGCAGCTCGACGCCAGAGGAGGGTGTCCTGGCCGAGGTCTGGGCATTTGCGATCGACGTCGAGCCTGGAAGGCACGCTGTGATGACAAGCGCGATCAACGTGAGCGTGACTCCACGGCGGCGGCGGTGCGCGAAGGGACGGAGATGACTCGGCGGCATGGCTGGTGTCGATGAATGGTCAGGGCCGTGCAATCACTGTAGCAGTACAGGCAGCAGTATAGCTCGCTCCCGTTACGTGCGCTGGCAGGATTGTTCGGATTCCGAGCGCAACAAAGGCCACTTTGCTGGAGTGGCCTCTGCGTTGATTGGACCTGTTTATTTCGTACTCAGCTCCCCAGGTAGGACTTGAACCTACGACCCTTCGATTAACAGTCGAATGCTCTAACCAACTGAGCTACTGGGGAATGTCCCACGGGATCTGTTCCGGGGGAGACCTACCAATTTAGCGTGGGACAGCGTGAAGCTCAACCTGCTCGCAAGGTCTTCGACCCGCTGCGCGTGGCGCCCCGCTGTGACGCCGCGGGTGATTCCCGCACAGGCGCTCCCGCCGCGAGCAGCGGGGCGAGCCATCGGCCGGTATGCGAGCCTCTCACTGTCACGATCTCCTCGGGCCGCCCCATCGCTACCAGCTGGCCGCCGCCGTCGCCGCCTTCCGGTCCCATATCTATGATCCAGTCGGCCAGCTTGATCACGTCCAGGTTATGCTCGATGAGCACCATCGTGTGCCCGGCGGAGACGAGCCGATCCAGCACTAGCATGAGCTTGCGGATGTCGTCCAAATGCAGACCAGTGGTCGGCTCATCCATGATGTACAGCTTGCGTCCGCCCTTTCTGCTCGCGAGCGCCAACTCGCGCGCGATCTTGATGCGCTGTGCCTCACCACCGGACAGAGTAGTCGCGGGTTGACCGAGCCGGAGGTAGCCGAGCCCGACTTGCTGAAGGTGCCACAGTGCCTGACCGAGTTTTTCCTCGCGCGCGAAGAACCGGATCGCCTGATCGACGGTCATCTGCAGCACATCGTCGATGTTCTTGCCGTTCACGCGCACTTCGAGAACGGGTGCCTTGAAGCGCCGGCCGCCACACTCGTCGCACGGGACGAACACGTCAGCCATGAACACCATCTCGACTTCCGTGTATCCGGCGCCCTCGCACTTGCTGCAGCGGCCGCCCTCGACATTGAAGCTGAACGTGCCCGGCGTGTACTTGCGCTGGCGGGACAGCGGCGCATCCGCGAAGATCGCGCGAATCTCGTCCATCGCCTTGATGTAGGTAACGGGGTTCGACCTCGGCGAGCGTCCAATTGGACTCTGATCGATCATCACGACATCGTCGATAGCCTCGACACCGCTGATGCTCTCATACGCGCCAACGGCCTCCCCGAGATGTCGCTTCGCGGAATGCTCGCCCTGTGTGTGAGTCTCAAGCGCGTGGTACAGGACGTCATGTACGAGCGTGCTCTTTCCCGAGCCCGATACTCCAGTGACCACGGTCATCGCGCCGACCGGAATCTTGACGTCGACGCCATGAAGATTGTGCTCGCGCGCGCCGTTGAGCCCGATCCAGCGCGGCCCGACGCGACGACGCTCATCGGGCAATGGGACTGACAGCTCTCCGCTCAGATATTTTCCGGTAAGCGGGCTCTCGGCGATGCGCGACATCGGACCGGCGAACATCACCGAGCCTCCATGCGCACCGCTGCCGGGTCCCAGCTCCACCATGTAATCGGCGACTTCCATCGCGGCCGGGTCGTGCTCCACGACTATCACGGTGTTGCCCGCATCACGCAACCTGCGGAGCAGCGACAGCAGGCGATTCATATCGCGCGGGTGCAATCCGACCGACGGCTCGTCCAGCACGTAGAGCGTGTCGACCAGACGCGAGCCAAGCGAGTTCGCGAGCCCGATGCGCTGGGCTTCGCCGCCTGACAACGTGCGCGTCGAGCGGTTGAGCGTGAGATAGTCGAGTCCCACGTCGCGCAGAAAACGCACGCGATCGCGCGACTCGCGCAGGATCATCTCGGCGATCGCGATCTCGTAGTCGCTAAGCTCGAGCGTGTCGAGCCACTCGCTCAGTTTGTCGATCGGAAGGTCCGCTACCTGCGCGATGTTACGACCTCCAATCAGCACATTCAATGACTCGGGCTGCAGCTTTGCTCCATGACATGCGGGGCATTCCTGCGCTGTCTGATACTGCCTCAGGAAGACGCGTATGTACTGCTTGTAGCGCTTCTCTTCCAGAGCGCGAAGGAAGGGAAATATCCCGATAAATCCGCGGCGCGCCTCCGTATTGAGAAGCATGTCGCGTTGCGCATCCGGGAGGTCGGCCCAGGGGACGTCCATCGGAATCCTGTTTTTCTTCGCGAACTCCGCGAGCGTTCTGCGCTTGTTGTCGTAGCGCGGCTTGGTCCATGGCTCGATGGCGCCGTCGCGTAACGAGCGCTCGGGATACGGAATTACGAGCGACTCGTCGTATTCGAGTATCGCACCGAATCCATTGCAGCGGGGACATGCACCGCGCGGATTGTTGAATGAGAACAACTGCGGCGTAGGCGCGGGCAGCCGTGTACCGTCGTTAGCGCATTCGAAACGATCCGTGAATCTGAGCCGCGTGACCGGCTCTCCGGTCAACGGAGAGCGTATGGGTGAGGTGAACACGATCACCACATCACCATCGCCTTCGCGGAACGACGTGCCGATCGATTCGGCAAGACGACTGCTCGCGTCGGCTTTCACCGACAGGCGATCGACGACGACGAGAAGCTCCTTCGCGCGAGTGAGATCCTCGTCCGCGCCGATCTCGTCCAGTGACTTGATCACACCATCGACCGAAACGCGCAGAAACCCCTGCGCACGCAGATTCTCGATCACGACCGGTGTGGTGACGCGCGCAGAAAGCTTGAGCGGAAACGCGACCGCGAATCGCGTGTCCGGAGCTAGCGACAGGACTGTGTCAGTGACCGACGAAACCGTATCCGGGCGCATCTCGCGACCGCACTTGGGGCAGAAGGTCCGGCCGATGCGAGCCCACATCAATCGCAGGTAATCGTAGATCTCGGTCGCCGTACCGACGGTGGACCGCGAGGTCTTGGTGGGATTCTTCTGCTCGATGGCGACAGCTGGCGACAACCCTTCTATGGAGTCGACGTCGGGCTTTTCCATGCGCTCGAGAAACTGGCGCGCGTACGCGGAGAGCGACTCCACGTACCGGCGCTGACCCTCGGCGTATATGGTATCGAACGCGAGCGAAGACTTCCCGGAACCTGACGGTCCCGTGATGACGGTGTAGCTTCGCCTCGGTATCTCGAGATCGAACCCCTTCAGGTTATGCTGTCGAGCCCCGCGTACAACCAGATGATCCTTCACCCTTGAAAGATAGCTGATAGGGGCGAAGAAAGGCCGTAGCTAACGCTGCGAAACGCGGGGCACAGGATGGTCGGTCGACACGCCGGCACCAGACTTCATCCTGTCCCCCACGCGGCTATGTGCGCCCTAGACGGTCGTGGTACGCCCACGCACGCTCATGCGGTAGATCCACAGGAGGATCAGAGCACCGACGATGGCCAGAACGAGGCTCCACAGCGAAAATCCCGTGAGGCCGACGCCGGTGATCATCCCGCCGATCCAGCCGCCGATAAAGGCGCCGACGATTCCGATGATCATCGTGACGATCAGTCCGCCAGGGTCCGTCCCCGGCGAAATGGCCTTTGCAATGGCACCTGCCAGCAAGCCGAGTATGATCCAGGCAATGATGCTCATACAACCTCCGATAGGGTTGAAAGACGACACAGATCATCATGGCAACCCCCGTACCACAATTCCGCCCGGTTAGATTGAAAGCCGCATGACCGCGCCCGCCCTGTCATTCCACGAAGAAGAGGCGCTCGGCAAGGCTTACGACAGCCGGTTGATGCGAAGGCTGCTGGCCTTCGCCGCCCCGTACCGAGCGCTGATCGCCATCGCGCTGTTCTTCCTCATGATCGAAGGAGCCCTGCAACTCGTAGGGCCGTTTTTGACGCAACGCGTGATCGACGTGGCAGTCCCGCGACACGATTACGCAGCGATCCGGATTGCGGTCGTTCTGTACGGGCTGTCTCTCGTTGTGGAGCTCGGCACGTCGTACGGGCAGACCTGGTTCACCGCGCTGCTGGGCCAGAACGTCATGCGTGACCTCCGGCTCCAGCTGTTCAGCCATCTCCAGCGGCTCCCGATAGCGTTCTTCGACCGGAACCCCGCGGGGCGCCTCATCACGCGCGTGACGTCGGACGTCGAAACGCTGAACGAGCTATTTACGGCCGGCGTGGTGAGCGGAATGGGCGATCTGTTCACGCTGCTCGCCATCAGCGTGGCGATGCTCGTTACCGACTGGCGGCTGGCGCTGGCCGCCTTTGGCGTGATCCCGCTCGTAGTCCTCGTGTCACATGTATTTCGTTTGAAGGTGCGCGAGGCGTACCGCGACATTCGCACGCGCCTCGCCCGGATCAACGCATTCCTGCAGGAACGGCTTTCCGGGATGCGTGTCGTTCAACTGTTCGGACGGGAGCGCGACGAAGCTCGGCGCTTCGACGAGCTGAACAAAAGCCATCTCGACGCGCATCTGCGCTCGATCACGGTTTACGCCCTGTACTTCCCGGCAATCGAGATCCTGACGTCGGTCGCGCTCGCGAGCCTGATCGTTGCGGGCGCGGCGAGAGTCGAGGCGGCTACGCTCACCGTGGGGACCGTGGCGGCCTTTCTACAACTGGTGAGACGGTTTTTCCAGCCGTTGCAGGACCTGTCCGACAAGTACAATACGCTCCAGACAGCGATGGCCAGCTCCGAGCGGATTTTCCACCTGCTGGATACGGAACCCTGGGTGGATGTCTCGGGCGATGAGCATCTGAGGCGAGAGCGACCGAAGACGGTCCTCGTGGAATTCCAGAACGTCTGGTTCGCGTACGACCGACCACACTCCGCAGCGGCCAGCGCGGCGACCGAGCCGGAGTGGGTGCTCCGCAACGTCAGCTTTACGGCGAGGCCCGGCCAGACACTGGCGATCGTCGGGCACACCGGCGCGGGGAAAACGACGATAGTCAGTCTGCTGATGCGATTCTATGACCCGCAGAGGGGACGCATCCTCGTCAACGGGAAGGACGTGCGTGACATGCCCGTGGAGCAGCTTCGCGAGCTGATCGGATACGTGCAACAGGATATTTTCCTGTTTGCCGGCGACGTGGCGTCGAACATTCGCCTGTCCGCACCGCTCACGGACGAGCAGGTGCAGGCGGCGGCGGAGCAGGTGGGCGCCGACAGGATAATCCGGCGCCTTACAAACGGCTATCATCAGGTGCTGGGTGAGCGCGGCGCCTCGATAAGCGTCGGAGAGCGCCAGTTGTTATCGTTCGCACGGGCGGTTGCCGCCGATCCGGCTCTGCTGATCCTGGACGAGGCGACGAGCGCCGTCGATAGCGAGGTGGAGGCCGAGATCCAGCAGGCGCTCCGCGTGTTGTTGGCTGGCCGGACGACGATTGCGATTGCGCACCGTCTAAGTACCATAGTGGACGCTGACGATATTATCGTCATGCACCATGGCGAAGTCGTGGAACACGGCACACATGACGCACTTCTTGCGCTGGATGGCCTGTACGCACGCCTCTGGCGCTTGCAGATTTAAGAATCACCTTTGAAACGATCACGCTTGTGAGCCTCTAGTGAGCCTCTAGTGCATTTTGCGGTAGCCGCCGGCTCGGATGTCGGACGAGTTCGGAAAGGGAACGAGGACAGTTTTTTCGCGGACGCCAACGAGTATCGCGGCCTTTTTATCGTCGCGGACGGCATGGGTGGCCACGCGGCTGGCGAAGTCGCCAGCCAGATGGCTGTCGAAGTCGTTTCGGTGGATCTCGAGAAGCTGAAGGACCTCGAGAGCGCGGACGCGCTGGAGATGGTATCGCTTGCGCTTCGTCATGCCAACCGAGCCGTCTTCGAGCGGAGCGCGGCCGAGCGGGACAAGATGGGGATGGGAAGCACCGCCTCGGTGCTGGTCCTGGCGGATGAGCGCTTCATCATCGGTCACCTTGGCGACTCCAGGATCTATCTGTTCCGCGACGGCGAGCTGCGGCAGATCACGCATGACCATTCGGTGGTACAGGAGCAGATCGACGCCGGCCTCATCACGCGTGACGCGGCCAAGAATCACAAGCAGAGCAACGTGATCACGCGCTGCGTCGGAATGGGCTGGGACGTGGAGCCTGACATCACCGACGGAGAGGTTCGGCAGGGCGACGTGTTCCTGCTCGCCAGCGACGGCCTCACGGGCATGGTGGACGACTGGCGGTTGCAGCAGCTGCTCGGCTCGCGAGCGACGCCAGACCGGCTGGTGGACGCCATGATCTCGGAAGCAAATGCGCGCGGCGGGGTAGATAACATCACGGTTGTGGTCGTGCGTGTGCACTCGTCGTCAGCGATGGCCACGGGCGCGCACCCGACGCCAAATCCGGGAGCTGGCTCACTTGGCTGATGAGTTTGTCGAACAACTGTCCGAATCCGAGTCCGACGTTGGAGAACTGGCCAGGCTCTATCTTGGAAATATCCTCTATGCGCTGGAGCTGGCCTCGCTCTCGCTGGAAGAGCAGGGCAAGGGACCCGATGCACAGTTCTATCGCGGCATAGCGCGCAAGCTGGCGGAGGCGCACGGAGCCGCAAGGAAGCGATAGCGACCGGACTCAGCACGTAACACAACGGAGGCACCAAATGGCAACGGCAACATTACCAGAGCAGGCGGCGACCGGCGATACGTTCCCGATCAACGGAACCGACTACATCGAATTCTACGTGGGGAACGCGAAGCAGGCGGCCCACTTCTACGTGAGCGCATTCGGATTCAATGTTGTCGCCTATCGGGGACCCGAGACCGGTGTTCGCGACAGGGCCAGCTACCTGTTGCAGCAGGACAAGATCCGCTTCGTGCTGACGACGGCAATCAGACCGGACCTGAGCGACGACGCGAAGATGATCGCTGACCACGTCTACAAGCATGGCGATGGTGTGCGCGACCTCGCGCTCTGGGTGGACGATGCACGCGACGCATACGCCAAGGCTGTCGAGCGCGGCGCGGAGTCGGTGCACGAGCCGCGTGTGATGCGCGATGACAACGGAGAGATTGTCATCGCGGCAATCAAGACGTACGGTGAGACGATTCACTCGCTGGTGGAGCGAAAGAACTACAAGGGACTGTTCATGCCGGGCTTCCGGCCGGTGACGCAGGCGTACCAGCCCGGATCGGTCGGACTCAAATACGTCGACCACTGCGTCGGAAACGTCGAGCTCGGCAAGATGAACGTCTGGGTCGACTTCTATGCGACCGTAATGGGTTTCCGCAATCTTCTCACGTTCGACGACAAGATGATCAGCACCGAGTACTCGTCGCTGATGTCGAAAGTGATGGCGAACGGGAACGACCGGATCAAGTTCCCCATCAATGAGCCGGCGTCGGGCAAGAAGAAGTCGCAGATCGACGAGTATCTGGAGTTCTACAATGGGCCCGGCGTGCAGCACATGGCGCTCGCGACCGACGACATCATCGGCACGGTGAAGCAGCTCAACGCGCGCGGCGTGCAGTTTCTGAGCGGCGTTCCCGGCACCTACTACTCCGATCTGCAGGCGCGCATCGGCAAGATCGACGAGCCGATCGAGGAGCTCGCCAAGCTGGGCATCCTGGTCGACCGGGATCCTGACGGGTACCTGCTGCAGATATTCACAAAGCCGGTCGAGGATCGGCCGACGGTGTTCTACGAGATCATCCAGCGCAAGGGAGCCAAGAGCTTCGGCGCTGGCAACTTCAAGGCGCTGTTCGAAGCGATCGAGAGAGAGCAGGAATTGCGCGGGAATACGTAACAAGTCATGCCTATCTACCACACACTCGGCGCGATCCCCCGGAAGCGGCACATCGCATTTCGAAAGCCCAATGGCGGGATATACGCCGAAGAGCTGATGGGGCACGAAGGGTTCACGGGAACGTCTTCGCTGCTGTATCACGTGTACCCGCCGACGACGGTGAAGTCGGTGCGACGCGTCAAGGAAATGAAGTTCGAGGAAGACAAGGACGTGACGCTTCGTCACCGCCACTTCCTCACGTCGCGCATCAAGAAGGGCGGCAGTCCGACGATGGATCGCATTCCGCTGCTGTTCAATCAGGACGTGGCGATGCTGTACGTCGAGCCGAATGTG
>Ga0134128_10006170_pt1 | contig 14512 bp, 8 predicted proteins | sample KB31754_FD_96462 | JGI IMG/M metagenome (GOLD analysis project Ga0134128, IMG submission 96462) | Terrestrial soil microbial communities with excess Nitrogen fertilizer from Kellogg Biological Station, Michigan, USA - KB3-175-4 | ecosystem: Environmental > Terrestrial > Soil > Unclassified ... | reverse complement strand
TACGTCACCACCACCGGCAACCGCGACGTGATCACGCTGGAACACATGCAGCGCATGAAGAACCACGCGCTGGTGTGCAACATCGGCCACTTCGACAACGAGATCCAGGTCGATCGCCTGCAGAAGACCGCGAAGCAGACCAATATCAAGCCGCAAGTCGACCTCTACACCTTCCCCGAAGGCAACTCGATCTACCTGCTGGCCGAAGGCCGGCTCGTCAACCTCGGCTGCGCGCATGGCCATCCGTCCTTCGTGATGTCCAACTCGTTTTCGAACCAGACGCTCGCGCAGATCGATCTTTGGACCCACAAGGACGAGTACGAAAAGACCGTCTATCGCCTGCCCAAGAAGCTGGACGAAGAAGTCGCGCGCCTGCACCTGGAACAGATCGGCGTGAAGCTCACCAAGCTTTCGAAAGACCAGGCCGACTACCTCGGCGTGCCGGTGGAAGGGCCGTACAAGGCCGATCATTACCGCTATTGATCGTTTGCTTCAACGAAGATGCAACGAAGGGCGCGACGCAAGTCGCGCCCTTTTCACTTCCGCTCACTGAACTTCAACAGCTCGGGAACATGCGGTGCGTAATGCCGCCAACGCCCTACCAAAGTTGAATAGACCGGCTGGCGCGCCTGCCAGACGCGGGCCGATTGCACGGGCGCGCTTTCATCGGAAGGGCGCGGCCCGCCCACGGCCCCCCCCCCGATGAAGTCGCACAGAATCGCCAACGTCGCCTCGTATCGGTGACCAGGTGCTCGTAATCGAGTTCGTGGATCGGGACACGCAATGTCCAATATCGCATCAACGCATCGCGTCCTTCCATGTAAGCCGCAATGTCTTCAAAATCGTACGCAAGTGCCATATCGTGATGGGCGAAATCCTGACTCCCCGGCGACAACGCCGTATCGCGCGGATCGCGCCGCAAATGGATCACCTTTGTCTGCGGAAACATTCGGCATGCCCGGAATCATTGCTCGCCCACGCCACCCTAGCGGCAGCAAATTCGCTGTCGCTTTGACCGTGGACCTCGTTGGGCATGCGTTGCCTTTACCCGTCAGAACATCCGTTCCAGTTCCGGCAGGTGTGCCGAATAGGCGCGCCACCGGCTTATGGAACTGGCGTACAGGGGTTGCCGAGCCTGCCACACGCTTGCCGTGGTAATCACTTGCGTGTCGGCGGGATTGGCCATGGCACGACCATCAGGCATGCCCAGAAAATGCCGCATGCTGCCCACCGTCTCCTCCGGATTTTCCACCAATGCTTCGTAGTCCATGTCGAACCATTGCAGGGGCAAGGTGCGGTGCCAGTGCTCGACCAGCCTGTCATGACCTTCCATGAAGGCGGCGATGTCGGAAAAATTGTAGGTGAATCCAAGATCGGCGTGCGCGAAACGCTGTGTCCACAACGAGAGTGCCGTATCCCGCCGTCCCCGTCGACAGTGGATGATTTTCGCACCGGGAAACATGGCCGCGATGAAATCGAGATAGCGAAAGTTCAGTGGATTCTTGTCCAAGTACCAGCCAACAGGCGGATCGTCTCGGCGCAATTGCGCACGCACCATTGCACTCGTCGACGCAAGCGCATCGCGATCGTGCAAACGACCCTGCCGATCGAGCAACCGGTACATGGCGTCGATCCAATTGAGTTCGCCGCGATTGCGAAGTTCGCCGGACCGGGCCAGCAGCGAGGCTGCCAATGTCGTGCCTGTGCGCGGCAATCCGACGACGAACACGGGCACATAGTCCACCGGGGATCCTGCCGCCGGTAGCCCGGGCTCCTTGAGGCGGCGATCCACGAATGCGCGCCAATCGGACGCACGCCACCGAGCCCGTGCCGCAGCAGCGGCATTCGCCTCCCGCAATACCGAAACCGCGCGGGAATATTCAGCAATGTCGGACAACATCTTGCCGAATGCAAAACCCAAGCATGCCCGGGCCTCGCCATCATGCATGCCACTGTGCCATGCGTGTTCGATGCGGCGCAGATCGGGGTCCGCGCTGTTTGTGCAACGACCACAGTAGGCCAAGCGGAGCCAACTCATCCCGTCGTCGGGGTTGCGGTCCAGCGCGGTGTACAGCGCAGCACGAGCCCCCTCGAAATCGCCGGTCGCCAAGGCGAATTCTGCAGCCAGTGCCGAGATTTGAGCACACTCGGGCCAACGCTCCCGCGCGGCCATTGCCACGGCGAATGCTTGGACGTGCGCATCGCATTCCCGCAGAAATACGAGCCCAGCCAGAACGTGTGGCCGATCGTTGGCGCAGGTTCGCAGGGAAGCGCAAACCACCTCTGTCGCCGCCGAGAATCGTCCGCTTTCCCGCAGCATGTGCGCAAGCGAAAATGCTGCCTCGCGGTGTCCGGGCACAGTCGCAAGTACCGTTCGAAAGTCGCGTTCGGCCTCGGCGTGGCGCCCGTCCATGCGCAGAGCATTGCCGCTCCAGTAGCACAATTCCGCTGTATTCGCGGACCCCGGAATTGCGATATCCAGTATCTCCGCAGCGACACCCGCGCACCCCAGGCGAATCAGCCCCTCAGCCACCCCCCTCCACGTCTCGTCTACACCGGGGGGTTGTGCCATGAGTGCTCGAATCAACCGGTCGCGCGCAGCGGTCACTCCGAAATGCCGGCGATCTTCAGAAAATTCCGCGAGCAAGGTGTCGCTGTGGTGATCGGGTACCGTCACGGCTTGATCCGGTGGTCCGCGCGCAGCCGCGGATTTCTGTGCGTGGCCTCCCACTCGCCCCGATCGTAGATCGGCAGTACAAGTCTGCGCCAAGCACTGCAGATACGACGTGCTGGCATATGCCACGGCCACCACGCATCAATGTCCGTACCATCACCATTCGTCTTCAATACTCGACCGGGTGTCTTTCGATTCCTGCCTCTCGCTGCCAGCTTTGTCGACGCCACGAGCGCCACGTCTCGAAGATGCTGCCGCACAGCAGGTCGTGACAACAGACTATGCCGTGACGCCCGGCGCATTGCTCAGGTCGGGGGAGACCCAGGCCCTTGAATCCGCTGCAAGTGAACACTGCCATCTTGCCTGGCGCCAGTGGCGATTCTTTCCCTTCGGAGAATTGGATATTCAATGACTGGCCTGTATTGCTCACCGCTGGCGCCGATGACGCGTACGTCTTTATCATAGCCGCAACGTTTCGACGGCTCTGCTCATCCAGTGATTCGATCCAAATCTCCACACGGGCGAAAGCCATGAAGGTGCCTCGCCTGAACGGGCTCGACAACGAAGCGGCCCAGCGAACCTTGGCGGCTGCACAGGCTTTGGCCTTGGGGCGCGCCGACCAAGCCGCGGCACAACTCCAGCCCGTCCTTGTCGGGTACCCGAACCATCCGGAAGTACTGCGTCTGCACGCCGGCATCCTCAACCTGCGAGGCGAGTTTCCGGCAGCGCTCAGCACGATGCAACGCGCTGTCGAACTCCGCCCGGATGATCCCCTGTACCTGAATACCCTGGGAGCGATACAGGGCGATGGCGGTGATCCCGATTCCGCGATTGAAACACTACAGCGCGCGTGCAAGCTCGAATCGGGCCTTGCCGTCGCCTGGTTCAATCTCGGCACCATGCTCGTGCGTTGCGTACGCAACGAAGAAGCCGTCGAGGCACTGCAGCGCGCTGTTGCACTTGACCCTGGCCACATGGAAGCACGTGCGCTGCTGGGCGACATGCTGCGTGTCGGGGGGCGCGTTCAAGAATCTGCCGCGGAATATCGCAAGGTTTTGGCGGAACGGCCTTGGGCAGGGATGGCGTGGTGGGGACTGGCTGATTTGCGCAGCAATGCATTCGCTCCCGAAGATGTCGAGCGCATGCGCGCTGCCTTGCGCGATCCCCGCGCCACTGACGACGATCGGATTGCAATCGGGTTCGCTCTCGCCAAGGTTCTGGACGAACAGGGCCGCTATGGAGACTCACTCGATGCCTTGAAGCAGGCCAACGCGATTGCGCGTCTTCGTCAGCAGTGGAACGCCGCGGCCTTCTCCGCGACGATCAGTGTCATCAATGACGCCTTTATCCCTGCGCCCGAGGCTGCATCGCCTTCAGATTTCGGCCACGAAGCTTTGTTCATTGTCGGCATGGCGCGTTCCGGCACGACACTGGTCGAACAGATCCTCGCTTCACATTCGCAAGTCGAAGGCACGGGTGAACTGCCCGACCTGTCAGCGGTGCTTGCCGAAGAGTCGCGCCGCCAAGGCAAGCCGTTTCCGCGCTGGGTGGGCGCGATGTTGCCCGGCGACTGGAAGCGGCTTGGAGAACGCTATCTCGAGCGCACTGCGCACTGGCGTCGGCGGCGCCCCCGCTTTACCGACAAGTTACCCAATAATTGGATGTACATCGGCGCAATCCGCGCGATGCTGCCGGGTGCTCATGTCATCGCCTGCCGCCGCGATCCGCTGGAAACCTGCTTTTCGTGTTATCGCCAACACCTCGCAGGCAACGAGTACACCCGCACCCCTGAAGATCTGGTCGGTTTCTGGCGTGATTTCGACCGCACCGCCAACCAATGGGCACGCATGTATCCAGCGCACGTGTACCAACACGACTACGAAGCACTGCTGGCCGAACCCGAGAAGACGATTCGAAAGCTGCTTGATTTCTGCGGATTGCCGTTCGAGGAAGCATGCCTGCACTTTCACGAAAACGCCCGCACGGTTCGTTCGCCGAGTGCCACCCAAGTGCGACGGCCGTTGGGCTCCAATACTGCACGTGGAAACCAGTACGGGGCATTGCTCGACCCGTTCCGAGCGCTGCTGGATCTACCGCTGTCCGGGACCTGATCCTTGGAACTGAAGCACACTGCGCAGGAGTGGCTGGCAGTCGCGCAGGCGCAGCTGGCGGGCGGCAGCCCTGCCGCAGCCCAGGCGATCCTCACTCGGGCCTTGGCGGAACACCCGGGAGCCCGCGAGTTGCGCCGTGCGCGAGCGGGCCTATTGCAACAATTGGGGCATACCAGCGAGTCAGAGTCGCTCCTTCGCGACCTGCTGGACAGCGACCCGGGCGATGTCGCTGTCGCCTTCACCCTCGCGCGGATGCTGCAGGAGCGGGGACGAATGGCTGCGGCTGCCTCGATCCTCCTCACCTGCTTCGCGCAAACCTCGAATCGCGCGGATGCCAACCTCGCCATCGACGCAATCGAGTTGCTTGACGATTGCGACCGGAAGTCGGATGCCGCTTCAATCGCTGCTGCAGCGTTGGAAGCCAACCCGCGAGATTCACGTCTGCATGCCTATGCCGGAATGTTGCAGATCCAGTTGGGCGCGTTCGATCGCGCGCGGCAGCACTACCTCTTTGCGTTGGAACACGACCCCCGTGCACTCGAGTGGCATATCCCCATCGGCCTGGCATCCGCGCAGCGGTACGAAGATCGCGCGCATCCGGATTTCGCGTTGTTCCGCAATGGATTGATCCACCCCGATCTTTCGGAGCCGGCGCGCGCGGAATTGCACTTCGCACTTGGCAAGGCGTACGACGACATTGGTGATTACGCCAAAGCCACGCAAAACTTCCGAACGGGAAACGCGATTCGCAAACTTGACTCGGCGTGGTCACGCAAGGCATGGCGGCGCACCGTGGAGGCACGGCTGGCGGCCAGATCGGTTGCCCGGCCACTACAACCGTCGCCGGATTTCACACCGCTATTCATCGTCGGAATGCCGCGATCTGGCACAACGCTGCTGGCCGGGCAGCTCTCGTGCTATCCCGGCGTTCGCAATCGCGGCGAGTTGCCCTGGATCGCCAAGCTTTCGCAACAATCCGAACTCGCCGCAGAGTCCGATCACGCCGCACTGACGCGCGCGGCCACTTTTTATGCTGCACAGGCTCGTCGGGATGACGCCGGCGACGCGCGTTGGTTCCTGGACAAGCAGCCATTGAACTTCCGTTATGTCGACCTGATCTTGGCAATGTTTCCACACGCGAAGATCGTGTACTGCGTACGCGAGCCACGCGATACCGCGCTGTCCTTGTGGATGCAATGCTTTCTCGAAGCGGTTCAGGGCTACAGTTACGACTTCGCCGACATTGCCCTGGTGATGCGCGACTGCGAACGTCTGATGGCGCGCTGGCACGTCCGGTACCAAGGCTCGATCCGGACAGTCCGCTACGAGGATTTGGTTACCTCGCCGCAGGAAACCGTCGCGGTGCTGGCCGAATGGATCGGAATTCCGAACGATGCGGATTCTCGGTCCGCGCCCGTGGCTACGACCACCGGGACTGCAATCAGCACTGCGAGCCTCTGGCAGGCGCGCCAGCCCGTCAATACACGCTCAGTGTTGCGCTGGAAGAATTACGTCCCGTTCGTTCCAGAACTATTGAATTTGCCGAACGTTTCACAATCGTTTTGAACCCGTGAAATCCTCCTCCGAGCTTCCCGCTGCTGTCTCCCGCGCCGCCCCCGGTCAGGCATGGATGCGGGACTTTCATGCGGACAAGTTGGGCAATCCCGAATATGCCTTGCGCATGCTTTGTAAAAAGCTGCACGACGCGCATGCATCGCCGGTCCTGTGGGAACAACTTTCCAGAGCGTTGCTCGCCAGCGAGGGTGCTCCCGCCGCAGCGGAACTGTTGCGTTCCAGCTTGTCGATTTATCCGGATAGTGAGTCGCTGCGCTGTTTGTTCGGCAATACGCTGCGAATGCAAGGCCGATATGCCGAATCGGAAAGTGAACTGCGCTCAGTATTGACAAGCGATCCAAGGCATGACCTCGCCACGTGGTCACTGGCTTGGCTTCTACGCGAGCAAGGGCGCTTCAATGCGGCCGCCGAAGTGGTGCTGGACCATGGGTCGGCTGCACCGAACGAGCCGGAGCAAGCGCGACGTAGTGCCACGTTCTTGGCGCAATGCGGCCGCCATCAGGAAGCAATGCATGTTTGCGATGCCGCGTTGGCGCTGCATGAAGACGCTCCGCTTTTGGGGTTGAGCGGTGTATTGGCATCTCTGCTTGGCCGCTTCGAGCGCGCTGCTGTCGATCTGCGCCGAGCCGTGCAACTCAATCCCGGTCTGGCGACTTCATGGTATTGGCTCGCGCTGACACACAGATTTCAAACCTTCAATGACGCGGACCTGATTGCCATGGAGGCGGCCGCGAAAACAGTGGCGGACGACACCGAATCCGGCATTTGCATAGGCTTCGCGCGAGGCAAGATCTACGATGATCTCGACGACATTCCGCAGGCCGTGAAAGTACTGCGCAGGGCAAACGCTGCAATGGCGGCTCGCGCATCATGGCAGCCAGGAAGGTGGGACGCCCTGGTCGCGCGGCAACTCACCTCGCCTGCACCTGCTCCAGTTGTCGCACCGTCACTGGTGCCGGTGTTCGTAGTCGGCCTCCCACGCACCGGCACCACCCTCATTACCACCTTGTTGTCGCGGCATTCACAAATCCGCAGCCGTGGTGAAATGGGTTGGCTGGGTGAGCTTGCCACGCAGGGCTCTTCGCTCGGGTTTCCGGAAACATTTCTGACTCGTGCAGCGGAACTTTATACCGCGCAGTTGCGCCGTGACGATGAACCGGCGCAGTTCTATATCGACAAGAATCCTTCCAACTTCCTGTACCTCGGATTGGCTGCGGCCTTGTTTCCCAACGCTCGTGTGATCCATTGCCGACGCAATCCGCGAGATACCGCGCTATCGATCTGGCGGCAGTATTTCGGGAGCCCCGATACCGCGTTTGCCTACACGTTCGACGACATCGCCCAAGTAGCAAGCGGTCATGATCGCCTGATGCGCCACTGGCATACGTCCCTGCCGCTGCCGATCTTCGAGCTCGAATATGAAGCCCTGGTTGCCCGACCGGACGAAACTGTCGCGGCGGTACTGCGTTTTCTGGGCACCGACGATTCGGCTCAGCCCGCGGGCACCGCGGCAAGTCCCATGGCGATCGGTACCGCCAGCGTCTGGCAGGCGCGACAGCCGGTAAACACCCGCTCTGTGGGTCGCTGGAAAAGCTACGCGTCTGAATTGCCGGAATTGTTGAAACTACCTGACCAATGATGATTGATCACTTTATTGCACAGCAGGTTCAAGCTTGAAGGCCAATGTATAACGCGGTGCATAGCAGATCCGGTTCGGCGGCCTTCCCACGTGGGTAATCCTCCCGTCGAAAATCACCAATCGCCCCGGCCTAGGCGATACCACCACCTCCGCATCCATCTGCGCGTTGTAGAACAGCGTCTCGCCCCCCCATTCGACGTTCCACTCCGGAGCGATATACCACAAGGCCGTCAGGTCTTGCTCTTGGGGTCCGCAATCGGTGTGGGTGAGCAGCATGTCTCCGTATGCGGCGTAATTGCAGTAGCTCCGATAAGCCCGGTATTTCACGGCCTGCTGGAAATCACAAGCTGCATCCATGGTGGGGCGGTAGACCGGGAGCTGCATCGCAGTCTCCAGCGGAACCTCGGTCACCCAATGTTTGTAGATACTGGTATCGGGTCGGGCGATTTCCGTGCGCGTGAAGCCTGCCTTCATCAAGGCAGTGGTGAGCTGCTGTACGGCTGACAGTGCGACAAGCCCGTCGTAAATGCGGATGGGACGACCGTCGATTGACTGATGGCGGGTTAAAGGCACAACGAGGCTCCTGACGTTTGATGCAGTTTTTTAAAGCGGGAACGTACGTGGCTAGTGGTCGGAGGGAGCCTGCTGCCGATTGAGGGGCGCCATATTCAACGCAAGCCGTAGAGGATCGAGCAGCGTGCCATAGCGCAAGGCCTTGGCCTTGTTTTTCTGCAGGGGTTGTCGAACCTGCCCGGCGCTGGCAGTGCGGACACTTCGGCTCGATTTGTGAAAATCCAGACACGCCCCCTCGAACGGCAAGCCACAGAATGCCAGCAGATCGCGAATCTCCTGCTCGGAATTCTCCAGCAATGCCTCGTAGCTTTGCTCGCGGATGTGCCCGGCCTCGCGCCGCGCCCAGCTGGACACGTTTCGGTCGAAATCCAGCCAGTACGCCGCAAGGTCGTCCAAGCTGAAGGTGAAGTCCCATCCGCCGTAAAAGTATTGCTTATAACAGGACCAGCAATTCTCGAGGGGGTCGCGGCGGCACACGATGATTCTCGCACCCGGCAACATGGCCCGGATCGCGCCGATGAACAGCCAGTTGCTTGGCATCTTGTCGGTGAATACCGGGTGCCGCCGGCGCCAGCGGCTGGTCGAATCGAGATAACGCTGGCCCAGTCTGCGCCAATCATCGGGGGTGGCGTCGGCAATCCACCCGGGATACGGCCGCCGCAATCGCGCGGACTCCTCCGTCAATATTCTTCCGAGATCGTTCAACTCGTTGGCCCCCTCGACCCGTGAATGCGAGGCAATGATCTGCTCCGTCAACGTGGTTCCGGAACGGGGGAGCCCGACAATGAAGATCACCTCGCTGCCGAATTCCGGGTCGTCAACTCCATTTGGCGGTGTCGCGAAAACCTGTTCCGCGCTCCTGATCTGCTGGCTGAAGCGAGAGGCGGACCAGCCGACTTGGCTTCGCTTCCGTCCATTGGCGTCTGCCAGGAGAGAGAACGCCTCCGGGTAGGAACCTGCATCCTCACACGCTTTCGCAAGTGCATACTCGATCAGCAGACGATCCGGATCCTCGACGGTGCCCTCCTGCAACAGCCGTCGCATTTTCGCGATTTCCGACGCCGTGAACGGCAGCGTCTTGATGTTGGCAAGGCTGAACCAGGCGGCGCCGAAATCGGGATGCCGCTCCAGCACCTGTCGATACGCAGCCGCTCCCTCTTCGACACGGCCGACATAAACCATCGCGCTGCCGAGCTTGAGGAGTGCAGGTACATATCCGGGTGCGAGCCTGACTGCTTTCTCGAGCATCGCCACGGCTTGCTGCATGTCTTCGTAAAGGAAGCAATGTTCACCAAGGTCGAACAGTGCCAAGGCCGAATCCGGCAACCGTTCGACGGCAAGCGTCCGCAACTTGAATGCGTCGTCGATCGCGCCCGACTTTTCCAGCGCGTCGGCATATTGCCGATAGAGCAGGGCATCGGCGCTGCCGCATTGCATGGCCTGCCCAAAATGCATGCAGGCCGCTGCGTAGTCGCGATCTTCGGAGTGCGCGTGGCCCGCCATCCGCAGTACTTCGGACTCGGTCGGCGCTTGTGCCAAAGCCATCTCCATGGCCTCGCACGCAAGGTCCGGGCGGTTTCGCATCAGTGCGTCGCTTGCCCACTGGACAAGCGCCCTGATTTGCGCCGGAAGCTTCGACAGTCGTTCTTCGGCTGTCGCCGCATCGCCATCCGGCAGATCAAAAACACGTTCGTTCAAGATATTGCGGTATCCCATGACAGGAAGAACAAATTTTGCGGGGACACCTTGATGGCAATCCGCCGGCTGACGTACGGGGCGCGTCGCCGCGCTCAATCGACAGTGTAGTTCCAGCGCTCCAGCATGGGGCGAAGTATCGGAAGGATCGGCTCGAGATATTCCCGATAACGGTGCCAGCGGTTCATGCCCTTGCGGTTGATGGGCTCGATGACCTGTGTATAGCTGGGTGTGGCGATATAGCCTTTCTCCCGCGCCCGCCTGTCGAAATGCAGCATGGCCTCCGAATCATCGATCTCCAGGAATTCCGCAATACGGCGCGTTTGCGCTGGCGTATCCGCCACCAGGTCTTCGTAGTGCGAGACGAACACGTCGGGCTTGATCAGGTCGACGTGGTACAGCCAGCACTCCATGGCCGCCACGTACGCCTGCGCGAGTCGCTCGAGCGATTCGCTGGCAACCGCCAACGGAGCAGCACGGAAGTTCTGCATGTAACAACTCAGGATCACATCGCACGGCTGCCGGACGGCCAGGATGAATTTCGCTGCCGGATACAGCCGATGGATCATCGGGAGCCACAACATGTTCAAGGGATTCTTGTCGACGAGCCGCGCATCCCATCGGCGGGGAATCTTCGAGCACGCCAAGGTCAGATATCCCTTGCGCAGCTCGTCGCAGTCGCGTTGGTCGAGCTTTCCGAGATCGGCGGGAACCTCAATGGCGAAATTCTCCAACTGATCCGCCAGCATGTTGAAAAACGGTCGCTCATCCATCGACTGCAATCGCGGGTGCGCATCCAGCATCTGCTCCAGCAGCGTCGTTCCCGAGCGCGGAAACCCGACAACAAACACGGGCGACTGTGTTGCATCGGGCGCTTTCAACTTCGGCCAGGACAGATAGTCCGCCTCCGTGACACGCGCATCGACGCGCGGCAGAACGGGAACCCCTTTCTCAAAGCGGCTCGGCGTGGCGACCTTGAATTCCTCGATCTGGAGTGAATGGCCAACTTGCAGGGCCCGCATTGTCTCGGAAACGTCTCCCAGCTTGTCGCAGACCGTCGCAAGCGCAAACCAATGTGCATAGTCGTTGGTGCCGCGCGGCCCGCATCGCTCGAGTATCGTCCGAGCTGCAGCAAGCTCGCCGCGACGCAACGCCAACTGCGCGCGCTGATGCTCCATCTGACAATGCAGGTCCCGGTCGGCGGCTCCTTGTGCGGCGATCTGTTGAAGTAGCGCGCTCGCCTCTTCGGGACGATTGACGCGCTCGTACACGCTGACGAGCAGCAGCCGCGCGGGCAAGTGGGAGGGGGTGCGTTGAAGCAGGTCTTCCAGCACCTCCTGAGCCAGTAGCACCTCGCCGGTCTCGGCGTGCAAGTCGGCGAGTTCGAACTGGAGTGAGTCTTCGAGAGGCAGCCATTCCCGCCAAGGCTGCAACAGCTCATCGGATCTGTAATCTCGACATTCCGCGCAGGCGCGCGCCGCGTGAATACGTATCCCGGCGGAATCAGGCGCCTTTCCATAAGCACGCAGCAATGTGTCACGGGCGGCCAAGGGATTGTTGCGCCGTATCTGCAACAGCCCGAGCTGCTCCAATCGCTGGGCGTCCTCCGGGGCAAGCTCTACCGCCTTTCGCGCAGCACTCTCTGCCGCTTCGATATGCCCAGCCGCTTCCAAGGCGACCGCATAATTGCCCCAGTGCAGGGCGTCGCCTGGGTTCAAGCGGGTCAGGCGTGCATAGATTTCCGAGGCGGATTCCGGCTGCCCTTGATGCTGGAGACTGAGGCCGAGCAGCAACAGGATGTCGGATGAATCCGGCTGGCATTGCAGGTGGGCCCGGCACAAGCGCTCGGCTTCGGCCGGATTGCCCGCTTGGATAGCAGCGATGATTGTCTCGACTGCGATTTCAGCCATCACGTCACGACAAAATTGAAAAAAGGGGCCGCACGAGAATACCCGTGCGGCCCTTCAGGTACAGCTTGATGAAACGTCGACTCGATCAGAACTTGACCGTCACGCGACCCCAATAGTAACGACCGATGGTGTCGAAATCGTTCGGATCGGTATTGGCGTTCTGGCTGCGATTGGCCGGGATGAACGGCGGCTGCTTGTCCAACACGTTGTCCACGCCGATCTCCACCCGCGTGTTGATCGGTTCGATGTTGTAGCCGACGGTCACGTTGTTGTACACCGTGGCACCTTCATGAACCACGACCGGCGCGTACGGAGTGCCTCCGCCGAATCCAGGCGCATAGCTCCAGCCCTGACCCGGATCAGGCGACCCCAAGTCCCAACGGCCGATGTACTGCATGCGCCAGGACGCGTCCCACGGACCCAACTGCCAGTTCAACAGGCCTTGGCCACGCACGCGCGGGAAGAAGCACATGGCGCCTGCCGCGAACGGACAGGCAGCAGCCAAGCCCGAACCGACGCCGCCCATCTGTCCGACCGCGTGGTAGGTGATGTTGGCCGCCAGACCCGGTGCGGTCTGGATGTCGTACTTGGACATGTAGGTGCCCTGCACCCCGATCGTGAACTGGCCGAACGAGAACTGCGGCAACTTGTATGTCGCCGAGAAATCCACCCCGTTGGCATCAAGCCGGCCCAAGTTGCCGGTGGGCTGCAGGACCTGAGAAATCTGGCCCGGCTGGGTGGTACCTGCTCCGAAGCGTGTAATCAGCGGACAGTAAATGGATACACCGTTGAAGCACAAGTCCAGGCTCGACTGGGCACCAATCGTGGTGATCACGTTGTTGAGATAGAGGCGCCACAGATCCGCAGTGAGCGAGAGGCCGGGTACGAAGTGCGGCGAGTACACGACGCCGAAGTCAAACGACTTGCCGCTTTCCGGCCCCAGCGGGAAGTTGGCGTAGGCGGAACCCGAGTTGATCGCCTTGATCTGCTGGCCGAGCTTGACGTCCTGGTCCACAAAGCTGCCGTCCAGCGGAACGCCCACGCAGGCCGGATTGGCAACGGTGATGCCATCACACGGATCGCTACTCAGCGAGGGCGCGCTGCTGGCCGGGGCGCTGAACACGTTGCTGACGGTCGGCGCGCGGAACACGGTCGATACGGTGCCGCGCAACATCAAGTCCTCGATCGGGCGAAATTCCACGCCCACCTTCCAATTGTTGGTGCTGCCGAAGGTCGAGTACTTGGAGAAGCGGTCGCCCAGGGTCACGTTCAGCGCACGGACGAACGGCAGATCCTTCAGGACCGGAATATACAACTCGGCATAGGCTTCCTTGACGTTGTATCCGCCCTGCAAAGGCGAACTGCACTGGCTGCCCAAGGTGCAGGTGCCGGTGGCGGGATCAAGGATCAGCACCGGATCGACCACGGTATGGGTGTATTCCTTGCGATAGGAAACACCTCCCGCCAACTGCACCGTGCCCGCGGGCAAGTCAAACAGGCCGCCGCTGATATCGGCGTGGGTGCTGCGCTCAATGCTGTAGAGATTCACCAGCGCCGGCGAGGCCACGGTGGCGAGGATCGCGGCGTTGCTCGGGGCGAACAGGTTGAACGGATCGAACGGCGTACAGCCGACGATGGCCGTGGTGGCATCGCCCGCCGTGCCCACGCAGGTGGGGACGCCATTCACCATCATCGACGGACCCATCGCCTGATTCAGTTCATCCACGTTCGGCAAACCCAGCTTGGTGCGGAGCGTGGACTGGTGGCCATAGTCGTAGCCGACATCCCAAGTCCAGTTCTGGCTGAGGATATTGACGTTGCCGCGCACGCCAAACTGGAGCTGGTCGGTGACGTTGTTGTTGCGCGACGCGCGGCTGCCTGCCGGCACCAGACGCGCACGGTAATCGTAACCCGTGGTCTGGTTGAAGTTGACCCCGAACGGGTTGTACATATTGTCGGCGGAAATCTTGGCGCCGTAGACGCTACCCAGGAGGGCTGGCGCCAACTGGGAGCCCGAAGACGTCTTGTTGTGGTAGTACGTCAAGTAGGCGTCGACGCTGTCACTCAGGTGATAGGTACCCTTGAGGAAAGCATTGGTGCGCTCGTTGGGCGTCATCAAATAGTTGACGGCCGCGTAGTTGTATTTGTCGTTGTTGTTGAAGCAATGGTAATCCGCCGGAAAGGTCGGATGCCCGGTAGTGGCCGGAGTGTTGCCCGTGCCATTCAATGCCACGTTTGCGCAACCCGCGAAGGCGCCGGTCTGCAATGCCTTGGGCAGGGCAATACGCGTGCGCGCCGGGAAGCTGGAACCACCGATATAGGCGTAATAACCGCC
>Ga0134128_10006169_pt1 | contig 14514 bp, 18 predicted proteins | sample KB31754_FD_96462 | JGI IMG/M metagenome (GOLD analysis project Ga0134128, IMG submission 96462) | Terrestrial soil microbial communities with excess Nitrogen fertilizer from Kellogg Biological Station, Michigan, USA - KB3-175-4 | ecosystem: Environmental > Terrestrial > Soil > Unclassified ... | reverse complement strand
TGGTGGCGAAGTTTTGCTCCGCAAACAGTCCGGCCCGGTATCGGTCCGCTCCAACAATCACGGTAACGCCAAGCCTTTGCGTAATCAGCAGAGGTTCATCGCCGAACTGCTCCGGCGTTCCGTTCGGGTTGACAGTCGTAATGACAGACGCACTTCGGCCGTAGCCGCGGGAGAGAACATCAAACGGGATTCCGCGCTGCTTCAGAATTTCGCCCAGCGCAATCACGAACGGGGTCTTGCCGCTGCCGCCAACGGAGATGTTGCCAATGCTCACCACGGGCCGGGAAAGGCGGCGCGTCTTAAGAAAGCCGCGATCGTAGAAAGCATTTCTGATTGCCACGCCTGAGCCGAAGATGGTGGAAAGCGTTTTCATTGATGAGTTGCCGTCGTACGATTCAGCAGTGGCTGGAGAGCTGCCACCGTCCTGCTGGTTGCGCCGGTGTTGGCGATGAACAGCTCGCGGGCGCGCTGGCCGAGCTTTTTTCGTTCCTCGGGATTGCGAAACAGCTCGCTGAACGTGGCTCCGAGATTTTCGGCCGTTACGATTCGGAGACCGGCACCCTGTTGCCCGCGGCTCTGCTGAAAGATGCGGACGATCTCCCGGAAGTTGAAAGTATGCGAGCCGGTGAGCACCGCCACCCCGTGCTGCGCCGGCTCAAGGATGTTGTGTCCGCCCAACGGTACCAGGCTGCCGCCGACGAAGGCCACGTCGGCGAGGGCATACACCGCCGCAAGCTCACCCACGCTGTCGAGAAGAAAGATGCTGCCCGGCGGAATGCTTCCAGACTCAAGAACCCAGGTGCTGCGCCGCGTTAGAGTTAAGCCGGAAGACACGACCAGCCCGGCCACTTTTTCAAAGCGCTCGGGATGGCGCGGCGCCAGAATCATGACCGTCTCAGGAAACTGTTGTAACAGTTGCCGGAATGCAGGCAGAACCAACTCTTCTTCGCCTTCCGTGGTGCTGCCGCAAACGAGAACTGGCGCATTTGCGGTGATCGCGTTGCGGAGTTGCGAGACAATGGGCGACTCGCCGCTGAGGCGGATGTCGAACTTCAAGTTGCCGCTCACAGCTACTCGTTCCGCTCGGGCGCCGACCTGCTTGAGACGGCCGGCGTCTTCTTCCGTCTGGGCGAGAAATAGATCGATGTCTGACAACACTCGCGAAAAGAACCAGCGGAAGCGGCGGTAGCGCGGGAAAGAACGATCGGATATACGCGCATTCGCCACTGCTATCCGTACACCATTCTTTTTCGCGAGATGCAGGAGGTTGGGCCAGAATTCCGTTTCCGCCAGGATCAGAAGCTCCGGCCGGAGCGATTCGAAGTAAGGTCGCAAGCAAAAGCCAAAATCGAGTGGCATGTAAAAAACGCGCTTCTCGCCAAACCGCTGGCGCGCCAAAGCCTGTCCTGTGGCCGTCGTGGTGGATACGAAAATTTGCCGTTGCGGCTCGCGCCGGGTGAGTTCGCCCACCAGTTGGCTGATGGCCAGCACCTCGCCCACGGAAACAGCGTGAATCCAGATGGAGCCTGAGGCGTTCCCTTGCCGCAGACGTGGCGGAACTCTCCCCATGCGTTCACTGAAGCCGGCGCGGTACTTGCCCAGGCGCGCCATCTGCAGCAGCCACCAGGGGAGCGAGATCAGCGCGGCGAACCCGAGCAGCAGGCTGTAAACGATGTACATGAAAGAAGAGACATTCTATCGGCTGCGCATCCGAATCCGAAAACTTGAGAATGGTTGTGAAAACCGCCCGCCTCCCGGATAATCAAGGCTGTGAAAATCTGGCGCATTGCCGTGCCGGTGCTTGTGGCTGCCGTGCTCGCTTTCAGCAGCGATAAAGGATTCAATCCGCCTCCGGCCGGACCGGCCATCAGCTATCCCGCGCACGAAGCGCACAGCGACGAGAAAGTCACCATCGCCATTGACCCGTTCACTAGTGCCGAAAAGGCAGCGGTGTTCAAGGTCAAGTACAAGGATTACGGATTCCTGCCTATCCGGCTCATTATTACCAACGATGGTGACAAGCCGCTGATGCTCGACACGATGAAGGTCGAGCTGGTAACTGGCGATCGCCAGAAGCTCCAGCCCGCCATGCGCGACGACATTTTCCGCCGCATCTCGCGCCCGGAAAAGGCAGCCAGCCGTCCCAAGGTGCAGTTGCCCATCCCGATCCCTCATAGCAAAGATCCGGTGGGCAAGGAGGCGCGCGACGAAGTGCCGATGGCGATGTTCGCCAGCGTGCCGGTCACCCCGCATTCCACCAACAGCGGCTTCCTCTTCTTTGACGTTGCAGGGATCACCGATCCCGAAGATGGCGCCCATCTTTATATTTATGGAATCAAATCCGGCACGCAAGAGCTTTTCTACTTTGACGTTCCACTGCCCCAGCAAAACCAGCAGCCGCCTCCGAAATAGCTTCCCCTAAGCTGGCCTATAATTTTGAGGTAATGACGACCACGGCGCAGCTTCCGGCCGCAGTGCGGGAAAAATACGAGCCCGTGATCGGGCTGGAAGTCCACGTTCAACTGCTGACTGCGACCAAGATCTTTTGCGGATGTTCCACGCAGTTTGGCGCGCCTCCGAACACAAACGTGTGCCCGGTGTGCCTCGGCATGCCCGGAGCTCTGCCGGTACTGAACCGGCGCGCCGTGGAGTTCGCGGTGTTGGCGGCGCAGGCGCTGAACTGCCAACTGCGCGAGACCTCGATCTTCGCGCGCAAGAATTATTTTTATCCCGATCTGCCCAAGGGTTACCAGATTTCCCAGTACGACAAGCCGCTGGCGGAGCACGGATACATTGAAATTCCGGCGGCGAACGGCGCGGCGAAACGGATCGGCATCACGCGTCTGCACATGGAAGAAGACGCGGGCAAGAGCCTGCATGAGGGATTTGCCGATTCAGCCACGAGCACCGCCATCGACCTGAACCGAACGGGAGTGCCGCTGATAGAAATTGTGGGCGAGCCGGACATGCGGACGCCGGACGAAGCTTTCGAGTATCTGACCCGTCTCAAAGAGATCATCCTCTACACGGGCGTCAGCGACTGCAACATGGAGGAAGGTTCTCTCCGCTGCGACGCCAATGTTAGCGTGCGCCCGCGCGGGCAGGAGAGGTTCGGAACAAAGACTGAAATCAAGAACGTGAACTCGTTTCGCTTTGTCCGGCAGGCGCTGGAGTACGAGATCAGCCGCCAGATCGAGCTGGTGGAAAGCGGCGAAAAGATTCACCAGGAAACGCGGTTATTCAATTCGGCTGAAGGACGGACGTACAGCATGCGCTCCAAAGAAGAAGCGCATGATTATCGCTATTTTCCTGAGCCCGATCTGTTGCCGCTGGTGGTGAGCGAGGAATGGCAAAGAGAAATCCGCAACAAGCTGCCGGAACTGCCGGACGCGCGCCGCAAGCGCATGGTAGCCGACTACGGGATTACTGAGTACGACGCACAGGTGCTCACCTCCACTCGCAGCCTGGCCGAACAGTTTGAACAAGCCGCCAGAGCGGCAAAGAGTCCCAAGCGCGTCGCCAATCTGGTCCAGGCGGAGTTGATGGGGCGACTCAAAGCGAAGGAACTCCCGATTGAGCAATCGCCAATCTCGATGAAGGGCGTAGCGCTCTCCGCCGATCTGCTCGAAGAAGGCGCAATCTCCAGCAAGATACTTAAAGATCTCTACGATAAGGCCTTTGCCGCCGGTGAAGACTTCCCCGCGGTTTACGAGCGGGAAAAGCCGCAGCAGATCACCGACACGGCGGCAATTGAAAGGTTGATCGATGAAGTAATCGCCGCGAATCGCAAACAGGTGGAGCAGTACCGGGCGGGCAAGACGACTATCATCGGCTTTTTTGTGGGGCAGGCGATGAAGGCGTCAAAAGGACAGGCGAAGCCGGAACTTGTCAATGAAATATTGAGGAAGAAGCTGGGGTGATTTGCCACTGATGAACGCAGAAAACGCAGATAACAGAAAACGTAGACAACAACAATGAAGCGGCTGAGGCTTACCTGGATGTCCAGCAGTGGCAATTTGAGCACGTACGCGCTGCAATCCTGGATACACCAGGGCGTGAGGTTTCTCCCAACCCTTGAAACTCGCGAAGTCGTTCATAACCCTCGCTAGTCGCTGACTTTGGGAGTTGCCAGGCGCTGGCTGCCACCGGCTCAGTGTTGCGCAACGATAGTAGCCGTGACTAGATCGAGAGCTCGACGGGAAAAAATAAAAATTTCTTTTTCCTCAAACCCGCAACGCTCTCGCCCGTCTTACAATATCGGTTTCCTGAAAATTTGTCGGAGGTCTTCATGCCGTCTGTCCAGCATGTATCTGCCAAGCGAGGCGACGTTCTTGTTCTTGTGGGCACAATGAAAGGCGCGTTTGTCGTGCGGTCAGACGCCGGGCGGAGGCGCTGGAGCGTGGGCGGGCCGTACTCGGTCGGATCGCCCGTGTACACCATGGCGCTGGATACGCGCGCGGGGCGGAACCGGCTGTGGTGGGGCAACCAGAGCTTCCGCTGGGGAACGTTTCTCTCGTCGTCAGATGATTTCGGGAAGACTGTGACGCAGCCGGAAACCTACGCCATCAAATTCCCCGCCGAATCGGGCTTGGCGCTCAAGAACATCTGGCAGCTTTGCATGCCGAAGGACGAGCCGGACACCATCTACTGCGGCGTGGAGCCCTCCTGCCTGTTCGTTTCCCGCGACGCCGGCCAGAGTTGGGCGCCGGTGGAAGGACTCCTGAAGCATCCGCACCGGCCCAAATGGACTCCGGGCGGCGGAGGCATGTGCCTGCACACAATTGTTCCGCATCCGACCAAGCGCAACAGCATGATCATCGCCATGTCTACCGGTGGGTGCTACCGCACGGATGATGGTGGTGCAACATGGCAGGCGCGCAACCAGGGCGTTCGCGCAGAATTTATGCCGGATAAATATCCTGAGTTTGGCCAGTGCGTGCACAAGATCGGGCGCGACGCGGTGAACCCGGAGCGGCTCTACCTGCAGAACCATTGGGGACTTTATCGCAGCGATGACGGCGGCAATTCCTGGAAGGACATCGCTAACGGCGTACCGTCGGACTTTGGCTTCTCCATGGTGGCGCATCCACATGATGCCGATACAGCATATATCGTCCCGATAGAGTCGGACGAGTATCGCTGCACGCCGGAAGGAAAGCTGCGCGTTTATCGCACGCGCAATGCAGGCAAAAGCTGGGAGCCTATGACCAAAGGGCTTCCGCAGAAGAACGCCATGGAAACCGTGCTGCGCGATGGAATGGCCTCAGACACACTGGACCCGGCAGGCATTTATTTTGGAACACGCAGCGGGATGGTGTATGGCTCCCATGATGACGGCAAGTCGTGGCAACCGATCCTGGAAGGAGTGCCGCCGGTCGTCTGTGTACACGCGGCGGTCGTCGGCGAAGGCGCACCGGGAGCAACTTCAGCGCGCAGGAGTGGAGGCGCAAAGAAGAGTGCCAAGAAAAAATCGGCGGCCAGGAAGGCGGCATCCAAATCCGGCAAAAAAGCAAAGGCACGGGCGAGATAAATGGCAGTGACGGTGAGGATCCCTTCATACCTGGCAGGGTTCGCGAGCGGACAAAACGAGATTGCCGTTGAGGACGGCGCCACCAATGTGCGCGAGCTTCTCGAGAAGGTGTGGCATCTCCATCCCGCGCTCAAGGACCGCGTGGTGGATGAGCAGGGGCAGATCCGGCAGCACATCAACATCTTTGTGGATGGCGAAGCGATTCGTCTTACCGGCAATCAGGAAACGCCAGTGCCCAGCGGCGCTGATGTGATGATTGTGCCGGCCGTGAGCGGAGGGAAGTCATCGGTTGATGTGGGCATCGGGTGATCGGGTGATCGGAACTGCCAAACCCACCACGGAGAAGAGCCTGAAGGCGCCTGTGCCACGCAGGCTGAACATTACTGGTTCTTTGCAAAGCGAAGATCGCTGTAAATAGAAAGCGGGACGCCAGTTTCTGCGGCCCGCTTCTGCCATCATGTGACTTATCCTTTTGCTGGTTGCTCCACCTGCAAGTTGTTGTTGACTTTGAACACGCCTGGCACCCCATTGGCGCGGATGAAGGCGCTGTCTTTGTCGGCCTGAGTGCGCACCATGCCCACCAGGTCCACGTGGCCGTTCTTCACCACGATGTGAATCGGCGGCACTGGCTGACTAGCATAGCTTGAGAGCCGCGGGTCGCCGAAGACAGCACGCGCAACCTGGGCGCGAATGCGGTCGTCGTTGAAGGACGCCGGCAGCACCTCAATGCGATTGTCCACGCGCTCCACGCCTTCAAGACGCTTCACCGAACTTTGCGCAACGTCTTTAACAATGGCATCGCGCACCTGGCCGTAGAGCGTCACCGTGCTGCCGTCCACGCGATAACTCAAATTATCGAAAACCCCAAACTGCGGAATCATCACCAGCGCGTGTCGTACTTCCTTGTTAAGCCGCTGATCCAGCCGGCCGTTGTCGCTGGCTGAGCTGCCGAACGCCGCTCCGGCCAGCCCCAATGACAAGACCGCGCTCAGTAGCAGTCGTAAACTCCTTTTCATGTCTTTCTCCTCACCTGTCGAATTAACGATTCAGTTAATTGATTAGACTCGGCGATTCGCTGCCACGATTCGGGAACGGTAGGTTGTTGATGATTCTTGATAGATGTTTACAGAAGAAGCTCTCTACTGGGAAAGCTGACGTCCTGATCTGGGCTGAGCAGCGGACGTGCTCAGGACTAAACCATTGCTGTACCGAGACAGTAGCATCTGAGATAGGCAGAATTCACCAGAAGCCGTAACCCGGATCAGCAGGTGCTCGGCGCCGGGTCCTCTCTTCAGAGACAGCCACGAACGTGCTTCATTGCACCCTGAACCTCTCATTGATCACGCGCTGCAGCCGCGGACGGTAGATCAGGTCAAAAGCCAGTTCCTTGTCAGGAAACATGGCCAGCGCTGCATTTTTGCAATTCGCGATCATTTCCAGGGCTTCAGCCCGGGTGAGGTCGGGGTCCTGGCTCAGGACGGAGAGCACCATATCCATCATCAATTGCAGCCGGCGCAGGTTGCGGCGTTCGGCTTCCTTTTCAGCTTCGGTTTGAGCGCACGGTTGACCACTCTCCGTTTCGTCGTTGCTTTGAGGCGGGCCGGATTGGTGAGATTCCATTCGAATGACTCCCTGTACAACAGATCGCTGAAGGAGTTCAGCGTCACAATTGCCGTCTTTCTCAGGTTGGATGGAGCGCCTTGCGCAGCCGGTTGTTTTTGCCGCATGATGAGTTTTCCAGCATCACTGGTAAATGTGATCTGAGATGGAGGAATACCGTGAGCGCCACACCTGAACCCAAGCCTCAAGCCAAACTGGTAAAGGTCTTTGACACGCAGCAGGAAACGGAAGCCATGATCGTTCACGGCCTGCTCACTTCAGCGGGCATTGAGTCCCTGGTCAGCAGCATTGACGCCGACCAGGCATTGTGGCCGGGCGTAGGCGGCGTGGTCGTGATGGTGAATCCCGAACAGGCTGAGGAAGCCCGCAGAGTGATTGAACAGTACAACGACCCCGGCGCGGAGCTTGAATAACTGGCGGACGAACAACCGGAAGAGCCTGCCTGACTCGAGATCAGAAAAATCTCACCTTTCTAAACAAGCACACCCCAATAATCCTTCGGACCAGAAAGGCCTTCGTGCGCCTGCTGCCACACATGTGTTCTCGCTAACACGCGGCTTTGTGCTCCTTCGGCAACCCATCTCTGCCTAAGTCGTTGAGTTTTGAGCATGCGGACCATTTCTCTGCATGCGGCCAATCATTTGCACTCGAATCGGAATCGATGCCGCCGATGCGGTATCGGAGGAAAGCAAATGATGCGCAACGGAGAAAGCCGCCTCAACGATGAAACCCGAACCCGCCTGATCGCAGCGCTGCTGGCGGTGATGTTGCTCATGGCTGGGCCTCTGTTCGGCCAGGAAGCGCTGGCAGGGCCAGCCCAGGTGGGCGAAGGCTCATTGCTCTATCGCTCGCCCATTACAGGGCAGCAGGAGCTGATCCCGCTCCTCCACACGGATGTAAATCTGGACGTGCGCGGCCCAGTGTGCGCGGCCACAGTCACGCAACAATACGTGAACTCCAGCTCGATGCCAATCGAGGCTGTTTACGTCTTTCCGCTGCCGCATGACGCCGCGGTGTATGACATGGAAGTTCGCATCGGCAACCGGGTGATCCGCAGCGTGGTGCGGGAGCGCGAAGAGGCCAAGCGTACTTATGACGCGGCCAAAGCGCAGGGCAAGCGCGCGGCGCTGGTAGAACAGGAGCGGCCGAATATCTTCACGACCTCGGTGGCCAACATCATGCCGGGCGACCGCATTGATGTGCGGCTTGAGTACGTGGAGCCGTTGAAGTGGGAAGACGGCAGAATGCGCCTGGAGTTCCCCATGGTGGCGGGCCCGCGCTACATTCCCGGCACGCAGGCCATCGGCCACAGCGGCACAGGTTGGGCCATGGACACCGACGCGGTCCATGACGCCTCACGCATCACTCCTCCGGTGCGCAATCCGGCAACCCGCTCCGGCCACGACATCTCGCTGGCGGTGGATCTCGATCCAGGCTTTGCAACTGCTTCCGTCAAGAGCATTTCGCATGAGATTGCTGTCCAGCGTTTACGCGATGGTCGTCAGCATGTGGTGCTGGCCACGGGCGCCACCATTCCCAACCGGGACTTTATCCTTGACGTAGAGCAGGCCCAGAGTGCAAAACCCAGCACCGCTCTTTTACTCTCTCCAAACAGCAATTCCGGAGAAACGCAGTTTCTGCTGGCCGCCTATCCTCCTACGGTGCAGTCCGGCAAGCGGGTGCCGGTGGAAATGCTATACATGATCGATGTATCAGGATCCATGGAGGGCACGTCCATCGCGCAGGCGCGCGGAGCGCTACTGGATGCACTGGACCGGCTGAATCCGGACGATCGTTTCGGAATTCTGGCATTCAGCAGCGGGTATCAGGAGTTTTCGCCCGAACCGCTGCCCGCGACGTCACAAAACCTGGAAAGAGCGCGCCAGTACGTCAAAAATCTGGAGGCGGGCGGCGGCACGGAGATGCTGCCGGCGCTCCAGCACCTCATGCAGAAACCGGAAACGCCCGGTTACCTGCGTCACATTGTTCTCCTCACTGATGGCGATCTGGGCAACGAGGAGGAGATTTTCACGGCCATACGGCAGCACCTGGGCAATGCTCGGCTGTATACCGTGGCGATTGGCAGCGCGCCGAATCTTTTTCTCGCAACCAAAATGGCGCAATTCGGGCGAGGGACGTTCACGCACATCGCGGACATTCACGAAATCCAGCAGCAGATGGGCAAGCTGTTTGAGAGCATTGAAAGCCCGGTACTCACGGATGTGAAGCTGTCCTTTGACGGAGTGAACGTTGAGGGAATGTACCCGGAGCACCCGCCCGACCTCTTCATGCGCCAACCGCTCCTGATTTTCGGCCGGATCACCGACGGCAGCAAAGGCAGCGTGCGGTTGACGGCGCGAGCGGGAAACCAGCCGTACGAGACGACCATCCCGTTTGACGTGTCTAAGGCAAGCTTCCATCCTGGGATCACTACACTTTGGGCACGGCAGCGTGTGGAAGACTTGATGGACCGTTGGCGGCAGTCGGACGAGACTGATCGTGCTGCGGTTCGCACGGAGGTAATTACCACGGCTGTGCAATACCGGCTGGTCACGCGCTTCACTTCGTTGGTTGCGGTGGAGGAAGTTGCGTTGAATCCGGGCGGAGCGCAGAACACTGTCGCGGTCCCAACGCAGCTGCCCGCAGGCTGGCAGATGGAAAAGGTCACGGGCGCGCCGGCAACCGGCACAGCAGATGCGTTCCTTGAAACCGTCGGGCTCACGTTTTTGCTGCTTGGCGCAACGCTGTTTTTGCTGCTGCGACTCCGCAGGGCAGGAGCGATGTCATGAAAGCCGTGCGCTGGTTTGCGGCATTGCTCCTGTTTGCCGGCACGAGCCTCACCGCTCGCGCCCTGTACCTCCAGGCCAAGGCGGAGTTGGCGGGGATTCTGATCCGCCGCGCGTGGGAGCAGAGAATCCATTCCGGCAAAGCAACTCCGCCATGGCCGTGGGCGGATACCTATCCGATTGCGCGCCTCGAAATCCCGCGGCTCAGGTACGACGAAATCGTTCTGGAGGGCGCCACGCCGCGCACACTGGCCTTTGGTCCGGCGCGTCTGCTGAGTAGTGCAGCGATCGGCGGCCCGGGAAACCTGGTGCTGGCGGGCCATCGCACAAGCTGGTTCCGGCCGCTGGAAGCGATCAAGCAGGGCGACACCGTCGAGCTCGAATGGTTTGACGCGCGCAGCAAGCGATTGCACGAGCGGAGCTACGCTGTGACCGAGATTCGCGTTGTCAATCCTGAAAATCTTGATCTGCTGGAGCCAACGCCGAATGACGAGCTTACGCTGATCACGTGCTATCCATTTGGCCGCAGCCCGCGCTCGCCGCAACGCTTTGTGGTGCGCGCCGGTCCGGTATCGGGAAACCTTACCGCTGATGAACGCTGATGGCACTGATTACCACTGTCCAGGATAGACGTGGGAGCCGTTCAGGGGATCGGTTGCGTGTTCCATCGCCAGTGATTACAATGTAATTACAGAGGAAGCGATGAAAACAGAGTTGGTGCGGATCGGCAATTCGCGGGGCGTGCGTATTCCCAAGCCGCTGATCGAACAGTGTGGCTTGGGAGAAACGGTGGACCTGCGCGTAGAAAATGATTGTCTAATAATTTCGCCGGGGCGGCGCCCGCGTGAAGGCTGGGCAGAGGCATTCCGTGCTGCCGGGAGTTCAAGGGAAGACGAACTGCTGATGGAACGCGCTGGGCCCAACGAATTTGATCTCGAGGAATGGAAGTGGTAAGTCGCCTTCCTCGCCGCGATGAAGTGTGGCTCGTATCGCTGGATCCAACACAAGGGGCTGAAATCCAGAAGAGGCGTCCCTGCCTGATTATCTCTCCTGATGAAATGAACCAGCATCTGCGCACGATTGTGGTAGCGCCCATGACGACCGTGTCGCGACCCTATCCAACCAGAGTTCCGGTTCGGTTTCAGGGCAAGACTGGCCAAGTAGCGGTGGACCAGCTTCGCGCGGTAGATCGCCAACGTCTCATCAAACGCCTAGGACGTGTGCCAACGATGACCGCCGAGGTCGTGACTGACAGGCTACTGGAGATGTTCAGCCGAGGATGATGGCAAATGCCTACTGCTGGTATGCGCCAATGGAACTGGTTTCCCGACTAAAGATTGACATTTGGATGAAAGTGCCAATCGTGTTCATCACTGGAAATCAGTTCAATCAGTGTTGTCAGCGGTAAGGTTTTGAACAGCTATTTGTCGTAATGCAGCAGCGAGAAGACCTCAATGCCGTCAAACTTCTTGCGGCCGTGGAGGAAGTCCAGCTCGACCACGAAGCCCAGACCGGCGATATCAGCGCCCAGAGATTTGGCGAGCTGCACACAGGCGTTGGCCGTGCCGCCGGTCGCAAGCAGGTCATCAACCACAATAACGCGCTGGCCCGGGCGGATAGCGTCCTTGTGGATCTCGAGCGTATCAATGCCGTATTCGAGCTCGTAATTCCACTTGACGGTGTCCGCCGGGAGCTTGCCGGGCTTGCGGATGGGCACGAATCCGGCGTTCAGGCGATAGGCGAGCGCGGGACCAAAGATGAAGCCACGGGCCTCAATAGCCAAAACCAGGTCGATTTTCGAGCTTAGATAGTGCTCGGAGAGAGCATCAATGAGCGTGGCGAAGCCGACATTGTCTTTGAGAAGTGTGGTGATGTCGTAGAACAGAATGCCTTTCTTGGGGAAGTCGGGAACTTCGCGGATCAGCTTCTTCAGGTGCTCGCAGTTGTGCGGCATCTACCATGCTCCTTCAATGCGAAAAGTATCGAGCCCGGGTATCGGGTCAGCCGGCAATTCCTTTACTTCATCAACGCGGGCGGCGCGCGGCCCTTGCTGCAATTTGGAGCGTAGAGCGTGAACCTGCTGCTCGGTGCCGATGGCCAGCACCTCTACGGTGCCATCCAGATTGTTGCGCACCCAGCCGGCCAGGCCGATCTGGCGCGCCTCATGATCGACGAACCAGCGGAAGCCCACACCCTGAACGCGTCCTCGAACAATGTACCGCTTAGCGATCAAGTCTGTCCTGTCTTCCTCTCGCGAACCACGATGGACCCGCAATCTTGTAACAGCGATCCAACTATGGCTAAGTGCCAGCTGCTAAGTGCCAGTTGTTACGCCCGCGACAGATATGCGCCTTCCGCCGTGTCAACCTTGATCTTTTCGCCTTCATTGATGAAAGGCGGCACCTGCACGATGAGCCCGGTTTCGGTTTTAGCCGGCTTGGTGACGCTGGAGGCAGTCGCTGACTTGAGGCCCGGCTCGGTCTCCACCACGGTGAGCACCACAGTCTGCGGCAGCTCGATGCCCACGGCTTTGCCATCGTAGAACTCGACCTTGATTTGCAGGTTGGCGGTCAGGTAATCGACCGCATCGCCCAGGGTGTCGCGGCGCAGATGAGTCTGCTCGTAATTTTCCGTGTTCATGAAATAAAAATCGTCGCCATCCTGGTAGAGAAACTCCATAGGGACTTCATCCACATTGATCTTGTCAATTGGATCGGCGGAGCGAAAGCGGTGCTCAAACATGGCGCCGGTGCGGATATTGCGCAGCTTGGCCTGGATGAAGGCGCGCAGGTTTCCGGGCGTGCGATGCTCGACGCTGAAAACCAGATGAAGGTCGTTATTGTGCTTGATAATCATCCCCGGACGCATCTGTGTCGCTGGAATCGCCATGGGTGAACTCTTCTCCTCAATTCTTGTGTGTGTCTGGTGAATTGTCTGTTCCGCTAATGGGGAGACGGGAACAGACACCGCGACCCTTCGGTCAGAAAAGGCCGGCAGGACGAACTGGAAATTTTACCCCATCCGCCGTCTATACGCATCTGGGCTGGCCCGTGATCTATGTAAGAATTCGCGAGGCCGCTCTCCTGCGAGGACAACGTTCGCCCAGCGCTTCTTTTCTAACAATGCGCAGCCCTTTGCCCGCAAACGCGAGCCGCCGGATGCAGTCTTCAGCCGGTTGGGGGCTTCCCGGGAAAGCTGAGCAGAGAGGAGAACCGATATGAAGGTGCGCGACATTATGACAGCGGAGGGGCTGGCGACTGCCACCCTGGACACGACGCTTGCTGAAATTGCCGAACGCATGCGCGACGAAAACGTGGGCGCGATTCCCATTGTGGATGACGACGAGAAACTATGCGGCATCATTACCGACCGCGACATTGTTGTCCGCGCGGTAGCAGAAGGCGAGGACCCCGGCGAGTGCACGGCCGAGGAAATTTTGAGTGAACAGCTCCACACCATCGATCCCGATGCGGATTTAGAGGATGCTGCGGACCTGATGGCCCGTCACCAGATCCGCCGGCTGCCGGTGGTGGAAGAAGAGACTGTGATCGGGATGATTTCGCTGGGCGATTTGGCGGTGAAGTCGGAAGAGGACGAAGCTTCAGACGTGCTGGAAGACGTTTCAGAAGGCGTGCGTCAAACAGGCGGTCGCGGCTCGCAGCAGAGCAGGGGCCAGACAACAGCTCGTGGGCAGGCGCAGAATCGCGGCACGTCACAGCGCGCGGGCAGCGTGGATTCGCAGTTCAACGCCGCGGGGCGCTCGCCCGGCGAACAAGTGGCCGAAGAGGAAACTGAATACCAGCGCCGTAGCGGCGGACGCCAGACCGGCGGGACGCGGGCGGAGAGCGCCAATGCGGGACGTACGCGCAACCAGTCCCAGAGCCAGCAGACCATCGCCAATGAAATTGTGGACATGGAAGGCGAGGAAGAGCCCGAATTCCAAAATGCAGGCGGCGGCCAGGCACGGCAGCGCGCCAATCAGCAGCAGGCCGCTCGCGGAAGGCAGGGAACGTCGGTTCGCGGCAGACAAGGCAGCGAACTGCGCGAATCGGGCACGAGTACGCGGTCGCAGGGGATCAGCAACCGCTCTCAGAAGGAAGAAACCCAGCGCCAGCAGAAAGTCACGCCCATGCGGGCTGAAGCGCGCTCAGCCGGCCGCAACCGAGGCAAGCGCAAGGCAAGCTGACCTGCCACGAGTTCGCTTCATTTGAGAGGGCGCGCTGCAAGCGCCCTCCACAATTTTATTCAAGGAGGCAGTCATGAACGAATATCAACGCTATGGAGATTATTCGCAGCAGCGGCACGAGGAATCGGGCGGCGCGGGTGCGGGCGCCATCATTACATCTCTTCTCGTAGGCGCTGGGATTGGCGCGGCACTGGCCTGCCTGTTCACCCCCAGGAGAGGAAGCGAGCTGCGCGGGGCTATTGGTCGCGGTTATCGTAAAACGGTCGACGGGGTTAGCCAGCGCACACGCGATCTGCGCGAGAAAGGCAGCAATCTGCTCGGCTTTGAGCGCGGAACAGAAACGGAGCAGCAGTACGGCCAGGGTTGATCGAGCAGAGGCCAGTCTGCAAGCT
>Ga0134128_10006168_pt1 | contig 14516 bp, 2 predicted proteins | sample KB31754_FD_96462 | JGI IMG/M metagenome (GOLD analysis project Ga0134128, IMG submission 96462) | Terrestrial soil microbial communities with excess Nitrogen fertilizer from Kellogg Biological Station, Michigan, USA - KB3-175-4 | ecosystem: Environmental > Terrestrial > Soil > Unclassified ... | reverse complement strand
CATAATATATGGACAGCATCTTTCTGATCCGTACAGACAAGAACCTGACGATGAGAAAAAGCATACCGTCCGACCTGTAAAGTGAAAGCCACATCGGCAATCGGCGTCTCAGGGTGGAGTCTGAGATAGGCGGCGAGATTTTGCCTGGCCTCGTCGAGAGCCGCTGACGAGCGCGCAGAAAGAATCAGGAGTTGGTGTGAGCGAGAAGCTTTGGCCTGAGGAACTGGTGGTGCTTCCTCCAAAATAACGTGTGCGTTTGTGCCACCCATGCCAAAGGCGCTGACACCCGCCCGCCGAGGGGAAGTACCCGCTGGCCAGGGTTTATGTGTTGTATTGACATAAAATGGACTATTTGCAAAATCAATCACAGGATTCGGCGCAGCAAAGTTTATCTGAGGCAAAAACTCCTTATGTTTGAGCATCAGCACTGTTTTGAGTAAGCCAGCCATACCAGCGGCAGATTCCAGGTGTCCCACATTCGCTTTGACCGCACCCAGAGCACAAAAGCCTTTTTTATTCGTATCAGCACGAAAAACCTGAGTCAGTGCAGTCATTTCAATGGGATCGCCGAGGGGCGTGCCCGTGCCATGCGCTTCGACATAACTGATTTTCTCAGAAGTAAGATCTGCCAGGGCCAGGGCTTCGGTAATAACAGCCACCTGGCCCTCAACGCTCGGTGCGGTATATCCAACTTTGAGAGATCCATCGTTGTTCACTGCCGAACTCTTGATGACCGCCGAGATATGATCCCCATCCGCCAGCGCATCTTCCAGACGCTTCAGAACAACCACTCCGATGCCGTTCCCAAAGACTGTACCTGTTGCAGCCGCTGAAAAAGGAGAGCAATGGCCATCAGCCGAAGCCACTGCTCCTGGCTCATATTCATACCCCACATCTTGTGGCATCCGCAGGGTAACTGCTCCGGCAAGGGCCATATCGCACTGCCTGTTGAGCAGACTCTCACAAGCGAAATGTACGGCAACGAGAGAAGTGGAGCAGGCTGTCTGAACATTGACGCTGGGGCCTTTCAAGTTCAGTTTGTAGGAAACACGCATGGGCAGATGATCTTTCTCGGTTGCGAGCGAGATTTGAAACAGGCCCATCGTGCGCACGACTTCTGGATTAGTATAGACATTGAAGAGATACTGGCTGGAGGTCGCCCCTGCATAGACACCAATTTGTCCCGCGTATTTTTCCGCGTCGTATCCCGCATCTTCGAGCGCGGCCCACGCATATTCGAGAAACAGGCGTTGTTGGGGATCAATAATCTCAGCTTCACGCGGTGTAAAGCCAAAAAAGGCCGCATCAAACCATTCTGCTTTTTTCACAACCTGTCCAGCTTTGATATAGCGCGGGCTGTTGAAAAGCTCAGGGGCCACTCCGCTGGCCTCTAATGTCGCGTCAGAGAAAAATGTTGTTGCTTCGCGACCATCTCGCAGTAGATTCCAGAATTCCTCAAGGTTATCGGCTCCAGGAAATCGGCCAGCCATACCAATCAGAGCTATATCATCAAGAGATGATTCCATCTTCTCTCCTTCGCGTAAGAATCCCTGGACATTGAAAAGGCTTAGTCATCGGAACGCACACGTCTCCGTGAGGCGCGGCGCAATTCTGCCCGCTCCACGCTCTTTTTTGCTACGATCTCCACCTTTGGTTCGGCGCTTAGTGCTTCAGCCAGAGCGGCAATGGTGGGGTACTGGAACAGCTCTACAATCACCAATTCCCTCTGCAAAACCTCTTGCAGCTGCTGGTGGATCTGAATTATATGCAAAGAATTGCCGCCCACCTCGGTAAAATTGTCGTAGATACTTACCTGTTCTACCTGCAATATTTCCTGCCATACCGCTGCAATGGTACGCTCAAGCTCAGTCGTTGGCGGGACGTAGCTCTTGCTCGACGACACTCCATGCAAAAGATCGGCTGAGGATAGCGCTCGTCGATCTACTTTCCCATTGGCAGTAAGTGGCAAACTCGGAATTTCTCTGAACAGTGAGGGGATCATGTAGCGAGGTAATCGCTCCTGTAAAAAGAGACGTAGCTCTTCCGAGAGAGACTGTTGGCCATCGGACGATACCGGCGCAGCAGTTATCTTGATCTCTTCTACATAGCCTTCTGCGGTTGCCTGTGTCTCGGTTATTCCCCCGCCCAGTAAACTATGGAGCAAAACATGGGTATCTTCCAGGAAGAAAAGTGGACGAATCTTGTGAAATGCCACACTTCCCAGAGGACACAGGCCAATCTGGTTATCTGGAGCTGCATGCATAAGAAGCTGACTCATATAGCCAGCCTCCAGCAAACAAAACTCTCTCGCCAGACTCCCATACATTGGCTCAATCGCGCTCATCTGAGCAACCAGGAACAGAGAAAAGGCGGCTTCCTCAAAGATCGGCTGATTGCTTGTGATGTGAATGTCTGGCTCTAACGTGCTATCTTTGCTGAGTAAGACCAGACCATGCTCCCGTGGATGATAGTAGTAGGTACCACCATCCAGCCCTTCAACACATCCTGGTTTGATAGCAAGGTATACCTGAACAGGATAAAGCCCACCGCCAGAAGGATAAAGGTACTTGGGGATAGGCAAACCAGGGAACTCTACCTGATTTAAACACGCCAGGAATTTCCCCAATTGCCCCATCGAGAGAGATCCGCCCAAAAACCTGCGATAACTGCGACGTCGGCTATAGCTCTCCAGGGTCGCCGGTTCAACGCTGCTTGTCCCAAACGTGATTATCTGCTGCGTCTCCCGATCGAACGAGCGGAGACCATGCTGGCGCAATTTAAACTGGATGCGCTCTGTCTTGTCACGTAAGAGGGCCTCGTCCTGCTGGTCAGTCATTGAGGAGAAATATTCAGTGCCCTCAGATGAGATCTGAACCTGCTCTTGTTTGAGCACAACATGTGCTACGAGGCGTTTCGTTTGCTCATACTCTATGGCGGTGACGACAGCAGAGCTAACCAGAGGATGCTGGCTCAGGATTGTTTCGATCTCTCCCAGTTCTATACGTATCCCACTGATCTTCACCTGCAGATCTTTGCGCCCAAGAAACTCTATCGTTCCATCGGGCCGATAGCGACCAAGATCCCCTGTGCGATACAAACGCTCGCCAGTGCGAGGATGAAGCAGAAAACTTGCTGCTGTTTTTCCTTCGTCACGCCAATATCCTCTGGTCAGGCCAACTCCAGCACAACAAAGTTCGCCGGGAACCCACAGTGGGCAGTCCTGGTCGTGTTCATTGAGCACATAATATTTTGTATTTGCGATTGGCTTCCCATAAGGGACGCTCTGCCACTCTGGATCAGGAGAAACAATAGGATACCAGATATTCCAGAGCGTCGTTTCAGTTGGCCCCCCAACACTCACCATCAGTATGTTCCTGGCCAAAGCTTTTGCCCTTGGCAGCAAAGAGAGAGGTATCCAATCTCCGCCCAGAAAGGCTACCCTGAGCGATTCCATCAGATTGCGGCCTTCTCCTACAACAAAATTGACGAGCATTTCCAGGAGAGTCGGGACGGAATTCCAGATAGTGATGTTGTGACGAACGAGCAGATCTACCCATTCTTCAGGATTAAGCGCTCCTCTTGACGGTAAAACAATTGTTCCACCCGCGCTGAGTACGCCAAAAATGTCATATACCGACATATCATGATGCAGGGCAGTGAGAGCCAGCACCCGATCTCCGGCTCCTAGTTGAAATTGCTCATTTGTACAGGTAATAGCATTTACTATTCCACGCTGAGCGATCATGACTCCCTTGGGCAATCCAGTCGAGCCTGAGGTATAGATCACATACGCCAGATCGTCTGCCGACTGCCGGGGTTCCAGAAAGCTCCCATCCAATGACGACAGATCTTCCTGGTCCAGGCTCACTATCTGCACATTCTCCGGCCAGAGGATCTGCTCGCGTAGCCAGGATTGGGTCAAGACATACGTTACAGCGCTATGTTTCAAGATATAGGCCAGTCGTTCAGAAGGCAGGTTCGGGTCAATGGGCAAATAAGAGGCGCCAGAGATGATTATTCCCAGTACGCCAACGATTTGCTCCCAACCTTTGTCCATGACAATCGCAATTGGCTGGCCAGATTGCGCTCCTCGTTCGCACAGATAGCGGCCAAGTTGATGAGCCAGACGGCTGAGATCCGCATAGCTGAGCGTCCGATCTGGCGCGATTACAGCCAATTGTTCGGGCGCACGCTCAACCTGGCGTGTAAAGAGCGTTTGCAAGAGATCATCACTCAGCGGGCGAGACGTGGCATTCACGGCACTGAACAAATCAAGCTGGGCCTGGGGTAATCCAACAGGATGTGCCTCCTGCCAGGGAGCATCCGAAACCGCCAGATTCTGGAGCATTCCACAAAATGCAGCAAACATATCATCCAGGAGACCTTTGGGGAAAAGATCTTCTACTGCATCCCAGTTAAACACGAACGCCCCTGCTTCTTCCAATCCCTGATAATCTAGCCAGATCTGCGAGGTCTGGGTAATCCCATACACAATATTTTCGTTCAGTTCAACATTGGGCAGATCTTCATGTTTATCAACTTCGTGAGGAAGGTTCGTGAAGACCACAGGCATAATCACAGGTGTGCCATTGGATTGTACCTGGTTCAATTCACGCAGAACCTGAATACCGCTCACCTGTTGATGATCCAGATCACGCCAGAGTCGCTCCTGAAGATTTCTGGCCCGCTCAAGAAAAGGGCGCGCTTCTCTATTATCAACTTCCAGTAGGGTAAATGACGCGAACTCTCCCAGCAATTCATTCACCTGCTGATGCAATGGCAAGCGGTTGAAGCGCGGCACATTCAAGGTAAAATGAGCAACCTTGCTCCAGGTCGAGATGACCTCCGCATAGACAGCCAGGAGCAAAGATGGCGGAGTGAGGCCAAATCTGGAGGCGGTATTTTTGAGGGACTGCCAGGTGTTTGGTTCAAGCCGCCCTTTGCGCCGGACAAAATGGGGTTGAGTCAAGGAGCCAGGGTTCATGGCCAGCGGTAGATCTGGTGCCGGTGGGAGCATCGGCAGACGCTTGCGCCAGTATTGAAGAGACTGCTGATATTCTTCAGATTCATGGAGCGCTTGCTCTGCAATAACATAATCGCGAAACAATATCTCCAGTGGGGGACGTTCGCGGTCTGGTTCTTGATAGAGCGCTAACCATTCGCGGAAGAGGAGTTGATAGCTCCAACCGTCGAGCAGCAGGCCATCAATACTGATATGGACTCGTACCGCTTCTCCCGCAAGCTGCGAGCTACGAATCTCAAAAAGCGGCCATTGATCCGTTGGTAGGACCTGGTGTGACATGCGCTGCCGGGTGTTTTCAAGATACGCTTCGATCTCCTCTTGCTTTTTGTCGCGTAAATCGCTCACTTCAATCTGATAGGCAGGAACCTGCTCCAGGATTTGTTGTCGCCCATCAGGAAGAATGATCGCCCGCAGCATATCATGACGCTCTATCAGGCGTTGCCAACTCTTATTGAGCCTCTCGATATCCAGATCCACCATCTCAAACTCTTCGTACATATGGGTGGCCACGTTTCCGAGCTGAAAGGCGCTGTTTCTTCCCAGCCAATAAGCATACTGCATATCAGTCAAAGGAAAAGGCTCATAGCGCTGCGAGAGATCTGATCCGACTATAGGAAGGTCTGGATTTGACTGCTCAAGCTCTCTCTTCTGCTGTCTCTCTTTTAGTAATGATTCAAACAATTCGCGCTTTTTCGGGGAAAGCTTCCTTATTTGTTCAACCAGATCAGACATATATTCTTCCTTTTCTCATTGCTTCGCATTTGCTCAAAGCATTCCTCTTCTTTCCAATTCGATCTCTACCTCTTCATCAGAAAGGGAGGTTAACAGATCGAGAAGCTCGCTCTTCTCTTGCTCTTCCTGCTCCGCCAGTTGTTCTCGGATTGCTTGCGTAATTTGAGCTACTGTAGGAGCTTTGACGAGTTCAGCGAGAGGAAGGGCCAGATTGAAGGCTTTACGCAAACGATCAACGATCTGCAATGCCAGTAAAGAGTGGCCACCAAGGTCAAAAAAGTCGTCATGAATACCTACCTGATCGATACCCAGAGCTTCCTGCCAGATACCCGTTACGTCCTCTTCCAGCGGGTTACGAGGTGCTACATAGGTAGTGGAGAGACGTGGTCGTGCATGCTGGGACTGTGTATGAATTGGTGTGTCTGTCTCCAAATTGGCTGCGGACGTGGCAATGGGTGAGCGTGAATCGTCCAGTACGCGTAAATCTCTGGCAGCTACAACTATCTGGGGAACGGTAACTCCCTGCATAATCTGCTCAAAAGCCTGCACAGCCCTGGCTGGAGAGAGTGCCGCAGAGGCCTGTTTGAGGAGAAGCTGGGTGAGCATGCTCTCACTCACTTCGGCTTTTCTCTCTTGCTCACCCGCTCCCTCTACTTGCAGCATCTCTTCATTTACCAGGGTAAAATTCTCTATGCTGGCCACTTCATAGCCTGTTTCGTCCACCAGTGTGATATCGAAAGCGAGCGTTTCTTTCTCCGAAAGGACGCCTTCTCTCCGCTTTGCGTAGCTCCATAGGTTTGCAGGCAAAGGCTTCAGGAGGTGCAGATGGCCGTACATAAGTGGAAGATAAGCAGGCCGACCAGTGGCTATACTGGCGAAACCAGTGGCCACATCCAGTAAGGCCGGGTGGAGATCCATCTGTTCCAGATCGTGGTGAAATTCGGCTGGAAGTTCAAGATAAGCAAGGACTTCATCCTGATCAACAAAGACTTTCTGGATACTTCTCCACCGTGGACCCCATGTCACAAGCGAGTCATTCTTTTGCTCTGTTTCCTCTTGAAAACCTGTCCCTTTCGCCTGGCAATTCCCGGTGATCTCTTGAAGATTGAGTTGGCGACGAGGCTCTTCTGGGGAGATGCTCACGATACCACTGGCATGTTCGTAGAATTGCGTAAGCTCAGCCTGCGAGGGATCTCTGCTCAAAATGCGGAAGCGAAAACGAGCGTCTTCCTTTTTGAAAACAGTATAGACCTCTCTCGTTCCATCGGGCTCAACCCATAGCGGATTGAGAAAGAGAAGATTCTCGATATCAATGGCTTGAATAGCACAATAATCCCAGAACGCCTCTTTAACCATCTGTACATACGCAGTTCCTGGCAATGCCGGTTTACCCAGCACTTGATGCTCGGCCAGGACCCAATGTTTCTGGGGACTCAAATATGTCGCATACACTGCATGCGTATCTGTCTTCTCCAGGCAACGATCCAACAGGCTTGCATGCAACTGGCTCTCCTGTTTGTTCATGCCAACCTGATCCCAGCCATCCCAGTTGATCGAGAGTGTGAAAACGTCATTGGCGTAAGTATTATAGGAAGCAAATGCATCAAGGAATGCATTTGCCGCGCAGTAATCGACCTGTCCAATGGAACCAGTCAAAGCAAGTGTTGACGAACAGAGCAAGAAGAAATCGAGAGGCATGCCAGCCAGAGCCTGTTCCAGATTGCGTGTTCCTCTAACTTTTGCCCCCAGAACTTCCGCAGCCTGGGCAGGAGTTTTGAACTGTATCAGCCCGGTTCCAGGGAGACCTGCCGCGTGGATGACGCCGTGTATCTCCTGGAAATGCTCCAGTGCCTGTTGTAATGCTCGTTCTGTCTCCTGGTAAATGGTCACATCGGCCTTGATGAGCAGAACTTCTGAACCGAGGCTCTCCAGATGTTGGATCGCCTGGATTTGTTCTTTCAAGGTCCCTTCCTGGTCTTGAGAGAGCCAGGTAGACCATTCTTCACGTGGCGGCAAGGCACGACGGCTAACAAGGGCCAGCCTGGCCTGGCAGGTGCGGGCCAGATATTCAGCAAGAGCCAGACCTACGCCTCCCAGGCCGCCGGTCAGCAGATAGACTCCCTGCTGGCGCAAAGAAGAAGTGGGGAAAGCGGCCTGCTCAAGGTTCGTTTCAACCAGTTCCTGTACATAGCGATCACGACCACGGAAGGCGATCACATTGTCCGTACTTTTTTGCGCAAACTCGGCCACCAGCCGTTCAAGCAACAACTCCTCACTTCTACTCTCCCGCTGAGGGACGTGAATGTCGATCGTGCGACACGAGAGACGCGGATACTCTTGTGGAATAACTTTACAAGGGCCAAGCAGCAGTGCTTTTTCTGGCTGGATCTGCTCTTCACCCAGAACCTGCTGGCAGTAATCGGCAATTACTTCGATTGCCAGAGGGGAAGAGACTTTCAGATGACCCAGAGCCTGGCTAAGAAACAGCAGGCTGTAAAAACCTGCATACTCCAACTCCTCTTGTGTTGCCCGCGCATGCGTTCTCGTTCCGGTCAGCGACCAGAGATGAATAATCCTGGTAGGAAACTTTTCGTCCGCCTTAAGTTCCTGAAGCAATGAGATATAATCTTCTGCCCGCTGTGGATTAATCTGATATGACCAGGAATTGTTTTTCCTGAAACAATCTCCAGCCTCTACTTCGATACTTTCATTGACCAGCCCAGTCTTCTGCAATGCATCCTTCAGTGCGCCACTAAAACCAGTATGGTCCTTGAAAATCAGGCAGGGCGAACGCGGCTCATCATAAGAAGAAAAGCGAAAAGGCAAGGTGCGCTTCCAGGAAGGAAGATAGAAATACTCCCTCTGCACCTGCGGAGAGACGAGTCCCTTCCTGGCTTCCGGTCTGATCGGATTGGAACTGGCAGGTATTCCCTCTATCCAGAAACGTTCTCGCTCAAACGGATAGGTGGGCAAAGGAATACGTCGTCGCTGCTCCTTTTTGGCAAATCCCATCCAATCTATAGTTGCGCCAGCCAACCAGAGCGATCCCAACGCGGACAGAAGCATAGAGGAATCAGAGCCTGCATCCTGGGAATGAGGGAGAGAGGAAGACACGCTGACATCCGAAGATGGCCTCTCGCGTAGCTGCTGGCGGACAAACGTACTCAAAGTACGGCCCGGCCCCACTTCCAGGAAAAAAGGCGAAAAATGATCCAGCAGCGTTTTGAGACCCTCGGCAAACTGCACCGTCTGTCGCAGATGGGACACCCAGTATCCTGCATCAGTCACAGCAGAGGCCGTTGCCCAGGTTCCCGTCAGATTAGAAATAAAGGGAATGCGAGGAGCCTTCAGATTGATGCGCCTGACTTGTTCTAAAAACGCAGGAAGGATGGGTTCCATCATTTCTGAGTGAAAGGCATGAGACGTATGCAAAAGACGTGTATCACTCCCCTCAGCCTGCAATTGAGTCTGAAATGCCTGAACCCCTTCTGGCCGCCCGGACACAACACACCAGGAAGAGCTATTAACTGCTGCGATATCAAGGCCAGCAGGCATTATTTGCTTGAGGTCAGCGAGCGGCAAGGCCACCGCCAGCATTTGCCCTCCAGGGAGTTGCTGAATCAATCTTCCTCTGGCGGCCACGAGAGACAGCCCTTCCTCCAGAGAAAACACTCCTGCCAGACAGGCCGCGACATACTCGCCAATACTATGACCGAGCAGAGCCTGCGGTTTGATGCCCCACGATAACCACAATTGAGCGAGGGCGTACTCTACAACAAAGAGCGCTGGCTGAGCAAATGCTGTTTGATCTGCCGCTTCGCCAGATGTTCCTGCCTGACCAGCTTGAGGGAAGAGATACGTACGTAAATCCAATCCTAGCGGCTTTTCCAGCAACCGGCAACACTGATCAACAGTGCTGCGAAACACGTCTTCAGATGCATACAGTTCTTGTGCCATTCCACGATATTGACTCCCCTGACCAGGAAAAAGAAAGACAACGGGCCTCTCATTTTCTTCCTGGAACGAGGTGAGCACATCGGAACCCTCCGGTTGAGTAAGCAGTGCGAGCGCTTGTTCTCGATTCTGGCATTGTACGACGCGCCGATAAGGGAAGCGCTTGCGGCCAACCTGCAATGTATATGCTACATCAGCGAGATCAACCTGATCCTTTGCTGCAAGGTAGCAGGCCAAGCGCTCCGTAGCCATTTCCAGTGCAGTCGATGTTTTCGCAGAAAGCACAAGCAGTTGCAGATCGCGCGCTGGCCTGGCTTCAGGCAAAGTAGGAGGGGCCTCTTCAAGAATCACATGGGCATTTGTCCCTCCAATGCCGAAAGAACTGACTCCTGCCCGTCTGGACAATTCGCTGGTCTGCCATTCACGCAGCGATGTATTCACATAGAAGGGCGTGGCAGCAAAATCGATTTTCGGATTGGGTCGCTCAAAATGCAGGCTCGCCGGAATTTGTTTTGCTTTCAATGCCTGAACGGTCTTGATTAATCCCGCCACACCCGCAGCAGCGTCAAGATGGCCGATATTCGTCTTGACGGAGCCGATAGCGCAGAATCCCTTCTTCTGCGCATGAAATGCCTCGGTCAAGGCCATGATCTCAATAGGATCTCCCAGTGGGGTACCCGTGCCATGTGCCTCTATATAGGAAAGGGTTTCTGCTTCTATCTCAGCAGAAAGCAGCGCAGATCGAATCACTCGCGCCTGGCCGGTGACACTGGGAGCCGTATAGCCCACTTTTCCAGAACCATCATTATTAATCGCAGAACCCTTAATGACAGCATGAACAGTGTCTCCAGCGGCGAGTGCATCCTCAAGCCGCTTCAGGACAACGATCCCCACGCCACTCCCAAAAGTTGCGCCTTTCGCTTCCGCATCAAAAGCACGGCAATGACCATCGGGAGAATAAATTCCGCCTTCGTGATAGAGATACCCGGATTTTTGAGGTATTCTGAGCGAGATACCTCCGGCCAGTGCCATATCACAATCCCCGCTGAGTAACCCGCGACAGGCCAGATGCACAGCTACCAGCGAGGTAGAGCAGGCAGTTTGCACAGCAACGCTTGGTCCCTTTAAGTTTAGCTTGTAAGAAATCCGGGTGGTCAGATAATCCTTGTCGTTGCCGGTGAGTACCTGAAGGTTGTCCATCGACTCGGTCGTGTTCAGGTCAGGCAGTAGATTGAAGATATAGGTATCCAGATTCACTCCGGCATAGACCCCTATCTCTCCTTTGAATATTTCAGGTGCGTATCCAGCATTCTCCAGAGCCTCCCAGGCGCACTCAAGAAAGATACGCTGCTGAGGATCCATCAGTTCAGCTTCCCTGGGGCTGTAATCGAAGAAGCGGGCGTCGAAGAGGTCGATATCTTCCAGAATTGCCCCTGAACGCACATACTGCGCATTGGCTAACAAATCCGGATGGACGCCCGACGCCAGAAGTTCCTCTCCAGAAAATGTGGTCGTTGCTTCAACACCTTCTTTCAGATTTTGCCAGAAACGATCAACATCGGACGCTCCAGGGAAACGCCCGATCAGACCGATAATAGCAATTTCCAGTCCATTGGTCGGACTATATGTTAATGCCTTCTTACTCACTCTCGTCTCCGCTCTTTTTCAACAGCCGTTTCAAACGATTTTTTCCCTCGTTAATGGCAATCGTACGATCAGCCTCTTCTTGTACCTGCCCCTGTACCTGGGACAGATAGCGGGATAGCTCGTTGACTGTGGTATGTTTAAATAGTTCAGCTATCGGGATGTCTTTCCCAAAAGCTTTTTGTAGATGAGCATGAAACTGAATTAAATGAACAGAATTGCCACCAAGATCGAAGAAGTTATCATTTACTCCTACTTTCTCGACCGGGAGTACTTTTTGCAGAAGCGCAATGATCGTCTTCTGGAACTCTGTATCGGGAGCCAGATAGGTATCTGCTTCCTCCTGACTCAGTATCTCAGAAGTAGGAATGGGGAGCGCTTTCCGATCAACTTTGCCATTGGCGCTAAGCGGTAGCGCATCCAGCACGACGATGTTTGACGGCACCATATACGCAGGCAATTTCTTCTCCAGAGATCTCATCACCCCCTGTACCAGTGCGATCCTGTTCGGAGTGCTTGTCTCATGAGCCAGACCTGGTTGATCTTCTGCTGGCAGCATACGCACCAGAGTCTCGTACTCCCGATTGTCTTCCAGGAACAAAGTAAGCCCGCTTTGCTGCCGATCAATGGGACCGCCAACGAGGCTATGCAAGAACACATGGCTTTCTTCCAGAGCAAGATGCTCACGAATACCAGTAACATCAAGCGTACCTGTCTGGCAAAGCCCAATGCCTTGCTGCGGCGCAACTGTATCTAGAAGCTGACTCATCAGGCCAGCTTCTATCGTCAGAAAACGGCGGCTGTCCTTTGGATAAAGAGGTTGAATCGCCGCTTCCTGACCAACGAAAAAGATTGCAAAGGCCGCCTGTTCGACGATAGGGAGGTTTGAGCTATCATAGATTTCCTTATAAGCCAGAGGTGCTCTGCTGAGCAGAATGAGACTGTTCTCCTTTGGATGATAATAGTAGAAGCCTTCATCCAGACCTTCTATCTGACCAGGTTTGATAGCGAGATAGGTCTGGACAGCATACAGACTCCCCGCTGAACTGTAGCGATATTTCGGGAATACCGAACCCTCTATCTGTAACTGGGCCAGACAGTTCAAACAGGCACTAAAATCTTTGAAGCTGAGCATTTCTTCTTTAAGGAACTTGCGATAACTCTTTCTCTGGAAATAGTTCTTTTCCCAATGCTCTTGCTGCCGCGCCGTGTCTACAAGCATCACTCTTTCGTGATTAGCAAACCTGCGCAGATTTGCCTGGCGCAATTTAAATTTCAAGACATCCAGTGGACCGTTTATTGGCCCTATCGGAGCAAGAGAGGTTACAGAATCAACGCTGTTTTCCTGTTCAGACTCAGCAGCAGGAACTATATAAGCAACCAGGCGCTTATTCTCACGCTCTTCTCCCACAGCAGCGACAACGCTGGCCCGAATTCCTGGGTGCTGATCAAGGATCGTCTGAATCTCCCCCAGTTCGATACGGTACCCCAGGACCTTCACCTGAAAATCCTCACGTCCCAGAAACTCGATATTCCCGTCCGGCAAATAGCGGCCAAGATCACCGGTCCTATAGAGACGCTGGCCGGTACGAGGGTGAAGGATAAAACTTGCTTCGGTCTTTACTTCATCGCGCCAGTAGCCTCTGGCAAGACCGACTCCTCCAATATAGATCCTGCCAACAATCCAGTCCGGGCAGGCTTCCAAAGCGTGGTTAAGCACATAAATGTTCTGGTTGGTCAGCGGCTTCCCATAGGGAATACTCTTCCAATCGGGATCGACTGCCCCAATGGGATAGAAAATCGACCAGATCGAAGCTTCCGTCGCCCCACCCAGGCTGATAACCTGCGCATCAGGCACAAGGCTTCTCAGGCGATCAGGCAAAGCGACAGGGATCCAGTCGCCACTGAGCATAACCAGGCGTAAACTCTCCGGCAGGATATCAACTCTACCATCGGCATAGGTCACAAGCATATCCATAAGCGCTGGAACAGTATTCCATACGGTCGCTCTGTTTTTGCGCATCAACTCGGACCAGTGCGCGGGATCTCGCAATCCCCACGCATCAGGCAGGATCAGCGTACCGCCTGCTGCCAGGAGACCAAATATGTCATAAACAGAAAGATCAAAGCTCAGAGCAGAGAGTGCCAGAACCCGATCCTGGGAAGTAACAGCAAAACGCTGATTGATATCCAGAATGGTGTTCACTGCCCCCTGGTGATCGATGACAACACCTTTTGGTTGTCCAGTCGAACCAGAGGTATAAATGATATAGGCCAGATCTTCCGGTTGCTGCGTGACTTCTAGCGGTTCATTGCTGAATGGAGAGAGATCTTCGGTATCCACAGCAATGCAGTAGATGTCTTCCCTGCTGACCTTTTCGTGTAACCAGGACTGCGTAAGAAGCAGTTTAACTTGCGAATGTTCCAGAACATAATTCAGACGCTCTGCTGGCAAATCGGAGCTGATCGGTACATAGGCCGCCCCAGAGATCAGCACAGCCAGAACCCCAACAACTTGTTCCCAGCCCGCCTCCATGCATACAGCAATCAACGTATTCGGTTTGGCACCAAGTTGACGAAGTTTGCGTCCAAGCCGATTCGCACGCTCGTAAAGCTCTCCATATGTGAAACTGGTACGAGAAGTAACCACCGCGAGATGTTCAGGAGCTTGCATGGCCTGGCGAATGAAGAGCGTCTGGAGTAACTCTGTTGACAGGACAGCAGATGAAGCATTCACTTCTTCGCGCCGCAGGGCTTGCTCCTGTGGGAGCAGACGTGCGGCTAGTACCGGCCAATCCTCCTGCCACGCAGCATCGTCGCTGGCCAGGGCCAAAAGTATCGCTTCAAAAGCGTTGAACATGTTTGAGATAAGCTCTGGAGGAAAAATCTCTTCAACCACATCCCAGGTAAAGACCAGCGCCCCTGCGTCCTCAAACACTTCATGATCCAGCCAGACTTGAGGCGTTTGTGTCAGGCTGTAGACAACATCCCCGAGCCATTCCATGGGAGAAGTGGTAATCTCGCCTGCATCGTGGATCAGAGAGCTGGTAAATACCACTGGCATCTGCACCCCTGAGAGAGTATTCTGCTTGCGGGCCAGATCACGGAGAACACGTATCCCACTGACATAACGATGCTCCAGATCATCCCAGAGCTGCGCCTG
>Ga0134128_10006166_pt1 | contig 14519 bp, 2 predicted proteins | sample KB31754_FD_96462 | JGI IMG/M metagenome (GOLD analysis project Ga0134128, IMG submission 96462) | Terrestrial soil microbial communities with excess Nitrogen fertilizer from Kellogg Biological Station, Michigan, USA - KB3-175-4 | ecosystem: Environmental > Terrestrial > Soil > Unclassified ... | reverse complement strand
TCAAGTGAAACTCAGCGGCTTCTCTTGCGGTTTTGAAGGTCTTCTCAGTCGACTTGCCGGCCTGTCCCGGCCAGATTACGCAAATATATTCATTATCATTGACTCGGTGCATGTATATCGCTTCTGACGGGATAGGTGCTCGCGGGAACCACTCTTGGGTTTCCAGTAGCAGGCTCAGATGATCTACCACTTGAGTATAGTAAAGTGTCTCCGGCGGCCACAGTCCTAAAGATTGGCGCTGATCGACATTGAAGTGTTCTCCATGCAACAGGCGAGTCAAAATTTCACGCGGTATTTTCATCTGTGCTTCCCACTTAATCAGAGACTAACAAGTTGAGAATATAAACATTGCTATGTCCCATTTTCTCAATCGAAAATGCTTTCTGTTATTGGCTTGCCTCATGATTCGTTTTCTAAATGTAGGGCATGCTTGAGGATTACGACTAACTGGTCGGCTTCCCCTTCGCGACCCAGCATTTCCAGAAGATGCGTTCGCCTAAGATCTGAAACTGCGGACAAAATGGCCCCTAGCGCTTCGCCAGAGGTAAAACCATACAATCCTGCTCGTAGCTTCGCTGCCCATTTTGATTCTGAACGTGCTTCCAATTCTTGCGCCACATCTTCCGCCCATTTATATATCTCAGCATTGCTCTTGAACATATTCACTCCAATAAAGGTAAGAACGGTTCGACTTCCTCGACTACTTGGTCCAGAGTGGCAAGACCGTCGAATTCGACTCCACCAGGCTCAACCACAACTTCGATAGCGCCTCCTTCGTTCGTTTCGACTGCGGGCGCAACGCGAGTTATGAATTTCGCTCCTGGACGAAGATGCCCGGTCTCAACAAAATCAAAAGGCATATTTTTAGGAGGCACTCCGTATTTTTCTGCGAAGTCTGGGGTGGTTAGTGGATGATCCAACGCCCAAAACTGGGCCTCGGACCCAGCACTTTGGCCTAGTTTCCCCGCTTTGTAAATGGGTGCTCCATTCTCTACTGCAACTTTCGCATTTAACGCCTCATCTGAAAATTCCTGCTCGGCGGGCCCATATTCAGTTTTTATGACAAATCCAAGCGAGTTCTCAACTGTGTTCTGTACCCCCAACCCTATTTGTGTGTCAATGCTGTTTAAAGTATCGGCAATAGATTCTGCCCCTAGTTCCTCGATTTCGTCCTGTTGGCCGGACGGATCCAAATCATTTGCGGGATTGGCACTTACATAAACATACTTATGCAGCGAAATAGGAATCCGGAGATCGCCCTCATACGTATCCATACTCCAGAATCGGCCCGTGTTGGTATTAAGATACCGGGCGCGGTTGTAATACAGGTTCAGTGCTGGATCGAACTGCTCACCGGCGAAGAGATAATTGTTCGGCGTTGAACCAGTGGAGTTGATTAGATTGCCAAACGCATCGTAATCGTACGTGTCAGTGATTGCGCCTGTGCTGTCGAAGAGTTGCCGCACCGAGCCGTGGCCGTCATATCCATAGAAACTGATCGTCGAAGTCCCATTCAACGGCTGCGTTTCGCTAATTCTCTCTAGACCGTACGAGTAGGTACGCGTCACTGCCCCATTCTGCAGTTCGTCCACCACCTGCGCGTAGCCGGTCGGGTTTTGCGTGTCCACCAGATACCGCGTCGTCACTCCGCCCACGGTCTCGCTCACTCGATTACCGTCGCCGTCGTAGACAATATTCACCCCGCCGTGCGTCAGCATTCTGTTCTCGAAGTCGTAAGTATTCGTCGTGCCGCCAGAGCTGGTTGTGTTTCCGTCAGCGTCATACTGATCGGCACCCAGCCGGTCGTTGCCGTCGTAGGTGTAGTTCATCATGCCCGCGGGCGGCAATGTGGCATTTAGAGTATTGCGATTGCCCACAGCGTCGTAGGTGTAATTGATTTCACCGTTTTTACTAGCCGGATCGCCACTGACTGTTTCCGAAGTCAAACGATAAAGGGAGTCGTAACCATAAGTCACAATTCGCCCGCTCAACTCGGCCACGGACGTGCGATTCCCCGCAGGCCCGAGTGTGTAGGTATAGCTCGACAGCGCTCCGCCTTTGGCCGCTCCCATCTGGGCAAGGCGATTCAAGCTGTCATAGCTGTACGAAGTGGTCACTGTGTTGGGATAGGTAAATCCGCTCAGATTCCCGACGGCATCGTAACTGTAAGTCGTCGCGCCGGAGGCATCAGTCACCGTGCTTAGCCGGTTCAGCATGTCATACGTGTAGGTATCAGACGCGCCTCCTGCATTGGCAGATTTCAGAGTGAGCAGGTCACCCGCGGCATCGTAGGTGTAATTCAACGTTCCTTCCGGCGTTTGCTTTTGGGTCAGATGATTACGCGTGTCGTATGTATAAGTCGTCACGCCACTCGGGTCCGTCATCGTCGTGCGCAGGCCGTTGTTCGTATAGGTGAAGCTGACAGGCGCGGCGTTAAAGCTCACATCCGGCGTCTTGGAGAGGAGGCGGTTCGAGCTGTCGTAGGCGTAGGTGGTGGTCTTGCCGTTGAAGTCGGTATGTGCCTTCAGATTTCCGGCGGCATCGTAGGTGTAGGTTTCCGACTGGGCCATGGGCAGCGTGCGCCCAAGGCGGCGGCCAAACTGATCGTAGCTGTAGGTGGTGGTATGGCCGTTGGCGTCGGTCTGCGCGATGCGGTTGCCGACTTCGTCATAGCCGTAGGTGGTGACCAGGTTTAGCCCCCCTGTGACATCATCCTGCGTGACGGAAGTGAGGCGGCCGAGCGCGTCGTAGCCATAGCCGGTGACTTTGCCTGCCTGGTCAGTTTTCTGAACAATCCGCCCCAAAGCGTCGTACGTGGTTGACGCTGAAGTCTGATCAGGATAGATGACTTGTGTCTGCCGGTTGAGCGAATCGTACAGATACTGGGTGGTGTGCTGGTTGGCATCTTTTACTGCCGTCTGGTTCCCGGCGGCGTCGTAGATGAAGGTGGTGACATGGTTGAGCGCATCGGTGATGGAGGTGCGCCGCCCGGCATCGTCATAACCGTATGTGGTGGTGTTGCCGTTAGCGTCCACGGTGGAGCTGACGCGGCCATCGGCATCGTAGTTGGTCTGGGTGAAGCTCTGGTCGGCGTAGGTGGTCTTGGTCAAGCGCCCGTCGGCGTCATAGGCGTACGTAGTCGTATGTCCGGCGCGGTCGGAGGATGTAAGCCGGTGGTTCTCGGCGTCGTAGGTTGCGGTTTCGGTGGTGTTGTCGGGATATGTGGTTGTGATGAGGCGGCCATCGTTATCGTAAGCGTAAGTGGTTTGGCGATTGAGCTGATCAATGGTCGCAGACTGCTTGCCGATATTGTTGTACTGCACTTGTGTTTTAGTGCCATCGGGATAGTCAGTTTCGGTGAGGTGATTGTCGGGGTCGTATTTGTAGCTGGTGGTCAGCGTTTGCGGCTGGCCGTTCACAGTCCGGGTGACGGTCTGGCTCAGTTTGTTGCCGTTCGCGTCGTAGGTGTAGTTGGTGACATTGCTCAGGGCATCGGTCTGCTGGGTGAGGTTGCCGCTGCCATCGTATTGGAACTGCGTAGTCTGGCCGTTCGCATCGGTGACCGAAGACGGCAGGCCGTCGGTGCCATAAACAGTTGTTGTGGTCTTTCCATTGGCATCGGTGGTTGAAGTCAGATTGCCCTTGGAGTCGTAAACGTTGGTTGTGGTATGGCCCAGCGCATCGGTGACGGTGAGCGCCTGGCCACGAGAGTTGTAGGTATAAGTAGTTTTGTTGCCGAGCGGGTCGGTTTCGGTCAGTTTGTCTCCCAGCGAATCGTACGTGTAGCTCGTCGTCTTGCCGAGAGGATCGGTCGAGGTCAATTTGTTGTCATTGGCGTCGAAGGTATAGGTGGAGGTGTTGCCGAGCGGATCGGTTTCGCTGGTGATGTTGCCATCGCCGTCGTAGCCGTAAGTGGTTATGTTGCCCAATCGGTCAGTAATTTGCTCATTATTCGTGCTCAGATTGGGAGAATAGGTGATTGTCTTACCGTTCGCATCCGTCGTTGACAGCAGCCGGCCGGAATCATCGTAATTGCTGCGGATCGGCTGCAAGCCGCGTGGATCGGTAATCGTGGTCAGGTAATGGTTTTGATATGCGAAGGTGGTCTGGTTCTGTGCCGCATCGGTGAAGCTGGCTAGATCACCGTTATCGTCGTAAGTGTAAGAGAGAGTATTTCCGGATGGATCTTTGATCTGGGTGATACGGTTCTGGCTATCGCGCACAAAAACCACGTTCTTACCCGTGGAACTCGTGACTCCGTTGGCATCTAAGGTGAGCGTGTTGCCGTTGAGGTCCTGAATCTTCGTTGCCCCAAGCTTTTGGTCAATGGTGTAGGTGAATCCATCTTTGGTCGTCAGCAGGAAGAGCGTCGGGTCATACGGATTCCCGGAGGAATCAATAAGATTGACCTCGCCTGGAACCGCGCCGTCTACCAGGGCCGCACCGCCATCCGCGGGCGCTAGTGTGGCTCCCGCGGTATTGGAACCGGTGGGGAGTTGAGTAAAGGTCAAATTCGGGGCAGTAATGGGCCCCGCCAGTTGGCACTCTGGGCTGCTAACCGCCTGGAATTTGTAGACCTTGCCATCGGAGAACGTAATGGTCACAGTGCGATTATCAGCAGTAGACAAGCAATACTGCGGGAAGAGTCCCAGCCATGCGACACCTTCCGACCAGTTCTTACTCAAATTGCGCGATTTCTGCAGCCGGACATTTTTTAAGCCAAGGGTCCAGCCCACCCCAAAATCCCCGATGCTTTTGTTCCGGCTGTCGTACGAGCGGGTTATTTGGAGTGGCAAGCCGGGCAAAGGCACGCTCAGGTCGTTGAATGTGACGCTGAACTGTCCCAATTTCATGTTGCGCAACACCTGGACCGAAACTACGGTCGTCGAGGTCTGGCCGTCGGTATCAGTCGCGGCAAGCTGGATGTTATAAGTCCCGTTCAAAAGCAGCGTGGGATCAAGTGTGCCCAGGGTGCCGTTGATGGAATTCGTCCCGCTGGCGAACGTGATCCAGTTCGCGTTGGAAGTAGTTGTGTCGCTGAGGCTATAAGCTAAAGACCACGTTCCGGCACTCATAGTTACAGAACCGCTGACTGCAGTTGGACTGGTGATATCGGATCCGTTCTGTAATCCCAGGGAGACAAGCGGAGGCGGTCCGGCCTGTGCCAAGACTGTAACGGTTGTTGTGGCCGTACTTGTGGCCAGGGCGTCTTCCGCACTGAGTTGCAAAACGTAGGTTCCCGGCAGGGAAAAAGTAGCCTGAGTAATACTTTGGTTCTGGTTGCTGAACACGACCGATGCAGGACCGCTTACCTGTGACCACGCTAGCGCAAGGCTATAACCGGCCGGCCCACTGGCTGACCCGTTAAGAACTGCGACATTATTGGGAAGCGTGATGGCCTGGGTGGGACCAGCATTTACAGACGGAGGCAGGCTTTGCGATGTTTGGCCAGTGTTGAGAACAGTTATCGTGGTGGTTGAGGAACTCGTATACCGCCCATCGCTCGCGGATAACTGTAACTGGTAAATGCCTGGCAGACCAAACGTTGCTTGTGTCGAAGGGGAGTAGGGATTGGCAAAGATCACTGGCGAAGGACCGTTCAATAGCGCCCATGCAATCGCCAACTGATTAACTGGAACACTTGTATCCCCGACTTGGCCGTCGAGCGTTGCCGTGACGGTAGGAAGAGTTAGTGTTTGGGGGGCGCCCGCGTTCACCTCGGGAGCCTGAATCGGCTGCTGCGAAGCGACCACAACAACCGTAACAGTCACGCTGCTTGAGTAAATGGAATCACTCGCGCTGAACTGAATTTGGTAAGTGCCTACAACGGGAAACAGTGCTTGCGTATTTGCAGCAGCGATGGTTGTGGAAGTAACGTTTTGTTGAACTGTGACCGGACTGCCGAAGCTAACCGCCGCAGGACCGCTCAATTCCCTCCACTGCCCCGTCAATGTGCCGTTCGGGAGGCCATCATCCTTCATCGTTCCGCTAAGCGTCTGGTCCGTACCGGCCACTACGACCGATTGAGAACTGGCCGTTATAACTGGGGGTTGGTTGGTTGTGGCTGGGGGCGAGCTAACGGTGATAGTTGCAGTATCGGTGGCAGTATGCAGGCCATCGTTACCGCTCAACTGCAGCACGTATGTTCCAGGCTGCGTAAAGGTTGCAGATGTGCTTGGCTGGTTGGGATTAGCGAAGACCACTGCAGCCGGCCCGGTAACTAAGCTCCATTGGCTGATAAGGCTCGATCCAGAGGGTAACCCGGGTTCACTGACTGCTCCTAATAAGAGGACGGGGGTGGGCAGTGTGACTGTCTGGTTTGGGCCGGCACTGACAAGGGGTAGTGGTTGCAACGGGGGTTGGACGGTGACGGTAACTTCCGAACCCGTGGTGTATTGGGTATCGCTGGCGTTCAATTGAAGGACATACGTTCCAGGGGCGCTAAAATTGGCTTGGGTCTGCGCTTGATTCGGAGTCGTAAAGGTAACGTTGCCCTCAACACTGTAGAAGGTAGAAGGAGACGACTCATTGTTGTACTCGGTCGCTATCCAGTCAGGCGAGCGAGCTACTGTCGAGATGCGTAGTTCATCGAGCGCTCCTATCCATTCTTCGCCCGGTGAATAGGGCGAGCGAATCCCCAATGTCAGGTCCTGGCTAGTGCCGTAATCAATCGAAGCAGAGTTGTTTACCAACGAGTTAGAATCTTGAGCGCCATTTATATAGAGGTGTTGAATGTGGTTGACAGAATCGAATGTACCGGCAATTGCGGACCAGGAACTCAGGGGAATAGTTCCCGCACTCGTAACATTATTGACATTTCCCGAATTCGTGACCTGGAAAGCGATGCCTGTCGTGTTGTTATTCATCTGCAACGCATATGCCAGGAATGGCGAATTCCAAGAGCCATCTGCCCGGTAATCGAGGGCAATAGCCTTGTTCCAGGCCGTTACTCTGGTTGGGTTTACCCACGCTTCTAAGGTCAGATCCGTGGATGGCTTAAAACTGCTGGAGTTTTGAACGCGAACGTAGCTGTTGGTTGTGCCACTAAAGACTCCTGCTCCGTCCAGCACGCCGGATGCCGGAGTTACATTGGAGGCAATGCCTGAATTGTTTCCAGTAGAATCGAGAGCGAGATTATGCCCAGAAAGGTGCCACACTCCAGCATATCCATTTTTCCATACTCCTGCACGGTTCTCTTGTGAAGCACTGATATCAATGTTTCCATACCACAGGAAAATAACTGTATCGAGTGAGGAAGAAAGCGTAGGAACACGTACCCAAGCGGTTATGGCACCGGTTGTTGGGTCGTAGCTCTCAATCTCATGATCCAACTTATTCAGCCCAGCGACATCGGATGTGAAGATGATGTCCCAACCATTGTTGTTCTCTACGCTGCCTCCATACGCAACATTTGCAAGGAAAGGATAAGTACCGCTTATTTCGACCGGAAAATCGGTTTGATCGCTATGGACAACTCTGGTGTGGTCGATTGCAAGTGCGTAACCCGCTGTGTATCCATTGGTCGGTCGAAGCGTTGATCCGCCCACCTGGCTCCACTGCTGTGTCAAGGGTGCCCCGGCAGGTAGTCCATCATCAGTTACGGTTCCAGACAGCGTCACTGTATTCTCAGGCCATTGAATCGTTTGGTCAGTTCCGGCATTTACTTGTGGCGGATTGTTTGGTGTTGCCTCCCAGATTTGTTGAACCGAAGTGGAATAAGATGCAACATTGCTGGCCGATAGGGCTACCGCTGTTACAGCATCTGTCCCGGCCAAATTTCCTGTATACGTAAACGAAGCATTGCCGTTCACGTCCGACACCGCTCGATATGGTGTTCCGGGCGCATTCGGTCCGGCGACCTGTAATTCTACGGAAACGCTCGACAGCGAAGCCCCCTGGCCGTCGGCCACATGTGCGATGAAAGTTACAGCTTGACCTACCTTGAGCGGTTTGACCGTAGCGATGCTTGGCGTTAGGCTTACTTTCGCTGAATTGGCCAAGGTGCCTTCACCTGTCACGAGTGACAATGTCAGCGCTCCATCACAACACTCGGCATAATCAATTTCGAAGGGATAGTTACCGGCAGCCGGGAAATTTACGATGATCAGATGTCGCACGATTGGATCCGTAATGCCGTTAAATGCGGCCACGAGAGGATAGTTGTTAAAGGAACTTATTCTGGGTGCCGGCGCTGCAACCATCGGATTGGTTGCGCTCCCACTGGCGCCGTTTCCTACTCCGAGTTGGAATCCGTCGTCACTGTTGACCAAAAACATCATCTGACCTGGTTCAACCGCCAGAAATTCCCCCGTAAAGACCGCCTCGAATTGGCCTAACGAACCCTGACCCGCAGCGAAGCCATTACCCTGCGCAGTGATCATGCTCCCTGTATACACACCAGACGAATCAACCAGCGCATCGAAGAAAGGGAGGATCGAACAGTTAGTAGAGGTATATCCCGGAAGGCTGTAGCAGGGAACGAAATTGATGAGCGGAAAAGATTGCGTCCAGAGCGGAGGGGTTCCTAGGGGCACGTTAAAACCAGCGGCATCGAAGCCATTGGGAGCCGCAAAGAATTGGGCTGCGATACCCGCAGTAGTAATGGGAAGAACCGGACTCACCCAGCTTACTAAGGCTGAATTCGAAGAGACGGTGGTGCCCGAGATGGTAGCTTTTGCCTGAACGGTGTCTACTCCGCTTTTGACACCATTCCATGAGAATGCAGCACGACCATTGCCGTCAGTGACTGCTGATCCCGTATTGGAGTTGGCTCCTGTAACCTGAAATTGAACAGTAGTTCCGGTTAAGGGGTGGCCTTGGCCATCCAACAACGTGGCAGTCATTGTTTGACTTGTGCTAACCGCCAGTGGGCCGGCGACCGGCGGTGACAGGGTCAGAGTAGCCAAAGGCTGCGGTGGAGGATTTACTAAGATAGTTGTGTCACTCGTGGCTTCCAACTGCGTGTCACTTGCAGTTAATCGTAAATCGTAGGTGCCTGCCTGCGAGAATACTGCTGTGGTGACTGCTCTATTGGGATTGGCGAATGACACACTACCAGGTCCGCTCACCAGCGTCCAATGCACAGTCAGCGGCCCAGGAGCTGATGTGCTTTCGGAAGCAGCACCCTCCATCTGAACTTCATTCGCGGGCAGCGTAATCGTCTGGTTCGGACCAGCGCTTACCTTTGGGGGTGTATCCGGCGGCAAAACGGTGATGTGGACGTCAGCGCTACCCGCCAATTGCGAATCGGAGACAGTGAGACGCAACGTGTACGTTCCTTGAGCGCTGAATGAAGCATTGGTGGTTGGCGTTGCGGGGTTACCGAATGTGACCGGCCCCGGGCCCACCACGGCACTCCATGCGAAGGTTAGAGCGCTACCTTGCGGTAAGTCATCGTCAGTTGCGCTCCCACCGAGTAAAACGGTATTGATAGAAAGTGCGATCGTCTGGTCAGGTCCCGCATTCACAAGAGGAGCCTGATTCGCTATTGTCGCGCTGATAGTAAGCTGTGAACTGGCGCTCAGTCCATTCTCGGCGCCTGTCAATTCCAGAACATAAATTCCAGCGGAATTAAACTGAGCCGAGGTTACGGGCGCGGTTGGATCACTGAATGACACGGGAGGGCCGCTTACTTGCGACCACATCACACTTACCTTTCCGGGGGGGCTATTGCCGGAAAGCGCACTGCCACGGAGCGTTAGAGTGTTGGGAAACGGAACCGTCTGGTTTGGCCCAGCACTCACCACCGGAGGTTGATTGACCGCTGGCTTGACTATGACCGATGTGGTGGAACTGGTAGATAGTTGAGAATCATTGGCCGTAAGCTGCAAAGCGTAGGTGCCAGCGTCCGGAAAGGTTGCTATAGTCACGGCCTGATTCGGAGTACTGAAAGTAACACCCGGCGGCCCGCTCACCTCGGTCCAACTGAACGTCAGTGTGCCCCCCGGAAGTCCATCGTCGGTCGCGCTGCCGTTCAAAGTAACAGAATTATCCGGCAGGGTAATAGTTTGGTTCGAGCCTGCGCTTACGACGGGCGCCTGGTTCACTGCATCTGCAGTGATCGTCACCGTCGCTGGCTGGCTGTCGTAGGTGCCGTCATTCACAGTTAATTGAACGACGTAGATACCAGCGACGTTCGCCACGAATGACGGGTTGGGTACGACTGCGCTCGACAGCGTCGCAGTTCCACCTGCCGGCTGGGTCAGAATCGCCCACTTATAGATCAGCGTATCACCATCGGCGTCGCCGGAAGCCGCAGCCGACAATTGCACGGTGGTTCCAGCATTAACAGTCTGAGCGGGGCCGGGATTGGCAACGGGGGGAGTATTAATTGTTGAGATCGTCACGGTCACTGGCGAACTGTTCAAGAAACCGTCATTGACGATTAGTTGGACCACGTATGTGCCGCTGACATCAGCTATGAAGTTCGGCGTCACCGAAGTTGCTTGCGAGAGAGCTGCAGAGCTGCTGGCGGGCTTACTTAGAAGCGACCACTGATAGCTCAGCAGCTGATCGTCGGAATCGGTCGAACCGGCTCCATCGAGGGTGACGACCGACCCTACGTCCACGCTCTGTGCGGGTCCGGGATTTGCCACGGGCGGTACATCGCTGCTGGTGATAACCACCGTTGCTGGACTTCCGTTCACGGTGCCATCGTTGACAACGAGCTGAAGAACATATGTCCCCAACACATCCGCGACAAAAGTTGGTTTCGGCGAGTTCGGGTTTGTTAATCTCGCCTGACTACCTTGCGGAACACTCACAAACGCCCATAAATATGTGAGCACGTCGCCATCCACGTCCGTTGACTCGCTGCCATCAAGTTGCACAGTACCCGTAACCGTAATGGTTTGATTTGGACCACCTTTGGCTACTGGCGGCGAATTCAATGTGCTGATCGTTACCCTGGACCCTGGACTGTCCGAGAATCCATCATTCACGATCAACTGCACGATATAGTTGCCCCTTACATCAAGCGTGAAACTGGGATTGACGCTCGTTGGATTGGCAAGAACCGCATTACTCCCTGTCGGAATGGATACAAACGACCACGAGTAGGTCAGCGCATCGCCATCTACATCATTTGAGTGACTGCCGTCTAGCTGAACTGAGCTGTTGATACGGGCTGATTGGTCCGGCCCGGCGTTGGCTACCGGCGGCGCATTCAAGGTAGATATTGTGACTGTCGAGGGAGCACTGTCGAATATGCCGTTGTTAACGATCAATTGAACTACAAAGGTTCCGCTCTTGTCCGCTACAAACGTGGGCGTTGGTGAAGTGGCATTAATCAGCGCGGCAGAACTGTTTGAGGGTACCGAAACAAAAGACCACTGATAGGCCAGCGCCAATCCAACAGGATCATACGAGCCAGTGCCATCCAGTTGCACAGTAGCATCCTCATACACAATTTGCGGCTCCCCCGCGGCTGCCACTGGAGGCAAATTCTGACTGATAACAACAACTGTAGCGGGCGCGCTGCTTACGTACCCATTGGTAACGACTAGCTGAAACTTATAGGTTCCGACCCTGTCAGCAGAGAAAGTGGGGGTCGCACTGGACGAGTCATTCAAAAATGAGGCACTGCCACTGGGCTTTGATAAGATCGACCAGTTATAGCTCAGCGGGAGCCCTGCGGGATCCGATGATTGTGTGCCGTCAAGCTGTACCATCGAACCTACATAAACTGTTTGCGCAGGGCCCGCGTTCGCTATGGGGGTGGAATTTTTAGCTGTAATGGTTGCGGTTGAAGGTGTACTGCTGTTATATCCGTTGCTCACGACCAGTTGTGCAACGTAAGTTCCTGCGGCATCCGGCATGAAGGTCGGAGTTGGTGCATTCGCGCCAAATAAAGTCGCTGTACTACCGGCGGGGTGTGAAAGAAAATTCCACGAATAGGTTAGCGGCAAGCCGCTCGGATCCTGCGAACCACTACCGTTCAGATGCACCGTAGTTCCGGTGAACACCGACTGGCTTGGCCCTGCATCGGCCGTCGGCGGCGGATTTGCCCCAGTAATATTCAGCGTTATATAGGACCCGGGCTCACTCGCAAGCTTAACCTGGACCGTATTTTGTGCGGCTAGGGTTATGGTCCTCGTTATGTTCGCAACATTCTGACTGAAATCGGATGGACTTATGATCTGTGTACCATTAATAAATATCCAGCCTGAAGATATGCGGCTATTGCCTGAGCTATCACCATTTTGAACGATTAATTGAAATGGAGATACCCCCCCCTTAGGTAACGTGAAATTTGAACTGTATTGGTTCGGAGGCCCGGTAGTCCGATCATATTGCTGAGGCCCGAAAACAGTAATACTGCCGCCAGCGCCGATTGATGGGTAAGCGTCGATGAGGCCTTGGCTCAGCACGGGAAAACTGGCGTGCTTCCCAGCAACTTCACGGACAAGAACCCGATTAGATAGGTCGGCAATCACGGGTGCCCTTAGTCTTGAATCGATCCCGTTCGACAAGGATGCAAATAACGCCCTCGCTGCAAAGGGTTTCATCGCGCCGGCAAGAGATGCAGTGTTTGATCGCCACACGCTTGCCCGATCCGGCTCAACGCGGCCGCCACCAACTCCATAGCTCTCGCGGCTGAAGAGAAGGGTCTCATCTGCATGCGCCGGCATTGTTAACCCCAGAGTCGAATAGACCAGCATAAGTGCTACGCAGCGTCGCAAAAGCTCTGGAATCTGTAGCGAAATAGTCTCTCGCTGACGAGAAAACGCGTACAACAGAGAGCGAACATAGTTAACCGGCAATTCGATCACCTCTTAGGCTAGTAACGTCATTCGAGTCGGTATATCCCTGATCCAGAACCGACACCAATACAACATACTTGCCCGCCGCTATCACATTTGAGTTTTAATTGCTTGGGCTCCCGGGCAAGGCGAGAGAAATGGACACGCCCAACGCGCCACTTCCGCTCACAATGGTGACCTAAAAAATTACGGCATGGCTTCTAGTGTGTCAAGAACCAACTTAGAAGTTAGTTCACATTGGCGGCTTTCATTGTTATTCATGAGACCTCGCCTTTTTCTTCAAAAAGAGGGGCCGCGGCCAAACAGGCGGTTAAAGAAACCGAGGTTGCGGTTCACGCCCTTGTGCATCCACCGACCCTGATTCGTGGACTCTGGCCCTTTTAGGCAAAGCCACCAGGTAGAAGTTCGGCATATTCGTCCGTTAGGCTACGGCCGTCTTTTCTTGCTTCGTGCGGGTGCAGGAATCGAATCCGCTCTTTAACCTAAATTCAATGACAGGCTATGAATTGGTGCTTTTGGAGCTGGAAAGTATCAACAACCCCAGCGTTACTAGCTGTAAAACAGTTGCACTTAGAATCGAGGATTTCGTGTACTCCAGCATGTACTCCAACGTTCGCACGAGTCCAAATAGCCTTACGAGGCAATAACTTGGCGGCACTCATTACCTTCTGCATCGGGAAATAGAGGCAATTCCCCACAACGGTCAAGTACGTCCATAAGTTCTTACAGATTGGTTTGTGACCGGGGGAATCCGGTTCCTTTCTTGCCAACCAGGTAGAGCGGCACGCATTCCCGAATCCGTCCGATTCGCGTCAGAGTTCGAACTGCAGCTTACAGTTCGCGAATCGCGGTCACAGGATTTCGGTGCATCGCTCGGCGTGCCGGAAAGTAGCATGCCAGCAAAGACATTGCTCCCAGGAGCATGACGACGGCGACCACGGTGACTGGATCATTGGCGCCGATTCCGTACAACAGCTGGGCGATGAAACGTGTCAGCCCCAACGCAAACGCCAATCCCAGCGCCAGCCCAATGCCTGTGAGCCACAATCCCTGTAACAGCACGAGCTTCAGCACATCGACGCGGGAAGCGCCCAGAGCCATTCGCACTCCGATCTCGTGGGTCCGCATTTGGGTTCGATAGGCCACGACTCCGTAGATCCCGGTTACCGCAAGGACCAGTCCAATCAGCGCGAACATTCCCGCCAGGGCGCTCTGCATGACAGCGAAACTGCTCGCCAGTTGGGTACTCTCCCGCATGGGACGCACATCGAAAACCGGCAGCCGTGGATCGATTTGATGGATGGCGTTCTCCACCGCTGGCGCCATGTCGGCCGGATTTCCCTGGGTCTCCACCTGCACGATAGTCTCGTACCCCTCCTGGAAAAAGCTCATATACACCATGGGCTCCGGTGACTCATTCACGAACATATGTGTCGAATTTCTCGCGACGCCGGCAACCGTGAAAAGGCGGCCCCATATCCTGAGTCTCTTTCCCAGCGGATCCTGTCCCGGCCAGTAGCGCCTCGCCGCAGTCTGATCCACGATGAGTACCCTCGGGGCCTTTTCATCGTCATCCGGCGTAAACTCGCGTCCTTCCAGAATGGGTATATGAAGGGATTCGAAATACCGCGGGGCCACCTCGGCGTGGTACACCTGCAAAGATTCATGGGGGTGTGGCACATACCCTTCCGGATACGCATCCTCGCCCTTGTGGCCTAGGGTCATCGGAATCCAGTCCGTAAGAGACGCAACCTTCAC
>Ga0134128_10006164_pt1 | contig 14522 bp, 11 predicted proteins | sample KB31754_FD_96462 | JGI IMG/M metagenome (GOLD analysis project Ga0134128, IMG submission 96462) | Terrestrial soil microbial communities with excess Nitrogen fertilizer from Kellogg Biological Station, Michigan, USA - KB3-175-4 | ecosystem: Environmental > Terrestrial > Soil > Unclassified ... | reverse complement strand
TTCTACCTGAACAGCATCGACCCGCAGTTCCGCGCCATTCGCAGCGAAATGCATGAGCTCGATGCCGGCCTCGACCGCCTCTCCGCCGGTGGCGCCATCACTCAGGTCGCCTGGGAAAAGCCCACGCTGGCCTATGCCCACGTGCTCGCTCGCGGCATCTACTCCGCGCCCATGGAACGCGTGGAGGCCAACACACCGCATTACCTTCCGGCGCTGCCGGCCGGCATGCCGCACAATCGGCTCGCGCTTGCGCGCTGGACAGTAAGCCCCGAAAATCCGCTCACCGCGCGCGTCACCGTCAACCGCATGTGGTACGAGCTCTTCGGAACCGGCATCGTGGAAACGACGGAGGACTTCGGCATCATGGGCCAGCGCCCCACCAACCAGGCGCTGCTCGACTGGCTCGCCGTCGAGTTCCGCGAGAGCGGCTGGAACGTCAAGCACATGTACAAGCTCATGGTGATGTCGGCGGCCTATCGACAGAGCGCCAGGTCCACGCCGCAACAGCTTGCCAAAGACCCTCGAAACCTGCTGCTCTCGCACGGCCCGCGCTTTCGCATGGACGCCGAGATGCTTCGCGACATCGCGCTGCAGGCTGGCGGGCTGCTGGTCAATCGTTCCGGCGGCCCCAGCGTGAAACCCTACCAGCCGGCGAATGTGTGGGAGCAGGTAAGTTATCCATCGAGCGACACCCTGGTCTACGTGCAGGATCACGGCCCCGCGCTCTACCGCCGCAGCATGTACACCTATGTCAAGCGCATGGCATCGCCGCCCAGCATGGACGCCTTCGACGCCCCGCCGCGAGACACCGTCTGCACCCGGCGCCAGCGCACCGACACTCCCCTGCAGGCGCTCGTCACGCTGGATGATGTCCAGTGGGTTGAAGCCGCGCGTGGCCTCGCACAGCGCGTGATCCGCGAAGCCGGTCCCACGACCCAGGCGCGTATCGATCGCATGAGCGAAATCCTGCTCGCGCATGACGCCACTCCACGCATGGCCGCGGTGCTCGACAATTCGCTGGCTCAGATGCAGAAGCACTACGCCGCTGACCCCAAAGCCGCGCACGCTCTTGTTCACGTGGGGGAAAGCAAGCCCGACGCCCGCATTCCTGAACGCGAACTCGCCGCCTGGACCATGATCGCCAGCGAAATGCTCAACCTGGACGAAACGCTGAACAAGTAGCCGAGGGACCCCATGAAACAGCATCCGCTCTGCACCGATTGCGAACCCGAACTCGACATCACGAGCCTGCCCATCCCCGCCGGCCTAAAACGCGGGTGGTCCGCCATTGAAACGCGTCGCCGCTTTCTCGGCCGCTCCGGCAAAGTCCTCGGCTGGGCCGCGCTCGCCAGCCTGCTCGGCGAATCCGCACTGCGCAGTCATGGCGCCGATGTCAAAAATCCGGCCCTCGCCACGCGCAACAATCTTGGCCTGCCGCACTTCGCGCCGAAAGCCAAGCGCGCAATTTACCTCTTCATGTCCGGCGGGCCGCCGCAAATGGATTTGCTCGACTACAAGCCCGGCCTTGCCGCGCAATTCAACAAAGACATTCCCGATTCCGTTCGCGGCAGCCAGCAGCTCACCGGTATGACCGCCGGCCAGTCGCGCTTCCCCATCGCGCCGTCGCATTGGGCGTTCAAGCAGCACGGCCAGACCGGCACCTGGGTCAGCGAGTTGCTCCCCTATACCGCGCGCATGATCGACGATCTCACCATCGTTAAAACCGTGAACACTGACGCCATCAACCACGAGCCGGCCATCATGCTGATAAACACCGGCAACATGAATCCCGGCAAGCCCTGCCTCGGCTCGTGGCTCGCCTACGGACTCGGCAGCATGAACGACAACCTGCCCACGTTCATCGTGCTCCAAACGAAAACCAATCCCAAGGAGAACAACCAGCCAGTCTCGTCGCGCCTGTGGAGCAGCGGGTTCCTTTCATCCGAATACGCCGGCGTGGGCCTGCGCTCCGGCGGCGATCCGGTGCTCTATCTCGCCGACCCCGACGGCGTCGACCGCGACACCCGGCGCAAGATGCTCGATGCAGTCGAGCAGATCAACCGGCAAACACAGTCCGATGTTGGCGATCCCGAAACCAACGCGCGCATCGCTCAATACGAGATGGCGTTTCGCATGCAAGCCTCCGTCCCCGAACTCACTGACCTCAGCAAGGAACCGCAATCCACCTGGGACCTCTATGGGCCCGATGCGAAAATCCCCGGCACGTTTACCTATAATTGCCTGCTTGCCCGCCGCATGGCCGAGCGCGGCGTGCGCTTCACACAGGTCTACAAGCGCGGATGGGACGTGCACGGCGACGTTGTTGGAGTCCTTCCCGTCCTCTGCCAGGAAACCGATCGCGCCTGCTACGCACTTATCACGGATCTCAAACGCCGCGGTCTGCTCGATGACACGCTGGTTGTCTGGGCCGGCGAGTTCGGTCGCACCGTCTACAGCCAGGGCGGCCTCAGCGCTGACAACTACGGCCGCGATCATCACCCGCGCTGCTTCACCACGTGGATGGTAGGCGGCGGCCTGCGCCCAGGCATCACGTACGGCGAAACCGACGACTATAGCTATAACATCGTGAAAGATCCGGTCCACGTGCGCAACTTCAACGCGACCATCCTTGCCTGTCTCGGCATCGACCACAACAAGCTCACGTACGAGTTCCAGGGACTCGATCAGCGCCTTACCGGCCCTGCCCCGGCATACGTTGTCCAGGGACTCCTCGCGTGAATCTTGTCCGCACACGAGCATCGCTGTCGAAGGAGTCGCTGGGCGCCGCCCGAACTTTCATGCAAAGAGCGCGGATCCCAACCGCCGCGGCACTGCGCGTCACCGCCACTGCCTTCATCCTTCTTCTATCGCCATTCGTGTTCCGCCTCAATGGCCACACGCACGCTGACTGGCTGCAGTTCTTCGGGCGCTTCCACCCCGCGCTCCTGCACATTCCCATTGGGTTCATCGTTCTTGTTCCAATTCTCGAAGTCGCCGGAGTTCGCCGCACTGCTCTGCGCGAATCCGCTGGATTCGTCCTTCGTCTCGCCGTCGCCTTCGCGCTCCCCACGCTTGCTCTGGGTTACATGCTCGCGTACGGTAGCGGCGACACGGGCTCGACCGTCACCGGCCATATGTGGGGCGCTATCGTACTCTGCATTTCGCTGATGATCTGCGCGCTCGTTCGCCCGGCGTGGACCATAGGACAGCAGCCGCGGGTGTATCCGGCCCTGCTCACGTTCTCGCTGCTTGCTCTGTTGTGGACCGGCCACCAGGGCGGTTCGCTTAGCCACGGCAGCGACTACCTCACGCGCTACATGCCGGCCGGCATGCGCCACGTGTTCTCGTCCAGCCCCCCCGGAATCGGCGCCGACCCCGCCTCGTTCTACGCACAGCGCATCCACCCGGTCCTGGATCAAAAATGCGTCGCCTGTCACGGGTCCAGCACAGAGAAGGGCGGTCTACGCCTCGACAGCTACCCGAACCTGATGCATGGCGGCAAAGACGGCCTCGTCGTGATCGCAGGCAAGCCCGAAGCCAGCGTTCTGCTCGCGCGCGTCACACTGCCCACGAGCGACAAGCACTTCATGCCCGCAGAAGGCCGCACGCCTCTCACGCCCGACGAAATCAAAATGATCCGCGCGTGGATCACCGCGGGCGCATCCTCTACCGCCACGTCGATCCCCGGCTTCGCCGCCGCTGCGCAGTCCGGCGACCCGCCGCCCCAACCTGTCGGCGATTACAGCGCGCTGATGCCTGAAATCCAGCGCATGCAGCAACAGCAAGGCGCAAAGCTCGTCCTCGTCTCCGCCAAGCCATCCGACGGCCTCATCCTCCGCACGGTGGATATCGCCTCCACGTTCAATGACGCGCAACTCGCCCAATTCCAGAAGTTCGCACCCTACATCGTCGAAGCCGAGCTCTCCCGCACCGACATCACGGACGCTGCCTTCGAGACGCTGCGCAGCTTCACCCACCTCCGCGCCCTGCGCCTCGATGGCACCGCCATCACCGGCTCCGGCCTGGCAAAACTTGCGCCCCTCAAGCAGCTCACCTACCTTAATCTGAGCAACACGCACCTGACCATGCAGGCCGCCGCGACACTGAAGTCCATGCCGCAGTTGCGGCACGTTTATCTCTTCAACACGCCTGCGGAGCCGGATCAAGCATCCGCAAAGAGCAAGCCATGACTGAACCGACACGAACCAGCACTCGGCGCACCTTCCTCGCCTCGGCGGGCGCGGCCACACTCGCCGCATCCCTTCCCTCTTCCGCACGCGAGCGCGCAAGCGCACAGGAGACGCCTATGCAAACCCTCGTCACCGGCAACGGCGAATGGACCTATGAAGTCACGTCCGGCTGGGGCGCGCTCCCTCCGGGCACCACCTTCGGCGGCACGCATGGTGCGGTCGCGCAGGACAATGCCGGCAATATTTACATCAGCACCCAGAGTGCCACCGGCATCCTCGTCTACACGCCCGAGGGGCGCCTCGTCCGCACCATCGCGCACGAATACCCCGAGGTTCATTCCATCGTGCATGCCGTTGAAAACGGCGAGGAGCTCTTCTACACCACGGTGCAGAAAGGCACCGAGCGCGAAAACTGGCTGTTCGTGAAAATGAAACTCGACGGCACGCCTGTTCTCAAGATCACCGCGCCCCCTGAAGCCGGCTTCAAAGCGCCCAACGAGTGGCGCATCACCGCCGCCCTGCCCGCGCCGGACGGATCTCTGTTCATCGCCAACGGCTACGGTGACTCCCGCATCTTCCGCTTCGACAAAAGCGGCAATTTCCTCAAAAGCTACTCCGGCAAAGGCTCGGCGCCCGGCTTGCTCGACTGCAGCCACGGCCTCGCACTCGATACGCGCTACGACCAACCCCTGCTGCTGGTCTGCGACCGCGAAAACCGCCGCCTCTGCCACTTCGATTTCGACGGCAAATACGTCCGCACCGTGACGGAGCACCTCCGCCGCCCCTGCCAGATCAGCTTCCGCGGCGATTACGCCGTGGTCTCGGAGCTCGAAGGCCGCGTCACCATCCTCGATCGCGATAACGTTCCTGTCGCATTCCTCGGCGACAACCCGCGCAAAGCGCAGTGGGCCAACTACGATCTGGATCCCGCCACCATCGCGCCCGTCTGCTTCAGCGCCGCCCACGGCTGCTTCATCGATCGCGACGCCAACATTTACGTTTCCGACTGGAACCACACCGGCCGCATTACCCATCTCTCCCGCAAATCCGTTTAGACTCGCGGCAATCGCCGTCAGGTATGATCGTGCAAAACCTCGCGGCGCGCGTCCTCAAGCTAAAATCCATCCACGATTCCCTCCCAGGAAGTTGCCGGGCAGAAGATCGTCGTCAATCGCGACGCCGCCGCAAAGCTCCACATCACGTTCCCACCCGACGTCCTCAAATCCGCCGAGGCCTGACGCCATACCCGCCTTCTTCTTCCTCGAGGCTCGCTCACGATGGGTTCGAATTCTTGAGAGACGTCATGGTTGATTGCCCTGCACCTGGATCTGCTTGAAACCGGCAGGCACCTCGAAATGCGACGCATCCACCGGGGCGGATGAGAAGCTCGAGACCGTGGTTTGCGACTCCATCAGGATGGCGGCGGTCGGTTGCGCCGTGTTGCCGGACTGATCGCCATTCTGGCTGGCGGTCTGGTCCGCCGGCGGCGGGTCCTGTTTCTTCTTGCGGCCGAATCCACCCAGGCCGCCCAGATGGCTGGTCAGTATGGAGGCGGCGCTCTGCTTGGCTACGTCGCCGGCGCTGGGCATGGCCGGCGATTGGTCCGGAGGCAGCGGCGCCTCGGACGCCGCCGGCAGCGGCTGTCCGTTTGCCGTCGACCCCATGCGCATAACCTGCATCACCGGTACCCCGTCCAGCTTCCGCATCTCCTCGCCCATGTTCGCCAGCGCATCCGTGGCCCCGGGATTCTGCGCCAGCATCTGCGTAAGGTCCATTCCCAGCCCGGCGGTCACAACAGCCATCTTCTCCGCAAACCGCTTCTGGAACTCGCGCACCTGTTCATACCCGGGGATCTCGGGCACCATCCACATGTCGTTGGTAATGGCCATCGCGCCCGATTGCTGGCTTTTCTGATCCGTAGCTTTCATTGTCATGGTCAAAATGGCTTCCTTGCCCGTGAGGCCGCTGACCTGCTTCTCCGCACCGGTTTTACGCACCTTTACGTCGAAGCTGATTTTTACGTCGGGGTTGGGGTTGGGGTTGGGATTGGACGCCGGAGCGGCCGCCGCCGGGTGTTCGGCCTGCTTCTTCTCCATCTCCTGGCGAGCCTTCTCGAACTGCTGTTTCATTTGGTCGAAGGTCACTACGCTGTAGGTCTTCTTGATGTTGTCCACATGGGTGATGGTCTCTTTGTCCAGGTCGATGATCTCGATGCTGTCGGAACTGACCGTCGCCATTCGATTGTCTTTCAGGTAAACGGTCGACACCACGGGATCGCTGGCCTTGCGCGCCTGGGAGCTGAACGCCCCCACCATCTTCATCATGTGAACAATGGAACCGCCCGTGATTTGGGTCGTTTGCTGGTAGGTGTAGTCGGCGAACAGAAGCGCTGAAGCGGACAGCGTGCCGGCCCCGAAGGCGACCGCTGCGAGGACGGATGTGCGGGAGCGAAACAGACGCATGGAATAGCCTCCAACGAAACGTAATTGAGGCAGGAGCGATCGCGACACAGGCGAGGCAATGACCGGATGGGGTATGTATCTCTATACATCTTCAGGCGGGAGACCCAGACGCGCCTCTCCCGGAACCCCGCGTGTAGTGCAGCGGATCATTACACCGTTCCATGGCAATGTCAAAGGATGTTGCGAAGCTCTTGCGACACAACCAGCACCCAGCGTAGTAAAACACGCGACAGAGTGTCCCCGCGGCAAAGTGTTACCCTATCCGTCTCGGAGACAAGGCATGGCGGAAGGCGGTTTCAAGTACCGGATTCTCATCGTGGATGACGACCCCCTCATCCGCGAAACTTCCCAACTTATCCTGGCAAAAAAAGGCTATGAGGTTCGCACCGGCGCTGACGGCTTTGCCGCCCTCGTCGAGCTGCGTTCCGCCCTGCCTGACTTGATCATCTGCGACTTGCGCATGCCCAACATGAACGGCTTTGAGCTGCTGTCTGTGGTGCGGCGCCGATTCCCCCACATCCCAGTCATTGCCATCAGTGGCGAGTACCTGGGATCTGGCCCGGCCGGGCTGATTGCCGACGCCTTCATGACCAAGGGCGAATATCGGCCCGAGCAACTCGCCAGCAAAATCGAGGAGTTGATTCAGCGCTCGCCAATTCGGGCTTACGTCCCCGGCCCGACAAGGCGCCCGTGTGGACACCCGTGAGTGATCGAGGATACTTTGTGCTCACCTGCCTGGAGTGCCTCCGAGCATTCTCCGTGCCACCCGAGCCATCCACCGACGAACTGTGCGAGGCAGAATGCCCATTCTGTTCAGCACACGTCTGTTACCTGCGCACGTTATAGGCACCCTGCCCCTAATGCCTGTTCCCTAATGCCTGTTGCCTGTCCCCTGTCCCCTACTCCCTGCTCCCCGCCTTGATCATCTGCGAGGCCAGAGAGCACAGGCCCTGGCGGAACAGCTCTCGCACCGCTTCGCCGCTCCAGCCGGCAGCCTGTGGGCCGCCGTGGCGGGACAGCAGCGCAGCCGTCTCGGCCGTCGAGTAACCGCCTACCGCGCGCAGCACAAAGATGGTCCGCATGGCACGGGGCAGGCTCTCCAGCCAGGCGCGCACACGATCGCGATCGGGACCAGCCATCATGCGCTCCAGTTCCTCGCGCGACACTCCGGCCGCATCCAGATCGTCGTCCTCGATGCACGTGTCCACGTGCTCCAGGCCCTCGGGAGCGGCCAGGCTCGAGGCATCCCGCGCCTCCAGCAGTTCCAACGCGGCGGCAACCAGTGCTCGCCGGCTCGCCAGGCGCGCCTCCTCGGGCTGGCTGCAGGCCGAAACTTCCGCGTTCGCAACCGCCGTTTCCACCAGCCGGATGGAATCTTCACCCTCGCCCGCAAGCATCGAAGCCAGGCTGTACAAGCCCGTCGCGATCAGGTCGAACATGCCTTCAAAACCCGCCAGGTTGCGTTCCACCGTCGCGTCATCTTTCGATTGGCCATCGAGCATGGTGTGCACCTTGCGCGCGAACTCCTGCGCCTCATGCGGCATGGGTTCTGTCGGACTCAGGCGGTTCACCTTCGAAGTCTGTTCTGGCATCGGAGCGCTCCTCATTTCGGGGATTGGGTGCAGAGTGCCTGTATCTATCCTCCACCCCATCGCCCGCAAGGGTCAATTCTGCCCGGCCCATCCGTCCGGCAATGTCTCGAACCGGCCGCCAGCCACAATCAGCCGATCTTCACCCCGCTTCAACCGGAATTCACGCTTCGTCACCGCGCCAGGCGTCGCTCCAGCGTAAGCGGGCGAACTAGCGAAATCCGTTCCCCGTTCCTGTTGCCTCTTCCCTAATGCCTATTCCCTAATGCCTAATGCCTGTTCCCTGTCCCCTGTTCCCTGCGTTTGGCCCGCCAAGGGCCAAACGCTGTATCCTGACCAACACGGCGATGGTCTGAACGATGGCGAAAACCCCAACAAAACCACGGCTCTTCAACGGCCGCGACGAATCCTGGATGCAGTTCAACCGGCGCGTCCTGGAAGAAGCCGAAGACCCCACCAATCCCCTGCTCGAACGGGTCAAGTTCCTCGCCATCACCGCATCGAACCTCGACGAGTACGTGGAAATCCGCCAGGCCGGCCTCATGCAGCGCATTGAGGACGGTTACCGCGAGCCCGGCTACGACGGCCTTCGCCCCGACGAATCGCTCGATGCCCTCACGCGCGAAATCCACTCCTTCGTTACCGCCCAGTACGCCTGCTGGGACAAGCGCCTGCTGCCGGAAATGCGCAATCAGGGCATTCGCCTGCTCGACTGGAACGAGCTCGACGAGGACACGCAGGCTTACGCGCAAAACTACTTCCAGCGCGAAGTCGATCCGCTGCTGACACCTATTTCCATCGACCCCGCGCACCCGTTCCCCCGCGTTCTCAACAAGGCGCTGTGCCTGGCCCTGCTGCTGCGAGCCAAGCGCCGCAGTTCCAGCCCGCTTGTCCTTGGGGTGGTCACGGTTCCGCGCGCGCTGCCCCGCTTTGTCCGCCTCCCCGCCAAAGATGGAAATTTCGATTACCTGCTGCTGCAGGACCTGATCGCGCAGAACCTCGGCGGCATGTACCGCGGCTACGAAGTGCAGGCGTACACCGCGTTCCGCGTCACGCGCAACTCCAACCTCTACTTCGAAGAGGAAGAGGCGCGTTCGCTGCTCGAAAGCATCCGCGTGGAGCTGCACAACCGGCGCAAAGGCGACGCCGTCCGCCTCGAAATCGAAGCCGGCGCGCATTCCGAGATCGTCGAGCGCCTGCGCACCAACTTCGAGCTCGAAGAGGACCAGGTCTTCCGCGGCGAAGGCCCTGTCAACCTTTCGCGCATCATGTTCCTCTACAACGACGTCGCGCGCCCCGACCTCAAGTTCCCCGCCTTCACGCCCCGGCCGCTCATGCTGAGCCGCAAGGCCAACAACATCTTTGAAGACCTGCGCACGCGAGACATCCTGCTGCACCACCCCTACGACTCATACGACCCGGTGGTGAGCTTCATTGAAGCCGGCGCGCAGGATCCGAGCGTGGTCAGCATCAAGCAGACGCTCTATCGCACCAGTTCCGACTCGCCCATGTTTCAGGCCCTGATCGAAGCCGCCGCCACCAAGGAAGCCACCGTGGTCGTGGAGCTCATGGCGCGTTTCGACGAGGCCTCCAACATTCGCTGGGCGCGCAACATGGAAGACTCCGGCGTGCAGGTCTTCCACGGCGTCGTGGGACTGAAGACGCACTGCAAGCTGGCCCTGCTGGTCCGCCGCGACGAAGACGGAGTCACCCGCCGCTACTGCCATCTCGGCACCGGCAATTACAACCCCGTCACCGCGCGCTTCTACACTGACCTCAGCCTGCTTACCTGCGATCCGCAGATCACCGAGCGCGTGCACATGGTCTTCAACTATCTCACCGCGCATGCCGAGGTGGACGACTATCGCCCCCTCTTTGTCGCGCCTCTCACCATGGCAGAAAGCTTCCTCGGGTTAATTCGCCGCGAAGCCGAGCACGCCCGTGCCGGCCGTCCCGCGCACATCGTGGCCAAGATGAACTCGCTGGTCGAGCCCACAATAGTCGAAGCCCTTTACACGGCGGCGCAGGCCGGTGCCGACGTGGATCTCATCGTGCGCGGCATCTCCATCATCCGGCCCGGCGTCAAAGGACTCTCCGAGCGGATCAGCGTGCGTTCCATCGTCGGCCGCTTCCTCGAGCACTCCCGCATCTTCCACTTCGCCAACGGCGGCAACGACGAAATCTATCTCGGCTCTGCCGACTGGATGCCCCGCAACCTCTTCGAGCGATGCGAAGTCGTCTTCCCCGTTCGCGATCCCGCCGCCCTCGCGCGTATTCACGATGAAATTCTGCCTGCTTACCTGGCGGATACCGTGAAGGCCCGCCGGCAGCAGGCCGACGGCTCCTACATCCGGTCGAGCAGGGCGCTCAAAGGCGAGCCCCCGTTTTCAGCGCAGGACTTCCTGATGCGGCTCGCCGAAGGCAAAACCGATATCAGCGCCATTCCCAAACCTGCCGCGGTCAAATCGCGTCGCCCGCCGCGCTCCGCTCCGCGCAACGCCGCCAAGACTGGCCACAGCCGCCGCCCGCATAAGAAAGCTGTCGCCGCCGACTGACCGCGCCTCGCTCTCTACTGCCTGTTTGCTCGATCTCGCTTTCTACTGCCTGCTTACTGGATTTTGTTACGATGTCCGCGTCCGGTTCGCGGCTTCCGGAGGCCCAGCCATGTCTATCCTGCGATCCCTGCTTATCGCCGTCCTCATGATCCTGGCCATCTTCTTTCTCGCCGAGGGCCTCGGCATTCCAGTTCCTCATCTGCAGTGGCGCGGCTTTCCCGCCCGCGACATTTCCATCGGCATCCTGCTGGTATTCGCCGGCATCGCGGTAGCGCGCTTCTGGACCATCCCGCAGGACGAATCCCGCCTCATAGACGACTGGAAGCGCCACCGAAAACAGCGCTAACCCTCTCCCTCCCTGTGTCCCCGTTCCCTGTCCCCTAATGCCCAACGCCTAATGCCTGTTCCCTAATGCCTAATGCCTGTTCTCTGTTCCCTGTTGCCTGTTGCCTGTCCCTACCCATTCCCGCCAGCAAAATCGTGGCCGCGTACAGCAGCGTGTCGCCCACGTAATTCAACCCTTCCACGGCAAGCGGCGTGCGAAACTCCATCACCGCGATAGGAACGTAGAACAATGCGGTGAGCACCACGAGCGCCGCTCCCCCTGTAGCCGCGGCTACCCGGACCGTACGCGGGATCAGCAGGCCGATGCCCGCCGCCAGCAACACGATTCCCACCGCATACGCAAGCAGCACCGGCGCCGGAAACCACGCCGGCGTCATCTTTTCCAGCGGCACCCCCGGCACATTCCGCGGGAACAGGAAGTGCTCAATGGCATAGAAGATCGCCACCAATCCGACAATCGTGCGCCCCACCCGCATGAGCACGGGTCCGACAGGCTCACGCCACAGGCTGCCGGCCAGCACCATCGCGCCGCTGGCAAATGAAGTTTCGCGCACCAGCAGGATCCAGAAGAACCGGTCGTGCCCCGGCTTCGGCAGATTCGGCAAATCGAGCGTGACCACGAAGGTGAGCAACAGCAGTGCCGTCAGCGCTGCCGACCAGCGCACCTGCCGCCACGCGATATAGCTCACCGCCGTGGCCACCCACGCGGACCCGACAAAATATGTCCAGAACAAGGGAAGCGGCAGCCAATGCGGCACGATGGTCGCCAGATTGTGCGCATCGAGAAAGTGCTCCGCGGCGAACATCGCCAGCGCCACGGCCTCGAACACCGCCCCCAGCACCACGATCCTGCCGGCGCCAGAAGCCGCCCGGAACCGATCCTTCACCAGAACCAGGCCCGCAGCCAGCGAAGCAATGCCCGCCAGCGTCATCCCCCAGACCTCTGGATTCATGCAACTCTCCTGTAACCAAAGTTCGAAAGCAATAGAAAGCAACGGAAGTTCGTAAGCAACAAAAATCAAAAGCGTCTTGCAAAAATCGGGTAACAGCATCACCATGCAACGGCAGCCGCCCCCCACGACGAGCGAAATGTTGCAAGCCGGATCAAATTCGCCTGCGCGAGCTTAATCCCTAATGCCTATTCCCTAATGCCTAATGCCTGATCCCTAATCCCTAATCCGTAATGCCCGCCTTCCCGCTCACTTCCCACACCCCTCGCCCGTCTGCTCTATGATGCCGTTGATGAAAAGTCGCGCCCTTACCTTCGCCGCTGCCATGCTCTCGATCGGTCTTCTCGCCGCCCTGCCGCTGTGCGCGCAGAAAAAGAAGGACAACCTGGTCAAGCCCATGGCCGGCCCGCGCGCCACGGCGCTGCGCACCACCTGGCTCTACATCTCGCCCGACCGCGGCTCGCAGAAGGTGAGCCGCATCGCTCCCGGCCGCGAGATGGTGATTGCGGAAAAAAGCGGCACATGGGTGCGCGTCTTCGCCAACACCGACGTGGAAGAACTCCACAACTCCGACGACGAGCCATGGATCGGCGGCGATGAAACCACCCCGCCCATCTCCGGCTGGATGGAAGGCCGCGGCATCGTCGACGAGAACACGCCCAACGGAGACCAGATCGTGATGGGCGAAGCGGCCAACGAGGAAGCCTCAGCCAGCGATCCCCGCGGCCCCGCCAACGCCGCCCAGACCGCCCGCCTGCTGTATCGCCGCGTGGTCGAAATGTTTCCCAACTCACCCCTGGCCGCCGAAGCCGCGTGGCGATCCGCCGACATTCATTGGCAGATCCAGAAAGCCGACGTCAATTCCCGCCCGTCCGCCAAGGAGCAGAACCCCGCCCTGCGCCCGGAAATGGACGAGAGCGACCTGAAGCACGTCATCAAATACTTCCCTCATACGCCTCAGGCCGACAAGGCCGCCTTCGACCTGATCGACGACAAGCTCTGCGGCGACTGGCAGGGACAGGAAAAATGCCCGGAGCGTGAGTCCGGCCTCTACGAGAAATTCGCCGACGAACATCCCGACGGCCCCCGCACCGCGCAGGCGCTTTACAACGCCATCTATCGCCAGTGCGTGCTCGTGGACATGTTCAACGCCGACCAGAACGACAGGAAAGCCGGCGACGCCAAAAAGCATGCGCATGATTTAGTCGATCGGCTGCACCAGAAGTTCGCGCAATCGGACTACACCGCCCGCGCATCGGCCCTCGTCTACAAAATCGACCAGGGCGTTCCCGTCTACGGCATCGATCAGCAGTGAGCGAGGCGCTCATCCATCGCATCGGGAAAATCGGCAAGGCCTCATCCCTTGTCGACATTCCCAATGCCTCCCGAATACCGCCTCAGCAAGGCATCGGCCTCAGCCCATCCGGTAGGCACATCGATTCCTTCGGTACTCGCCCCCGCCTGCAGCAACGGCTCAATCCAGTCCAAACTGCGCCGCCGCTGCCAGTACGACTCCGTGCCTGCCCGGACGGCAAGCTGTAGAGGGGTGTGCCCCTTGCCGTCCCGCGCATTCACCGGCGCGCCTCCCTCAATCAGCGCTCGCACCACATCGGTCTCGCCGCGCCACGCCGCCACGTGCAGCGCAGTCGAATCTTTCGCGATGCCGAAATACGCATCTCCCGCATACAGCGCATCCACCGGCACGCCCACACCCAGCAGACACCGCACGCCCTCCGCATTCCCCACTCCGGCAAACGTCCCCAGCAACTCGCCGCCCTCCGCCAGCAGCTTCTTCCGCAACGCCGGCTCCGCCCTCATCACCCCGTCAACCCGCGCCCCATCCCCCATCGCGCACGCCGCAATCAGCGCTTCAACTCCATCGAGCGTCACATCGACCCCGCCCTCTGCAAACAGCCGCAACACATCGCCCCTCCCGCGCCGTGCCGCCATCTGCACCGCATTCCGGCCGTCGCACGTGTTCGTCACCAGCGGATCGCCCCCGCCCTCAACCAGCAGCCGAACCATCTCGATCCCGTTGTCGCGCAGAATCGAGTGCTGCAGCCCGCTCCTTCCCCAGTGCGGCACAAAATTGGGATTCGCGCCGAACTCCAGCGCCAGCTTCATTCCCTCGAAATCATGCCAATCCGCCTTGCGCGCCACAATCCAGCTCTTGCCGCGCTCGTCCACCTTGCCGGTCTCGAGCAGAATCTGGAGCACCGTGTTGTCGTAGCCCTCCGGCGCGTGATACGGCGTCTCTCCGTCATTCGGATCGGCGCCGCGCTCCAGCAACAGCCGCGTGAGCCCAGCATGATGCGCCATGCCCGCCGCGCCGTAGAGCACCGATTCCCAAACCTCCTTTTCGCCCGGCTGCCAAGGCTTCTCATACCATCCCGAATTCGCATCGGCCCCCGCATCCAGCAGCGCCCGCGCA
>Ga0134128_10006163_pt1 | contig 14524 bp, 14 predicted proteins | sample KB31754_FD_96462 | JGI IMG/M metagenome (GOLD analysis project Ga0134128, IMG submission 96462) | Terrestrial soil microbial communities with excess Nitrogen fertilizer from Kellogg Biological Station, Michigan, USA - KB3-175-4 | ecosystem: Environmental > Terrestrial > Soil > Unclassified ... | reverse complement strand
GCGGCGCTCGGGATCCGGCTGCTCCCGGAAAGCCACGGCGCGGCGCAGCGGCTGGACCTGCCCGGCGTCGTCCTGGTCACCGGCGGGGTCGTCGCGCTGGTCTGGTCCCTGGTCCGGGCCAGCGACATCGGCTGGACGGGCCCGCAGACCGTCGGCATCCTGCTGGCCGGGGGCGCGCTGCTGCTGGCCTTCGTCTGGTGGCAGCGCCGCGCTCCCGCGCCGCTGGTGCCGCTGGGGCTGTTCCGCAGCCGGGCGTTCGCCGCCGGGACCGTGACCACGTTCCTCATGTCCGGCGCCACGTTCGCCGCCGCTTTCCTGATCACCCAGGAATTCCAGTTCGCCCGCGGCTACTCGCCGATCTCGGCCGGGCTGCGGCTGCTGCCCTTCTTCGCCACGCCGATGGTCATCTCGCCGCTGGCCGGCGCGATCTCCGACCGGATCGGCCGTCGGCCGATCATGGCCACCGGGCTCGCCCTGCAGGCGCTCGGCTTCGCGTGGGTGGCCGCGCGCGGCTCGCTGCACACCAGCTGGGTGGAGCTGGTCATCGCGCTGCTGATCGCCGGGGTCGGTATCTCCATGGCGCTGCCGACCGTGCCCACCGCCATGCTGAACGCGGTACCCGCGGCGCAGCTGGGCAAGGCGTCCGGGGTCAACTACATGGCCCAGCGCTTCGGCACCGTCTTCGCCATCGCGATCGGCAGCGCCGTGTTCTCCGCCTACGGCCACCTCGGCAGCCCCGCGACCGTCACCGCCGGATTCCGTCCGGCGCTGTGGTCCGCGGTGGTGTTCGCCGCGCTCGCCGCCGTCGCGGCGCTGGCCATCCACCCCTCAGCCCGCCCGACCATCACCACCCCACGGGTTACCGCCCACACCGATCCGGCCGACGTCCGCGTCGCCGGCTAGCCGAAAGGATCCGACCATGCCTGACATCCTGCACCGCATCAGCATCGACGCCCCGTCGCAGCGGGTGCACGACCTCATCGCCAGCACCGACGGGGTCGCCCGCTGGTGGACCGGGCGGCCGCTCACCGGCGAGCACGCCATCGGCTCCAGCTTCAGCGTCTACTTCGGCGACGCCGACAAGCCCGCCGCCGTCATGCAGGTCCTGAGCGACACCCCGGACGAGGTGGTGTGGCGGGTCACCGACGGACCCGACAGCTGGATCGGCACCCAGATCACCTTCAGCCTCCGGCCCGGCGGCCGGGGTCGCACCACGCTGTTGTTCACCCACGCCGACTGGCCGCAGGCCAGCGAGTTCATGAGCGGCTGCAGCACCAACTGGGGTGCCTACCTCACCAGCCTCAAGACCGGCGCCGAGAGCGACGCGTTCGCCGCCTACCCGGCCGGCGAGATCAGCCGCTGGGGCGACCCGGACACCATACGGCTCGAGCGGACCTATGACGCCCCGGCCGAGCTCGTCTGGGAGCTGCTGACCACCGCCGCCGGCCTCGACCAGTGGTGGGCCCCCGACGGCTTCGAGACCACGGTGAGCGAGATCGAGCTCAGGGCCGGCGGACAGCTCCGGTACACCATGACCGCGACCTCGCCCGAGCAGGTTGCGTTCATGCGGGAAACCGGGAACCCGCTCGCGGTCCAGCTGCGCAAGACGTTCACTGAGGTCGAGCCGCCAGCCCGTCTCGCCTACTTGTCACAAATAGATTTTGTGCCCGACCATGAGGCGTACGAGCACCTGACGACCATCGACATCGAGCCCGTCGGCGATCGCACGACCGTGGTCATGACGATCAACCCCCTGCATGACGAAACCTGGACGCAGGGGTATCTCGCCCATCGCGGCAGCGAGCTCGACAACCTCGGAGCAGCGATCAAACGGCGCACTAGGTGATCGCGGCCGTGGTCGGCCCGTCCGTGGCGGAGGCTACGGACGGGTCGGCCGCGTGTCGGACATCGGCGTGTCGAGCGTGATCTCGCCGGTGTAGGCGCGGAAGTGCAGCGCCGACTCGTGACCGGCCCCGTGGTGCAGGGTGAGGTGCGCGACCGGGCCGTCGGCGGCCAGGTCGTTGCGGTCCCCGTTGTGCCAGTTGCGGTCCGCGAGCGGGAAGTTGGAGCCGGCGATCTCGATGCGGATGCGGTGGCCGGCCGGGAAGTAGTTGGCCGTGGTGATGCCCTCGATCAGGACCCGGTCGATCTCGCCGGGCACCAGCCTGGCCGGCTGCTCGAAGCCATCGCGGTAGCGCAGCCGCAGGCAGGCGTCGGCCAGGTTGTACGCGGTCCCGTCCGGGTAGACGTCCACCAGCTTGACGAAGACATCCGCGTCCTCGACGTCGGCCGACACGTACAGTTCCGCGGTTACGTCGCCGGCGATCGCGACCGGCTCGGTCAGCACCGGGGTGCTGTACACCAGCACATCGGCCCGGCACTCGATCACCCGCTGGTCCACGCAGACCGGGTCGTGGGTGCCCAGGTCGCCGCCGAGGGACTGCACCGGGTTGTGCGGGTCGGCGATGAACTCGTCGGTCCCGGCATCGCCGGCGGCCGCCACCAGTGCCCCGTCTCCCCACAGCGAGCGGGCCGACGTGTCGCTGGCCAGGAACAGCGTGCGGGTCTCGGTGTCGGGCAGCGGCCAGGACTCGCCCGTCAGCCAGGTGCCCGCGCCCATCAGGAAGACGTGCACCTTCGGCATCGGCCGCCAGGCATCGGCTTCATCGCACAGGAACCGGTCGAACCACGAGATGATGATCTCGTCATAGGGGAAGCGGGTGTCGCCCACCGGCCGCTGGCCCAGGCGGGCATCCGGGCTGGTCGCCAGCATCCGGCAGTGCGCCGTCGGCGCCATGATCAGGTACTGGTCCGGATGGTGCTGCTGGAACTCGAACAGCTTGACCGTCTCGCGGGCGCCGACGTCCATCCACCCGTTGATGTTGATGGACGGCGTCGCGCCCGTGTGGCTGGCGTTGATCAGGTCAACGTCCTTCCAGGCCGGGTTGGAGGGCCCGGCGGCCATGAACGTCTCGTAGCCGGTCAGCGGCGAGCCCAGCCGCCGCAGGATGTGCCCGCTCGGCGCCTGCAGCGTCGCCTTGGTGAGGGCTTCGGTGTACTCCTGGCTGCGGAAGTCCGCCACGGTCACCGAGTACTGGCGGAAGATCCGGGCCAGTTCGTCACCCTCGACGCCGGCCGGCAGCTTGGGCCGCTGCCGGACCCCGAACGGGCCGTACCACAGCGCCCAGGTCTTGATCATCGGCACGCCGCCGTGGAAGAAGCAGCCGTTCGACCCCTCTGCCCCCGGCACGTCGCCGACCCCAGCTCCCGAGCTCATCGGCACGCAGGCCCGCAGCGCCGGATGGCCGATGGCGCACAGCTTCAGCTGGTTCTCGGCCGTCGAGGAGCAGCCGTGCAGGCCGACCTTGCCGTTGGACCAGTCCTGCGCGCTGATCCAGTCCAGGGTGTCCTGGGCGTCCGCGGTCGTGGTGGTCAGGAAGCCGAAGTCGCCCTCCGACCATTCGCTGCCGCGCTCGTTCTGCATGATCAGCACGTAGTTCTTCTTGAACTGCGCGGTGTGCATGGCCTTGAACTGATCGGGGATGCTGGCCGCGTACGGCGACCGGACCAGGAGAGTGGGGTAGCGGCCTTCGGCGCGCGGCCGGAAGACGACGGTCGCCAGCCGGACTCCGTCGCGCATCGGCAGCATGATGTAGTCGGTCCGGTAGCGGACGGTGTCCGCGCCGAGGTCGCGGACAGCCGACTCGAGCGCTGTCGGCGACCGGAACTCGTCAGGCCTCTCGTCGGCTCCTGTCATGCGCGAAGCCTAACCGCCGGGAAGATTCTGCTCGAGCGGCGCGTTGACGGCTAAGAGACACGACATATCGTGTTGTCCGGGTTTGGCCTGGGCCTTAACGGGGGTCCTGGTCGTGAGAGGTGAGCGTGATGACCGGTTGGTACGCGGAGCGGGCGCCGGGCAAGTCGCCCAAGGGCATGATTGCCGTGACCCTGCTCGCGCTGCTGCTGGTGGCGGCCGTGCCGGTGGCACTGCTGGCCGCCGTGATCATAATGCTGCTGGGACACGTGGTCGGCGGGCTGGCCCTGTTTGGCGGCTCGGTCCTGGCCGCTGGCCTCGCCGTCGCGGTCGCGGGCATGAGCGGGATGCGGCACGTGCGCAAGCTGATCTCCGAGGGCAGCTCCAGGATCGTGCGGCTGAACGGCAGCCAGTACGCGGACGTGGCCGAGCCGGCTGAGCCGGCGGAGGGCGAGTACGACAACCTCGTTCAGCTGGATCGCAGCGAGTACACCGACGTCCGCTGACCCGGACCGCGCCTGGCGGACGTGGCTGCCAGGCGCGGCTACCGGCGTGACTACCGGGCCAGGGCGCCCATCGGGTCCCAGGCTGGCAGCACGATCGGCTCGGTATCCAGGGCGCTCTGCAGGTCGGCGGGCAGGGCGCTCTTGCGGGCGGCGATCTCGAACACGTACTGGCTGAACCAGGAGTCGTCCATCGTGTAGAAGCCGTCCTTGCCCTGGTCGGAGCCCCAGCTGTTCTCCACCCGCCAGCGCCGCGTCGCCCCGTCCAGCACGTCGACCCCGGTGAACAGCATCGCGTGGGTCATCGCGCTTTCGTGGTACGCCAGGCGGGCGGCCTTATCCAGGTCGAACGCGGCGTCGTAGACCGATGGCAGGTCGTAGAGCCCGGCGTCCCAGAACCCGTAATCGCTGCTCATCATCTTGCCGACGTCGCAGCCGAACCAGACCGGCTCGCCGCCCTGGATCGTGGCCGCGGCCAGGTCCTTGATGACCTGCGTGTCGACGTTGAGGTAGACAACCGGCGGGCCGCCGACGACGTTGCCGAGGTACTGGACGGTGAAGGTCCTGCCGATCGGGCTGGACGGCCGGGGGTCGTTGACCAGGCAGACGAACTCGCTGACCGGCAGCTCCACGTACTTGGCCGCGAACTCCTGCGGGGACAGAACGCCGTCCCGGTGGAAGTTCTTGTCCTTGTCGGTCCACTGCCAGTCGATGCGCTCAGGCGGCGTACCCAGGTGGATGCACAGGATGCGGTAGATGACCTGCATGACGTCAGCCTTGGCCGCGCGGGCCGCCTCAAGGCCCCCGGCCGCGGCCGAGCGGACCGCCCGCGCGCCCTGCCGAAGCTGATAGCGCAGGTTCGCGTTCATCCGGCCGGTGTCCGACGAGCTCTGCGTCTCGGGCATGTAGCCCTTGGGGACCAGGCCGTGCTTGGCCACCAGGGCGGCGAACATGTTCCACTGGCCGCCGTCATCGGCGGCCGACTCCAGCAGGAAGGCGACCGTGCGATCGTCGAGGTCGCGGCCGGCGGTCTCGATGATGGCCTCGAGGAAGTAGTTGGCGCGCTCGAGCTTGTCCCAGAACATCGTGTAGTTCTGCGAGAACTCGAACTCCTTGAGCCCGCACTTGCGCATCACGCCGACCCGCATGAGGTTCAGCCCGGCAAACAGCCAGCAGCGGCCGCTCCGCTCCTGGTTCGTGACCTTCCAGTCGTCCAGGGTCGTTGACATGGAGTGGTCGATGCTGCTGACGATCTCCCGGTCGATGGTGACATCGTCGATGGTCACCCGGGTCACGGCATTCTGAGCGAGCCGATAGACGGGGCTGGCCGAGAAATCCTTTCGCAGTTGTTCCAGGTCACCGACAGTGAGCATTCCGTCCACCAGAGCATCCTCCCGCGTCGTCGTCTCGGCCTGCTCTCCAGACTAGACGCCGATGCTGAGCCGGCCGAGCCTCGTCTCGACGCGGAATGCCCTGGGCGGGGAACGGGTCGCCTTGGCCCGCTCGGCCATGGCGTGCTGCTGGCGCGGTGGGATCATCTGGGCGCGGGTGGTGACCAGGTACCACGACGGCTTGGTCTGCCAGGCAGGCTCCGAGACTCAGCCCGGCCAGCCCGGCGCCGCGCCAGTGGCCCCGGTCAGCGCGTCGACGCCGAACCCGACCTGAGAGTCAGCCATGAACGCCGCCGCCCCTCGGGCACATCGGCGGCAAAGGCAGCCGCGAACTTGTCCCGGTCCAGGAACAGGAATCGGTCTCGTGGCGGCAGCATCGGCGGAGCCGGCGCGTCGGTCGGCCGGGATGCGATCAGGCCAGGCAGAACAACACGCAGAAGTAATGCGCCCACACGCCGCCAACAGCGGTTTGGCCGCCACGTACGCCGCGGGAAGCACGGGCGGCTGCCGGTAGGGTGCCGCTGTGGTGGGTCACTTTGAGGACTTCTTCATCGCCAGCGCGGGCGCGTCCGCTGCCATCTTGGGGTTGCTGGTCGTCGCCGTATCGGTGGTCAACGCGGATGACGCCAACCCCACAACACGAGAACTGCGAACGGTGCTGGCCGGGAGCGCGTTTGTCGCCCTGGTCGACATCTTCCTCGTCTCTATCGTGGCCCTGACCGGGGGACCACTCGCCCTCGGGCTATCCAGCCTGGCCATGGGATTCATCGGCCTGCTGGCCACCAGGCGGCTGATACCGAGGGCCATGCGGGCCGGAAACTTCTCCCGCGACTCCCGGACCAGAGAGCTGAATATCGCCTTCGCATCGATTTCGGTTGTGGCCTACACCGTGCAGTTCGGGCTGGCCATAGCGCTCCTGGCGGACAATCAGAGTTCAGCGCTGCAACGTGCTCTGGTCCTCGTCATTGTGGCTTTGTATTGCAGTGCCCTGGGCCGGGCCTGGGTCGTCACCGGAATAACCCGCCGCGTATAGATACCGGCCCGCGGTGCTATCCAGCAGCAGGCCGAGGTCGACGAGCTCGTCCAGCGCGTCCCAGGCGTCCCCGGCTGACACCTGCCCCGCCAGGCACACCGCCCGCCGTCACCGGCCAAGCCTAGCCAGATCACCCTCAATCACACGGTTCGCAGCCTGGGTGCTATCGGCTTGGACCCATCAGCGGCGTGGCCGTGCCCGGGCCGGCGGGACCCATGAGCGGGACCGCTGTCCGTCGCTTGTCGACTTGGTCCGGGGTGAGCCAGGGCCGGGAGGCCCGTGGGGCCTCGACGTCTGGGTATGGACTCCGGGTGTTCATTGAATTTCCTTTCCGCTATCGTGCGGCGGCGGTGAGCGGGGCGGTGGCTGGGCGCGGGGTTCGCGAGGCGCTCACCAGCGCGGACACCGATGTGATGTGCAGGGCGAACAGCAGCGGCACGGCCGCTGTCGGGATCAGCGCCAGCGGCAGCTCGCTGATCGCCGAACCGCTCGGGGTGACGTTGATCAGCTGGAATCCGGTCAAGGCGCCCAGGGTCAGGGCCACGACCAGATCGGTCATGCCGAAGGCGTTGAACCATAGGGCGGTGCGACGGCTCCCGCCCCCCGCGAGCTTGCGCGCGACCAGCGGCGCGGCGATGCCGGCGGTGATGTCGCCCAGGCCCGCGGGCAGGGCGAACAGCGCCGGCAGGTGGCCGAGGGCCATGACGACCAGGAAGGCCGTCCCCTCGACCGTCCGGAACATGTGCGGGAGTTCCAGGCGGCTCATCATGCCCGGCGCCGCCAGGGCGCGCGCCACGACCGGGATGCGGCGCAGCGCCAGCAGCGTGCCGAAGAAGCCGACCACCGCGACCGGCATCCACGGCACCCCGTGGCCGAGCCGCGCGTGGTACCAGCCGCAGCCCGCGATCACCGCGCTGGCGGTGAACCAGGCGCCGAGCACGGCGGCGGCGCCGCCAGCCAGCAGCGCCGCACGCGTCCGGCTCAGGCCGGTGCGCACCGCACCGCCGTACAGCACGACGCAGGTCGTGGCCGGGATGGCGATGACTCCGGCGATGATGATCGCCCACAGGTAGCCAGGCGGGTCGTACATGACATCCTCCCGTAGATTCCTCTAGTAGGTATCTACAAACTAGTATCTTGCAGATAGTATCTGTCAACTACTATTATCGAGAGCGTGACGAGGAACGTTCGCACCTACGACCACTTCTGCCTGACCGCGCGCGCCCTGGAGCGCGTCGGCGAGCGGTGGAGCCTGCTGGTGATCCGCGACCTGCTCACCGGGGCCAAGAGGTTCACCGACCTGATGGACCGCCTCGGCGGGATCACCCCCAAGACACTCAGCCAGCGCCTGCGCGATCTCGAGGACGCCGGGATCGTCGCCGCCGACCGGGAGCCGGGCCGGCGGGAGGTCTGGTACAGCCTGACCCCGGCCGGGGAAGAACTCGGACCGGTCATCGACGGGCTCGGCCGGTGGGGGCTACGGCACGCCTGGCGCAAGCCGCAGGCCGGCGAGCCGCTGCACGCCGAGCACCTGCTCCGTGCCGTCACCAGGGCCATCGGCCTGGCCGCCGACGACGATGAGCCGGCCCGCTGGCACTTCCGGCTCGACGGCGGGGACTACCTGGTCGAGAACGACGGCCACCAGTGGACGCTCACCGCGGGAGCCCCGCCCGCATCAGCCGACGTCACCATCACCGCGACCACCCAGGCCCTGACCGCCCTCGTCTTCGCCGGGTCAGACACCGGCATCGACATCACCGGCGAACCTGGGCCAGTCCAGCGATTCCGGCAACTGATCGGCACCATGGCCACCGTCGTAACGTCGGCCTGAACCGGAACCCCTTTCGGGCGTGACCGCGGCTGAGTGAATGTGAGATGGCTCGCCGTTGTGGCGCCGCTGCTGGCCGGGTGCGCTAGCGGCAGCCACGCAGCGGGCCTGGCCTCGCGCTCGCTCAGACACCGCGGAAACAATCTCCGGCGGTGCCAGACTGTGAGCCATGGCCGACATGACCGACCCGAAGACCGTGCTGCGCCACTACCTCCAGCGGACTCGTGACGCCCTGGTCTGGAAGCTCGGTGGGCCCGGTCTGCCGCACTCAAGGAGAGCGTCATGACCGCTACACACTGTCAGGACCCGCCAGGCCGCACCAGCCCTGAGTCGTACGCGGCCACCGCGGCCTGTAGGCGATCGCGCACGCCGAGCTTGCCCAGCAAGCTCTGCACGTGGCTCTTCACCGTGGTCTCGGCCAGGTGGAGCTTCGCGCCGATCTCGGCGTTGGACAGTCCGCGGGCGACCAGCAGCAGCACGTCGGCCTCTCGCGCGGACAGCAGATTCCTGATCCGCTGTCCGCCGTCCCCGGCCGCGCCCGAGTCCTCGGCCATCCGCTCCAGCAGCCGCCGGGTGACCGCCGGCGCGAGGATGGCCTCGCCCGAGGCGATCACCCGCACCGCCTCGACCAGCTGGTCGGCGGTTGACTCCTTCAGCAGGAAGCCGGACGCGCCGGCGCGCAGGGCCTCGGTGACGTACGCGTCGAGGTGGAAGGTGGTCAGGATCAGCATCTTGGTGGGCACCGGGGCGGCACCGCGAAGCAGCGCCCTGGTGGCCGCGACGCCGTCCAGGCGCGGCATCCTGATGTCCATCAGCGCCACGTGCGGGCGCAGCCGCCGCACGGCCTCGACCGCCTCGGCGCCGTCGCCAGCCTCGCCGATGACCTCCATGCCCGGCTCGGACTCGATGATGGCCCGCAGGCCCGAGCGGATCAGCGCCTGGTCGTCGGCGATCAGCACCGTGATGGTCATGGCGCCTTGCCCTCAGCCTCCGCGTCAACCCCAGCCTCAGCCTCGGGCAGCGGGATCGATGCCTCGACCTCGAACCCGCCGCCCGGCCGGGAGCCGGTGCGCAGGGTCCCGCCATAGGCGGCCACCCGCTCGCGCATCCCGACGATCCCGTGGGCCGCGCTCGAGGCCCGGCCGCTGGGTCCCGCGCCGTCGTCGTGTACCGAGACCCGCACCGCTCCTCCGTTGCGAATGATGGTGACGCCGGCCTTGGCATCGGTCCCGGCATGCTTGAGGACGTTGGTCAGCGACTCCTGCACGATCCGGTAGACCGCCAGTGCCATTCCGGGCGGCAGGTACATCGGCTCCAAGTCAAGCCGTGTCTCCAGGCCGCCCGCGCGCAGGCCCGCGACGAGCTCGTCCACCTGCTCGAGCCCGGGCTGCGGGCCGAGCTCCGCTTCGCCGTCCGGGCGCAGCACCGCCAGCACGCCGCGCATCTCGGCGAGCGCCTGTCGGCTCGCGGCCGAGATCCGGGTCAAGAAGGCGGGGACCGCGTCCGGGTCCGACCGGGCCGAACGGGCCGCGGCCTCCGACTGGATCGCGATCAGGCCGATCGAGTGGCCGATGACGTCGTGCAGCTCGCGGGCGATGCGCAGCCGTTCGTCCATGACCGCCCGCGCCGCGCGCTCGCCCTCCTCCGCCTCGAGCCGAGCCGCGCGGTCCCTCAGCTCGGCCACGTACTCGCGCCGCGTGCGGAGCGCGTAGCCCAGGACCCAGGACGCGGCGATCAGCCCGCCGAGGGTCACCGAGCCCAGGGGCCCGGACGGGATGCGCACGTGGGGAGTCAGGTTGGCCGCGCCGAATGCGACCGCGGCGAACAGCACGGCGGCCGCGCCCCGCAGCGTCCTGGCGAGGTCGGCCCCCTCGGCGTGCCGCCCGTGCATGCCGACGGCATACGCGGCGCAGCCCGCCGGGAAGATCACCGGGACGGCCGGATAGCCGACGACGAGCATGAACACGCCCGCCGCCGTCGTCGCGGCCAGCACCGCCACCGGCGCCCGCCGCCGGGCCAGCAGTACGAGTCCCTGCCCGAGCGCGAGCGGCACGATAACGATGCGGGGCAGCCAGGCGTCGACCGCGTTCCAGGGGCCGGCGGCGGTGACGAGCGCGGCGGACACGCAGACGGCCGCGTCCACGGCAAGCCGTCTGTCTCTCCACGCCCGCACAGCCACCATCATGCCCCCGGCCAGCAGGCCCGGTGTGTCAGGCGTCGTGGCCGCGCAGGGTGAATGCCGCGGCGACGCCCAGCACCACCACCCAGGCCGCGGTCGCGAGCACCGCGATGGGCGTACTGGCGACGCCGACAGCGTGGTGCGGGTGCGAGAGGTACAGCGAGCCGCCCAGGTTGGTGGGCAGATACGGCACGATGTCCCGCTTCGCTATGTCGTCCGGGAGGCCGCTGACCAGCGCCGGCAGCACGAACAAGAGCGCGAACACCACGGAGATGGCGGCCGCCGCGCTGCGCACCAGGACGGCGCCGAACAAGCCGATCAGGCCGACCGCCGTCATGTAGCAGACGGCGCCCAGCACGTGTCCCAGCACGCCCGGATCACCGAGCGAGACGTGCGGCAGATGACCGCCGGACAGCTGGGCCTGACCGGTAAAGAACGCCGTGAAGCAGATCACCGCCGACACCATGAACGCGACCAGGCCGAGCACGACCGCCTTCGCGGCCAGGACCAGTCCGCGCTGCGGAGTCGCCGCCAGGGTCGTGCGGATCAGTCCGTGGCCGTACTCGTTCGTGACGACGAGCGCGCCGAGCACGCCGAGGAAGATGGCGCCGATGATCACGAAGTTGAGGTTGGTGTCGAGCGGCACGAACCCGGCCTTATGCGCCGCGTCGAGGTGCGGCCATTTCTTCACCCAGTTGAAGCACACCAGGTTGGCCAGCCCGATGGACACGATCACCGCCAGCAGCGGCGTCACGAGCATGGATCGCAGCGACCGCAGCTTGATCCACTCGGCGGCGAGAGCGGCCCGCGCCCGGCGGTACGCGGTGGGCGGCGCGTGCCCGGCCGAGCCGGTGCTCAGGGCGGCCATGGTGTGGGACATTAGGCGTCTCTCCTTCGGATGAGTGCGAACGCGGCCAGCGCGGCCACCGCGACGTAGGCGATCAGCACACTCAGTCCCGACCAGGGCCCGAGCATGTACGCGCCACCCGGCAGCAGATGCCAGGCCTGCTCCCCGGCGTTGCTCGGCAGGTACTCGCCCACCTGCGACCCGAGCGTGCTCGGGAGCAGGTTGACCGCGAACGGCAGGACGGCCACGAGCCCGAACAGCGCGGACAGGGCGGCGGGCGTGCGCCGCACCACGACACCGATGAACACGCCGAGCAGGCCGACGCAGGTGAGGTACAGGCCCGCGCCAAATACCGCCGTGAGAGCGCCCGGAGCGCCGATCCCCACGTGCTTGGCCGGGCTGGACAGGATGCTTTGGCCGAGAAAGAACGCCGGGAACGACAGCGCGGTGCACCAGGCCCACACCACCACCGTGAAGACCAGCGCCTTCATCGCCAGCACCTGGGCCCGCTGCGGCGTGGCCAGGAACGTGCCGCGGATGAGGCCGCTGGTGTACTCACCGGTCACCGTCATCACGCCGAGCGCGCCGACGAATAGCTGCGCCAGCTGGATCCCGTTGAAGGTCGTGCCGATGGGGTCGAACGAGGCCCTGGCGCCCGGCGGCATCGTCGCCCAGCCGCTGCGGGTCTGGGCGTCCAGAAGCCACGCGCCCAGCAGCACGATCGCCGCCGTGAGAAGCAGGTTCAACGGGCCCGAGCGGATCGAGCGGAACTTGATCCACTCGCTGAGCGCGGTGGCCCGCAGGCGGGAGTCCAGCGAGATCCTCGGGCGCGGGGCGGTGCCCGCCTGCGCGCTCATGCCGCCACCGGGATCGGAGCCCGGTACTCGACGCTCTCACCGGTCAGCCGGAAGTAGGCCTCCTCCAGCGACGCGGTCACATCGCGCAGCTGGTGCAGCACATGGCCGCGCTCATAGGACAGCTCGCCGATCTGCTTCGACCCGAGCCCGAGCACGCCGAGCGTCCCGTCCGGCTCGAGCGTGACCTGGGCTCCGGCGGCGCGCAGGTCCGCGGCCATCCGCTGCGGGTCGGCGGAGCGGACCTCGACCCGCTCGCCGGAGTTCCTGGCGATCAGCTCGGACAGCGGCATGTCCGCGAGCATCCGGCCGCGGCCGATGACCAGCAGGTGGTCCGCCGTCAGCGCCATCTCGCTCATCAGGTGGCTGGAGACCAGGACGGTGCGGCCCTCCGTGGCCAGCGTGCGCATGAGCGTCCTGATCCACAGGATGCCTTCGGGGTCGAGCCCGTTGACCGGCTCATCGAACAACAGCGCGCCCGGATCGCCGAGCAGCGCCCCCGCGATACCGAGCCGCTGTGACATGCCGAGCGAGAAGCCGCCGGCCCGCTTGTGCGCCACCGACGTCAGCCCGACCTGCTCGAGCACCTCATCGACCCGCTTGCGGGCGATGCCGTTGGCCGCGGCCAGGCTGAGCAGGTGGTTGTACGCCGAGCGGCCCGGGTGCACGGCGCGCGCGTCCAGCAGCGCGCCGACCTCGTGCAGCGGCCACACCTGGCCCTGGTAGCCGCGTCCGTTCACGGTCACCGTGCCCGAGGTTGGCAGGTCAAGGCCGAGGATCATGCGCATCGTCGTCGACTTGCCCGCGCCGTTCGGCCCCAGGAACCCGGTGACCCGTCCGGGCTTGATCTGAAAGTCGATCCCGTCGACGGCGGTCGTGTTGCCGTAGACCTTCTTGAGTGATTGCGCCTCAATGGTGGCGCCGGCCCTTTCGTCCATGCCGGCGACGCTATGAGCGGGCCGCTCCCGCTGACGTCGGCCGCAGGGAGGAATCCGGGCCCGCCGGGGGCGCAAACCCCCTCCCCAGGGAGGAGGCCGGGCCCTCACCCGGCCCGGCTTTCCTCCCTGCGGCCGAAGCCGGCCCGAGCGCGCGGGCGGCATCGTCGAGGGCATGACCTGGAACCGGGCCCGGGGGACGGTCGCGGCCGTGCTCGCCGCGGCGTTCGCGGTGCTGCTGCCCGTCGCGGTGACCAGCGTGTGGATACGCGGCACCGTGCTGTCCACCAGCGGGTACGTCGCCGCGGTCACCCCCATCGCGGCCAGCCCGGCCGTGCGGGACGCGGTGCAGGACCTGGTCACCACTCAGGTCGACGCCGCGCTCAGGCACGCCGAGGCCTCGCTGCCGCCCGCCGCCCGCGTGCTGGCCGGGCCGCTGGGCACCGCGTTCGCGCACCTGGCCGGGAACCGCATCAGAGAGTTCATGGCCAGCCCGGCGTTCCGGAGGCTGTGGGCGGAGGTGAACCGGTTCGCGCACCGCGAGCTGATCAGCATCCTCAGCGCCGACCGCCCCCCGGCGCGGGCCACCGGCGGCCGGGTCGTGCTCAACCTGGTGCCGCTCGTCAACGAGGTGCTGCACGGCATCTCCGGGCCGCTGTCGTCCCTGATCCGCAGGAACTCACTGGCGTGGGCCCGGATCCCCCTGTTCCCGGCCGCCGCGCTGGCCGGCCCGCGGCGTGTCTACCGCATCCTGACCGCCGTGATCTGGCTGGTGCTGGCCCTGACCCCGCTGGCGTTCGCCGGCGCGCTGGCCGCATCGCCGCGCCGACGCCGCACCCTGGTCCAGATGGCCGTCAGCGGTACGCTCATCCTCCTCGTCGCCGGCGCCGCGCTGTCCTGGCTGCGGTCCGGCCTCGTCGACCGCGCGTTGCCGCGCTACCACGCGCTGACCAGCGTGATCGTGCACGCCCTCACGGGCGACCTATTCAGCCTGGTCACGTGGTGCGTAGCCGGCGGCCTCGCGGTGGCCGCCGTCGCCCTGCTCCCCGGCCCCCTTCTGATCACCCGGCGGGGCTAGCCGTCCGTGTTCGCGGGACGACGAGCCTGGTTCACCTCGCGGGCGATCGCCCAGGCGTCCGCCACCGGCCCCATGTGGCCCAGTTTGTCGGGATTGCTGACCGAGCGGATCGTCTGGATCTG
>Ga0134128_10006161_pt1 | contig 14527 bp, 15 predicted proteins | sample KB31754_FD_96462 | JGI IMG/M metagenome (GOLD analysis project Ga0134128, IMG submission 96462) | Terrestrial soil microbial communities with excess Nitrogen fertilizer from Kellogg Biological Station, Michigan, USA - KB3-175-4 | ecosystem: Environmental > Terrestrial > Soil > Unclassified ... | reverse complement strand
GCTTTCGCTTGACGGACGAACCCTGACCGAAACGCTGCGCACCGCGGGCCAGCCAACGCCGGAAGTGTTGGTCTTCGAACGCGAATAGGGCATTGGCGCCGGTTGAGACGAAAGACCGATGCCGAAAGCCAATTCTCGAAGATCAGCTACGGTCGCGCTCGTCACCGGCGCGTCGGCCGGGCTTGGAGTCGAGTTTGCACGCCAATTGTCGAAGCGCGGGCACCGGCTTGTCCTCGTTGCCCGGCGCAAGGACCGGCTGGAGCAGCTCGCAAAGGAGCTGGGCAACGCGCGGGCGGTCGCAATAGACCTGTCGAAGGGCGATGCGGCCGCCAGGCTGATGGCCGACGTCGAGGCGAACGGCGAGATTGTTGGCCTCCTCGTCAATAATGCTGGGTTCGGGCTGATCGGCCGCTTCGCCGAGCTCGACGCCAAGCGCGAGCGGCAGATGATCGATCTCAACGTCGGCGCGCTCACTGAACTCTGCCGAGCGGTTGCCCCTGCGATGATCGAGCGCAAGTCGGGTGCCATCCTGAATGTCGCGTCGACCGCCGCCTTTCAGCCGGGGCCGAAGATGGCTGTCTATTTCGCCACCAAGGCATTCGTTCTGTCGCTCACCGAGGCGCTTCATGAGGAACTCAAGCCGCACGGGATAAAGGTCAGTTGCTTGTGCCCCGGCCCGACCCGCACCGAGTTCGGGGACGTCGCGGGCTTCGGCGGCAATGGCTTGTTCGACCGGGTGGCGATGAACGCTGCCGAGGTGGTCGAAATCGGACTTAAGGGCCTGGACTCGAACCGCGCGGTTGTGGTGACCGGCTGGCTCAACAAGATCGGCGCCGCGAGCACGCGCTTCGCGCCGCGCTCGATGGTTCGCAAAATCGCCGCGTCGATCAAATATTGACCGGGAAACTGAACCGGCGAGACGTGCCTGCCGTTGCACAACCGGGACGGGCCCGCCACAGGAGAGACGATGCCTGAAGCCGACATCATCGATCGCGTGAAATCGCGCAGGGTCCAGGTCGCGAGCCTGCCGCCAGCCGACAGCGGCCGCGGCTTCGCCCGACTTCCGGACAAGCTGATGGACGACCTTGGCCTGGCCGAGGGCGACGTGATCGAGATCGTCGGCAAGCGCTCGACCGCCGCGCGCGCGATCCGCCCTTATGGCGAGGACGAGGGGATCGACATCATCCGCCTCGACGGCCTCCAGCGCGCAAACGCCGGGGTCGGCTCGGGCGATTTCGTCCAGGTCAGCAAGGCCGCGTCGAAGCCGGCGACGAAGGTCGTCTTCGCGCCCGCCCAGCCGAATGTCCGCCTGCAGGGCTCGGCCGACGCGCTCAAGCGTACCTTCGCCGGACGGCCGCTGGTCGAGGGCGACGTGGTCTCGACCACCGGCCACCAGCGCGTCAACGCCGACATGCCCGAGCATGTTCGGCAGATGCTCAATGCACCGGCATTCGCGCTTCAGGAGCTGCGCCTTGTGGTGGTGTCGGCGAGCCCCAAGGGCATCGTTCACATCGACGGCAAGACCGCGGTCGAGCTGCTTCCTGAATATATCGGCGCGGCCGACGGCCAGCGCCGCGCGGACGTCACCTATGACGATCTCGGCGGGATGCGCGACACGATCGACGCGCTTCGCGAAATGGTCGAGCTCCCGCTCAGGCACCCGGAGCTGTTCCAGCGGCTTGGAGTCGATCCGCCCAAGGGCGTTCTGCTCCATGGACCACCCGGCACCGGCAAGACCCTGCTCGCCCGCGCTGTCGCCAATGAAAGTGCGGCGAGATTCTTCCTGATCAACGGGCCCGAGATCATGGGCTCTGCCTATGGCGAGAGCGAGCGCCACCTGCGCGAGATTTTCGAGCAGGCCGCGCAGGCCGCGCCGTCCATCATTTTCATCGACGAGATCGATTCGATCGCGCCCAAGCGTGGACAGGTGACCGGCGAGGCCGAGAAACGCCTGGTCGCCCAATTGCTGACCCTGCTCGATGGAATCGAGCCGCGCCAGAACACGGTCGTGATCGCAGCGACCAACCGCCCCGAAGCGATCGACGAGGCGCTTCGCCGACCCGGACGATTCGACCGCGAGATCGTCGTCGGCGTGCCCGACGAACCGGGACGGCGCGAAATCCTCGGAATCCACACGCGCGGCATGCCGCTCGCGTCGGACGTCAATCTCGATGAGCTGGCTCGGCGCACCTATGGGTTCGTCGGCGCCGACCTGGCCGCGCTGTGCCGCGAGGCTGCGCTCGAGGCGGTTCGGCGGATCATGCCGCGGATCAACCTCGCCGACCCGGTGATTCCGACCGAAATCCTCGACCAGCTTTCGGTCGAGCTCAACGATTTCGATAACGCGCTGAAGCGGGTCCAGCCCTCGGCGATGCGCGAAGTGATGGTCGAAGCGCCGCAGATCCGATGGGACGATATCGGCGGCCTCGACCAGGCCCGCGACCGCCTGAAGGAAGGCGTCGAACTCCCGCTCAAGCATCCCGACGCGTTCCGGCGCCTGGGAATTCGTCCGGCCAAGGGCTTCCTTCTCTACGGGCCGCCGGGAACCGGCAAGACGCTGCTGGCGAAGGCCGCGGCGCGCGAGAGCGAAGCCAATTTCATTGCCACCAAATCGTCCGATCTCCTGAGCAAATGGTATGGCGAAAGCGAGCAGCAGATTGCCCGCCTGTTCAACCGAGCCCGCCAGGTCGCGCCGACGATCATCTTCATCGACGAGCTCGACAGCCTTGTACCGGCGCGCGGCGGCGGCCTCGGCGAGCCGCAGGTCACCGAGCGGGTCGTCAACACGATTCTCTCCGAGATGGACGGGCTCGAAGAGCTGCAGAATGTCGTCGTGATCGGCGCGACCAATCGACCGACGCTGATCGACCCCGCGCTGCTTCGGCCGGGACGTTTCGACGAGCTGATCTACGTCGGCACGCCGGACACCGCGGGACGGCGCCGGATCCTTGCCATCCACACGCGCGGCATGCCGCTTGCGGGCGACGTCGACCTCGAGAAGATCGCGCAGCGGGCCGACCGCTTCACCGGCGCCGACCTCGAAGACCTGGTGCGCCGCGCCGGGCTGACGGCGCTTCGCCGCGGCCTCGACACCGGGAGCGTCACCATGGCCGACTTCGAGGTCGCTCTCGGCGAGACGCGCGCCTCGGTCACGCCCGAAATGCTCGAGGAATATTCGCGCATCCAGGAGACTCTGAAGAGCGATGCGACCCGGCCGCTCGGCGGAATCGGCTTCGTCCTCCCGGGCATGCTCCACCCGCGCGAGGGAGGCAAAGACTGAATCCCTTCGTCGCGGAAACGGCGCGGTTCGCAGAGAGCGGTTAGGCCTTGTCAGCCTAATAACGTTGGAAAACTTGCCAAGCGGCGGTGCATTTGCCAACGCTCCGCCCTTCCTTGCCCAGGAGAATCCATGTCGACCTCACCCGCGCGCACGCTGAAGGGCTCACGTCGCCTGCAGCGCCGCCGCGACCGCCGAAGCCCGAGCCCGCAGTGGCAGTTCCTGCGCGGGTTTCTGAAGAATCCGGTGATGGTCGGGTCGATCATTCCGTCGAGCCGGGTGCTCATCGAAAAGATGCTCGCGCCGGTCGACTGGGCGAACACGCGGTTGTTCGTCGAATATGGCCCGGGAGTGGGAACGTTCACCCGGCCGGTGCTCGATCATCTTGGCCCGAACGCGACACTGGTGACGATCGACACCAACCCCGACTTCACCCGCTTCCTTCGCGAATCGATCGACGATCCACGATTGGTGACGGTGAACGGCTCCGCCGCGGACGTTGAGATGATTCTCGCGGACCACGGTCTCGGCTCGGCGGACTATGTGCTTTCCGGCCTGCCCTTCTCGACGCTTCCGGCGGGGGTCGGCGAGGATATTGCGGAGGCGACGGCGAACGTGATCCGGCCGGGCGGCGCTTTCCTGGTCTATCAGTTCAGCCCGAAGGTCCGCGATTTTATCGAGCCACACTTCGCGCCGATCGAGCGCGGCTTCGAGTGGGTCAACGTCCCCCCGGCGACCCTGTTCTGGGCGTACAAGGGTGAGCCCCAGGCCTGACCTCAGGCGCGGAAGTTGAGGCGCCGAGTCACGGAATAATCCATTACGTTGACGAGGAAGTGGGAGGCCGCCCACTTGATGCGCCGCCACAGCGTCGCCCGGCGGGCGTGCACTTCATGCGTGATCCACCGGCAATCCTTCAGCTCGCGGTCGAAATAGCCGCGCATCGCCTCGGCGAACGCCGCGTCCTTGATCCGCAGCATGATCTCCAGATTGATGTAGAAGCTGCGGTAATCGAAATTGGACGAGCCGATGTGGACGGTATCGTCGACGATGGCGAGCTTGGTGTGCAGCTTGGCAGGCTGATATTCGTAGATTTCAACGTGCCGGCGAATGAGGCGGCTGTAACTGTGCCGGGCTGCACCGACGGTCGCGATATTGTCCGACTTCGCGGCATTGATGATCCGGGCGCGGCCGCGCCGGCCGACCCTGCCGATGCGCCTGATCATCGCCCCCGGCGGGGCGAAATAGGCGAACACCAACTCAAGGCGGTGCGCTCGCTTCATGTCGCGCCCGATGCTCCGCCACCAGCTGTTGCGGACGCTCAGCGGGCCGCTGAACTTCCACTGCAGCGGACCGCGCCATTCATTATATTCGGCGACCATCCGCCGCAGCGAGCGAAGCGTCGACTTCGGTCGTTTCGACCAGTGGAAGAGGCTGTCGAAATAACGCACCGGAAGCGCGGCCTCGGGCCCGTCGAGGCGAAGCCACAGGTCGCGCCAATGGCCTGAGGCTCGGTCATCGAGATAGGTCGCATCGATGTTGGCGCCGCCGATCAGCACCGTCTGTTCATCGATGATGATCAGCTTCTGGTGGTTGCGGAGCAGGTAGCGGCGTCCGTAGCTCGGGTTGAACACGCAATGCTCGCCGCCTGCATCGCCAAGGTCGTCAAAAAACTTAGGCGGCGCGGCCGATCCGAAGCCGTCGATCAGCAGCGTGACTTTCACCCCCCGCGCCGCCGCGGCGGTGAGCGCGTCGCGCACCGCGTCCCCGTCACGGTCGGGATTGAACATGTACATCAGCATCCTGATGCTGCTCTGAGCCTCCGCGATCAGCTTGAGCAGCAGCCGGAATCGCTCCTGCCCCGTCTCGATCAGCTCGAGCCGGTTGCCGGCGATCTCGGCGCGGATCGGCGCTTCTGTCGCGGCACGGGCTGCCTGGTCGGCCATTGCCACGCTTTCCTTGACTTTCGAAGCGCCTGCAAGCTATTGGCGCGACCTTCCTGACATCCCATATACCCGGCGAGCGAATAGCTCGTGGAATGGCTTTGCGGAGCTTTTGAATGGCGCGCGTTACGGTTGAAGATTGTGTCGACAAGATCCCGAACAGGTTCGATCTCGTCCTGCTCGCGGCCCAGCGTGCGCGGCAGATTTCCGGCGGCGCCGATCTGACGATCGACCGCGACCGCGACAAGAACCCGGTCGTGGCGCTGCGTGAGATCGCCGAAGTCACGGTCAAGCCTCGCGATCTCGAGGAAGCGGTCGTCAGCAACCTGCAGAAGGTGCGGATCGACGAGGAGGACGAGACCGAAGAGCTGGCATCGCTGAGCGAAGCCGCCGAAGCGCTGCGGCTCACCGCCGCCGCGCCGCCCCGTCCGAGCCCGTCGGGCGGCGATTACGAGTAACGGACGCGCCGAGGCTGTCCCGGCGACATCCGGGCACGGTTATGATCTAGCGTGGCGTTTCGGCCGGCGTTAGACCGGCCCCATGGTTCCCTTTTCGTTCGCAGGCGAAACATTCTTCGCGACCGCCTCCGGCGCGCTCTATCGGCCCGAGCATACGTCGCTGTTCGTTGCCGACCTGCACCTTGAAAAGGCGAGCTGGTTCGCTCGGCTGGGCCAATTCCTTCCCCCCTATGATTCCCACGCGACGCTGACCGCGCTGGCCGAAGAAGTGGAGCGAATCCGCCCCAGCCACGTCTTCTGCCTCGGCGACAGCTTCCACGACAATTTCGGCTGCGAGCGGCTGCCTGCCGATGCGCGGTCGCTCCTCCAACAGCTGATGGATCGGGTCGCCTGGATCTGGATCGTCGGCAACCACGATGCCCGCGGCATCGACCATTGCGGCGGGGTGATCGAGCCGGCGGTCGAAATGGGCGGCATCGTCTATCGGCATGAGGCTTTTCGCGCCGAACCGCTCCCGGAAATTTCCGGCCACTTCCACCCCAAGCTGCGGGTCAATCTGAATGGGCGGCACATCTCGCGTCGCTGTTTCGTGGTTTCACCGAGCAAGATTATCATGCCGGCATTTGGCTCGCTCACCGGCGGCCTCGACGCGCACCATCCGGAAATCCTGCGCTCGGTCGGCGCGCACGCCGCCGCGCTCGTCCCGGTCTCCGACCGGCTCCTGCGCTTCCCGCTCGCCGCCTAGAAGGGACGGACCTCGATCGCCATTGCACCGGTCGGGCTGAGCAAAAGCCGAGCGACGGCGCGGCGGGTCTTGCCAAATGTCGCCGCCTGCAGCTCGTTGCGCGCCGCGTGCCGGTCGAACTTGAACCCGCGATTGTCAGCCTGCCGCTTCAGGCCGTCGAGGTGATGTTCGAGGTTGGGGATGCCCTCGTCGGGGTCGAAATCCATTCTGACTTCAAGATCGGACGACGGCGCCATTCGACTTATGCTTCGCTGCTTGAGTGGCGATGCGCAAGCCCCCGCGATTGCGTGTACCGGCGGCTGTTCCTAAACCCGCTGCCATGAGACATTTGCTCCTCCTCGCAGCAGCGCTGGCGATGATGCCCGGTGTCGCCGCGGCCCAGTCGATCGATCCAAAGATCCAGGCGCGGATCGACCGAATCCTTAAAGCGACGCCGCTGATCGACGGTCACAACGACCTCGCCGAGCAGCTCCGTGAAAATTACGGCATGAGCGTCGAGGGGCTCGCCAGCGAAACGGACAAGAGGCCGGGCCACCCGATGATGACCGATATGGCGCGGCTGCACCAAGGTCGCGTCGGCGGACAATTCTGGTCGGTTTACATCCCGTCGGAAGTGACCGGCGATCGCGCGATCCGCGACACGCTCGAGCAGATCGACATCGTCAAGCGCTTCGTCAAAGCCTATCCGCAAGACCTCGAGCTCGCGCGAACCGCCGACGATATCGTACGAATCCACAAGGCCGGGAAAATCGCCTCGTTGATCGGCGTCGAGGGCGGGCACCAGATCGGCGGAAGCCTCGCCGCGCTTCGCCAGTTCTACGACCTCGGCGCGCGCTACATGACTCTTACTCATTTCAAGGACAACGAGTTCGCCGATAGCGCGACCGACGACCCAAAGTGGCACGGGATCAACGATTTCGGCCGCATCGTCATCCACGAGATGAACCGGCTCGGAATGCTCGTCGATCTGAGCCACGTCTCGCCCGAGACGATGCGCGCCGCGCTCGACGTGACCAAGGCGCCGGTGATCTTCTCCCACAGTGACGCCCGCGCGCTCGCCGACCATCCGCGCAATGTGCCCGACGACGTCCTCAAGCGCCTGCCGGCAAATGGCGGCGTGGTGATGGTCAATTTCTATCTCGGCCATTTGTGGGAGCCGTACCGGCAGTGGGACGCCGACCATACGGCGGAGGAAGCGCTCCTCGGCGATCTCTACACCGGCCAGCCGGATATTCGGAAGGCGAAGCTCGCCGAATGGGAGCAGGCGCATCCCGCGCCGTCGACCGGCGTCGGGATCATCGCCGATCATATCGAGCACATCGTGAAGGTCGCGGGTTACGACCACGTCGGAATCGGCGGCGATCTCGACGGGATCCCAGCCGATGGAGCGCCGCCCGGAATGAACAGCGTCAGCGGCTATCCCTTGCTGTTCGCCGAGTTGATCCGCCGCGGCTGGAGCGACGAGAATCTGGCGAAGCTCGCGGGCGGCAATGTGCTCCGAGTGCTGCGTCAGGCCGAGTCAGTGGCCGCATCCATGAAGGATGAGCCTCCCGCAACGGCGAGGCTGCAGCCGATCGACCCCGCCAACGTCTGGAAATGAGCGACCCACCCCTCAAGGCGGCTATCATTCCCGTCACGCCGCTGCAGCAGAATTGCACCTTGCTGTGGTGCACCGCGACGATGCGCGGCGCGTTCGTCGATCCCGGCGGCGACCTGCCGCGGCTCAAGGCGGCGGCAGAACAGGCCGGAGTCACGATCGAGAAGATCTTGCTGACCCACGGCCACATCGACCATTGCGGAGGCGCCGGGATCTTTGCCGAAGAGCTCGGGGTTCCGATCGAGGGGCCGCATCGCGACGACATCTTCTGGATCGAGCGGCTCGCACAGGACGGGCTCAAATATGGCGTGCTCGGCCGTCCGTTCGAGCCGTCGCGCTGGCTGGACGACGGCGACCGGGTGACTGTCGGCGAGCTCACCTTCGACGTCCGTCACTGTCCCGGCCACACGCCGGGCCACATCGTGTTCCACCACCCGGAATCCAGCCTGGCGCTGGTTGGCGACGTGCTGTTCAAGGGATCCGTCGGCCGCTGGGACTTTCCGCGCGGCGATCAGCAGCAGCTGATCCGATCGATCACGGGCAAGCTTTGGCCGATGGGCGACGAAACGGCATTCGTGCCGGGCCATGGCCCGATGTCCACTTTCGGCCAGGAGCGGCGCACCAATCCCTTCGTCGGCGATCACGTCACGCGTTTCCGCGAAGCGCAAGCGTGAGCGGCGAGCACGCTCCGAAGTTCACGCGCTCGCTCTCGGGCCTCGGCGTGATCATCCTCACGCTTTCGGTGCTGTCGCCCGGCGTGTCGGTTCTCGTCAGCGGCGGCGCGATCATGACCGAAGCCGGGACCGGCACTGTGCTCGCTTTCGTGCTCGGAAGCCTCGTTTGCTACTGCCAGACCTCGATGGCGGCGGAGCTTGGCGCCGCCTATCCCACTGCCGGCTACGATTATGCCGCGATCGGCCATGCCATCGGCGACTGGGCCGGGGCCACGACTTATATCGCGAGCATTGCTTCCATCCCCCTGTTCCTCAGCACCTCCGCGGTCGGAATCGCGATTTATCTGCAGCCCTTCGGGATTCGCCTCAGCGCGAATGAGATCACGTTCATCACCGTCGTCGTGATCACGATTCTCTCGCTGCTGAACATCCGATCGAACGAGGCGATCACCGGCATTTTCATGGTGATCGAGGGGACGGCGCTGCTGCTCATCGCCGTCGTCGGAGTTGCTCATTGGCAGCCTGGCGCGGGAGCGGCGATGATCCACCCGGTGCGGATCGATAACGGCATGTGGGTCGCGGCCGGGATCGCCATCACCGGGATCGCGATCAACAACGCCTCATGGGCGCTCGCCGGAGCATCGCAGGCGCTGATGTTCAGCGAGGACATGAAGCGGCCCAAGACGGTCGGCCGGATCATCATGCTGGCCTTCGCGATCACGATCGTGCTCGAGACGGCGCCGATGATCGGCGTGATCGTCGGGTCACACGACTTGAGGGCGGTCCTCAGCAGCGACTCGCCGTTCGAGACCTTCCTTGCCTTCTATCTCCCGGATTTCGTGCTCAAGCTGGTATCGCTGTCGATTGCGATTGCGATCTTCAACGCCTGTCTCGCGGGTTTCGTCGGCATCGGCCGGAATGTCTTTTCCATGGCGAGGACGAGGCTGTTCGCGCGGCCGATCAACCGCGTGCTCCTCCATCTCATCCCGAAGACGGACGCGCCCTGGGTCGCCATTCTGCTGATCGGCGGCAGCACCGCGCTCGCGACCTACATCCCGCTCTATTTCAAGGTGCTGGTCCTGTCCGGGAATTACACGATCCTGACCGCTTTCTACGTCTGGGGAGTGCTCGCCGGGCGACGCAGCGGACGGACAGGGATCGGCCGCTACAAGACGCCGATGTGGCCGCTGATCCCGCTGATCGGGATCGCGATCGTCGCCGGCGAGGTCGTCGTGCTGTGGCTCGACCCCGACTCCGGACGCAAGTCATTGTTCGTGTGCAGCGGCATCTACCTGCTCGCTTATTGCTATTACCGCTTCGTCCTCATGCGCCGCCCCGGCGGCTGGGTGATGACGGGTCCGGAGGACATTGACGCCGAAACCGCGAGGCGTTCGGCGCCGGCTCCCTTGCAACAGGAGCCGGTTTCGCTATAGGGGCGGCGGTTCGCGACGATCCGGCCGCCGCCGCGGGGCCTGCCCCGCCGATGAGGCGCAGATCGTCGCCATTTTTATTGATGTCATTTGAGTTGAAGGTGCCGCAATGGCTGTCCCCAAGAGAAAAACCTCGCCGTCGAAGCGGAACATGCGCCGCAGCCACCATGCGCTGAAGGCGACCAAGTTCCAGGAATGTCCGAACTGCGGCGAGCTCAAGCTTCCGCACAACATGTGCCCGGCGTGCGGCCATTATAACGGCCGCGAAATCGTCTCCACCGAGGCCTAAGCCTTTCGGCCCATGGAAGCGGGCCCGCACATCGCAATCGACGCCATGGGGGGCGACAGCGGCGTCTCGGCGATGATCTCGGGCGCCTCCCGGGCGTTGCGGAAGGATCCGTCGCTGCGCTTCACTTTCTATGGCGACGAGCCCCGGGTGATCGACGAGATCGAGGGACATAAGGGCCTGCGCGAGCGGGTCGCCGTCATCCATTCGCCCGAGGCGATCGATCCCCGCGAAAAGCCGAGCCAGGCGATCCGCCGCGCCCGCACGACGTCGATGGGCATGGCGATCAACGCGGTCAAGGAAGAGCGCGCCGACGCTGCCCTGTCCGGCGGCAACACCGGAGCGCTGATGGCCATGTCCAAGCTCGCGCTCCGAACCATGCCGGGGATCGACCGGCCCGCGCTCGCCGCACTCCTGCCCACACTCGGCGAGACCGACGTGATCATGCTCGACCTCGGCGCCAACACCGAGTGCGATGCCCAGAACCTCGTCCAGTTCGCCGTGATGGGCGCGGCCTATGCGCGGTGCGTCCTCGGTATCGCCGAGCCGCGGGTCAAACTGCTCAACATCGGCACCGAGGAATTGAAAGGGACCGGCGAGCTCAAGGACGCGGCGGCGCTCCTGCGCGAAGCGGATTATCTGCCGTTCCGGTTCGACGGCTTCACCGAAGGCGACCAGCTGTCGCGCGGCCAGGTCGACGTGGTCGTCACCGACGGCTTTTCGGGCAATATCGCATTGAAGACCGCGGAAGGGACGGCGCGGTTCGTCACCGACCTTTTGCGCCGCGCATTCAAGAGCTCGCTGCGTTCGAAAGCGGGCTTCGCGCTGTCGCAGCCCGCGCTCAACCTGCTCAAGGTCCACCTCGATCCCAACAATCACAACGGCGCCGTCTTCCTTGGGCTGAACGGCCTCGTCGTCAAAAGCCATGGCGCTGCGAGCCCCAAGGGGGTTGCCAATGCGATCCGCGTCGCCGCGAGCATGGTCCGCAACGACATCACTCGGCGGATCGGCGAGGACCTCGACAACTTCCGCGCCCACGCTTTCGCCAACGGAAGCTCGCTGTGAGGCGTTCGGTCGTCCTTGGCGCCGGAAGCGCTCTGCCGAAGCGCCGAGTCACCAACGAGGAGCTCGCCAAGAGCGTCGACACCAGCGACGAATGGATCGTCGCCCGCACCGGAATCCGCAGCCGTTATGTCGCCGGCGAAGGCGAGACGACGGCGAGTCTTGCCGTAGAGGCCGCGCGCCGAGCGCTGGATCATGCAGCCGTCAAGCCGGAGGACATCGACCTCATCGTGCTTGCGACGGCGACCCCCGACCAGACCTTCCCGTCATCCGCGACGAAGGTCCAGGCGACCCTTGGCATCAAGGACTGCATCGCCTTCGACGTCCACGCCGTCTGCACCGGCTTCCTCTACGCCCTCTCCGTGGCCGATTCGATGCTGCGCTCGGGCAACGCGAGAAAGGCGCTGGTGATCGGGGCCGAGACATTCAGCCGGATCCTCGACTGGGAAGATCGGGCGACCTGCGTGCTGTTCGGCGATGGCGCCGGGGCGTTGGTGCTGAGCGCTGAAGAGAGCGAGCGTGGCGTGCTCGCCACCAAACTCCACGCCGACGGGCGCCACAACGACCTGCTGTTCGTCGACGGCGGACCGTCCACGACGGGGACGGTCGGGAAATTGCGCATGAAGGGTCGGGAAGTGTTCAGGCACGCCGTCATAAACCTCGCCGACGTGCTCAACGAAGTGCTCGAGGATGCGGGTCTTAGCGCCGCCGACGTCGACTGGGTCGTTCCGCACCAGGCGAATGCCCGGATTCTCGACGCGACAGCGAAGAAGCTGGGCCTTCCCGCCGAAAAGATCGTGGTGACGGTGGACGAACATGCGAACACCTCCGCCGCATCGGTCCCGCTTGCTTTCGATACGGCCGTGAAGGACGGGCGAATCAAGCGTGGCGACGTCGTCGTGCTGGAAGCGATGGGCGGCGGCTTTACATGGGGGGCGGCAGCGCTCAGGTATTGAAAAAATTGGAATATCCGGCGAAGAGTCGAATTGCCGACGGCACGGAATTCCGTTACGAAAGTGTAATTGATACGGCGGGGGCACGCCGTCCACTCGGGGAGACAATCATGGCCGATCTCGGGATCGCGCGAATCAATAATGACATGGACGCGAGCGGCACGCTCACCCGCGCCGACCTCGCCGATGTCGTTCATCGCCGCCTCGGCCTGTCGCGCGCGGAATCCGCGGGCGTCGTGGAGCGCGTCCTCCACCACATGTGCCACGCGCTTGCGGTCGGCCAGAACGTGAAGGTGTCCGGGTTCGGCACCTTCATCCTGCGCGACAAGGGGCAGCGCATCGGCCGCAATCCGAAAACGGGCGTCGAGGTGCCGATCGCGCCGCGGCGGGTGATGACCTTCCGCGCCAGCCAGATCATGCGCGACCGGATCGCGAAGGGCTGACCTTTAAGTGCCGGCCGAAAAGGAGCCCGGCGCTCTCCTGACCATCGGTGAGTTGTCCCACCAGCTCGGCGTTCCGCAGCATATTTTGCGTTACTGGGAGACTCGCTTCCCGCAGCTGAAGCCGATGCAGCGCGCTGGCAACCGCCGCTATTACCGGCCTGCAGACGTCGATCTCGCACGGCGGATCAACCGCCTTCTCAACGAAGAAGGCTATACCGTGCGCGGCGTGCAGAAGCTGCTTCGCGACCGCAATGCGGCGGAGTCGCCGCCCGCGCGCGAGGAACCGGCGCCGTCGCCGCCCGCGCCGCTGGCCTCTTCTGACGTTCCCGAGCACGAAGATCCGATCGGAGTCGACGTCTTCCGGCTAATCGCCCTGCGCAACCGTCTCGCCGAGGCGCTGGAGCACTAATCCGTCGCTGGGCGCGCCGAGCGACGCCTCCACTCTGGCGATCGCCTCGTCCAGGGGGATTCGGCTGACCGGAACGCCCTTCGGAAACACCTTCAGCAGCCGCGAGGGAAAAGCGGCCGACAGCACCACGAAAAGGCCCCGGTCGCCCTGCCGGCGAATCAGCCGCCCGAACGCCTGGGCGAGGCGCGCCCGCACTACCCGATCGTCGTAGGCGCTCCCGCCTCCCGCCATCCGCCGCGCGGCGTGGAGCACGGTCGGCCGCGGCCACGGCACACGTTCCATCACCACGAGGCGCAGCGATTCGCCGGGCACGTCAACTCCGTCCCTCAGCGCATCGGTGCCGAGAAGCGACGCGCGAGGGTCGTCGCGGAAGATGTCGACCAACGTGCCGGCGTCGATCGGGTCGACATGCTGGGCGAGGAGCGGCAGCCCGACACGCGCGAGCCGGTCGGCGATGCGCGCATGGACCGCTTTCAGGCGCTGGATCGCCGTGAAGAGGCCGAGCGTGCCGCCCTTCGCCGCCTCGATCAGCCGCGCATAGGCGCCGGCAAGCGCGGCGACGTCCCCCTGGCGGATATCGGTGACGATCAGCACTTCGGAGCAGCCGGCATAATCGAATGGGCTTTCCGCTTCGAAATGCTGCACGGGCGCCGGGAGGTGGGCAGCGCCGGTCCGCGCCTCGGCCACCGGCCAGTCTTCGCCCGCCCGCAAAGTGGCGGAGGTCACGAGCACGCCATCGGCCGGCGCCATGACGACGGCCGCTAGCGGCGTTGTCGGATCGAGCCAGCGGCGGTGAATCGCGACGTCGAGCTCGCGCCCCTCGCTTCGCTCGACCGCCAGCCAGTCGACGAATTCCGCGTCGGCCTCGCCCCCGATCCGAGCCAGAAGCGCGATCCAGGCGGCCAGCGTCTCGCGCCGCCACGAGAGTCCGCGGATTGCGCCTTCAACCCGCGCTCGCGCCTGGCTGTCGAGCCAGTCCGGAGCGTCCTCGATCACGGCTTCGAGCCGCCTGGCGAGTGCTGCCAGCGGCTTGTGCAGCGCCTCGAGCGCCTGCACCGCGCCGGCGGCAGCCGAGACGAGCGCCCCGTCCGGCTCCGCGAGCTCGGTCTCGAGCCCGTATCCCGCTTCCCGCGCCTTCGACCGCGCATAAACGACGCCGCGCACTTCGCTCAGCAGCGTCTCGACCGGGCCGAACGGCGATCCCTCGATCAGCCGCTGGAGCCAGCCATCCGAGGGCAACGCCTTCGCCGCAT
>Ga0134128_10006160_pt1 | contig 14529 bp, 10 predicted proteins | sample KB31754_FD_96462 | JGI IMG/M metagenome (GOLD analysis project Ga0134128, IMG submission 96462) | Terrestrial soil microbial communities with excess Nitrogen fertilizer from Kellogg Biological Station, Michigan, USA - KB3-175-4 | ecosystem: Environmental > Terrestrial > Soil > Unclassified ... | reverse complement strand
CGGGCCCTTGATCGTTTCGATCAAGCGGTGGGCCAGTCCATTGATCAAAAACCATGCCCCGACGATATGCACCAGGACAACGATACCCAAACCACCGAACTTACGCAGTGGGCTGGTTTCGTTCTGTGAAAAATCCATGCAGCTGCTCCTCTGTTCTCCACCTTAAGAAAGGCGATTTTTAGTCATCTCGACGGGCCACTTTAAAGGTATCAAAAGTGGCTGTCAATAGGTATCTAAGTGGTATCATCAATTCATCAATGGTATTACATTTGACGCCCCTCAACGGAGCTCATCACATTGATTTCTATAAACATTTTCCAATTTTGCCGAGATTATACGCAAAAACTGGCCTTATCCACCAACGTGCCAGTGTAATCCAAAATCGCGTCAAATTTGAAAAAGCCCTCTACTTTACGCCGAATTTCTTGCGTCGGCCCGACTCTGATTTCAAGCAGGAAATATGCCAAAACCGGCACCCGCCACGCTCCCTCACCTCCTTTCCGCAGCAACCCATACAGGTAAACGGAACAGAGCGTGCTTAGGGGTTGAAAATCCCCGGCGATCTCAGATAATTTTCACGCCTCGCGGATTCATTTCCGGCTTGTCCCAAAACTGGGCGCCGGCATATTTGAAGAAAATTTCCGGAGGGATACCGGGAATGCGCTCGATGTGCTCGACTTTCTTGCGCACCGTATGCAAGCCTGGCATGCCGATGTAGGCGTCGTATTCCGAAACGTCATCGAATTCCACGTCGTTGAAATCATGCTCGAATTGCGGTTCGCCAAGCTCCGCATAAAGTCTTTGCATGGTGCGCTTGGGTTCCTTGACCAGGTTGTTGTAAGGCACCACGATCAGCCGCTTGGCAAAGTCGCCATACCAGGCCTCACTCAGCTTGTAGTACGGCGTGCCGATCAAGCCCTGCTCCGGGCTCATCAGGGATTCAGCGCGCCCGAAAATCGAGTTTTTCGCGCCACCGGCAAAAATGCGCGACAGCTGCAAGGGATTCTTGGCCAGCAGGCGTTCGATACTGTCGATGATCCAGCCAATATCGCGCACGCAACAGATGATGCGCGCAGACGGAAACAGGTGCGCGATCATCGCGGCATTGCCGGTCCAGAACCGGTTCGAGTCGAAGATCACGGGGTTGGCCGGCATCGTCGACAATTGCTGCGCGTAGTAGGAATCGAACAGCCCACGGAAGACGTTGGCGCGCGTGACGTCATCCATGAACAGGCTGTATTCGCCGCCCGAGGTGTAAGGCTGGACTGCCTCGATCATCGACACGACCGGACTGGCAAGCTCGGCACGGTAACGTGGATTTTGTTGCAGCAACGCCGTCAGGAGCGTCGAGCCTGCGCGCGGCAGGCCGGAAATGAAGTGATAGGAGGACGCCATATATTCTAGAAATAGTAAACCTTGAGCGCCTTGGTGTCGCGAGGCGGGATATCCATCAAGAGTTCGCGGTGGTCGGGGAAATTGAGCAGGCTGCGGCTGATCAGATTATCGATTTGCTCCATGTTGCCCATGGTACTGGTCTGCAAGCCCGGCTCGGGTGACCGCAGATCCTTTTGTTCGGGGAAGATGCCCGTACCGGCCAGGATCGAATACCACGAGACAACAGCAAAATACTGGTCTACTTGCTGGCGCATGATCTCGGTGCCCAAATGCTTGCCGGAAAGCCAGGTGCTGAAAATCTGCTTGAGCGAATCTGACAAGTCGGTATTGGCGGCATTGGCACGCCAGTATTCGGTATCGGTGCGCGAATTGGTTTTGTAGTGCGTAACGATGAAGTCGCGCGTGCACTCGAAAGCCCGATTCATCTGGGCGTTGAATTTCTCCCGTGCCGTCTCGCCCATGTCACCGGCCAGGAAAAATTCGACGAACACCGAAGCCGTGCGCTGGATGAACAGCAACCCGGTCGCTTCCAGCGGCTCGATGAAGCCCTGAGACAAGCCCACTGCCAGGCAGTTGCGGTTCCAGTGCTGCGTTACCCTGCCCACTTTCATTTTCAAGTGGCGCGCCGGCGTGTCGGAATCGAGCAAACCCAATTGTGTGCGCAATTCCGTCTCGGCCTGGTCGGCCGAGCAAAACGCCGAGCTGTAGACGTAGCCGTTACCGTAACGGTTGGTCAGCGGTATCTTCCAGCGCCAACCATGCTTCATCGCTGCCGACACAGTCTGCGAAGGAATCTCTTCGCCGATCGGCGTCGGCATCGCAATCGCGGAATCGTTGAAAAGGTTGCCGGCGAAGCTGACGTAGGGCGTCTCCAGTGTCTTTTGCATCAGCATCGAAGCGAAGCCGGTGCAATCAACGAAGAAATCCGCTTCAATGGTCTCGCCTTCGCGCGTGGCAACCGAGGCAATGTTGCCACGCTCATCGAGGTTGGCATGCGAGACGTGGCAGCTTTTATAGTGCACGCCGCGCTGCACCGCTTTCTTGTGCAGGAAACGGCCAAGCAAGGTGGCATCGAAGTGATAGCCGTACCAGACTTCAAACGGAAAATTATGGTTCGGCTTGGGCGCCAGGTTCTTCGTCGCGAGCTGATGGGCGATGAAGAAGCGGTCAGGATGCGCATAGACGTCCACACCGTTGGTCCGCGCCTGGGCGTTGCGGATGAATTGCGGCATGGTGATGTTATCGAGCATGGTGACGAAAGTGTGGAAAAAACTCTCGTACCCGGGCTTGGTCGACCAATTGTCGAAGGCAATGCCGGACTTGTAGGTGGCATTGCATTCAGGCATCCACTCTGCCTCTTCGATATCCATCTCTTCAAAGAACTTTTGCAGCGGCGGCGTCGAGCCTTCGCCGACGCCGATGATATCGACCGAGGGCGATTCGAGCAGGTGGATTTCCACGCCACGGGAAATCAGCGACTTTGCCATATACATCGCCGTCATCCAGCCGGCGGTACCGCCGCCGACTATGACGATTTTCTTGACCGGAGAATTCATGATTGCCGCCTTACTTGGACGCCCAGAAATATGCCTGGATGGCGTTGGTGCGGCGCGCCGGAATGTCTTGCAGCACCTTGCGGTGGTCACGGAAATTCATCAGGCTGCGCTTGATCATGTCGTCGATGCGTTCCATGTTGTTGGCACGCACACCGAGGTCAACCTGGCGCAAGTCTTTCTGGTCGGGGAAAATACCCATGCCGGCCATGATGGAATACCACGACACGACGGCAAAGTATTGTCCGATTTCCTGGCGCGCGATTTCCGAGGCCAGGTTCTTGCCCGACATCCAGACGGCATAGAGTTGCTTGAGCGAGTCAGACAAATCTGTATTGGCCGCATTGGCGCGCCAGTATTCGGTATCAGTGCGCGAATTGGTCTTGTAGTGCGTGACGATGTAGTCGCGTGTGCCTTCAAAGGCGCGATTCATTTGCGCATTGAATTTGTCGCGCGCTGCATCACTCATGTCGCCGGCGGCCACCGTCTCGACGAAGGTTGACGCCGTGCGCTGGATGAAAAGCAGGCCGGTGGCTTCGAGCGGCTCGATGAAGCCTTGCGACAAGCCGACGCCGAGGCAATTGCGGTTCCAGTGCTTGGTCAGGCGCCCGATCCGCATCTTCAGGTGGCGCGCCGGCGTATCGGAATCGAGCAAGCCGAGCTTGGCGCGCAATTCGGTTTCGGCTTCATCTGCGGAACAGAACGCCGAGCTGTAGACATAACCGTTGCCGAAGCGATTGGTCAGCGGTATCTGCCAGCGCCAGCCATGGTTCATCGCCGCCGACACGGTCTGCGAGGGAATGCCGTCGCCGATCGGGGTCGGCATCGCAATCGCCGCATCGTTGTACAGGTTGCTGGAAAAACTGACGTAGGGCGTCTGCAGCGTCTTTTCCATCAGCATCGACGCAAAGCCGGTGCAATCAACGAAGAAATCTGCCTCGATGGTTTCGCCTTCGCGCGTGGCGACCGAGGCAATGTCGCCTTGCTCATCGAGGTTGGCATGCGTGACGTGGCAGCTTTTATAGCGCACACCGCGCTGCACCGCCTTCTTGTGCAGGAAGCGTCCGAGCAAAGTGGCATCGAAGTGGTAACCGTACCAAACTTCGAAGGGAAAATTGTCGTCCGGCTTGGGGGCGAGGTTGTTGACGGCAAGCTGGTGCGCGATGAAAAAACGGTCCGGATGTGCATACACATCTGCCCCGTTGACGCGCGCCTGCGCGTTGTTGACGAACTGCGGCATCGTCAGGTTGTCGACGATCGAAGCGAAGGTGTGGAAGAAGCTCTCAAAGCCTGGCTTGGTCGACCAGTTCTCGAAGGAGATGCCCGATTTGTACGTGGCATTACACTCTGGCATCCACTCGGATTCCTCGATTTCCATCGCCTCGAAGAATTTCTGCAAAGGCGGTGTCGAGCCTTCGCCGACGCCGATGATGTCGACCGTCGGCGACTCCAGCAGGTGGATCTCCACCCCCTTGGGAATCAGGTATTGGGCCATGAACATGGCCGTCATCCAGCCGGCCGTCCCTCCCCCGACGATGACGATTTTTTTAGGCGTGGCAGCGGTGCTCATGGTCTTGGTTTTCCGGCAGAGTCATGCTGAAAAATTCAGCGAAATCGATCGAAATAAGTGTACCAGATAAATACCACTTTTCCAGTAAAATTGCGGCTCACGTCCCCCGAGATTTTTCATTTCATTTTTGATAGGAAAGGGCAGCGCATGCACGTAGAAATGGGCAACACCGAGATCTTCCTCATCGCCATGAGCATCATCTTCACCGTGCCCTACCTGGCCTGGCGGCTGGGCAGGACCGATTACTATGCTCCCCTGGTGGTGGTGCAGATCATTTGCGGCATCCTGCTCGGGCCGGGCGTGCTGGGCAAGGCGTTTCCTGATTACTATGCCTTCGTATTTCGCGCCCCGGTCGTCCAATCCTTGAACGGCATCGCCTGGTGGGCCGTCATGCTGTTCGTCTGCATCGCCGGTATCGAACTCGATTTGCGCAAAGCCTGGCAGCACAAGCATGAGAGTGTCATCACCGCCGGGCTGGCACTGGGAACACCGCTGGCCTTCGGCTGCATTGCCGCCATCGGCATGCTGCAATTCCCAGGCTGGATCGGTGCTTCCGCCATGACCTGGCAATTCGTCATGGGCGTCGGCATGGCCTGCGCCGTGACCGCCCTGCCCATCCTGATCCTCTTGATGGAAAAGCTCGACATCCTGCGCCAGCCGCTGGGGCAGCGCATCCTGCGCTACGCCAGCCTGGACGACATCGCCATCTGGGGCGTGCTGGCCACGATCCTGATGGATTGGAACCGTGTGCAAAACCAGGCGCTGTTCCTGGTTGCATTCGCCATTGCAAGCACACTGTTCCGCAAGCTTATGACAAAAATCCCCGCCGGCGACCGCTGGTACGCGCTGTTGATCTGGCTTGCCGTGTGCGCGTTCGGCGCCGACTGGGCCGGACTGCATTTCATGGTTGGCGCCTTCCTGGCGGGCGCAGTCATGGATGCAGAATGGTTCGACCAAAAGCAGATGGATGCGCTGCGCCACCACGTGCTGCTGGTCGTCATGCCGGTATTTTTCTTGAGCACAGGCCTGCGCACCAATTGGGCAGTCGGCGGCTCGGCGGTATTCGTGGCGGCGGCAGTCCTGCTGATTGCATCCGTCAGCGGCAAGCTGGCCGGGATTCATGTGGCGGGCAAGGTGTTGAAGTGGGCACCGGGGGAAGCGTCCATCATCGGTTGGCTGCTGCAGACCAAGGCGCTGATCATGATCATTTTCGTCAACGTGCTGCTCGACAAGCAATTGATCACGAGCGAGACCTTCACTGCGCTGCTGTTGATGGCCATCGCCAGCACGATGCTGACCATCCCGGTGGTTCACCCCAAACTCGCGCGCATGAAAGAGATCATCTTCCGTAGCGCATAAGACCTGGCGGCGTCAGTTGAAGAATGGCCGGCGCAACCGGCTACTCTTTCTGCAGTTTCTCGATCAGGCCCTTCCTGATCCCGGCAATCTGTTCCGCATCGAGCTTGCCCAGGACGCCCTTGCGGCTGGGAGGGATATAGTCGAAATTCGCGTAATCGGCATCGAACACGTAGTGTTTGAAAATTTCCCCCCAGGCTTGCCGCGTCGCCAGAGGCAGGTCCTTCATGTTGAGCAGGCAGTGCATCAGGCAATCGATCGGCCCGTTGGTGCGCTCACCACTGCCGATCGAGCCGCCCCACCAATAGTTGATCAGGATGTTCACCAATCCAACCGATTCGACCTGGTGCCACCAGACTGAAGGAATGAAGATCGCGTCGCCCGGTTCGAGTTCGGCTACCTGGGAATGCGCCAGCGCTTCGCGATAGCGTGGGTAACGCTCAAAATCGGGAGCATGCGCGCGCACCATGCTGATCGGCGCGCCGGCCGGATTGAATTCCAGCGGTCCGATATAAAGATTCTGTACCTGGTCCGGCGGAAACAATGTGAAACGACGGCGCCCCGCGACGACGCAGGCGATATTGTCGGCATCGTCGACATGCGGTGGCACGGTGATGGTATTGCCGATCCAGATCCGCGGTGCAATCGACGGGTCGAGTACAGGCAAGACGTTCTCTTTCTCGAATCCAGGCAAGGCAGTCGGAATCAGTGCGCTTTGCACCGCTACCGATGGCGGGTTGACGCCGCCGGTGTAGCGCAGTAGTTGGTCGATCACCGCCGAGATGGGCAGGCGGTTGCGGACGAAATTGAACCCCTCCATGTCGTCGCGATAGAACACCCTGCCTTTTTCTTCAGGTCGGGTAAGAATGGCGTTGACCAGGGCACCGCTGTCAAAACCCTTGATGTATTGGCATACCGCCTGCGGCGATTCGAGCCCATGGCGCACCACCGGCCAATCCTTGACGAATCCTCGCAGCACTGCAGGCCGGCCCAAGGGAGCGATTTCCCCCTTGAACATGCGCTCGTCGACGTTATGCCATTCCGGGATAGGGGCCTGATTCTGATTCATGGATTTACTCGTACTCTTGCGTCAAGCCAGTCTAGCATGCAAGTGCATGACAGAGAAAATGCGTTGCGCGTTTGCAATTCAAATTTGCCCTTGCCCCTAGATCCTGGGCTCACTTGGCTAAAAAAAAGACAAGGCGCCCGAGGACGCCTTGTCTTGACCAACCATCGGCAGCAGGATGCATAGAGCCGCATCCCGCTTGTTTGCCGAATTAGTACTTCAAGTGCATGTTGAGGTAGTACTGGCGACCGTTGACATAGAAGCGCTCAGGTTGCGAATCGCCTGCCGGACCATAGTACTTCAGGGTCGGGTTGTTCAGGTTCATGCCGTCGAGCGTAAATGCCAGGTGATCGTTGAACTTGTAGCCCAAAGTGGCGCTGATCGTTGCAGTCGAATCCTGGTACAGTGCGCTGGCACGGTCAACACCGCTGTAGAAGCTGCTGCGGTAGTTGTACGCGATACGGGCATTGAAATGATCATCTTCATAGTAAGCGATCAAGTTGCCGGTATTCTTCGATGCACCCACAACCGGATCGCCATTCTGGTCAGCAGCGTTGACGTAGGTGTAGTTGATCTGTGTACCGAAGTTCTTGCCAATCGGCTGCTCGTAGGACAACTCGATACCCTTGGCAATGGCGCTTACGTTGACAGGACGCGTCAGAGCGTACTGCGACGTCGTACCTGCCGTCACACCGTTTCCGCCCGGATTCACGTACGAAACAATCGTCGTGGCGTCACCGACGTAGCTCAGCATATCCATCTCAAACAAGCTGGCCGACAACAGCGAACGAGGAGCGAAATACCATTCGATGGTGGCATCGAAGTTGTTAGACACGATCGGTTGCAGGTCTGGGTTGCCGCCGGTTGCCGAACCCGGAGCAGACAACGTACCAGGCAAGCCGAGTTGGACCGAACCTGCCAGTGCCGAGTAGTCGGGGCGCGTCATCGTCTTGGACAAGGCGAAACGGGCAACGAGGTCCTTGGTCAGATCGAACTTCAGGTTCGCGCTCGGCAGGATGTCGGTGTAAGTGTGGTTCACAGACGTCTGCACGAAATTACCGAATGCAGAAGTCGTGATGGCGTTCGCCGGAACCGCGTCATTGCCGATCACGCCGTAATCGTAGATCGACGTTTCCTTGGTTTGGACGAAACGCAAACCGACGTTACCACTCCAGCCGTTGCCTTCGAAGTCACTTTGCACGTAGGCAGCTGCATTGCGCTCCTTGACGTCGAACTCATCAGGCCAGTCTTCACGAGCCGGCAGGTCACGACGGGAGTTGGCGCCATAAGCCTCCAATTGAGCTGGAGTGTAGTACCAGACGTTGGTCGGGAACGTGCCGCCGATGCCGCTGCCGAAACCGCTCGGATACATACCGCCAGGAGCACCACCAAACGTTGCCAGGTTATACGAGCCATTCGTGCTGGCACCGCAGTTGTAGGTACCGGACCAGGTCAGAGGCGTGCCACCGGCGCAACCAGGGCCTTGGCCCGCGACATTTTCCGATTTGCGCTCGTGGTTGTTCCAGCGTGCGCCGAACTTCAAGTCGGTGAAGATGCCTTGGCCGATCGTGTAGTCGCCGTCGATCTGCGCCCAGTTTTCGCTGTCCTTGACGTCAACGTTGTTGTCGCCGAATACCCAGCCAAACGAGGTGTTGCTCGGGCTGACTGCGGTCGGGCTGTTGCCGATCATCCAGTTGGCGCCGGAACCCAGGCCGTTCAACTGGTAGCTGCCGCCGGCTCCGATACCGACGTTCTGTTCCGAAACGTCTTGCGTCGGGGTCTTGCCGTCGCCGCGCGAGGTGCCAACCTGGCCGGTAAAGCGCAGGTCGGCGTTGACACGCCACTTGGCGTCGAGGTCGAGGTAGGCAGCCGATTGGCTTTCGTTCGGGCGCCAGATTTCGTCGTACACGCCATAAGGCGTACCGGCGACACCATTGAAGGAAGCCGAAGTCAGCACGCCGTTCTGGACGGTGTAGCCGGGGTTCGGAGCCTGGCCGTTGCCGGGGACCGGCACTGCAGGTTGACCACCGACGATGTGGGCCAGCCACAGCATGTAGTTACGGTTGTAGTTCGGCGCGTCGAGCTTCGATGCGAAGCCGTTCAGGTCGAACTGGAAGTCGTTGCTGATCTTGAATTGGGCATCGAATTCGCCGCCCTTACGGGTACGCTCTTGTGTGAACAAGGTCGAACCGATCAAGCCAGGATAGGAAACGCCATTCAGGTCAGGATTGCTCACGGCGATCTTGCTGCCCGGTTCAATCGTGTACCAGCTCAGCAATTCCTGGCCTTGACGCTCGATGTGACGCTTTTCATCGAAAGCCTGGACCAAGATACCGAAGGTCTTTTGGTCATTGCGCCAGTTCATCAAACCGTTGAATTGCGGGTCGGTCTTGCCGGGCAGGTCTGCGTAAACTGCACCGATGGTGGCTTCAGCAGAGAACTGGTTCTTGAAGTCCAGCGGCTTGCGCGTGATGATGTCGACCGTACCGGCCACACCACCTTCAAGCAGGCTGGCTTCCGACGTCTTGTGCACAACGACCGAGCCAACCAGTTCCGAAGGAATCGTGGTGTAGCTGATGCTGCGGCCGACCGAGCCGGATTGGTCCAGAACGAACCAGTCGCCCGAGGCCATGTTGTGACCGTTGACCGTGGTCAGCGTCAAGCTGGGGTTGGTGCCGCGCATGGAAACGCGGTCAGATTCGTCGAAGCCGCCTTCGGTGCCGCCAGCCGAGCTGATGGTCACGCCAGGAACGCGTTGCAGCGAATCGGCAACGTTCTTGTCCGGCATCTTGCCCACGTCTTCCGACGTGATCACTTCAACGTGGTCAGTCGCGTCACGTTTTTGAGCCAGCGACTTTTGCAACGATGCGCGAACACCAGTAACGGTAACGGTTTCGACCGATTGATCAGCGGGCGCTGCTGCCTGCTGAGCTTGGGCCGACATCGATGCACCAAACACCAGCAGCGTCACCGCCGATGCGATAGGTGTTAACTTCCGATTCATTTACTCCCCCTTCGAATTTGGCCTTCAATCTAGGATCCGGCCAGTTTTGTGAAAACGCAGACTCTTGTCGTTTGGCCTTGAGCTTTCAGGCTTGAGACAGGATTCTTACCGATACAACGCCTTACAGAACCGATGTTTTCTCGGCACCCGCTTCAGCTGGTCTTGGACTGGATTCATTCCGGTCCGCAACTGATCGTGTATGAAAATTTCGACCTCCTCGAAACTTTTTCTACTCGGGCCCCTGTGAGACGCACTGTAGAGGCGTAAAAAGTGGCTGTCAATCGGTATCTAAGTGGTCTTATTCGATGTGTAAATGGTCTCAAGAACTGTGGTGAACAACCCCACCCATATCATTGATTTTTAAATGCTTTTAGGGAATTGGTAGTGAAGCGGTCTGATAACTGGCATGGTCTCATTTTTACAACAGTGAGATAAAACGGTGCAAATCCCCCTCATTTCAGGGAATTTTGCGGTTGGTTTACTGTCGACAAATCCGGTCTTGTGCGAATGCCGCCCATGACGCGCTTTCCCAGCCGCGCAACGGCCCGCCAGGGGCAGCATTTCGTAGGAAAATCGGCCTGCTAAAGGCGATTGTTGGCGATGGTCATTCCATGCCGGAAGGAAACGCGCAGGCGCGCGTGATGTGGAATTGAAGTGGCCTGCAATTCACAGGCCATTTACATGATGCGGACCACCTTCACTGAAGTGGTCTTAGAGAAGTCGACTTAACGATGGGCGTTAATCACGTCGCGCGTTTCCTGTGCCACACGACGTGACGCTGCGGTGAAATCTTCATCACCCGCCGGTTCGGCGTAGAGAATCGCACGCGAGGAATTGATCATCATGCCTGTACCGCCAGCAGTGCTCCCTGCCTTGACGGTAGCTTCGATGTCGCCGCCCTGCGCACCGATGCCGGGCACCAGCAAGGGCATGTCGCCGACGATGGCGCGCACCTGGGCCAATTCGTTGGGGAAGGTTGCGCCAACCACCAAAGCACATTGGCCGTTACGGTTCCATTTGTTGGCCACGAGGTCGGCCACATGCTGGTACAGCGGCTTTCCATCCACGGTCAAAAATTGCAGGTCGGAACCACCCGGGTTCGAAGTACGGCACAGCACGATGGCACCGCGATCTTGCCATTCGAGGTAGGGCGCGACTGAATCAAAACCCATGTAGGGATTTACCGTGACGGCATCGGCACCATAGCGTTCAAAGGCTTCCCGCGCATACTGCTCGGCCGTGGCGCCAATGTCGCCGCGCTTGGCATCGAGCACGATGGGAATATGTGGATAACGCTCACGCAGGTAAGCGCAAATGTCTTCCAGCTGGTCTTCCGCCCCTTGCGCTGCGAAATAGGCAATCTGGGGCTTGAAGGCACAAGCGGTGTCGGCCGTGGCATCGATGATGGCGCGGCAGAATTGCGCGATGGCATCGGGTGCATCTTTCAGGTGGGCAGGAAACTTCGCAGTATCAGGGTCCAGCCCGACGCACAGCAATGAATTGTTTGCCGTCCAGGCTGCCGTCAATTTTTCGATGAAGGTCATCGTGCTCACAATAGACTCTCCTAATTCCAATATGACGCTATTTTACCTTGCCACCGGGCTCAGCCATTGGTGAACAGCCATTGCAGCAAGGCATCTTCAGCAGGGCCGCCTGCGCCGGCATTGCCGTGGTTGATGAAAAACACCACCTCATAAGTCTTGCCCGAAGCTGATACCAGAAAGCCGGCAATGCTCTTGACGTCGCTCAGGGTGCCGGTCTTCATGTGGGCGTAGCCTGCCACGTCGGAGTCGGAAAGACGGCGGCGCATCGTGCCGTCGTAGCCGACCAGCGGCAAGGACGAAATGAATTCAGGCATGAAGGGGGAGCGCCAGGCTTCCTGCAACAGCTTGCCCATGCTGGCCGGTGAAATACGTTCGGCACGCGACAAACCGGAACCGTTTTCGATCACCAGTTCGGGCGCATCGATGTTGCGGCTGGCCAGCCAGCTCTTCACCACGTCGGCGCCACGCGCCGCCCTGGCCGGCGTTGCTGCGCCCTCCCCTTGAGTCCCGGCAAGTGTCAACAGCAGGTGGCGTGCCATGAGATTGTTGCTGTACTTGTTCATGTCGCGGATGGTCTCGGCCAACACCGGCGACTCCCACGTGGCAACCAGTTTGGCATCGGGCGGCACGCCTCCCTCGACCACCTTGCCGGAAAAGCGTCCGCCCAGGTCATGCCACATCTTGCGGAATACCAGCGAGAAATATTGATTGGGCGACATCTGGTAAGGCACGAGATACCAGGACTTGATGCCACAGGAAACCGCATAGCTACCTGTAAAGCGCGCATTGGTTTCGCCGACGTTGGGGCCAAGCCGGCCCTGCCAATCGCCACACTCGCCCTTGGCCCAGACCGGCGGCACGATATCGTAATCCTCGACCGGCGGATCGATGCTGACCTGCGGCACGCCGCCCAAGGCACCGGGGTTGAACTGGAAACGGAAGCTTTGGAAATTCAACAGCAAGGCATCGGGCGCAGCGTTGTAGGGCTTGCTCGGGTCGCCGTCGAACTTGGCGGGGTCATAGGCAGTGCGTTCGAACGCACTGCGGTCCAGCACCACGTTGCCGCGAATGTCGCGCACGCCGGCATCGCGGATTTGGCGCAGGAACAGCCAGAAATTTTCCGTCACCAGTTTGGGGTCGCCACTGCCCTTGAACACCAGGTCACCCTGCAGGCTGTCGCCGCTCATGTTCCCCGCGGCGAAGGCCTGGGTCTTCCAGGTATAAGTGGGGCCGAGCAATTCGAGCGCCGCCTGCGTCGTGACCAGCTTCATGGTCGACGCCGGGCTAAACGCTGCCTCGGCATTGTGTGTGAGCAAGGGTTTGGCGCTGCCAACCTGGCGCACCTCGATCCCCACGGCATCTTGCGGAATGCCGGCACGCTTCAAGGCGGCACGCACCGTCGGCGGCAGTTCGGCCGCAGCGGCATGGGCGGCGTGGGCAGCAATGGCAATGGTGGAGAAAGCAAGCAGGGAACGGGCAAACAGGTTGGCAAAGCGCATGAATATCGATCAGAGTAGACTTGGCATTTGGGCGCAGAACGGCTTGTTGCTGCACCCGCGATTGAATACAGGAAAGTGCAAGGATAAAGCATGCCCAAAGCCGCTTCAACCACTCTGCCCGATATCGACGAATTGCTGCGCCTTGACAACCAGTTCTGCTTCGCGCTCTATTCGGCATCGTTGGCGATGACCAAGACCTACAAACCCTTCCTGGAAAACCTGGGCCTGACCTACCCGCAATACCTGGTCATGCTGATCCTGTGGGAACAGGACAACGTGCTGGTGAAGGAAATCGGCGAACGCCTGTTCCTTGATTCCGGCACGCTCACGCCCTTGCTGAAACGCCTGGAAGCAGCCGGATTGATCGAACGCACGCGCGACCCGGAAGATGAACGCCAGGTGCGCATCACGCTGACCAAGCCCGGTCGCAACTTGAAGCGCAAGGCACACTCCGTGCCATTCCAGATCTTGTGCGCCAGCGGCCAGACACCGGAAGGCTTGATGAATTTGCGTGCGCTGCTGTCCGACGTGCGCCAGGACTTGATTCGCTACGGCAATGGCGAAATGGAACAAACCGGCGCAGCCGACGGCGCCGATTGCACTGCCTGAGTTGGTAATCGGATCAATCGGCCCGATAGAAATATTTTTCGCAATTAAATTGCACACAATTTAAATTTGGATTATAGTGTCGTCATGGCGGAACGGAATCAATTGCCTGCCGCCGCTGTTTGAACCTTTGCTGTCCCCCAACATACTCACTTTTGCAAGGAGAACACCATGCAAGTCCTCTATACCGCCCACGCTACCGCCACCGGAGGCCGTGATGGCCAAGCCGTTTCCAGCGACGAGCACCTGAAAGTCAAGCTGTCCACGCCCAAGGAACTGGGCGGCGCAGGCGGCGACGGCACCAATCCGGAACAAATGTTTGCTGCCGGCTATTCGGCCTGCTTCATCGGTGCCATGAAGTTCGTCGCCGGCGCGACCAAGGTCAGCATCCCGGCTGACGCTTCGGTCACCGGCAATGTCGGCATCGGCCCGAACGACAAGGGCGGCTTCGGCCTGGCCGTTGAACTGCAGATCAAGCTGCCCGGCATGGACAAGGATGCAGCGCAGGCACTGGTCAACAAGGCCCACGAAGTCTGCCCCTACTCCAACGCCACGCGCGGCAACATCGACGTCAAACTGTCGCTGATCTAAGCACCAGGCACAAAAATAAAAGCCACAGCGGTTCGCCGCTGTGGCTTTTTTCGTCAATACGACACGCACACAACACCCGTCGACGCCATGTCACGGAGTTGTAGCAATCGCAACGTAGAATCCGCGGGCGCTCAAGATGGTGGCCCCTGGAATTGGCATTCCTCTTCGCAGACCACGATAGTAAAAGATCGCTGGCCCGCTACAAGACGCTCTAGTGTGGCGTACCGCAAATTCGTGACATAAAAGATGTCGAGAATCGGACCGAATGCCGCGTCAAAAATGCTCGCAAGGCCCCGGCCTTGCTGCGCTTTTTTCCTTGCCTCGGCCCGATTTCGCCACTTTTAT
>Ga0134128_10006153_pt1 | contig 14535 bp, 12 predicted proteins | sample KB31754_FD_96462 | JGI IMG/M metagenome (GOLD analysis project Ga0134128, IMG submission 96462) | Terrestrial soil microbial communities with excess Nitrogen fertilizer from Kellogg Biological Station, Michigan, USA - KB3-175-4 | ecosystem: Environmental > Terrestrial > Soil > Unclassified ... | reverse complement strand
CGCCCGCCCCCCAGCGGCCCGCCCCCCACCCGCCCTGCCCCGAGCCGCCCGGCCCCCAGCCGCCCTGCCCCGAGCCGCCCTCCCCCGAGCCGCCCTGCCCCGAGCCGCGGCCCTGGTTCCGGAAGCTGTCGCGGATCTCATCGCGGGCTCGCCGGGCCTCGTCCCTGATCCGGGCAGCATCCGACCGGGCCCGCCGGCGCTGCTCGTCGTTCGCGGCGCTCCGCTCGTCAGCGCCGAGCTCGTCAGCGTCGGGCTGCTCAGCGTCCCGCTCACCGGCACCAGGCTCATCGCCAGCGCGCAGGCCGGCACCCCGCGTATCGGCATCCCGCTGGTCGGCCTCAGCCCCCCCGTCGCGGCCCTCACCATCGCGGGCGTCCGTGTCGTCGCCCTCCGCCCCCCGACGGCGCCCGCCGTCGCGGCGGAAGTCCCTGGCCGCCCAGGTGATCTCCTCGCGCAGGCTGCGAACGGTGTCCCGCACATCCTCGGAGACCTCGCGCGCGATGTCCCGCACCGACTCCGTCAGTTCCTCTTCCAGCTCGGCCAGGTCGTCGAGCCGGGCCTGGATCTCCTCGCGGCCCTTGTCGGTGATCCGGTAGACCTTGCGCCCGTCGACCTCGTCGTGGGTGACCAGGCCGTCCTCCTCGAGCCGGGCCAGCCGCGGGTAGATGGTGCCGGGGGAGGGCGAGTAGACACCCATGAAGCGATCCTGGAGCAGGCGGATGACCTCGTAGCCGTGCCGCGGCGCCTCATCGAGCAGCTTCAGCAGGTACAGCCGGAGCCTGCCGTGCCGGAAGATGGGGCTCACTGTGCATCACCTGTTCCGTCGGGACCGGGCGCGGGCTCGAAGGGGCGTCCCGTCATCGAGCATGACATCGCTGCTCCCTCCTGCGCATGAGCGCCGTCGCCTTAAGGCGGCGCCCCCCTCTAGATACGTTATGTCGCGTCGGCCAAAAGTCAAGATGTATCGCGTCTGGCGACGTTCACATCAGCTTACTCGTCGTACCTAGCAAACCCGCCCCCGGACGGCACCGGCCAGCCCGGCCGCGTCGGCCGCCGCCGCACCAGCCAGAAAGAGACGGCTACTCGTCGTCCTCGAAGTCGTCGTCGAGCCGGGCCAGCCAGCTGGCCAGGCGGTCCACCGCCGCCTCGGCCTCGGGGTGCTCGTCGACGAACTCGCGCAGCCGTTCGGCCAGCCAGGAGAGGGAGACCTCCTCCTGGCCGCGCCGGTCGGCGAGTTCCTCGATGCCGCGGTCGGTGAAGTACACCGCTGGCCCGCTCAGCCCGTCCGGCCCAGCGCCACGTCGGCCAGCTGGGCGTGCTCGGCGGCGTGCGCCTTGGCCGACCCAGCGGCGGGGGCGGAGCTGGGCGGCAGCGAGATCAGGCCGACGGGCCGCCCGATGACGCTGGGCAGCTTGAGGCCCATGTACGGCCAGCCGCCCATGTTGGCCGGCTCCTCCTGGGCCCACACGATCTCGGCGTCGGCCGGGTACCTGGACAGCTCGGCCGTGATCTCGGCGGCGGGCAGCGGGTAGGGCCGCTCCACGCGGACGATCGCGATGTTGCCCAGCCCGGCCGCGTGCCGCCGCTCGGCCAGGTCGTAGTAGAACTTGCCGCTGCACAGCAGGACGCGTCGAACGGCGGCCGGATCGAGCTGTCCGCCGGCCGCGGGCGCCTGGCCGTTGGGCGCGGCCGGGCCCATGGCCGGGTCGCCGAGCACGGGCCGGAACGAGCCGGACATGAAGTCGGCGGCGGCGGAGGTCGCGGTCTTGAGCCGGAGCATGGACTTGGGCGTGAACACGATCAGCGGCTTGACCCGGCCCGACAGCGCCTGCCAGCGCAGCAGGTGGAAGTAGCTGGCCGGGGTGCTGGGCACGGCCACAGTCATGTTGTCCTGCGCGCACAGGGACAGGAACCGCTCGATCCGGGCCGAGGAGTGGTCGGGGCCCTGGCCCTCGTAGCCGTGCGGCAGCAGCAGCACCACGCCGGAGCGCTGGCCCCACTTCTGCTCGCCCGAGCTGATGAACTCGTCCACGATCGTCTGGGCGCCGTTGATGAAGTCGCCGAACTGCGCCTCCCAGCAGACCAGCGCGTCCGGCCGGGCCACCGAGTAGCCGTACTCGAAGCCGACCGCGGCGAACTCCGACAGCAGCGAGTCATAGGCGTGGAACTTGTTGCTCGGACCGTTGAACCGGCGCAGCGGGGTGTACTCCTCGCCGGTGTGCCGGTCGACCAGGACGGCGTGCCGCTGGCCGAACGTGCCGCGCCGCGAGTCCTGGCCGATGAGCCGGACGGCGTGCCCGTCGATCAGCACCGAGCCGAAGGCCAGGAGCTCGGCGGTGGCCCAGTCGATCTCGTCCTGCTCGACCATGGCCGCCCGGCGCTGCAGCTGGGGCAGCAGCCGCGGGTGGGGCGTGAACCCCTGGGGCATGTCGAGCTGAGACCCGATGATCGCCTTGATGGCCTCGGCCGGGATGCCGGTCGGCACGGCGGCATGGTCGGCGGGCGCCTCGCTGACCGTCGGCCGGGTCACGGCGCCGGGCTCGGCGGGCCGGCCGATGGCGTCCCTGGTCTCGGTGAAGGCGCGCTCGAGCTCGGCCTGGTAGGCCCGCAGCGCCTGCTCGGCCTCCTCCATGGTGATGTCGCCCCGGCCGATCAGCGACTCGGTGTAGAGCTTGCGGGTGGAGCGCTTGGCGTCGATCAGGTCGTACATAAGCGGCTGGGTGAACGAGGGGTTGTCGGCCTCGTTGTGGCCGCGCCTGCGGTAGCAGATCATGTCGATGACGACGTCCTTGGCGAAGGCCTGCCGGTAGGCGAAGGCCAGCCGGCCGACCCGGACCACGGCCTCGGGGTCGTCGCCGTTCACGTGGAAGATCGGCGCCTGGATCGCACGGGCCACGTCGGTGGAGTACACGCTGGACCGCGAGGACTCGGGCGAGGTGGTGAAGCCGACCTGGTTGTTGACCACGATGTGCACGGTGCCGCCGGTGCGGTAGCCGCGCAGCTGGGACAGCTCCAGCGTCTCGGCGACCACGCCCTGGCCGGCGAACGCCGCGTCGCCGTGGATGAGCAGCGGCAGCACGGTGAAACCGCCGGAGTCACCCATGTCGAGCACGTCCTGCTTGGCCCGGACCACGCCCTCGAGGACCGGGTCGACGGCCTCCAGGTGACTGGGGTTGGCGACCAGCGAGGTGCGGATGTCGCGCTCGGGCGCGGCGTGGTAGGTGCCCTCGGCCCCGAGGTGGTACTTCACGTCGCCGGAGCCGTGCGTGGTGGCCGGGTCCAGGTTGCCCTCGAACTCGTTGAAGATCTGGCTGTAGGACTTGCCCACGATGTTGGCCAGCACGTTGAGCCGGCCCCGGTGGGCCATGCCCATGACGGCCTCGTCCAGGTGGGCGCAGGCGGCCTCGGTGAGCACCGCGTCCAGCAGCGGGATCAGCGACTCGGCGCCCTCCAGCGAGAACCGGCGCTGGCCGACGAACTTGGTCTGCAGGAACATCTCGAACGCCTCGGCCACGTTCAGCCGGGACAGGATGCGCAGCTGCTCGTCCTTGTCGGCCCGGTCGTGCGGCCGCTCGACCCGCTCCTGGATCCAGGCCCGCTCCTGCGGGTTCTGGATGTGCATGTACTCGATGCCGACCGTGCGGCAGTACGAGTCGCGCAGCACGCCCAGGATCTGGCGCAGCTCCATCCTGGGCTGGCCGCCGAAGCCGCCGGTGGCGAACTCCCGCTCCAGGTCCCACAGCGTCAGGCCGTGCTGGTTGATGTCCAGGTCGGGGTGCTTGCGCTGGCGGTACTCCAGCGGGTCGGTGTCGGCCATCAGGTGGCCGCGGACCCGGTAGGCGTGGATCAGCTCGTGCACCCGGGCCGACTTGGTGATGTCGTCCTCGTGGCCGGCCGGGATGTCCTGCACCCAGCGGACCGGCTCGTACGGGATGCGCAGCGCCTCGAAGATCTCGTCGTAGAACCCGTCCTCGCCCAGCAGCAGCTGGTGGACCACGCGCAGGAAGTCGCCGGACTGAGCCCCCTGGATGATCCGGTGGTCGTAGGTCGAGGTCAGCGTGACCGTCTTGCTGATCGCCATCCGGGCGATGGTCTCGGCCGAGGCGCCCTGGTAGGCGGCGGGGTACTCCATCGCGCCCACGCCGACGATGCAGCCCTGGCCGGGCATCAGCCGGGGCACCGAGTGCTCGGTGCCGATGGTGCCCGGATTGGTCAGGCTGATCGTGGTGCCGGCGAAGTCGTCGACGGTCAGCTTGGCGTTGCGCGCCTTGCGGACCACGTCCTCGTAGGCGACCCAGAACTGGCGGAAGTCCATCGTCTGGGCGGCCTTGATGTTGGGCACCAGCAGCTGGCGGGACCCGTCCGCCTTGCGGATGTCGATGGCCAGGCCAAGGTTGACGTCGCCGGGCTGGACCAGCACCGGCTTGCCGTCCTCCTCGGCGTAGGCGTTGTTCATCTCCGGCGTGGTGGCCAGCGCGCGGACGATGGCGTAGCCGATCAGGTGGGTGAACGACACCTTGCCGCCGCGGCCGCGGCTGAGGTGGTTGTTGATGACGATGCGGTTGTCGACCAGCAGCTTGGCCGGGATGGCGCGCACGCTGGTGGCCGTCGGCATGGACAGGCTGGCGACCATGTTGGCGGCGGTGCGGGCGGCGGCCCCGCGCAGCCGGACCTCGGTGCCCTGGGTGGCGTGCGACTCGGGCGCCGTCGGCGCGGGCTGGGCCGACTTCGCCGGCGCGGGCGGCGCGGCGGGCTGGCCATCCGGACGCGGAGCGGCGGGCGACGGCGCCGGCGTGGCGGGCGCGGTCCGCGGTGCCGCGGGCTCGGCGGTCCGGCCGGGCCGGGTCAGCGTGGCCGGGCCGGCGGCGGCGTCGGCGGGCTGGGGCTGGTAGTCAGCGAAGAAGTTCCACCACGCCCGGTCCACCGAGCTGGGATCCGCCTGGTATCTCTGGTAGAGCTCGTCGACGAGCCACTGATTGGGCCCGAAGTCCGTGCCGCCGGCGCCCGGCGATCCGCCCGATCCTGTCGGCCGGTCGGGCTCTTGCGTTTCGGTCCGGTCGGCTAGCTGCACGTTGAGATCCGCGGAAGCGCGCGGAGACCCAGAAGGCACGGCGGACATCGCCCTCTTCCGAAGCTGGATTTCCCTGTCGATTGCCCCGCCCACAACTTTACCCGCCATCCATAGGTGTAAGCGGCAGCAGGATCGGGTACAAGACGGAGCTTGGTTACGGCAGCCTACGCCGACAGCCGCTCCCGGCCGTGTGGTTCGAGCCAGCTGACGTACGGGCCCTTGGGCACGATCCGGGACGGATTGATCCACTCCTGCGTCTGGTAGTAATGCCGCTTGATCTGCACGAAGTCGGTTGTGTCGCCGAAGCCGGGCGTTTGGTAAAGGTCCCGCGCGTAGCCCCACAGGTGCGGGTAGTCGGCCAGCCGGTGCAGGTTGCACTTGAAGTGCATGTAGTAAACGGCGTCGAACCGCGCCAGCGTGGGGAACAGCCGGATGTCAGCCTCGGATAGCTGGCCGCCGAGCAGGAACCGGCGCCGGCCCAGCCGCTCCTCCAGCGCGTCCAGCGTCGTGAACAAGGCGTCGAACGCCTCCTCGTAGGCCGCCTGGGTGGTGGCCAGCCCGGCCTTGTAGACCCCGCTGGACACCGTGTGGTGGATGAGGGCGCCCAGCGCGTCGATCTCCTGGCGCAGGCCCGCCGGGTACAGGTCGGGGGCGCCGGGCCGGTGGAAGCCGGGGAACTCGGTCTCCAGCATCAGGCTGATCTGCGGGAAGTCGTTGGTCACGATCCGCTGGGTTTGGGTGTCCCACAGCAGCGGGACCGTGCAGCGGCCGCCGTACTCGCGGTCGGTGGCCAGGTACAGCTCGGCCAGCCAGGTGGCGCCGGTGAGCGGGTCACGGCCGCCGGTCGAGTCGGGGAACCGCCAGCCGCGTTCGCCGGGGATCGGGTCGGTCAGCGTCAGGCCGATGACCCGCTCCAGGCCCAGCAGCCGACGGGCGATCAGCGCGCGGTGCGACCACGGATCGGCCAGTGAGGCGTACAGCTGATAGCGGCCCGACTCGGCCATGAAGCCGCTCGAGCCATCCCAGGTGATCCGTCCTGTGAAGGCCGCGTGCTGGCGGCCGAATCCGCCGGTCGCCGGACTGCCCGGGGCCGGTGGCGAGCCGGCGTGCAATCCTCGCCTCCTTCCCCTGACCGGTGGTCATCGCATGATGTCCTACTAGATGCTGCCTTAACCGCGCAAGAGTGTTCGCTGGAGGTGGTGCTGCGCGGCGTGCTGGCCAGCCGCGGCCACAGCCAGCTCTGGCCCGCATCCCCGGCGGGGTCGACAGGACCAGGACCGTGCTGCCTACACCGTCATCGAGCGCCGTATCACTAAACCCAAGATCACCAATATGACTAAATCCGCCTGGTCAGGCGGTCAGGCGCTACCTCGCGGCGACGGCCGCCCGCGGTGCGCCGAAGACGTCGTCGCGCCGGTTGGACAGACACGGCAGCACCGACCTGACCTGGGCCGTCACGGCCGGATCCACGTCGCCGACGGCCACGCCCTCGGCCGAGCCCAGCTCGACGCGGACCGTGCCCATGGGGTCGACCAGCATGCTGCGGCCGATCCCGGTGGGCGCGGTCGTGGGCTTCTCGGCCGGGTCGGGCACCTGGTCGGCGGCCGCGACCCAGATGGTGTTCTCGAGCGCCCTGGCCCGGACCAGCGTGACCCAGTGCTCCTCCTTGAGCAGCCCCGTCGCCCAGCCGGCCGGCAGCACCAGCAGGTCGGCGCCATCCGCGGCCAGCGTCCGGGCCAGCTCGGGGAAGCGCACGTCGTAGCAGGTCATGAAGCCCACCCTGAGACCGGCCAGGTCGGCCAGCACCGGCTCGTCGCCGGGGGCCACGCTGTCCGACTCGCGCTGTCCGAGCGCGTCGAACAGGTGGATCTTGCGGTAGGCGGCGACCAGCCGGCCGTCGGTGTCGTAGGCCACCGTGGTGTTGAACACCCGGCCGTCGCCGGCGGGCTCGAAGACCCCGGCGACGATGCCCACCCCGGAGCGCTGGGCCGCCTGCGCCAGACCGGCACAGAACGGCCCGTCCAGGGGCTGCGCCGCCTGCCGCAGGTCGGCGCTGAACCGGGCCTGCATGCCCTCGGGGAACACCGCGAGCTGGGCGCCCTGGGCGGCGGCGGTGGTGACGGCCGCCTCGACCCGGGTGAGGTTGGCGGAGGGAACGGAGCTGACAGGCAGCTGGCAAAGGGCCACACGCATGGGGGCAGCGTAACTCGCCGCTGCCCCCGCGCCGTCAGCCGACCAGATGCCGTAGGTCTAGGTGATCCGCGTCGTCGGTCGGACCCGAGTCGGCGGGGAACCATTTGTTATCGATGAATTCCAGTGAATCGGCCTGGCTCATGACCCCCGTCTGATCCGTGAGCGCGTCGCCGTGGAAGCCCAGCATGCGCCGGGCCGCCGCCTGCAGGGCCCCGGCCGGCTGGTAGCCCAGGCTGTGTGCGCCGTCCTCGCGCAGGCTGGCGATGCTCACCAGCACCAGGCAGGCCACCGGTACGACGACCGCGACGGCCATGACGGCTAGCAGGATGATGGTCACTTCTACCTCCCGTGTTACGCGATGACGGCATCGACCGGTACGGGCCTTCCCGCCGACAGGCACCCCCTCATGGGCGAGCCGCCGGGGCCCTTGATAGCCCCTCTGGCTCGTGTCCTACCATTCGATCTGATGCTGCCATCCATACGACTCATACCAATGAGTGGTGTGTTTGAAACGGGGGGAATGGGTATCATCTTCCTATCCAGATGGTGAGCATCATGGGTACAAGCGGTCGCCGGGGACCGGGCCATGAGCAGACGCAAGCAGGGGAGTAGCCGGCGTGGCGCACGCGAAGTACCAGCAGATCGCCGATCGGCTGCGCGATCAGATCAACAGCGGGGCGCTGGCCCCGGACGAGCGGCTGCCCAGCGAGCCCGACCTCGTGCGGCAGTTCGACGCGTCACGCAACACCGTCCGGCTGGCGCTGGCCCTGCTGACCAACCAGGGCCTGGTCGTGACCCGGCAGGGCCTGGGCACGTTCGTGCAGGCCCCGGCCAAGCCGTTCACCGCGCTGCTGTCGCGGGTGAAGGGGGCGCCCAGCGCGATTCACGCGTCCACGGCGCACCCGGTGCTGGGGCCCGACCCGGCCACGCCGGAGACGGTCCGGGTGCTGGTCGAGACGGTCGAGGCCACCGCCAGCGTGGCCGAGAAGCTGGCCATCGAGCCCGGCGCGCCGGTCATCGTCCGGCGCAGCTCGCAGCACATCGACGGCGTGCCCTGGCTGATGATCAACTCGTACTTCCCGCTGGACCTGGTCCGCAACACGGCGCTGGCCCAGCCGGGGATGATCCCGCAGGGCACCTACACCGTGCTGGCCGAACTGGGCTACGAGCAGATCGGGTTCGTGGACGAGATCGCGGCCCGGATGCCGGACACGCGGGAGTTCGACTTTTTCCACCTGACCACCGGCACGCCGGTGATGGTGGTCAACCGGACCTCCTACAGCGCCGAGCGGCCGATCCGGCTGACCCGGTACATCTACCGGGGCGACCGGGTCCAGCTCGCTCACGTGCAGGGCAGCATCCCAGGCGAGTACCGCACCGCCTGACCTCAGGTGAAAACGCCCGCCGCCACCGCGATACCGACACCGATGAGCAGCGCGGCGCCGAGCCGGTCTCCGAGCTTGTCGCCGCGCGGGCGCCCGCGGGTCCACTGGCCGACGCGGGCGCCGATCTCCAGGCCCGCCAGCGACATGGCCACGCTGACCGAGCCGATGACCAGCGCGCTGAGCAGGATCCCGGTCTGGTAGGTGCCCAGCGCGAACCCGATCACCAGGTTGTCCAGGCTCAGCGCCAGCCCGCTGAGCAGCAGCCGGGGCAGGCCCAGCTCGCCCGGATGCGGCGTCGTGTCCGGGCTTTCCTCGCCTCGGTCGGCCCGGCCGACCCGGATGGGGCCGATCAGGCCGACCAGGCCCACCCCGACCAGCAGCGCGCCACCGATCCACCGGCTGGCCTGCCCGATCTGGGTGGCCACGTGCTGGCCGATGAGCAGCCCGACCACCGGCATGCCGGCCTCGAACGCGCCGAACACCAGGCCGACCCGCCAGCGGGTCCTGGCGTCCACGCCGGACATGCCGAGGCCGACCGCGGCGACGAGGTTCGATACCCCGACGGCGGCCGCCACCAGCAGCAGCGCCAGCACGGCGGGCCCCGGCTAGCCCGCCAGCCGGGCCAGCTCGGGCACGAAATCCGCGGCGTTGATCGTGCCCGCCCCGCTGACCAGGTCGTAGCCGGGCCGGGCCCGGAACCCCTTGATGGTCACCACCTTGCCGTTGCGGCTGCCGGTGATCGTGTTGCTGCCCGAGGTGATGTCGACCAGGCCGGGGTCGCGGGCGGCCAGCATCTTGTAGATGGCCGGGTTGATCAGCCCGAGCGAGTGCCCGGCCGCCTGGTCGGCCATCGCCACCACGCCCGAGAACAGCGGCGTGGCCAGGCTGGTGCCGCAGATCGTCTGCCAGTGGCCGGGCCCGGCCCCCGGGTAGCTGGCGTAGATCGCCACCGAGCTCCCGCACGAGGCGTCCATCGAGATGTCCGGAATGGCCCGCGCGGTGCCGGCCAGGCCCCGCACGCCGTCCTGGTAGGCCGGGCGGGCGAACACCGCCGACCGGCCGCCGCCGCTATCGCTCCAGGCCACGTCGGGGCGCCGCCGCGTGCCGGTGCGGCCCAGGTGCAGCTGGCTGCCGCCGACCGCGGTGACCAGCGGGTCGGCGGCCGGCCACTCCGTTACCCGGCGGTCGTACAGGCTCTTCATGTTGTAGGTCTCGCCCGAGGCCCCGTTGTCTCCGCTGGCCGCCAGCACCGTCACCTTGTCCCGGTCGGCCAGCTGGTAGGCCCCGCGCAGCCCGTTGATCTGGGCCGGGGAGCTGAACGTCTCCTCGGTCGCGCCGAAGCTCTGGCTGATGACCTGGCCCAGGTGGTGGCGCAGCACGTACTTCTCGGCCGTGACGATCTGCGGGAAGCCGGTGGCGCCCTCGTTCTCCGCGGTCGGCGTCTCGACCAGCACGATGCTGGCGGCCGGCGCCATCGCGTGGGCCCATTCCACGTCGAGCGTGGTCTCCGACGCCCACCCGGTGCGGTCGCTGGTCGGCCGGTAGCGCGGCACCCGGCCGGCCGGCTGGATGACCCGCAGCGAGGCGGGCGCGCGCAGCCCGAACGCGGTGTCGAACCCGGCCAGGTCGCGGGCGATGGTCGGCGAGCCGAACGAGTCCACGATGACGATCGTCTGGTGCGCGCCGTCGATGCCCTGCCGCCGCAGCGGGCCGACGTTGTAGACCCGCTCGATCTGCGCCGGGACCAGGCCGGCCAGCGGCTGGCCGACCGCGGACGGGTCCGGCCCGCCGCTGGGTGACGTGCTGGCCGTGGCGTGCTGGCTGGCGTGGTGGTCGGCCGATGTCCCGCTGACCGCGGTCGAGCAGCCGGTGATGGTCCCGGCCAGCGCCAGGGCGCCCGCCACTCCCGCCGCCGCGATACGGCCCGCGCCCATGCGCACTCCCTTGTACTTGTGACGATCTGCTGCCCACGAGCGCGGCCGATGCCGCGCCCTGGCCCTATTCCACCAGCCGGAGTGCCGCCTTCGGGCACGAACCGACCGCGTGCCGGACGCGGTCGGCCAGCTCGGCGGGCACCTCGGCGACGAGAATATGCAGGTTGTCCTCGTCGTCTACCTCAAACACCTCGGGTACCAGGCCCGCACAGACCGCATTGGCCTCGCAGGCGTCGCGGTCGACCTCTACCCGCACCGTGGACCTCCCTCGCCGTCGTGTTTCCCGGAGTAGAGCATGCCCCGGCTCGCGCGGCAAGGCGGCCGGGGCCACACTGATCCCCATGACTACGCGCCCCGCCGTGCCCGCCGTCTCCCCCGCCGCCGTGCTCCCCGACGAGCTCAGGCTGGCCGCCGAGGCGGCCAGGGGGTTCATGCCGCCGGACGAGGGCCGGGCCCTGTTCGAGACCGCCGCGGCCTACTCGCGCGTCGGCCCCGTGGCCGAGATCGGGACCTACTGCGGCAAGTCCACGATCTACCTGGCCGCCGCGGCCCGCGCGGCCGGCCAGCGGGTGGTGACCGTCGACCACCATCACGGCTCGGAGGAGAACCAGCCCGGCTGGGAGTATCACGACGCCGGGCTGGTCGACCCGGCCACCGGCCGCCTGGACACCCTGCCGCACTTCCGGGCCACGCTGGCCGCGGCCGGGGTCGAGGAGCAGGTGATCGCGATCGTCGGCCGGTCGGCCGAGGTGGCGGCGCTGTGGCGGGTGCCGCTGGGCATGCTGTTCATCGACGGCGGGCACACCGACGCGGCGGCCGTGGCCGACTACGAGGGCTGGGCGCCGCACGTGGCCCTGGGCGGCGCGCTGGCCATCCACGACGTGTTCCCCGACCCGGCCGACGGCGGCCAGGCGCCGTACCGCATCTTCCAGCGCGCCGTCGCCTCCGGCGCGTTCACGCCGGTGAGCGTGCACGGCAGCCTACGAGTGCTGGAGCGGACCGCTGAGGGGATCGGCTGAGCCGCAGCCGCAGGCCGCGCCGCTAGCCGGAATCGCCATCGCGGCCCCGGCGCTGACGTCGGCGAAGATGGTCGCGCCGCCGGTCGCGCCGGACAGCGCGTCGGCGGCCAGGATGACCGCGGCCGACGTCCAGCTGCTCTGCTCGTTGGGGAAGTGGGCCTGGTTGGAGAACTGCCAGCCGGTCCAGTAACCGCCGCCGGGATCGCGCAGGTGCTGGATCTGCTCCAGCAGGTCCAGGGCCTGAGCCTGGTCGCCGATCACGTCCAGCGCGATGGCCAGCTCGCAGGTCTCCGCCCCGGTCACCCAGGGCTGGTCGCTCACGCAGCGGACCCCCAGGCCCGGCACCACGAACGTGTCCCAGCCGCTGGTCAGCCGCTCGCCCCCCGGCGCGCCGCGCAGCGGACCGCCCAGCACCGGGTAGTACCAGTCCATCGCGAACCGGCTCTTGTCCGCGAACGCGTACTCGTGGCAGGCCACCGCGTGGCCGAGCTGGTCGGCGGCCAGCTCCCAGTCCGGCTGGCCCTCGCCCAGGTGGTCGGCCAGCGCGATCGCGCAGCGCAGCCCCTGGTACATGCTCGCGCAGCCGGTCAGCAGCGCGTAGTCATCGGCGCTGCCGTCCCCGCGCCGGCGCCAGATGATCTCGCCGCCGGGAGCCTGCAGGCCGAGCGCGAAGTTGATGCCCGCCCGTACTAATGGCCACATCCGCACGGCGAAGGAAGCGTCGCCGGTGACCAGGAACTCGTGCCAGATCCCGACCGCCGGGTAGACCGCGTGGTTGCTCTCGGCGGCCATGTCAGGCACGCTGCCGTCGGCCGTCTGCACCGGCCACGAGCCGTCGGGCCGCTGGGTTGCGGCCAGCCAGGCGTAGGCCCGCCGCGCGGGCCCGCGCAGCCCGCAGGCGGACAGCGCCATGGCGCACTCGACGTGGTTCCAGGCGTCCACGTGACCGTCCGGCCAGCCGATCGACCCGTCCGGCTGCTGCGCGGCGGCGATGCTCTGGCCCGTGGCGATCAGCTGGTCCGCGGTCAGGATCCCCGCGACCTCGGGTACGTACTCAGTCGGCTCACGCCCCCGCATATGCCTCCCCGGTGCTTTCCCGGGGGATGACCCCCGGACCCCCAGACCGGGGGGCTCCGCCCCCCGGAGCCCCCTTGCCGTCCGCTCGGGCCGGCTGCGCCGACCCTCGCGGGCGGCATGCCGGCTTGGTGGCGTACACGACCAGGCTCTTGCCGATGACCGGGTTCAGGGCCCGGTCGGCGATCTGGGTCAGCCTGGGGCGCTTCATGATGTCCCACACCAGCAGGCGGTGGTAGGCGCGGGCCAGCGGGTGGCCGTCGTCGTGCACGCCCACCGCGCACTTGAGCCACCAGTACGGGGAGTGCAGCGAGTGAGCGTGGTGGTGGCCGCCGACCTCCAGGCCCGCCGCGGTCAGCTTGATCTCCAGCTCGCGCTGGGTGAAGATGCGCACGTGCCCGCCGGGGACGTTGTGGTAGTCGTCGGACAGCCGCCAGCAGATCCGCTCCGGCAGCCAGGCCGGAACGGTGACCGCGGCCACGCCGCCCGGCGCCAGCACCCGGCTGATCTCCCGCAGCGCCGTCTGGTCGGCCGGGATGTGCTCGAGCACCTCGGCCGCGATGACCACGTCGAAGCTGCCGTCGGGGAACGGCATCCGGGTCGCGTCGCCGTGGGTGCAGGTGCCCTGCCCCTCGGGCGGGATCTCCCCGGCCTCGTCCATGGCCGCGACCATCGCGCTGACCGACTTGAGCTCGGCCAGGTCGGCGTCCAGGGCGACCACGTGCGCGCCCCGGCGCAGCGACTCGAACGCGTGCCGTCCGGCTCCGCACCCCAGGTCCAGCACCCGGCTGCCCGGCCCGACCGGCAGCCGCCCGAAGTCAACCGTCAGCACGGCGATCCCGGCCCGCCGGGTCCTGGCCATCCTGGCCGGGGTGAGCCTGGCCGGGGTGTGCCTGGCCGGGGTGTGCCTGGCCGGGGTGTGCCTGGCCGTGGTGTGCCTGGCCGTGGTGAGCCTGGACGTGGTGAGCCTGGCCCGGGCCGGCCTGCTGGCGGGCGATGGCCTGGCGGTACTCGGCGACCGTGGCCCTGGCCACCGCGGCCCAGGTGAACCGCTCATGCACCCGCCGCAGCGCGGCCGCCGACAGCCGCTCCCGCTCGGCGGGCGAGTCGTGCAGCAGCCGCAGCGCGGCCGCCAGCTCCTCGGTGTCGCCCGGGCTGACCAGCATCGCCGCGTCGCCCACCACCTCGGGCAGGGCCCCGGTCCGGCTGGCGATCAGCGGCGTGCCCGAGGCCATGTGCTCCACGGCCGGCAGCGAGAACCCCTCGTACAGCGACGGGACCACCGCGATCTCCGCGCTCGCGATCAGCTCGGCCAGCTCAGTGTCGCTGATGCCACTGACAAACTGAACCTGGTCGCCCAGCGCCAGCTCGCCCACCAGCCGGTCGGTCGGGCCGCCGGGGGTGGGCCTGCCGACCAGGGTCAGCACCGCGTCGCGCTCGGTGGTCAGCTTGGCGAAGGCGCGCAGCAGCGTGGCCACGCCCTTCACCGGCGAGTCCGCGCTGGCCACCGCGACCACCCGGCCCGGCACCCGCGGCGCCGGGCGGGGATGGAAGAGCCGGGTGTCCACGCCGAGCGGGATCACCCGGACCCGGTCGGCCGGGACCCGGAAGTCGCGCAGGATGTCCGCGCGCGAGGACTGCGAGCCGGTCAGCACCGGGCCGACCCGGCGGGCCACCCGGCCCTGCATGCGGACGAACGAGTACCAGCGCCGCTTGCCCAGCCGGGACAGCGAGAACTGGGTCAGCCCCCTGGCCGCCTCCAGCTCGATGCGCCGGTCCACGCTGATCGGGTGGTGAATGCTGGTGACTAGGGGCAGCCCGAGCCGGGGCAGCCCCAGCAGCCCGTAGGCCAGCACCTG
>Ga0134128_10006150_pt1 | contig 14540 bp, 12 predicted proteins | sample KB31754_FD_96462 | JGI IMG/M metagenome (GOLD analysis project Ga0134128, IMG submission 96462) | Terrestrial soil microbial communities with excess Nitrogen fertilizer from Kellogg Biological Station, Michigan, USA - KB3-175-4 | ecosystem: Environmental > Terrestrial > Soil > Unclassified ... | reverse complement strand
TTCACGGTCTCGAGGGCTTGAAGCATCTGCCGACCGCGATCGTGCCGAAGATCTGGACCTCCGAGTTTGCGGACGAGGTGTGGGGATGTCCGACCGAGCCGGCCTACGACCTGGCGCGCGAGGTGGCGCGCACGGAGGGGCTGCTGGTGGGCCACTCCAGCGGCGCCGCCCTTTGGGCTGTCCGCCGGCTCGCCGCCTCCCTGGAGCAAGCGGTCGTGGTCACGGTGTTCCCGGACTCGGGAGATCGCTACCTGTCGACCGGGCTCTACGGGCGAAAGAGTAGTTAAGGAAGATGTAGTCTCGGCCGCGTAGGCGGCCGATATCATTCCTCGGCGGCGGGTCCGGCTCCAAAGACGCCCGCGTTTTTAACACTCCAGTGCGTAACTTTTCATCCCTGCACCACGTCTGGCTCTCGTGCTGAAGTTGGCGGGGGCGGCCATGAGCATCGCCGTCGTCCTCCTGCTGGCCACCCTTTTCGTCGTCGTGGTCGTACCCGACTCCCTGCCTTTTGTGTTCACCGGCAGCCGCGGCTCCCATCCCTCTCCCACGGCGGTCGCGGCCGTCAGCCCGAGTCCCAGCCCGCTGCCGAGCCCCACTCCAAGTCCGAGCCCGCCCAATCGCACCGCGGCGCTCCAGAAGCTGGCCTCTGACCTGACCCGGATCGCGGCGGCCGGTGGCGCGCGTGCAAGCGTGTCCCTGGTCGAGCTGGGCGGCACGGCGCCGCTAGCTCTGTGGGCGGTCAAGGGCGACACCAGCTGGCAGGCCGACAGCACCTACAAGCTGCCGCTGCTCATGGCCGAGGCTATGGGCATCGCCACCGGCAAGCTCAAGACGACCGACTCGCTCTGCTACAGGTCCTCCGACTACGAGGCCGGCTGGTACGCCGACTACGCCCCGGGCAAGTGCTATACGCGCCAGGTCCTGGCGACGCGGATCGGTCGGTACTCCGACAACACGGCGGCGCACATCCTGGTCCGCTACCTCGGAGGCACGCCGGCGTTGAACGCCTTTGCCAAGTCGGTCGGCGCCACCGAGTCGAAGTTCTTCCTCCCCAACACGACGACGACCAACGACCTTGCGCGCCTGTGGGCTGCCGAGGCCCAGGGCCTTGCGGGCGGGGCTGCAGCTCAGAAGTGGCTGTACCCGCTGATCACCAATACCTACTGGGAGTCGGGAATCCCGGCCGGCACTCCGCGGGGGCCGGTGGTTCACAAGGTCGGCTACAACGGCAGGAGCATCAACGATGCGGCGCTGGTGGTCAGAGGCCCCAAGGGTGCCTACATCCTCACGATCTGCACCTATGGGCCTGGCAACGCCGCGGGCTGGAACGTGGTGAGCAAGCTGGCCAACCGGGTGTGGGTCTTCGAGGGAGCGCGACCGACTTAGTCTTTTCCGCGTGAGGATTGTGCCTGAGGCGATGGAGTCGATCCGCGCGCACGGGGCTGAGGGCTACCCGCACGAGATCTGTGGCGTGATGGTGGGGCCGCGCGGCGAACGAACCGTCACCGAGGCGAAGCGCGCACGCAACATCGTCGTCGACCGCGCGCGTGACCGCTACGAGATCGATCCTCGTGACCACATCCGCATCCAGCGAGAAGCTGACGCAGCGAACATGGACATCGTCGGCTACTACCACAGCCATCCCGACCATCCGGCCCAGGCGTCGCGATTTGACACCGAACGGGCGTGGTCCGGTTACGTCTACCTGATCGTCGCCGTGCACGAGGGCAAGCCGGTGGACGCGAACGCCTTCGTGGCCGAGCGCGACGGCGGACCATTCCATCCCGAACCCCTGGAGTTGGTCTGAGCGCTCCGGCTCCGGCGGCGGCACCGATCAGGTGGCTCAACCGCAATGTGCTCGGCATCGGTCTCGCCGACCTGGCGGCCGACGCCAACTACGAGATGGTCCTCGCGGTGCTGCCGCTCTTCATCACCACCGGGCTCGGGGCGCCGGTGCTGACGGTCGGTTTGATCGAGGGCGTCGCCGACGGCGCCTCGGCGGCGGTCAAGGTGTGGAGCGGCTGGTACAGCGATCGCATCACCTGGCGCAAGTCCCTCGCGGTCGCCGGCTATGGAGCGACGGGGTTCGGGTTCTCCCTGCTGGTGGCGGTCACCGTTTGGCCGCAGGTGCTGCTCTCACGGGCCCTCGCCTGGCTAGGTCGCGGTCTGCGGCAGCCGATCCGGCAGGCGATGCTGGCCGGTTCGGTCGACAAGAAAGACTTAGGTAAGGCCTTTGGCTTCCATGAGGCGCTGGACACGGCGGGCGCGCTGATCGGTCCCGCGACGGCATTCATCCTGCTTTCGGCGCACCAGAGCTTCCGCACCGTGTTCGCGGTTGCCGTCATCCCGGCGGTGCTGGCGTTCTCGTTTTTTGGGCTGCTCACGCGCGACCCTCGACGAGGTGCGGCACGCTCGAAGCCACCGGACTTCAAGCTCCCGCCCGAGTTCTGGCGCTTGATGGTCCCTCTCGGCATTTTCGGCGCCGGCAACTTCGCGACCGCGTTTTTCACGCTGCGTGTGGTCCAGATGCTGCAGCCCGAGCTGAGCGCGCCGGCGGCGACGGCGGCCGCGGTCGGTTTCTACCTCGCCCACAACGCGGTCGGTACCGCGGTGTCATTTCCAGCAGGCTGGGCGGCGGACCACGTCGGCAAGCCGGCCGTGCTCGCCCTCGCCTACGGGACGTTCGGGGCTGCGTGCCTGGTCGCCGCCGCGGGGCACGGATGGGTCGCGGTCGGCCTCCTCGCCCTGCTGGTGGGTGCCGAGTCGCCAGTCGTCTCCTCGGTCGAAGGGTCGCTCGGCGGATCGCTCGTTGAGGAGCCGAAGCTCGGCACCGCGTACGGCGTCATGAACGGAATCAACGGCGCCGGGGATCTTGTCTCGAGCGTGCTCGCGGGGGTGCTGTGGATGGCGACACCTCTCGCGACCATGGGATTCGGCCTGGTCCTGAGCGTGGTCGCGGCCGTCATCCTGTGGTCGAGACCCCCCAGGCTTTCTAATTGAGCGCATGGCTCGACCCATCGTGGCGATCGTCGGCCGCCCCAACGTCGGCAAGTCGACGCTCTTCAACCGCCTCATCGGCTGGCGGAAGGCGATCGTCGATGCGCAGGCCGGGCTGACCCGGGACCGCCTCTACGGGATCGCGGAGTGGCGCGGACGCGAGTTCAGCGCCGTCGACACCGCGGGCCTTGACCTCGACTCGGCGGAGGATCCCTCGCAAGCGGCGATCGAAGCGCAGACGAGGATCGCCATCGAGCAATCCGACGTCATCATCCTGCTCCTGGACGTGCGTCAGGGCCTGACGCCCATCGACCGCGACATCGCGCAGTTGCTCCGCCGGTCCAAGCGCAGGGTCATCGTCGCCGCCAACAAGGCGGACTCGCCTGAGCAGCGCCACCTCGTCCATGAGCTGTTCCAGCTCGGCTTCACCGAGCCCATGTTGATGTCGGCCCAGCATGGACTCGGCGTCGGGGAGCTGCTCGACCGCGTGCTCGAGTTGCTCCCCGAGCCGGAGGAGCAACCGGCCGGCGTCGAAGACGCTGACCGGGTCGCCATCATGGGCCGTCCCAACGTCGGCAAGTCGTCGCTGCTGAACGCGCTGCTCGGGGACGAGCGCGCCCTGGTCAGCCCGACGCCGGGCACCACACGCGATCCGACCGACACGGAGCTGGAGTTTGACGGCGTGCCCGTGGTGCTGGTCGACACCGCTGGTATCCGGCGCAAATCCTCGAGTCGCGATCGCCTCGAACGGTACAGCCTGCTGCGGGGTATCCACGCCATGGAGCGCGCCGACGCAGTGCTGCTGGTCATCGAAGCCTCGGCCGGGGTCCTGGCGCAGGACCAGCACGTCGCGGGCTACGCCCTCGAGGCAGGCAAGGGCCTTGTGATCGTCGTCAACAAGATCGATCTCGTCGAACCTGCCGAGCGCAAGCCCGCGTACTGGCGGAAGGCGCTCGCGGCCGACTTCAAATTCGCCACGTTCGCGCCCATCGTCGCCGTGTCGGCCAAGACCAAAGAAGGCATCGGATCGGTGCTGCCCACCGCGCTCGAGGTGATCGGTCAGCGACGGATCAAGATGCCGCCCAACGAGCTCAACAAGGTGCTCCGTGAGGCTTTCCTGGAGCATCCGCCTCCCAGCTACAAAGGGCGCCGCCTGAAGCTCACCTACGCCACCCAGGCGGCCGGGCGCACGCAAGGTACGCGTCGAGCGGACGAGGCGCCGACGGTGGTTCTCTTCGTCAACGACACGGGCCTGCTCCATTTCTCCTATCGCCGTTACCTGGAGAAGAAGGTCCGCGACCGCTTCGGGCTGATCGGCAACCCTCTGAAGCTGGTGTTGCGCTCGGAGGAGAACCGGCGATCGAGAACCAAGGCCGCGAGGTAACCCGGCGGCTTTACATTTCGTTCACACGTGTAAGACACGCGTCTGACGTGCCAGGTGATGTATTGATGCCGTGGGTTCCACAATGACGTCCAAGATCCTCGTCGTCGACGACGAAAAGCACATCATCGAGCTGACGCGCCTGTACCTGACGCGCGAGGGCTACGAGGTGGAGGGAGTGGGGGATGGCGGCCAGGCCGTCGCCAGGTTCGGCCAGCTGAAGCCAGACCTTGTCATCCTCGACATCATGCTTCCGGGCCTCGACGGCCTGACGATATGCAAGGAGATCCGCAAGCAAAGCCAGGTCCCAATCATCATGCTGACCGCGCGGGATGAGGTCACCGACAAGGTCGTCGGCCTGGAGGTCGGCGCGGACGACTACCTGACCAAGCCATTCCATCCCCAGGAGCTGGTCGCGCGGGCCAAGGCCCTGTTGCGGCGATCCCGGACCGAGTCAGACCAGCCGAAGCTCGTACGCGCAGGAAAGCTGGAGGTCGACATCGAGCGCCACGAGGTGCGCTACGGAGATGCGCGGCTGCAGCTCCGTCCGAAAGAGTTCGACCTCCTGGCGCTCCTGGCGCGCCATCCAGGGCGTGTCTTCCAGCGCAGTGAGCTGCTCGACATGGTGTGGGGCTATGACTTTCCGGGCTACACCCGTACCGTCGATGTGCACGTGCAGCAGGTGCGCGAGAAGCTGGCGACGGCCAAGGTCACCGATCCGAGCATCCAGACGGTCTGGGGCGTCGGCTACCGGCTGGAGCTCGCGGGCACCTGAACCTTCGCGTCCGTCTACTGGCTGCGGCCGCCGGCATCGTCGCCGTCAGCCTGCTCCTCGCCGGCGCGCTCACGTGGGTGATGGTCCGTGACCTCGAGTTCGCAAGCGTCCAGAACCAGCTCGACCGTCAGGTTGCCACGGCCGCTGTCGCGGTGCGCGCGCAGGAGTGCCAGGTGGCGCCCGCCGCCGGCAACGGCGTGTGCCGGCCGGCCACGGATTCGGACTTCGTCGAGCGCCTGAACCGCAATGCGTCCCGAGTCGGAACGGGCCGCCTGCTCCTGCTTGATGTCCAGCACAACGTGGTCTACGACAGCGGGGCCAGCGACACCTTCGACGTCAAGATCTCGCTGATCCAGTCGGCGCACTTCGCCAACGTGTTCGAGGGCCAGACAACGCTCGGTGGGGAGTCCTACATCCTCGCTGCGATGCAATTGCCGGGCAAGCGAATCGACCCGCTCGGCGCGGAATGGGTCGTCCTGGCCCAGCCGCAAGCTTTCATCGCCAGCGCCGCCGTCGGCAACCTCGCCATTCGGTTGCTGGAGGCGGGCGGCGCGGCGTTGATCGCCGCGATGCTGCTGATTCTTCTCGTCAGCCGGTCCGTGACCAGACCGCTGACTCAGCTGGCGGCGGCCGCAGAAGACATTGCGGCCGGAAACTACTCGCGGCGAGTGGGCCTTCGAGGCGAGGACGAGATCGGCCTCCTGGGTTCGGCCTTCAATCGGATGGCCGAAGCGGTCGAGCGGGCCCGTAAGGCCCAGCGCGACTTTCTGGCCAACGTTTCCCACGAGCTCAAGACGCCGCTCACGAGCCTGATCGGCTTCAGCCACGCGTTGGTGGAGGGCAGCCTGCTCAGCGAAGCGGAGCGCACTCGGGCGGCGCACATCGTCAACGAGGAATCGCAGCGCGTCCTACGCATGGCGCAGGAGCTGCTGGATCTTGCGCGCGTCGAGGCCGGCTCCATGACCATGCAGATCGAAGCGGTCGATCTCGCAGGCCAGCTGGAGCAGGAGCTCGAGATCGTGCGCCCGCGGGCGCGGTCGCGTGGACTGTCGATTCGCATGACCGTCCCCGATGACATTCCTCCAGTGGCCGCCGACCCGGAGCGGCTGCATCAGATTCTCGACAACCTGCTCGACAACTCGGTCAAGTACGCGCCCGATGGCTCGGCCATCGAGCTCGGCGCCCAGCTCAGCGGCGCGGCGGTGGAAACCGTGGTCTCCAACCCGGTCGGGCAGCACCGCCCGGATCCGGACAGGATGTTCGACCGCTTCTACAGGGCGGATCCGTCCAGGTCCGCGGCGGCGGGCGGAGTCGGATTGGGGCTATCGATCTCGCGCGAGCTGGCGGCGGCGATGAAGGGGCGGCTGTGGGCCGACTTCGACGAAGCGGGCAACCTGCGCATGCACCTGCAGCTGCCGGCCTCGCGGGGGACGGTGGTCAGGAAAGAGCCGGCGCCCGCCGCGGTCGCGTAGACGCCTTCAGCCGCTGCTGAAGCGTTGCGTCGCTCCCATCGCCGGCCACATGAACGACTGCACGTTGCTGAGCGCCTGGCGGAGATGGTTGGCGTCGTGGTGGACCCACTCATGAAGGATCTCGTCGACCGTGATTCGCGACACCACCGGATGCATCCCGGCCCGCTGCAGGTCCGTCGCGCTCATCGAACGGACGAGCGCGACGCTCTGGCGGCGCAGCGTCGAGAACTCGTCCAGCAGCGCGCTGAGATCGCGGTCGCAGTCGGCACGCGCTTTCTCCACGTCCGCGGCGTCCCACGCCAGCAGGTGCGGTTCGTCCTCGCCGAGCATCGTCTGGATGCGGCCAGCGAAGCCGCGTCTCTCGGCCTCGATGAGGTGTCCAACACATTCGTTGACGCACCACTCGCCAGCAGCCGGGTGCCTGGACGAGATCCCCGGCGGTAGCGAGCCCAGCAATCTCGAGATCGCCTCGCCCGATGCCTCGAGGATCGGGGCGACCTCGTCTGGGGTCACCCCTGTGGCACCAGCAGCGTCACCGGGCTCTCGATCAGGCGCCTGACCTCGGCCATGAACTGTGCGGCGGTCGCGCCGTAGAAGACGCGATGGTCGACCGAAAGCGTCATCCGCATCACCTTTCCGGCCACGATGTTTCCGCCCTCCACCACCGGCACGTCCTTGATGGCTCCGACAGCCAGGATCGCCGCCTCCGGCGGGTTGATGATCGCCGTGAACTCGTCCACCCCGAACATCCCGAGGTTGGAGATCGAGAAGGTGGCGCCGCTGAGGTCTCCCTCCGCCGGGCGGCCTGACCGGGCGCGCTCGATGACCTGGCGCGACTCGATGGAGATCTGGATCAGATCTTTGAGGTCGGCGTCATGGACGACCGGCACCAGCAATCCCATACCCTGGCTGGGCGCCACTGCGAGGCCGATGTTGATCGAGCGCTTGCGCTGGAACTTTCCGTCCACCCACGAGCTGTTGACCTCAGGGAACTTGCGCAGGGCAAGGGCGCAAGCGCGCACCAGGAAGTCGGTCATGGTGACCTTCTCGGCGCCGGGCACCGAGTCCTTCAGCTGCTGGCGGAGGCTCACAGCGAGGTCGACGCGGGCCTCGACCGTAACCGTGAACTCGGGTACCGCGGTCTTGGCGTCGACCATGCGACGCGCGATCGTCGCCTGCATGCGGTTCGGCTCGACGATCTCCATCTCGGCCCCGGCGCGGCGGTCGCTGATGGCCGGCGGCCGGCGGCGATCGGAGGCCGGGCGCGCGCTGCCCGCAGCCAGCACGTCCTCTTTGACGATGCGGCCTTCCGGCCCGCTTCCCTTGAGCGAGCTGAGGTCCACGCCCATCTCGCCCGCAAGCCTGCGGGCCAGCGGCGAGGCTTTGATCCCGCCGTCGTCTGTCTGTCCGTCTTGGTTTGCGGCTGGAGGACGGGCCCTCGCAGGCGGCGGCTCTTTCTCAGCCGGCGCGGCTTCGCGGGGGGGAGCTGAGCGCTGGGCCGGCTCGCGCTCCTCCTCGGCCATCGGAGGGGGCGTCTGAGGCTCCTTCGGCCTGGCCTCGGCGGCCTCAGCCTTGGGCGCGGGAGATTCTTTCGGCTTGGTCGGCGCCGCCTCCTTGGCCGGCGCTTCGCCACCTCCATCGCCGATCTTGGCGATGGGGGCGCCGATCTTCGCTGGGACCCCTTGCTCGACCAGGATCTGCAGCACGCCGTCGGACTCTGCCTCCAGGTCAAACGTCGCCTTGTCCGATTCGACCTCGGCCAGCACTTCGCCCGCCTTCACCTGGTCGCCGCTCTTCTTCTTCCACTCGACGATAGTGCCCTCCTCCATCGTGTCGGAGAGCTTCGGCATGTTGATGTCCGTCAACTCAGTCCACCTTCTTGCCCAGCGTCGCCCGCACCAGGCGCTTGATGTCCTCCGCGGTCGGGATCGACGCTTTCTCGAGAGACTGGTTGTACGGCATCGGGACCTGCTCGCCGCCCAGCCGGCGGACCGGAGCGTCGAGGTAGTCGAAGCAGCGTTCCTGCACGCCGGCTGTGATCTCGGCGCTGACGCCGTAGGTCGACCAGCCCTCCTCGACCACCACGCAACGGCTCGTTTTCTTCACCGATTCGACGATCGGATCCCAGTCGATGGGACGGATCGATCGCAGGTCTATCACCTCGGCGTCGATGTCGTCTTCCTCGAGCTGCTTGGCCGCTTCGTTCGCCAGTACCGACATGCGCGAGACGCCGATCACGGTCACGTCGGAGCCGGTGCGCCGCACCGCAGCCTTGCCCAGCGGCACCGTGTAGTCACCGGCAGGAACGATGCCGCGGACGTTGTAGAGGCTCATCGACTCTAGAAACATCACCGGGTTGTCGCCGCGGATCGCCGACTTGAGCATTCCCTTGGCATCCTCGGGCGTGGTCGGCGCCACGGTGAGCAGCCCCGGAATCAGGCCGTACAGGACCTCGAAGCTGTGCGAGTGCTGCGCCGATAGCTGATGGCCGGCGCCGCCCGGCATCCGGATCACCATCGGTACCTTGACCTCGCCGCCGAACATGTAGCGGATCTTCGCCGCGTTGTTGACGATCTGGTCGTAGGCGACGAGGGAGAAGTTGATGGTCATCAACTCGACGACCGGGCGGAGTCCCAGCATCGCGGCGCCGATCGCCGTGCCGACGATCACCTCCTCGGCGATCGGTGCGTCGACGACCCGCTGCGGGCCAAACCGGTCGAGCAGTCCCTCTGTGACGCGATACGCACCTCCGAACTTGCCGATGTCCTCGCCGATGAGAAAGATCGATTCGTCCCGCTCCATCTCTTCGGCGAGTGCCTCACGGAGGGCGACGCGATAGAGCTTCTCCTCGGTCGCGGGGGGCGCCTTCTGCTCACGAGTGGCCGTCGCCATCAGACCCTCTCCGCTCGGAGCATCGGGTTGTTGTCCCACTGTCCGGCGTACACGTACTTGTAGAGGTCTTCGGTCTTGGGGTCGGGGCTTTCATCCGCGAACTGGATGACGTCCTTCACCTCGTTGTCGACCTCCACGCGGACGTTCTTGAAGTACTCCTCGTCGCCGAGCCCGCTCTTTTCGAGCTCATGCTCAAAAGCGACGATGGGATCCGCCTTGCGCCACTTCACCTTGTCGTCCTCGGAGCGGTACTTGTCCGGGTCGACGACCGAATGCCCGCGGAAGCGGTAGCAGAGCGCCTCCACGAATCGCGGCTCTGAGTCACCTCGTGTCTTCTCGACGATCTCGCTGGTCTTGAGCAGAACCTCGCGCAGGTTCATGCCATCGACCTGGATCGACTCCATGTCGTAGGCGCACGCCTTCTTGTAGATGTCGGCGACCGCGGACGCCTTCTCGACCGGCGTGCCCATGCCGTAGCGGTTGTTGACGCAGAACCAGACGACGGGAAGCTTGAAGACCTTGGCCATGTTCAGCGACTCGTGGAAGGCGCCGATGTTGGTCGCCCCGTCGCCGAACATGCAGAAGATCACGTCCTTCTGCTTGCGGTACTTCACAGCCCAGCCGCCACCGACCGCCAGCGGCAGGTGGCCGCCGACGATGCCGTAGCCGCCCATGAAGCGCTTGGCGTAGTCGACAAGGTGCATGGAGCCACCGCGGCCGTGCGAGGTGCCGGTCTCCTTGCCGAACAGCTCCGCCATCACCGCCTTGGGATCGACGCCCCGGGCGATCGCGTGCCCGTGCTCGCGGTAGCTCGTGAAGATCCAGTCGTTCGGCTTCAGCGCGGTGATGCCGCCGACCACGGTCGCCTCTTCGCCGATGTTCAGGTGACAGTAGCCGCCGATCTTCGCCTTGGTGTACTGCTCCTGGGCGCGCTCCTCGAAGCGCCGGATGAGCTGCATCTCGCGATGCAGGCCCAGCAGGAAATCGCGATTCTCCTTTTTGAGCTCCAGGGACTTCGGCGTGATGGCGCTGGGCGCGGTCGGAGGCGGGGAAGAGGGTTTCAATGTGGCAGCCATTTCCTTTTCTCGATTCTGGGATTTTTCGGCGGTCTGGGTTTTCACCTCCCCACGTACAGGGGAGGGGGACGCTCTCTCATCGGCGCTTTCCGGGGAGGTGGACGCTCTCTCCGCCCCGCTTGCCGGGGAGGTGGCGGCGAAGCCGCCGGAGGGGACCTGTGACTTGCGATTTCCAATGTGTATGGCCCGCCCCTGGGCCGCCAGCGCGGCCTCCATCAGCGACTCCGGCAGCGTCGGATGGGCGTGGATCGTGAGGTCGAGCTGCTCCATGGTCAGCCCGTTCTGGATGGCGAGGGTCGCCTCGGCGATCAGGTCCGTGGCTCGTGGCCCGATGATGTGCGCACCGAGCAGCTTGCCGGAGTCGGGGTCGGCGAGGACCTTGACGTAACCCTCGGTCTGGCCGAGCGTCAGCGCACGACCGGAGGCGAGGAACGGGAAGCGTCCGACCCTGACGGCAATCCCCTTCTCCTTGGCCTCTTTCTCGCCCAGGCCCACATGGGCGATCTCGGGGTCGGTGTAGATGCAGTTGGGCGCTGCGTGGTAGTCCGGGATCCTCTTGTGGCCGGCGATGTTCTCCACAGCGCAAACGCCCTCGTACGACGCGACGTGGGCGAGCATGATGCCGCCGATCACATCCCCGATCGCCCAGACGCCATCGGCGTCGGTGTGCAGCTTCTCGTCGACGACGATCCGGTAGCGGTCGAGCTTGACACCTGCCTTCTCGGCCTCGAGCCCGTGCGTGTAGGGGACCCGGCCCACCGCCATCAGCACCTGGTCGGCGTCGACGACCCCCTCCTGACCGCCCTCGGAGAAGGTGACCCTGAGGGCGCCCCCGCTCTTGGCGATCGCCGAGACCTTGCTGTTGGTGTGGATCTTGCCGCCAAGTCCGGACAGGTGCTTGGTATACACAGCCACCAGGTCGGCATCGACCATCGCCAGGACCTGAGGCAGCATCTCCAGCACCGTCACCTCGCTGCCGAGCGCCGCGAACATCGCCGCGAACTCCATCCCGACCACGCCGCCGCCGATCACGGCGAGTCGCCTGGGCACCTCGGGCAGCTCGAGGATCTTGTCGGAGTCGATCGTCAGCTCGGCGCCCAAAAGTGGCACCCGGGCGATCGCAGATCCGGTCGCGATGACGATGTCCTTGGCCTGGACCTGATCGCCGTCGATGTCGACGGCGCCTTTGCCGGCCAGGCGGGCGCTGCCCCTCAGGGAAGTGACGCCACCTGCCTTCAGCAACCCTTCGACGCCCTTGACGAGCTGATCGACGACGGCCGTCTTCCGCTTCTGGGCTGCCGGCCAATCGAAGCCGAGATTGTCCGCCACCAGGCCGAAGGGACGCCCGCCCTTGGCCAGGCTGAAGAGCTCGGACGACTGCAGCAGACCCTTGGTCGGTATGCAGCCGCGAACCAGGCAGGTGCCGCCGATCCGGTCCTTTTCCACGATGGCGGTCCGGGCACCGAGCTGGGCGGCGCGCAAGGCTGCGACATAGCCACCCGGGCCGCCTCCGATGACGATCACGTCGAAGCTCTCAGCCATAGCTCCTACCTATAGAGGATATCGACGGAAATTATGCCTCTGAACTGGGGCCGTCCGCGAGATCCTGCCGAAAGCGCTGATTCGGCGGTGGTGCGCCTCGGCTCACCTCGGCCGGCCGCCGTTGGGACTGTACCGGCTGACAATCGGCATCCGCCGGTCGCGCCCGAAGGCCCGCTCGGTGATCTTGACCCCCGGCGGCGCCTGGCGTCGCTTGTACTCGCTCCGGTCCACCAGCTGGATCACCCGGGCTACCGTCGCCGGCTTGTGGCCGGCGGCGATCAGCTCCTCCGGGCTCAGGTCGTCCTCGATGTAGCCGATCAGGATCGGATCGAGCTCGTCGTAGGGAGGCAGGCTGTCGGTGTCCTTCTGCCCGGGCTTGAGCTCCGCCGACGGCGGCTTGGTCATCACGCGCTCCGGAATCGCCGGACCAAGTGTGTTGCGGTACCGGCTGAGCTCGTAAACGGTGGTCTTGGTGATGTCTTTGAGGACGGCGTAGCCGCCCGATATGTCGCCGTAAAGAGTGCCGTAGCCGGTCGCCAGCTCGGACTTGTTGCCGGTGCTGAGCACGATGTAGCCGAACTTGTTGGACAGCGCATGGAGGATGGTGGAGCGAATCCGGGGCTGCAGGTTCTCCTCGGCGACTCCAGGGGTGGTGCCACGGAACACGGGAGCCAGGATCTCCTCGAAGCCTCTGTGCGGCGGTTCGATGGAGAAGTCCATGAGCTGCATGCCGAGGCTCTCGGCCGTCGCGCCGGCGTCCTCCAGGCTTTCCGCTGACGTATGCCGGGAGGGCATGCGAACGCCGATCACGTTCTGTGGGCCCAGCGCGTCACATGCGATCGCCGCGGTCAACGCGGAGTCGACGCCGCCCGACATTCCGATGACGACCTTCTGAAAGCCCTGCTTGCGCATGTAGTCCCGGGTGCCGAGGACGACCGCGGCGTAGATCTCCGCCGCCCCCTCGAGCGGCTCGGCCAGGCGCGGCTCGAGCGGAGGTTTCTCCGCGGCGGCCGGGCTCGCGAGAGTGATCTCAGTGATATCGAGCTCCAAGCGCTCGGCGGCCTCGCTCTCGCGGCGCAGCTTCTCCACTGGCCGGTGGATCGCCCTGGCGGCATCGATGTCGCAGACGAGAAGCTCCTCGACGAACGAGGCCGCGTGCGCCACCAGTCGCCCCTGCGGGTCGAAGACGACGCTGTTGCCGTCGAAGACGAGCTCGTCCTGCCCGCCGACGGTGTTCACCCAGGCGACGTAGGCGCCGTAGTCGGTCGCCCGGCCGCCGACCATCTCCTCTCGTGGCGCGCGCTTGCCATAGTGATAAGGCGAGCCGTTGATGTTGATCAGGACCTGCGCGCCGTGGTGCGCCTCCCATGCCATCGGGCCGGATGGGAACCAGCAGTCCTCGCAAACGGACAGCCCGATTCGCACGCCGCCGAGCTCGAGGATCGGGCAGCGGTGGCCCGGCTCGAAGTAGCGCTTCTCGTCGAACACGCCGTAATTTGGGAGAAAGACCTTGTGGAACACGGCTTTGAGCTGACCGTCGTGCAAGAAGGCGGCCGCGTTGAAGATGTCGCCGTCCTCGTCGACGAACCCGACCACCGCCGAGATGCCATTGGTGGCCCGAGCGACCCATTCGAGCTGGGCGATGTTGTCGCGCACGAAGGATGGTTTGAGAACGAGGTCTTCCGGTGGATAGCCGGTCAGCACGAGCTCCGGAAAGCACACGATGTCGGCTGCCAGCTCACGCGCTCTCCCGATCCATTCGACGACCAGGCGGGCGTTGCCGGCAAGATCGCCGACGGTCGGGTTGACCTGGGCGAGTGCGATCCGCATCACCTCAATTGTCGCCCGGAAGTACGTTGTCCAATCTGATGGGCGCTCGGGTCAGGCTGCGGGAGGTCACCACCGACGATGCGGCCTTGCTGGAGCTCTGGCAGAGCCCGGACTACCGCGGCGCATTCAACGACTTCGGCCTGCCGGCCCGAGCGGTCGCGCCCACGATGCCGGAAGGGATCGGTGCGGCGGGTGAGCGCGGAGCCATGATCGTCGAGCGGGCCGAGGACGGCACGCCCATCGGCTCGGTCTCGTGGCACTCCGTGCGCTACGGGCCGAACCCCGAGTCGACAGTCTTGAACATCGGCATCAACCTCGTGCCCGACGCTCGGGGCCACGGCTACGGCGGCGAAGCGCAACGGCTCCTGGCCGAGTTTCTGTTTGCAACCACGCCGGTAAATCGCGTCGAGGCGATGACCGACGTCGAAAACGCCGCCGAACAGCGGGCGCTCGAGAAATCTGGATTTGTGCGCGAGGGCGTGCTGCGCGGATCGCAATACCGAGCTGGGGCCTGGCACGACCTGGTGGTGTATTCCGTGCTCAGGCCGCCTCCGCCTAGGATGGGGCGGACTTGA
>Ga0134128_10006149_pt1 | contig 14541 bp, 9 predicted proteins | sample KB31754_FD_96462 | JGI IMG/M metagenome (GOLD analysis project Ga0134128, IMG submission 96462) | Terrestrial soil microbial communities with excess Nitrogen fertilizer from Kellogg Biological Station, Michigan, USA - KB3-175-4 | ecosystem: Environmental > Terrestrial > Soil > Unclassified ... | reverse complement strand
GACGAACTGTTGCGATCGAGCGGCGGCTGGCCGACGCTACCGCCGCAGAATCTGCAGCCCACCGCGACGCAGGTCATGCCGCCGATGCCGCAAGGCATGATGCCGCCGGGCGTCATGCCTATGACCGGGATGATGCCGCCGAGTGCGCCGCCCATGCCGGGACCGCCCGGGTATCCCCCGCAGGCCGCACCGTCCTGGCCCGGCGCCCAGACCCAAACGGCGCCGCCGCAGCAGTCGATAAACCACTTGAGCCCGGCCACGCTCGCGCTGCTGCGCCGGCTGCCGCCCCCACCGCCCGAGCCGCGTTACTTCGGCCGCAACCGCTCGCCTTCCGACGAGCACCGGGACGTGACCGGCGGTTGGCTGCGCGCGGCGGTGTTCGGCGCGATGGACGGCGTGGTCACCAACGCCTCGCTGATCGCCGGCGCCACCGGAGCGCACGCCACGAATCACACGATCCTGCTGACCGGGCTGGCGGGTCTGGTCGCCGGCGCGTTCTCGATGGCCACCGGCGAGTACATCTCGGTCACCTCGCAGAACGAGGTCACCAGCGCGGAGATCGAGGCGGAGCGGCGTGAGCTGGAGCGCAATCCCGGCCGGGAACTGGCCGAACTGGCCGAGGTGTTCATGGGCAAGGGTCTGGAGCCCACCCTCGCGCTCGAGGTCGCCCGGCAGCTCTCTGATGATCCGGAGCAGGCGCTGACCGTGCACGCGCGCGAGGAGCTGGGCATCGACCCCGATGACCTGCCCTCGCCGTGGACCGCGGCCAGCGCCTCGTTCGCGGCCTTCACCGTCGGCGCGCTGACGCCGCTGATTCCCTATCTGATCGGCGCGGCTTCGTTCAAGGTGTCGCTGATTCTGGCCAGCCTGTTCGCGTTCGGCGGCGGCGCGGTCGTCGCGAGGGCCGCCGAGCGGCCCGCCGGGATGGGTGGTTTCCGGCAGTTCGCGCTCGGTGCGCTGGCTACCGGCATGACCTTCCTGGTCGGGCATCTCGTGGGCGCACAAGTCCAATAGGCGCACACGTCATGCCGTTGTGCGCATTGGGACCACTGTGAGTGGGGTGGGGTAAGAACACCACGCGGCGCGATCCGAGTTCTTCTCGGTTCGCGCCGCGTAGGTGTGCGGTCGGGTCGCGGGCTCGTCAGTGCACGAGGTTCAGTGCACGAGGTTTAGTGCACTAAATACCGGCCCACCATGCCGCCGGCCATGTGGTCGGTGACGTGGCAGTGGTAGAGCCAGTCGCCCGGATTGTCCTCGGTGTATTCCACCGTCAGCGTCGTGGACGGCCCGAGGATCTGCGCGTCCACGAACTGGCCGCTGCCGTCGCGCCAGCGGTGTCCGTGCACGTGAAAGACGTGGAACTCCTTGCCGAGGGCGGCGATCCGCCACCGCACCCGCTCGCCGACCCGGGCGGTGAACGTCGGGGTGTTGCCGAGATACGCCGCGCCGTTGAAGCAGTCATAGTCCTGAGAAAGCGAGGACACGTCGTCTTGGTAGAGATCGTGGAAGAAGAGCACGAATTCGCGGTCCACGGTGGGCGTGTGCCGGTCGGTTATGGCGACGATGCCGAGCAGTCCCAGTTCCGCGCCGAGCTCCATGCCCGGTCCCATCGAGCCCATGCCCTGCGCGGCCGAGTGGTCGTGGTAAGGCCAGGTGCCGACCGAGGATTCGACCGCGGTCCACGTGTACGTGTAGCTCTCGCCGACCATCACCGCTCGTCCCGGCAGCTTCGGCTGCGTCGCGATATAGGCGCCGTCGCTGGCCGGGGAGTATCTGAAGCCGTGCGTGTGCATGCTGTGCGGCCAGCCGTAATGCGTGTCGTTGTTCCGGAAGTGGACCACGACCGTGTCCCCGACCTCGGCGCGGATGGTCGGGCCGGGAATGCCGGTGTTCGGGCCGATCTGATCATCGCCGGGCAGCACCTGCTTCCAGCCGGGCGAGTAGGCGCGGTAGCCGATCGCCCAGAACGTCGAGTCGGCGGCCTTGAAGGTGCTTCCCATCATCAAGTCGCGGCCGGTGGGGACCAGGTTGTGCTGGAAGCTGTCGGCGGAGATCCAGTACTCGCGGGTGCGGCCCCGGTGCTGCGGCGCGGTCGCCGCGTCTGCCGCCGGGGTCGTGGCGAGAGCGGTGCCGGCCAGCGTCGTGGCGGCGCCGGCTGAGAACAGCGTGCGCCGGCTGAGCCTGAATCGGTCGGTGGTCATGGAGAACCCTCCAAAGCTGCATGGGTGCGTGGTGCCGCGGGGGGCGCACAGACGGAAGACAAGCGCCGAATCGCCCAGGCTCCTTGGTTTGGTTAGCCTTACCTAAATAAGCGCGGCGCTGCGCCGAGGTTAAGGGTGGCGCGTCGGCGGCGTCAAGGTTCGATCGTCGAGAAATTCAACCGGGCCAAGGATTGAACCGAACCTGTGACGCGGTCGTGTTCAGCCTTCGAAAGTCGGGCTGTACCAACGCGGTCCGGTCGGCTGGGCGTGCAGCTCAGCCGACCGGAGCATCGATTCACGCATCAGGAATCGATGACGCGCGCCCGAATTTCGGTCGCGATTTCGAGGTCTGCGAAAACCGCCGGAGAAATGCTCACCGGGAGGCTTGCGCGAAGTCGGATCGCAAGTAAGGTTAGGCTAACCTAACTGAGGCGACCGAGCCTCAGTCGGGAGTCTTTCCGCCCACCTTGCCCTGGAGTAGCCGATGCGCCGCACCACCCTTCTGATCGCCGCCCCTCTCTCCGCAATAGCCCTCGCGGCCACGGCCAGTGGGTGCAGCACTCTGGGCGGCACCTCTGCGACGGCGGCTCAGGCCAGCGGTACCACCAATCTGGTGCTGTACAGCGGCCAGCATGAGCAGACCACCGCGCTGCTGGTGTCCGCCTTCGAAAAGCTGAACCCCACGATCAAGGTGACCGTCCGCAGCAATGACGAGGGCTCACTCGCCCAGCAGCTGCTGCAGGAGGGCTCGAAGTCCCCGGCTGACCTGTTCTTCGCGGAGAACTCGCCCGCGCTTGAGCAGGTGCAGGAAAAGGGCCTGCTGGCGAAAGCCCCGGCCGAAGCGCTCGCCGCGGTGCCGGCGCAGTATGACTCCCCGCAGAGCGACTGGGTCGGTATCACCGCCCGAGTGACCTGCCTGGTGGTGTCCAGCAGCGTGCCGGCCTCGCAGGTGCCGACCTCGGCGCTGTCGCTGGCTGATCCGAAGTGGAAGGGCAAGCTCGCCTTCGCGGGCAGCGAGACCGACCTGCAGCCGATGATCACCGCGCTGGCCGGGAAGTACGGCACCAAGGCGGCGACGGACTGGCTCAATGGACTCAAGGCCAACGCGGCGGCGCATCTGCTGCCTGACAACGAGACGGTCACCAAGGACGTCGACTCCGGCCAAGTGCAGATCGGCGTCGTCGACAACTACTACTGGTACCGGCAGGCGGTCGATGACGGCGGCTTCGACAAGGCGCACTCGCGCATCGGCTACTTCGCGGCCGGCGACCCCGGTTACGTGCTGAGCGTCTCCGGCATCGCGACGCTGGCCTCCAGCAAGCACAAGGACGCGGCCGCCTCGTTCATCAAGTTCCTGGCCTCGCCCCCGGCGCAGAAGATCATCGCCGACTCGGACAGCTTCGAGTACCCGCTGCTGCCTGGTAGCGCCGCCAACGCCGCCATGCCGGCGCTCTCCACGCTCAAGCCGGGCACGATCGCGATCGACCAGCTCGGTGATGGTTCGACCGCCGTCTCGCTGCTCCAGCAGGCGCAACTGCTGTGAGCGCCCCGACGATGCAGGAGGGCGCCCTCGCGGCGCCCTCCTCCCCCTCCCTGACTCAGCCTTCTGCCGCTGACGTCGCCGCACTGGTCGCCGCGCGCGGGGCCCGCCGCCCGCCGGTATTGATCGGCCTGTCGCTCGCCGCGACCGCGCTGGTGCTGCTGCCCATGGCCTTCCTGGTCTACGAGGCCGCGCAATCCGGTTGGGCTCCGCTGCAACACCTGCTGTTCCGGTCGCTGACCGCGCATCTACTGGCGAACACGGTCGAACTCGCGATCTGCGTCACCACGCTGTGCGCGATCATCGGCACCGCGGCGGCCTATGCGACCGAGCGCACCGATCTGCCGTTGCGGCGGATGTGGTCGGCGCTGATCGTGATCCCGCTGGCGATCCCGGACTTCATCGTCGGATACACCTGGTCCTCGCTGTGGCCCTCGCTGCACGGGCTGACCGGCGCGGTGCTGGTGATGACGCTCAGTCTCAACCCCCTGGTTTACCTGCCGGTGAAGGCGGCGCTGCGCGGAGCCGATCCGGGTCTGGAAGAGGCCGCGCGTTCGCTGGGCCTGAGCCCGTTGGCGACGTTCCGCCGGGTGACCCTGCATCAGATCCGGCCCGCGCTCATCGGCGGCAGCCTGGTGGTGTGCCTCGCGCTGCTGGGCGAGTTCGGCGCCTTCGAGATCCTGCGCTTCCAGACCTTCACCACCACGATCTTCACCGAGTTCACCGTGGCCTTCTCCACCTCCGCGGCCAGCGCGCTGGCCATGGTGCTGGTGCTGCTCGGCCTCGGCGTGCTGGTCGCCAGGCACTTCGCCGCCGGGCGGCACGGCCGGGTCTCCCGAGCGGGCGGCGGCGCGCGCCGTCCCCCGATCCGTCACCGGCTCGGCCTGCGGGTCATCCCGGTGACCGCAGGTTGCCTGGCGCTGACCGGGCTCTCGCTCGGTGTGCCGATCTCGACGCTGGGCTACTGGATGACCCGCAATCAGCCGACCACGCTGCCCGCGGTCGCCCCGGTGCCGACCGCCGCCGAGACTACGGTGCTGTACGCGGTGCTCGCGGCCGCCGGGGCGATCATGCTGGCGCTGCCCGTCGCCCTGCTGGTCGAGCGACACCCGGGTCCGTTCTCCAAGGTGCTGGAATCGTTCACGCTCAGCGTGCAGGGCCTGCCGGGTCTGGTGATCGCGATGGCGCTGATCTTCTTCGCGGTGCGGTTCGCCTTCCCGCTGTATCAGAGCCCGATCCTGATGGTCGCGGCGTACTCGGTGCTGTTCTGCCCGCTCGCCCTGGTCTCGGTGCGCGCCTCCCTGGCGCACGCCCCGGCCCGGCTCGAGGAGACCGCGCGCTCGCTGGGCAAGCGGCCGCTCGCCGCGCTGGTGCGGGTGACCCTGCCGCTGATCGCGCCGGGACTGGCAGCCGGGTTCTGCCTGGTGTTCCTGTCCGTGGTCACCGAGCTGACCGCGACCCTGCTTCTGCTGCCCTCCGGGGTCAAGACGCTGGCCGCTCAGTTCTGGGCGTTCCAGAACGACCAGTCGTACGCCGCAGCGGCCCCCTACGCGACGGCGATCGTGGCCATCGCGGTCGTGCCCGGCTATCTGCTGGGTGTGTGGTTCGACAAGAAACGAGGAGCCTGAGAGCCATGACGCAGATCGCTGACCTCCCCAAGGGTTCATCACAGCGCGGTCCGAAACAGGGCGGCGCGTCAAAACGCGACATCGTGACGCGCTCACCGCTTCGGGTGTCGTCCGTGACCGAATCCACCAGCGCGATCGGGACCGTGGCGGCGTCCGCCGCAGCCCCCGCGGCGTCCGAAGCCGAGACCCCGGCTTCGCTCGTGCGTATCAGTGGTCTGTATAAGTCTTACGGCGTGACGCCGGTACTGCGCGGCGTGGACCTGACCATCCACACCGGGGCGCTGACCGCGGTGCTCGGACCGTCCGGCAGTGGCAAGACCACGATGCTGCGCCTGCTGGCCGGATTCGAGCGCGCCGACCGCGGCCGGATCGAACTCGGTGACCGGACCGTGGATAACGCACGCAACGCGGTGCCGCCGGAGAAGCGGCGCATCGGCTATGTACCGCAGGATGGCGCGCTCTTCCCGCATCTGACGGTGCGTGACAACGTCGGATTCGGTCTTCCGCGAGCGCTACGTAAGTCCGGCCGCATCGAGGAACTTCTCGAGCTGACCGACCTAGCCGGCATGGCCGGCCGTTATCCGCACCAGCTCTCCGGCGGCCAGCAGCAGCGCGTCGCCCTGGCTCGTGCCCTCGCGCCGCGCCCTGATCTGGTGCTGCTCGACGAGCCCTTCTCCGCCCTGGACGCTGCGCTGCGTGCGACGGTCCGCGCCGAGGTCCTGTCGATCTTGCGCGCCACCGCGTGTACCGCGGTCCTGGTCACCCACGACCAGGACGAGGCACTGTCCATGGCCGACCGCATCGCGGTCCTGCGCGAGGGCCGGGTCGTGCAGCACGGCACCGCCCGCGAGTTGTACGACACACCCGCGGACCCGCAGCTCGCGTGTTTCCTCGGCGAAGCCAACCTGCTCGACGCGACGCTCACTCCGCGCGGCGCCGACCTTGGACCGCTCGGCCTACTGGCGGTGCTGCCCGAATGCGGCGCCGGATGCGGCGAGAGCGGGAGCGACAAGGGCGGCGCGACCGCGCTGATCCGCCCCGAACAGTTCGCGGTCGACGTGTGCGACGACAAGGCCGCCGCCGACTCGGCCCGCGCCGGCATCCCGGGCCTCGTGGAGCGGTGCGACTACTACGGCCACGACACGATGCTCACCGTGCGGCCGCAGGGCAAGTCGGCCGACAATGTGCGCCCGCTGCCGGAGAAACTGCTCGTCCGGCTGCCCGCCGGCGGACAGCTGTCGGCAGGCACGCTCGTCAAGCTCACCGTGCGCAGCCCGATCGCGGTCTGGCGCGCGCAGGAGGTTCCCGCCGCCGCGTGAGAGCGCTGGCAGCGAGGAGGCAGCGGCGACGGCACAGCGGACGGCGATCCGGCCCGGTCGCGTACCCAGCGAAGCGCGCCCGGGGCACCGGAGAGCACCGAGCTGTGTCCGTCGCCAGTCTGCCTGCCTAGGCGCTAGGTTGATGGGCTGACGGTCTGCGTTGGACAGCCGGCGAGCGAGCTGGAGGCGGCTGATGGCTGATGGTGGCGTGCACTTCGACCCAGAGGTGACGGTGCCCAACCCGGCGCGGGTGTACGACTATTGGCTCGGTGGCTCCTCGAACTTCGCGGTGGACCGGGAGCTGGGCGACCGGATGATCGCCATCGACTCGCGCGTGGTGCCGATGGTGCGGGAGAACCGGCATTTTCTGCGCCGCGTGGTGACCTGGCTGTGCCGCAACGGCGTAACCCAGTTCCTCGATCTTGGCTCCGGAATTCCGACCGTGGGCAATGTGCACGAGGTAGCCGCCCGGGTCACGCCGGAGGCAAAGGTCGCCTATGTCGATAGTGAGCCAGTCGCGGTCGCGTACAGCGCACGCATTCTCGAGGGCAACCAGAACGCGACGATAACGCACGCCGATCTGCGCGACGCCGAGACTGTGCTGTCCGCGCCGACGGTCGCCGGGCTGCTGGATTTCAGCCGGCCGGTCGCGGTGCTGGCGCTCTCGGTGTTGCAGTACTTCGGCGACCTCGAGAATCCGGCCGCGATGCTGGACCGCTATCGCAAAGTGCTGGTTCCTGGCTCGTATTTCGCGATTTCGCATATCAGCGCGGACGACTCAGACGTCGACATGGACGGGCTCGCCGACGCGACGAAGCAGGCCACTGTCAGCGCGCATCCACGCACCCGAGCCGAGGTGACCGCGTTGTTCGGCGACGCCCAGTTGGTACCGCCCGGGCTGGTGTGGGTCGGTGGCTGGCATGCGGAACCCGGTTCGGCCGAACCGGTGCCGGGCATCCTCGGCGGCCTCGGCCGGGTGGGTTGACTGACGTCGATGTAGATCGGCAGAACATTGACAACCAGCAGGGCCGCGCCGCGCGGACGCTTGCATGCGCCCGCGCGGCGTAGCCCAGCGCTTTTAGCCGCCGAGACGGAACTGTTGTGCCGCCGAGCCGTTGCAGTCGTAGATCTGAAGCAGGTCGCCGGAACCCTCGTTGTTGTTCGGATCGTCGAGGCAGCGTCCTGATTGCGGATTGAGCAGCGCGCCGTTGGACTGGCTCACCCAGGTCTGCGATCCGGTGCCGTTGCAGTCGAACAGGTCGACCTGCGTTCCATTCGCCGTGGCGCCATTGCGCACATCGAGGCATTTGCCGAACACGCGGATTGTGCTGTCGCCGGGCGCATACCAGCGTTGCGCATCACTCTGGTTGCAGGTGTAGAGCTGCACGGCGGTCGCGTACGACGGATCGGCGCCGGCCACGTCCGCGCACAGCCCGCCGGGGCCGTTGATCGGGCCGGGAGGCAGCTTCCAGGCCTGCGCCGCAGAGCCATTGCAGTCGTAAAGCTGCAACTGGACCGCGCCCGGTGTGGTGTTCCCGTTCGGAACGTCGAGGCAGCGTCCTGATTGTGGATTGAGCAGCGCGCCGTTCGTGCTGGCGATCCAGGTCTGGGAGGCGGTGCCGTTGCAGTCGTAGAGCTGCACGAGCGTCCCATTCGCCGTGCCGCCATTGGCGGCGTCGAGGCATTTGCCGAGTACCTGCACGCTATTCGCAGCCGTATACGTGGTCTGCTGTGAGCCGCTGTGGTTGCAGCCATAGAGCTGGAGCGGTGTGCCGTTCGCCGTTGCCTCGCCGCGCACATCGAGGCAAAGACCGCCATCGCCGATGACCTCTCCGCCGGGCGGATTCGCGGTCGCGCTGCCGGTCAACGCGATCGTGTGCGCCGAACTGACCGGAAGCGCCGCGGTGACGACGGTCGTCACGCGCTGATTCGGGTTGTAGGACCACGCGGTCTCCGGAACTTGCACGCCATCGACGAACACCGCCGTCGGCGCGGTCGCGTTCGACAGCCGCAGGGTGTAGGACCGCTGTGTCGCGGCGCCGCTGAAGCTACCGTTGTCCGCTCCGATGGTGAGCGTCCGGGAGGCGTCGCTCCACGAGATCGACGTGGTCGTCGATTGTCCGCTCTGGTAGCCGCTACCTTCGCCGGCGTCTTGGTAGAGCGGGAGTGAGCCGTCCGCGCCCGCCGCGACCGAGAGCGTGAGTTGAGTCAGCGGTTTCTGCGCGGCGTCCTGGACGTAGTCGGTGCGCGCCGGCATGATTCCGCCGCTCTTGATCAGGACCGGCATCGCGGAAAGCGGATCGGTGATCGTGACCGTGGCCGGCCCGGTGTAGCTGGTGCCGGTGAAGTAGTCGGTCCAAGTACCCGGCGGGATCCACGCGTTGACCGAGCCGTTGCCGTTGGCGTCACTCGGCGAGGTGATCGGAGCGACGAGGACGTTATCGCCGTACAGGTATTCCTGGTTATAGGTGTAGGCCTCGCTGCTGCCCGGATAGTCGAGATACAGGGGCCTGATGATCGGTACGCCGGTCGCGTGCGCCTGCTCGGCCAGCGTGTACGTGTACGGAACCAGTGCCTCGCGTAGGCGCAGGAACCGCTCGGCGCTCGCGTCGGCGGCCGCGCCGTAGTTCCAGGGCAGTCGGTCGCCGTGGTCGGAGTGCAGCCGATCGATCGGCTGGAAGGTGCCGAGCTGCACCCAGCGCGCGTATATGTCGTCGGCCAGGTGGTTGCCGTGGAAGCTGCCGATGTCGTTGCTCACGTTGGAGATTCCGGCCGCGGCCTCATCGCCGGCGAAGTGCGCTTCGAGCGACATCATCGCCCAGGTGGCCTCGGTGTCGCCGGTGAACTGCATCGTGTTGCGCCGCTCGGACCACGGTCCCAGCGCGTATGTGCCCAAGTCCCCGGCCTGTTCTGAGGAGCCGATGCGGCCGAAGGAGAATCCGCGCAGCCCGCGGGCCGAGCCGTCCTGCGCGTAGGCCTGGTTGATGAAGTTGTCCGGCGCGACGTGCAGATCGCTCGCGGTCGAGTTGCCGCAGCCGCCGCAGTAGTCAAGCCACCATTCGCGCACGCCCTGTTGCTCAAACGGCTTGTGCAGGTTGAAATAGGCGGCCAGTTGGTTCGGGTTCGACCAGTCGAACTCGTAGTCGCCGGAGCGTGAGGGATCGGGGGACAGGCCGCCGGCGGTGGAGTTCGCGGCGGGGAACTGCGGGTCGTTGCCGGCGATGCCCACGTGGATGTTGAGCGAGGTCTCGAGGCCCTGCTGCCGCGTCCAGGCCATGAAGGCGTTCGGATCCGGGAACAGGGCACTGTTCCAGTTCCAACCGTCCCACTGCGACGGCGACTTCCAGTCGGTGTCGACGACCAGCCAATCGAGCGGAGTGAAGGTGCTGCGGAAGGTGGGCAGCACAGTGTTCTCGTAGTCGGCCGCGGTGTAGGCGTAGTAGCGGGAATACCAGATTCCGTAAGCGGATTCAGGCAGCAGATTCGCGCCGCCGGTCAGCGCATTGAGATTGGAGAGACCTTGTTTGAAGTTCGTGCCGTAACCGAAGAAGTAGCCGTCCTCGTACGGCTGGGTGCCGTGGGAGGGCCGGTCGGTGACGGTGCCGTTCGTGTTCAGCAGCGCCGAGCGCGAGTCGTCGAGCAGGTACCAGCCGTCGCGGTCCAGGATGCCCGGATGCTCAAGAGATGTCGCAGGGCTTTGATTATCTAGGGAGCTGGCCCAGCCGCCGAGTGTGTCCTTCGGTCCCGCACCGTACGCGGTGGTCAGCAGCGAACTGGAGGCTCCCGGCGGCGGATAAGCGGCGCCCGAGATCGTGACGGCGAGGCTGTCGAGGTTGACGTTGCCGCTGTCGGACGGATTCTGCACGATGCCGACCGCGTTCACGCCAGCCTTGAGGCTGACCGGCACGGATACCGTTGACCAGGTGTCCCAGGACGCTGTGATCGGAAGGGTGAGTGTCGGGCCGGGAATTCCGTTGATGGTCGTCGATAGGGTGCGCGTGGTGTCCTGTCCATCGCCTCCGGTCGCGTTGGCATATCGAACGCTGAGTTGGTAGGTGCCGGAGGAGGGAACGGCCGAGACATCCTGCTGAATCCCGCTGTGCGCCTGGTTGAATCCGGCTACGAAGCCGGAGCCGGTGTAGCCGCTGTGGTCGTACGCAGTCGATGCGCCCCAGCTGAGCAGGCTGTTTTCCGCCTCGCAGGCGGTCCCGTAGGCACAGTAGGAGGGGAAGGACGGCGCGGCAGTGGCGTTCGTCCCCGAAACGGCGATCGAGGTGTTCGCCGCGGTGAATGGACCGCTGCCCTCCCGGTAGCGAAGAGTGAGCGAGCCGGTATCGATCTCCCGGTAGCCGCCGCTGACCGAGGTTGTGAACGGCACAGCGACGAACGAGCGGTTCACCGCATTGAACGTCGCAGCGTCCTGAAACTTGCCGTCCCCGGCGTATTCGAGCCGGATCAAGGTCGGAGTGAGCACTTCGAAGCGGGCGTTGCCATCGGTGACGGCGGTCGAAGCGGCGGTTGCGCGAGCGGATTTGGCGATCGCCGCAGGAGAGGAAGTGACGACTGCGGTGCCGAGGAGGGCGACCAGCGCGGCCGCTGCGGTCAGCCTGCGGGACGAGGTAGCAGAGGTGGTGCGTGGCGAGTGTGGGTACATGCCTGCTCCACAATGAGGCGCGAAAGGCGACAACGTTGTCAGTTTGCTGTTTAGCAGACACCAAGCGACCGAACAAGGCTGGTCAGGCCAGGGCCAATAGCAACAAATGCCCGCCCAATTTCCCCCAGCATGAACAAAATCAGGAAGGGGCGTCCGTAGCTCAAACGGCACGCGTGAGCGCAGGTGCCGTGCGGCGAAGGCGACCGCAACGGCGCCGACCGCGACCCAGCTCTCATCAGCGCCGATGGACCGCACGATCGGGAGTTTGTCGCCTGGCCGAAATCAGACCCTTGGCCCCAGCAAAACACCGCGAGAAGCGCCAATTCGCGCCGCCGCCTTCTCGAACCCTGAGCTGCGGCGGAGCGGATTAGTCGCGCGGCGTCTCGCTGCGATAGGAGTGACCGAGCTGCGGCCCGAGGCCGAAGTAGTGGCGGAAGTTGTAGATCAGCGGGCTCCATCGCTGCGGATCGATGTGCTGCGTCCCGGGGACCACGATGCGCGGGTCGGCGTGCACCATCCGCACAACCGCCTCGACGATGACGAATGCTCCGGAGACGTCCGGCCCGATCCGGGCAGCGCTGGCCTCCAACTGCAGCGGGCACTGCGCGACGCGCGGCGGTCGCACGGTACGCGAGGGCTCGGGGCGAAGTGCGGCCGCGCCGAACTTGTCCGGCTCGAAGCGGCAGCCCGCGTGCTTCGACGCGGGGACCGGGTCGCGGCCGGTCAGCGGGGCCAGCCGCTCCACCTCGCGCCATTGCGCCGGAGCTGGAAGGTTGATCACGAGTTCGGGCCGCGCAGCCAGATTGCGCGCGCTCTGCCCGTCGCGGCCGAGGCCGAGCACGATCGTCTGGCCGAGCGCCCACGCGGAGGACATCGGCGCGAGGTTCGCCGAGCCGTCCTCGTTCTCGGTGGAGAGCAGGACCACCGGCGTACCGAAGTACAGGATGCTCGGCGTGATCGTGACATGCTCGGCCGCCACATCCGACCTGATAGCAGCAGTAGTTGGCGCGGTGATCGGTGCATTCATGATTGTGAGCGTAGGCAGCGGATAGTTCGGCACTGGCCGAAGTGTGCGGGACCACAATGGAAGGTATGAACGCCAAGTTCGTGCACGTGACCACCGGCGCCAGACCCGGATCTCGCCTTGGTAGCCAGGCTCATCGGCGACGACACGCGCGCCACGTTCTGCCTGGCGCTGCTCGACGGCCGGGCGTGGACCGCGACGGAACTCGCGCGGCATGCGGGGGTCGCGGCGTCGACGGCGACCGAACATCTCAACGCGCTCGTCGCCGGGAACCTGTTCGCCGAGGAGCGCCAAGGCCGACACCGCTATGTGCGGCTGGCCAACCAGCAGGTCGCCGAGCTGATTGAGAACCTTGCCGCGATCGCGCCGGAACGCGCGGCGCCGGTCAGTTCTCTGTCGGCGGCGAATCGGCGCAGCGCGCTGGCGCATGCCCGCACCTGCTACGACCACCTCGCCGGAGTCGTCGGCGTGGCGATCACGGAGGCGATGAGCGAGCGCGGGCTGCTGGACTGGGGGCGTGGGCTCAGACTCACCGGCGCTGGCGCGGCGTGGCTCGCCGACCTGGGCATCGAGGTGCAGGCGAATTCCCGCCGCCCGGCGGTGCGCGCCTGCCTCGACTGGACGGAGCGTCGTCCGCATCTGGCCGGGGTGGTCGGCGCCGCAATGTGTCACCACGCGTTCGAACATGGCTGGATCAGCCGCGTCGGCTCCACGCGCGCGGTGACCATCACCGACGCCGGTCGCAAAGTGTTGTCGAGCGGACTCGGCCTGCCGGAGGAGATCCTGACGCGGCGTCATTCCTGATCCAGGACAGAGCCCGGTCGACCGTTGTCCGTTTGAGCGGGACAGGTCCCGGCTCAGCGTGTGTCCGTTTGAGCGGGACAGGTCCCGGTCCAGTGGCTGTCCGTTTGAGCGGGACAGGTCCCGGCTCAGCGGCTGTCCGTTTGAGTGGGACAGGTCCCGGTCCAGTGGCTGTCCGTTTGAGCGGGACAGATCTCGACTCGACACGTGTCCGTTTGAGCGGGACAGCTCCCGCCCCAGCGGCTGTCCGTTTGAGCGGGACAGATCTCGACTCGACACGTGTCCGTTTGAGCGGGACAGCTCCCGGCTCAACACTTGTCCGTTTCAGCGGGACAACCTGTCTCGACGCATCGAGTGCTTACATGCCGCCTGACCGTCCTGCGTGCGAGTGCGGTCGCGCGCAGGACGGTCGTTCGTGCGGTGCTGATTCAGCCCAGCTCAGCCGCCGAAGTCCTCGGCGACTTCACGCACATGGGCGTCCGAGCTCTTCGCTGCCGACTGGATCAGCGCGGCCAGCGCGGCGTCGAGGCCAAGGAAGGCGAGCAGTTCCGCCATCCTGCGGTGCGCGTCGTCGTCCGGCGTCTTGCGCAACTGGACCTGGACGGCCGCCGGGACGGACTTCCGGGCGTTCGCCGCCGGCAGACGACCCAGCAGCCGCCGGACCGCTACGGTGTCGCGATGGCTGAGCGCCCGCTCGAGCAGGTCCGGCAGGAGCGCCTCGGTGTGCTTGGGATCGAGCACGCCGAGCAGGATCAGCGCGGCGTCGTCCCGTGCGGCGAGTGCCTCGCGCAACCGACTGTGCATGGCCTCGGCATCGCTGCTGCTGACACCAGGGAGCGTGGCCCTGAGCGCTTCGGCAGCCTGCAGCGCCTTGTTCCAGTCGCCGGACGTGCCGGACGAGCGGGACGCGCCGGATGAACTGGGCAAGCCGGACGAGCCGGCCGGGCTCAGCGGGATCGCCATCGAGTCCGCCTCCTCCAGACGAATCCTGCCCTGTCTGACCCAATTCAGGCCACGCACGGCGCCCTCGAACGTGCTGTACGTCGTAACCACCGTCGGATAGATGAGCTGGTGGTTCAGGTCGGTTGAGGTAGGGTCCGGGTGCACGTCCATCCCCACCAGGTTCGTCCCGGCGTCCAGCTTGTAGTAAACGCCGGTCAGCCCCGAGGTCTGGGCGTCGGTGGTCGCCGACGCTCCGCGATAGGCGCCATCCGCGTCCGGATACGGCCCGACGTTGTCGTTCGGACCCGGAGGACCGGGGAAGTCGCTCGGCCTCGGCGTGGTCAACCCTGTGGCGTTGCCGAAGGCATAGAGGTCTACTGCCGTCTGCGGCATGTCATCTCCTTCCGCTTCGTTCACTGTCGTGTCGTGTCG
>Ga0134128_10006148_pt1 | contig 14545 bp, 13 predicted proteins | sample KB31754_FD_96462 | JGI IMG/M metagenome (GOLD analysis project Ga0134128, IMG submission 96462) | Terrestrial soil microbial communities with excess Nitrogen fertilizer from Kellogg Biological Station, Michigan, USA - KB3-175-4 | ecosystem: Environmental > Terrestrial > Soil > Unclassified ... | reverse complement strand
GCTGCTCGCCGTCTTCGTCGTGCTGAACGTGCCGCTGACGACCGTGCCGATGGTGCTCTCGCGCCGGACGACGGAGTACGCGGCCAAGAAGGACTACTCGCGCATCCGCAGCTTGTTCGGCCTGGCCCACTCGCGCATCCTGCTCGCCGGGCTCCTCGGGCTCGCCGCGTTCGCGGCCGGCTCGCGGGGCATCGCCGATTACCTCCATTCGCCGTCGGCGGTCCCCATCCTCATCCTCGGGCTGTGCGCGTGGACGTCGTTCGCCGTCCCGATCAACAACGCCCTGCTCCAGGGCCTGCAGGATTACCGCTGGCTCGGCATCAGCACCGGCGCGGCCGGCCCGTTGAAATTCGCCTTCTGCGCCGCGCTGGCCGCGGCCGGCTTCGGCGTCGAGGGCGTGCTCTGGGGGATCGTCCTCAGCAACCTGGCGCAGTGGCTGCTCGCGTACCTCCCGCTGAGGGGGACCCTGAGCCGCGGCGAGCCCGGCACGCACGTCCACGGCCTCTCGTTCGCGCACATGCTGTCCGTCCTCGTCGCCAACCTGGCGCTGATCGTGCTGACGCAGGTGGACATGATCCTGGCGACGCGCTACTTTCCGGCGCGCACGGCGGGCATGTACGCCGCCGCCGCCATCCTCGGCCGCAGCGTCATGTACGTCTCCGGCGGCTTCACGCAGGCGCTGTTCCCGATGGTCAGCGAGAGCCACTCGCTGAACCAGTCCAGCCGCCACCTCCTCGTCAAGTCGATGGCGGCGACGCTGGGCCTCTCGGGCCTGGGCGCCGCGCTGTTCTTCTTCTTCCCGGCGCGGGTGATCGGTCTCTGCTTCGGCGCGAAATACGTGGAGGCGGCGCCGATCCTGCGCTGGTTCGGCGTCGCGATGCTGCCGATGGCCGCGTTGACCCTGCTGATGAACTACTCCATCGCCAAGGGGGAGCGCGCCTTCGCGTACGTCCTCGCCGCGGGCGCGGTCGTGCTTCTGGCGCTCGTCCGCCTGCGCCACGGAGAGCCGCTCGACCTCGTCGCGATCATCGGCGGCGTGGGGACCGCGCTGCTGATCGCCGGCCCGGCGGTTCGAATGATGTACACTCACCGCCGATGAGCCCGCGCCGGCGCGTCGTCGCCGTGTTCCTGACGGCGCTCGTCTTGCGGCTCGGATTCCTGGCGTTCTGGAACGGCACTCCGTTCGCGCCCGACACCGTGACCTATCTCTCGGTCGCGGACAACGTGGCCGCGGGGCGGGGCTTCATGACGAGCGGGACCGAGCCGGAGAGCAACCGCGCTCCTCTCTATCCCCTGCTGCTCGCGGGCGTGCGGCGCGCGTTCGGCGAGTCGCCGACCCCCGTTCTCGCGGTCCAGTGCCTTCTCGACGCGCTGACGGCGGTCTGGGTGCTGCTGCTGGCGGCGGAGCTGGCGGGTCCGCGGGCCGGCCTCGCGGCCGGCCTGCTCTACGCCGCGCAGCCGATCTTCATCGGCTACACGCATTGGCTCCTGTCGGAGTCGTTCTTCTTCGACCTGTGGTTCCTGTCGCTCGCGCTGACCGCGCGCGCGTGGAAGGCGCGCTCCGCCTCCGGCTTCGCCGGAGCGGGCGCGGCGCTCGGGCTGGCCGTGCTGTGCCGCCCGGCGCACATGTTCTATCCCGCCCTCATCGTCCTCGCGCTGGCGCTCAGCCCGTTCCCGCGCAAGCGCGCGGCGGCCTGCGCGGCCGCCTTTTGCGCGGGCTTCGTCCTTCTCCTCTCGCCGTGGACGGCGCGGAACTGGCTGCGGTTTCACAAGCTGATCCCGGTCGTCACCGGCGGCGGGAACGCGTGGTACGCCGGCTCCTTGCCCGATTCCCAGTTCCCGTCGGCCGAGGACGTCAAGGCGGCCGTGGGAGGGGGGATCGATCCGTTCAGTCCGGAGGGGGATGCGATCCTGGGCCGCCTCGCGAAACGGAACTGGAAGGAGCACGGCCCGGCGCTGCTCGCGCGCATGCCCGTGCGCCTGGTCCGCTTCTGGGTCACGAGCCACTGCAGCGTCTTCTCGATGGACCGCACGAACGCCGACTACCGCGCTCGCGGTCAATGGGGGGCTCTGGCGGTCAAGTCCGTGCTGCTCGGCCTGCAGGTGCTGATCCTGGCCGGCGGCTTTTGGGGGGCCTGGGCTCTGCGCCGGCGCTGGAGGGAGGGGCTTCTGCTCCTCCTCCTGCCGGCCGCTTACGCGTCTTTGCACATCTTCAACGACTACAAGCCGAACCGCTACCACCTCACGGCGCTGCCCTGCCTGTGGACCCTGTTCTTCTGGGCTTGGCACGAGCGGCGCGCCGTCAGCCGGCGCTGAGGGCGATGCCCTCTTCGAGGGTCGTCTTGGCGGACCAGCCGGGGAGCGGCTTCCCCTTCGTCCACGGCGTCATGACCTCGCGCGGGCGATAGGGCTTCGCGCCCCACTTCGCCCGCACCGGACGTCCGGTCACGCGCCCGAAGGTCTCGACGATGTCGCGGAGGGTCCGGGGGCGGCCCGTCCCGACGGCGAACGACTCGGCGCCGGCCGTCTTTCCCGCGAGCAGCCGCTCGGCCGCGGCCAGGTACGCCGCGACGACGTCGTCGATGAAGACGAGATCGAGCTTCTGCTCGCCCGGGCTCATCTCGAGCTCCAAGCCGCGTTCCGCGGCTTCCTTGAGCATCGCGAACAGCTTCGGTCGCGGATCGCGCGGGCCGTAGGTGTCGAACAGCTTCAGCGTCACGGCCTTGAGTCCGGAGGTCTCGACGTAATAGGCGAGGAGCCGCTCGAAGGATTCCTTGGTCGCCGCGTACAGGCAGACCGGATCCGACTCCCGGTCCTTGAAATGCTGCCACGACGTCCCGGTGTTGACCAGGGAACGGACGCCCGCGACCGCCATCGCCTCGAGGAGCTGGGCGCCGAAGAGCAGATTGCTCTCGAGCATCGGGGTCACGTCGGAGGGGGCGTGCTGAGCGCGAAAATAAGCCGCGAGATGGAAGACGACGTCCGGGCGGGCCGCGCGCACGGCGGCGATCGCCGTTTCCGTCGTCCCATCGTGGTGATGCGCCGTGAGGCGCGGGGAGGAAAGTCCGACGGCTTCGAGGTTCGAACTCGGTCGCGTGATCAGGTGGACGTTCCAGTCGTCGCCGAGCAGGCGCCGAACCAGGCGCGAGCCGACGAAGCCGGTCCCGCCGGTGACGAGCGCGGTCTTACCCACGGCCGTCCTCTGCGAACGGGCTCTGGAAATCCTTCAGCGCGGCGAAGGCCGCGTCGCGCGGGGAGACGATCGGCCGCGGGATCGGCCAGGCGACGCCCGCGGAGTCCCAGCGGATCCCGTCGTCGTGGGCCGGGGAGTGGACCGAGGTGACGAGGTAGACGACGACGGCCTCCTCGCTGAGCGCCTGGAAGCCGTGCGCCAGGCCGCGCGGGATGTACAGCGCGTTGCAGCGCTTCGAGTCCAGCCGCAGCGCGGCGTGCCGGCCGTACGTCGGCGAGCCGCGGCGCAGGTCCACGACGGCGTCGAAGACCTCGCCCGCGGCGCAGTAGACCAGCTTGTCGTGGTCGGCCGGGGGGCGCTGGAAGTGGAAGCCGCGCAGGGCGCCCTTGCGCGAGGCGGATTGGAAGCACTCGGCGAAGTCGCCGGTCAGCCCCGCGGCGGCGAACTCGCCCCGGTGAAAGACCTTGGCGAAGGAGCCGCGGTCGTCGCTCGAGACGTCGGGCTTCACCTCGAAGCAGCCGCGCAGGGCGGTCTCGACGAGCTTCACGCGCGCCCCTCGAGGTACGCCCTCAGCGCATCGGCGGCGCGGTCGATCATCGGCTCGGTCAGCCCCGGGAAAACTCCCAGCCAGAACGTCCGCTCCATCACCGTGTCCGTGACGCTCAGCGTCCCCGAGACGCGGTAGTCGCGGCCGTGGAAGTACGGCTGGCGCGTCAGGTTCCCGGCGAAGAGCATGCGCGAGCCGACCTTCTCGGCCTCGAGGTGCGCGACGAGGTCGCGGCGGCGCCCCGGGTATTCGGGCCGCAAAGTCAGCGGGAACCCGAACCACGCGGGCTCGCTCTTCGGAGTGGCCTCGGGCAGGATCAGGTATTTCTCCAGACCCGCCAGGCGCGAGCGCAGGCGCGCGAAGTTGCGCCGCCGCGCGTCGACGAAGCCGGGCAAGCGGTCGAGCTGCGCGAGGCCCACGGCCGCCTGCATGTCGGTCATCTTGAGGTTGAAGCCGGCGTGGGAGTAGATGTACTTGTGGTCGTAGCCGGCGGGCAGCTCGCCGAGCTGCCAGTCGAAGCGCTTGCCGCAGGTGTTGTCCTTGCCGGGGTCGCACCAGCAGTCGCGGCCCCAGTCGCGGAACGACTCGAGCAGGAGCTTGAGGCGGCTCGAATTGGTGAACACCGCGCCGCCCTCGCCCGTCGTGATCTGGTGAGCGGGGTAGAAGCTCAGCGTCCCGATATCGCCGAACGTCCCCACCGGGCGGCCGTCGTAGGTCGAGCCGAGGGCGTCGCAGCAGTCCTCGATGAGCCAGAGATTGCGCCGGCGGGCGAGCTCGGCGACCTTGTCCAGCGCGAAAGGGTTGCCCAGCGTGTGCGCGAGGACGATCGCGCGCGTCTTGTCGGTGACGGCGGCCTCGAGCGCGGCGGCGTCGACGTCGTAGGTCGGCAGGACGATGTCGACGAACACGGGCGTCAGCCCGTAGAACAGCAGGGGATTGACCGTCGTCGGGAAGCCCGCCGCGACCGTCAGGACCTCGTCGCCCGGCTTGAGCGCCTTGTCGCCGAGCGTGGGGGAGGTCAGCGCGGCGACGGCGACCAGGTTGGCCGAGGAGCCCGAGTTCACCGTCAGCGCGTGCCGCACGCCGAGGAAGGACGCCAGCTTCTTCTCGAACGCGTCGTTGAACCGGCCGGCGGTGAGCCAGAAATCCAGGGACGAGTCGACGAGATTCACGAGCTCCTCGGCGCCGTAGACCTTGCCGGAGGCCGGCAGATACGTCTCTCCCGGCCGGAACTCCTTGGGAGCGTGCGCCTGCCGCGCGTAGTCGGCGGCGAGCGCCAGGATCTTCGCGCGCAGCTCCTCGGCGCTCATGACTTGGCCGCGAGGCCGCCCTCGCCGCGGGCGCGCGACAAGTGCTCCTCGATCTGGGTCTTCGTGAAGGCCCTCATGTCCTTGCCGGCGAGGAATGCCTGGTACCACAGCGCGGTGCGCTCGAGCGCCGCCTCGAGATCCCAGCGCGGCGTCCACGCCAGCCGCGAAGCCGCCTTGGAGCAGTCCAGGCGCAGGTACGCGGCCTCGTGCGGCTGCGCGCCCGCGGCGAGCTCGATCCGCGGGGCCTGGGGCCAATGCCGGAGGAAGCCTTCCGCGACCCACTTCACCGAGCGGGCGTCGCCCTCGCGCGGCCCGAAGTTCCAGCCCTCGGCGAAGTTCGGGCCGTCCTCGACCAGTCGCCGCGCGAGCGTCAGGTAGCCGGACAGGGGATCGAGCACGTGCTGCCAGGGCCGGACCGACTCCGGCTTTCGGATGGAGACCGGGGTCTTGCCTGAGATCGCGCGCACGAGATCGGGCAGGAGACGGTCCTCGGCCCAGTCGCCTCCGCCGATGACGTTGCCGGCGCGGGCCGTCGCGACCGCCGCCGCGCCCGCCCCGGAGAAGAAGCTCGAGCGGTAGGCCGCCGCGACCAGCTCCGCGCAGGCCTTGCTGCTGCTGTAGGGATCATGGCCGCCGAGAGGATCGCTCTCGCGGAAGCTGCGGACGCCCTCGCGCTGCTCGTAGCACTTGTCGCTGGTGACGGCGACGACGGCCTTGATCCCGCCCGCGCGCCGGACGGCCTCGAGCAGGTTCACGGTGCCGGTCACGTTGGTCGCGTACGTCTCGGCGGGATATTGGTAGGAGCGCCTCACGAGGGGCTGCGCGGCCATGTGGAAGACGACGTCGGGCTTCGCCCCGGCGACGGCGCGCGCGAGAGACTCGAGGTCGCGGACGTCCCCGGAGGTCGATTCGACGGACTCGCCGACGCGCGCCGCGGCGTAGAGGTTCGGCGTCGAGACCGGCTCCGCGAGCGAGTAGCCGTAAATCTTCGCCTCTAAGCGCTCGAGCAGCAGCGACAGCCAGGCTCCCTTGAAGCCGGTATGGCCCGTGATCAGGACCTTCTTTCCCGACCAGAAGCCGCGGCTCAGCGCCATACGGCCCACGGGGCGCGTCCGGACGCCCAGAGCTCCTCGAGGTGGTTCCGGTCGCGCACGGTGTCCATGCATTGCCAGAAGCCGTCGTGCCGATAGGCCGCGAGCTGGCCCTCGCTCGCGAGCTTCTTCAGCGGCTCCTGCTCCCACACGGTCGCGTCGCCCTCGATGTAATCGAGGACCTTGGGCGACAGAACGAAGAACCCGCCGTTGATCATGCCGCCGTCGCCGCGCGGCTTCTCCTGGAAGCGGGAGACCTTGCCGTCCTGGAGGACGACGGCGCCGAAGCGGCCCGGGGGCTGGACGCAGGTGATGGTGGCCAGTCGACCCTCCTTCTTGTGGAAGGCGACGAGCTTCTTGACGTCGACGTCGGCAACGCCGTCGCCGTAGGTGAAGCAGAAGGGGCCGGGGCCCAGGTAAGGCGCCACGCGCTTCAGGCGGCCGCCGGTCATCGTCTCCTCGCCGGTGTCGACGAGCGTCACGCGCCACGGCTCGGCGTCGCTCCTGTGGATCGTGACCTTGCTGCTCGACAGGTCGATGGTCAGGTCGGAGCGGTGCCGCCGGTAGTTGGCGAAGTACTCCTTGATCTGGTAGCCGCGGTAGCCGCAGCACACGACGAACTCGGTCAGGCCGTGCGCCGCGTAGATCTTCATGATGTGCCACAGCATGGGGTTGCCGCCCACGGTGACCATCGGCTTCGGCTTCAGCTGGGTCTCCTCGCTGAGCCGGCTTCCCGTGCCGCCCGCCAGAATGACGACTTTCATTCCTTGAGCCTCCAGGTGTCGAAGAGCAGAGTAAAGCCTTTTTTCCTCACGACTTGGCGATTCTTGAGCCAGTAGTCGACCCGCAGGACGGCCGCCGTAAAGCCGCTGAACGCGTACCAGAGGTTCGCCGGCTTGAACGCGCGGTTGAACCCCTCGGTGGCGCGAGTGTCCATCCCGAGTCCGGCGTGGTCGTCTCGCCTCGCCAGCGCGTTCTTGAGAATGTGGAAAAGAGTCCGGGCGATGTCCGATGCCGAGTAGTACTTCAGCAAGAGCCAGGTGTAGTTCCGAGAGATCAGGAAAAGGTTCTGTCTGCCGAGCCGCACGCCGTAGGGCTTCTTGTGGAAGCTCTTGACCGAGGGGCAGAAGCGGATCTTGTAGCCCGCGATGGCCGCGCGAGCGGCCACGTCGCGCTCGTTGCCGTAGATGAAGAACTCCTTCGGGAACATCCCGAGGGCGACGAGCTCCTTGCGGCGGGCCATGAAGCTCGAGCCCTCGAAAAGATCGACGTAGCGCTCGGTGTTCAGCGCCGGCGAGTCGAGGAGCTCCTGCGGCATGCCCGGCTCGACGACTTTGGGCGAGACGATCAGGGTGTCGGGCGGCTCGGCGGAGAGCTTGGCGTACAGGCCGGCGAGCCAGTCGGGCGGCACGGTCGTGTCGTCGTCGAGGACCCCGACGGCGTCCTCGCGCGCGTTCTCGATGCCGATGTTGAAGCCCTCGACGCCCGAGTCGTAGTCGACGCGGATCAGGCGGACCTCGGGGAACTCGGTCTTGACCATCTCGGAGGCGCCGTCGGAGGAGTTGTTGTCGACGACGACGATCTCCGCCGGCTTGACCGTCTGTGCGCGCACGGACAGCAGGTTCTCCCGGAGCAGGTCCCGCCGGTTGTGGGTCAGGACGACGACGGAGCAGGGCAGGGTCTCGGGCATCGAGGCCATTGTACGGTTATTTCGTTCCCGCCTGCACGGACATGAAGTCGAGGTAGGCGATGATGTCGTCGAGGTCCTTCGGCGTCAGCTCGTCGAAGTCCGGCATTTTCGTATGCCGGAACGAGGATGCTTTATGGATGTAGGCCTTGAGCTCCTTCTTGTCGTGGTAGCGCGTGACGCCGCGCGGCTCGTTGAGGTCGGGGCCGACGGAGCCGCCCTGGCCGCTGATCGCGTGGCAGGAGATGCATGAGCGCTTGAAAATGGCCCAGCCGGCCGGCGCGCGGGAGTTCCTGCCGGTGTTGCGCGGCACGGCCTTGGGGTACTCGTCCTCGATCATGGCGGACTTGACCGAGAGGATCTGCCACGGCCACGGGAAGCCTTTCTCCGGAGTCTGATCGTCGCCGGTCCACACCAGGTAGAAGGGCCCGGGCCTCGTCTTCTCCTTCGGCATCTCCTCCCAAGCCGGGACGTCGGCGTCGGCGAAGGCGAGCATGCCGCCTTCGTTGGCCAGCAAAGGAACGCGCGCGTGGGATTTGTAGCCGTCGAGCGCCTCGAAGAACATCTCGCCGACGCCGTCCTCGACCCAGTCGGGGCCGTAGGCCTGCGTCAGCAGGTCCTTGATGGGCACCGCGCGGTAGCGCTTGACCTTGCCGTAGAACGGGTCGGTCAGCGTGATGCCGCGAGCGTCGGAGCGCGCGGCGAGGTCCGCGGCGGTCACGCGCAGGACTTCCTTATCGCCGGAGATGAACGAGATGGCGGGGTCGGCGCGCGCCGGGGACGCGGCGAGGGCGCACAGGAGTAGGAGAGAGGTCATGACCCATTCTCCGATATCGGCGCGCCGCGAGGAAAGGGTCTCTATTGGCCGGCGGGCAGGCTCACGACCGGGAAATACAGCCCCTTTCGCGCGCGCACCCACCACGAACCGTCGGCGCGGCGCTCCTCCGGGGTCGAGAAGCGATACGACCACAGCATCGCGCGCGCGTAGGCGGGCCGCTCGCGTCCCAGAGGCGAGGGACCGAGCAAGCCTTCGACGACCGCGTCGCCTTGGAGCAGGCGGAAGAGCAGGTTGTTGAACCAGGGGCTCGGCGCGCCGAGCGAGGCGAACCACATCTGCCAGTCCAGTCGCGGCATGTGCGGCGCGACGATGGGCGGCGCGCGGCGAGGGTCGCCGGGCTTCCACTTGAAGGGCCACTCCTTCCAGTCGCGCCCGTCGGCGGAGACCTCGACGACGATCTCGTCGCGCGTCGTGGTCATCACGGCGAAGAGGCCGTAGTTGTTGATCGAGCGCAGAGGCTCGACGGCGGCGAGAAGGGCGCTCCAGGCGCCTTCGAGCGGCGGCCGCTTGCCCATCGAGAGAGCCCACGCCGCGCCGCTCGCCGCGAGCCACGCCGCCGCGAAGACGCCGATGACGCGGCCGCGCCATGCCGGCGCGGGCTTGGGCCTCGCGTCCGGCGCGAGACGCGACAGCCCGAGGAAGGAGTCGTCGAGCGCCGCGAGACACAGGACCCAGGTGAGCAGGTTGAAGAAGCCGTAGTTGCCGGTGACCGCGATCAGCAGCATGAGCGCCGCGATCGCGGCCGCGCCGGCGGCTCGGACGCGGCGAGGGCCGAGGAGCAGCCACGGGGCGCCGAGCTCGATCGCGAACATCAGCCCGCACGACGCCTTCAGGACGCCGCCCGGGAGGAGGCTGGCGTACCACGCCGCCGGCGTCGGCAGAGGCTGGCTCCAGAAGTGGTACAGCAAGGCCGTGAGGCGGCGCCAAGCCGGGTCGCCGCTCAGGATCTTGACCAGACCGGACTGGAGCATGAGCTTGAAGAGGAGCAGGCGCATCAGCCACAGCGCCCCGCGCGAGGTCTCCGTCCGCGAGCGCCGCGGGCCCCACGGCGCGAGGAGCACGGCGATGAGGCCGGCTTCCAGCAGGAGCGCGTCCCACTGGTAGCCCATGAAGTCCGCGCCCACGACGCACAGAGAGAGGTAGAGGGCCCAGCAGGCGAGCGCGCACGCGCCGGCCGCGACGTCGAGCATCAGGCCGAAGGAGAGGACGGCTCCGGCCCAGCAGAAACCGACGAGGGCGCGGTCGGACGCGGAGATCCACGCGAGCGTCGGAAGCTGCCAATAGCGTCCCGGACCGAGCTGAGCCGCGGCGGCCTCGAGGTAGCGCGCCGCGGGGGCCAGGCCGTCGCTTCCGACGAGACCGCGGACCTGCGCGCCGAAGGACCAGAACGCGACGAGGTAGCACAGTCCCAGGCCCGCGAGCACCGCGCGGCGCGTGCCGTCCACGCGCGGACGGGCCGGCGACTCGCCCCACAGCAGGCGCGTCAGGCGCGAGAAGAACGGTCGGCGGCGCGCGACGAAGCGGTAGGCGGCCTCGCTCGCCGCGCGCAGCGGCGGCACGTTCTCGTAGAGCGGCCGCCACGCGCGGTGGAAGCCGCCCGCGTAGGCCAGGCTGCGCGCGACCGCCTCGGCGCCGCGGCTGACCCGGCCGCCGGGCTCGACCAGATAGACGGCCTCCGCGAGGTCCTCGGCCTTGAGCTTCGGGAAACGGGGCCCGGCGGCCTTCGAAGGCTCGTAGTCCACGCGGCCGCCGGTCATCTCGCGCCACCGCTCGATCCAACGGCGGCAGAAGCCGCAGTCGCCGTCGTACAGCAGGACCGGCTTGCTCATGCGCCCATTATACCGCCTCTCTCTGACGAATCCGCGACAAGGGACTTGCGTTCGTATTGAACGGCTCATGAGGCTTATCAGAGCGAACGCCGTTACCCTCCGGCCAATGGAAGTCCGTGCAGTGGAGGGGGTTCATGAAGACCGAGACCGCGACGCCGGCCGCGCTGCTCGTCCTGCTTTCCTCGATCCTCGCCGCCCGAGTCCTCGCCCGGGACGTCCGGCGCCCCCAGCCTCCTCCGCCGGCGTCGCCGCCGGCGGCCGCGACCCTCCCCGCTCCCTCCTGCGCCCTGCAAAGGAAGCACGCGCGCGGCGGGGACGGACGCTACGACGACGTCATCATCCGCCATGCCCGCCGCCAGGGCCTGAATCCGAACCTCGTGAAAGCCGTGATCGCCGTCGAGTCCCAGTTCAAGCCGACCGCGCTCTCGCACTGCGGCGCGCGCGGCCTGATGCAGCTGATGCCGGCCACGGCCAAGGATTTCGGCGTCAAGGCGTGCGACCTGTGGGACCCCGAGACGAACATCTCGGTCGGCACCTCCTACCTCGCGTACCTCTACAAGATCGCCCGCAAGCGCGCGGCGCCCGGCGCCGCGGGAGAGGCGCTGACGACGCGGCGCGTGATCGCCGCCTACTACTCGGGTCCGGGCGCGATCGAGGCGAGCGAATGGTCCGGCGCGACGCGCTCCTACGTCCGCGCCGTGCTCGATTGCTACGCCCCGGCGTCGGAGACCGCGACGTTGGCGCCGCGGACGGAGGCGGTGGCGGAGGCCTCCGTGAACGTCGCGGCGGAGGAGGAGGTATGGTGAGGAAGCACGACCGTTCGTTCCTGCGCTCCGAGAGCGGCGTCTCCGCGGCGATCGACGAGTCCCGCGGCGATCCCCAGGCCGAAGTGGGCGCGGTGGCCGACATCGTCGCGCAGGACCTGCGCGAGTCGGGCAAGGCCGGCGGGGCCCTGCTCAGCGCGATCTCGGCCCTCGCCTTCGGCGTCGCTCACGCCGCGGTGGCCAGCGGCGGGGAGATGGGCTGCATCGCCCAAGGCTTCCTGCTGGGAGTGATGCTCGCCGGCGAGGCCAAGGAGCACCTGCTTCTGGCCGTCATCGGCCATGCGTCGGGGACCTTTCTCAAGCACGTCGCGGAGGCGGGGGGGGACGTGATGGCCGCGGCGCGCGGCCTGGTCGAGGGGGCCATCGCCTGGGCCGGCGAGCTCCAGCTCGACTCGGGCGAGGCGGCCTACGCGGCCGGCCAGGGGGCGGTGGACGCCGCGGAGGACGTCGATCCGAGGCTGGGGGACAAGGTGAGGCGCGCGTTGGAGGAGCCGGTCGCGGGAATCCGCGTCCTGCTCGAGGACCACGCCGCTTCCGCGCGGGTTCCGGAGCCGCCTACTTAGCGAGGAGGGCCGACCACGCCGCGTCGAGCGCGGCGCGACGGCGGGCGCTCCAGGCGCTCTCCCGCGCGCGGTCGGCGGCGAGCGGCTTCCAGCCGGGATTCCCGGGCGCGCCGGCGTACGGAGGGAGAGAAAATCCTTCCACCCGGCGCGGTTCCCCGGAACGGGCGCGGGCCTTCTCGGCGACGGTCCGGTACGCGTTGCGGAACGGGACTCCGGAGCGGACCAACGCGGCGGCCTCATGGGTCGCGAGCAGGTCCTCGGTGACGGCGGCGGCGCAGCGTTCGGCCTTCACGGTCAGGGCCGCCGGCAGGCGCGCGGCGACGTCGAGCATCATCGTCATCGCGTCCAGCGCGGCGAACAGCGGACCCTTGGTCAGCTGGTAGTCGCGGTGGTAGCCCGAGGGCAAGGCGCCGACGGCGAGGACTTGGTTGAGCCAGCCCGGGACCAGCGCGGCGCGGGCGCGCGTGAGCTCGACGACGTCGGGGTTCTTTTTCTGAGGCATGATCGAAGAACCGGTGGTGAACGAAGACGAGAGAGACAAGAAGCCGAACTCGGCCGTCGAATAGAGAGAGAGGTCCCAGGCGAGGGAGCCGAGGTCGCGGGCGAGCAGCGCGAGCGAGGACAAGACGACGGCTTCGATCCTCGGACGCGAGGTTTGGACGCGCAGGGTGTTTCGCTGAACCCTGGAAAAGCCGAGAAGCTTCGCGACGTAATTCCGGTCCAAAGGCAGCATGATCCCGTATCCGGCGGCGCTGCCCAATGGAGAACAATCGGCTTCGTCGAAGGCGAACCGGAGAGCGCGGCGTCCGTCCTCCAGCGCCTCCGCGTGGCTCGCGGCCCAGTGCCCGATCGTCGTGGGCATCGCCCTTTGCAAATGCGAATAGCCCGGAATTCGCGTTCCGGCGTTCCGCTCTCCGAACGCTTGCCAGGCGGCCGACGCCTCTCCCGCTTTCGCGTGAAGGGAGAGCAGGCGGTCCTTGAGGTACAGCCTCAGGTCGACCTGCACCTGGTCGTTGCGGCTGCGTCCGGCGTGGATCTTGGCGCCGGCGTCGCCGAGGGCGGCGGTCAGGCGCTGCTCGACGGCGGTGTGGATGTCCTCCTGCTCGCGCGTCACGGCGAAGCGGCCGGGGCGGTCGTGCAGCCTGGTCAACTCGGCGCGCAGCGCCGAGAACTCCTTGGCGCTCAGCACTCCGATCTTCTTGAGGCCCGCGGCGTGGGCGATGCTGCCGTAGACCTCGTGGCGCAGGAGGCGCGAGTCGAGGGCGGGGTCGTCGCCGACGGTGTAGGCCTCGACCAAGGAGTCGAGCTCGACGCTCGTCTGCCAGAGCTTCTTCAAGACGCGGCCTCGCGGAAGTAGTTGCGGATCAAGTTCTCGTAGAAGATGACGCCCGCCTCGAGCTCTGCCACCTCGAGATACTCGTCGGGAGCGTGGGAGCGCTTGGTGTCGCCGGGGCCGGCCTTCACGGTGGGCACGCCCTTCAGGAAGACCCAATCGGACAAAGTGGAGGAGCCGTAGGCCTTCGAGGCCGGGTTCGCCAGGAGCGCGGCCTTCACGATGGAATGATTGGGATCGGTCTCGACCGACCCGAGCCGCGAGGAACGCACGAAAACGTCGCCTTTCACCGCCGCCTTCACTTTCGCGACGATCTCGTCGGGAGAATACGCGGGAGTGCTCCGGATATCGACGACGATTTTACAACGGTCGGGGATGACGTTGTGCCGCGTGCCGCCCGTGATCTGGGTGACGTTGAGCGAGGGGCGTCCGAGAGCGGCATGGCTCTTGTCGAACGCGAAGCCGGACAAGGCCAGGACATCGCGCGCCGCGGCTTCCACGGCGTTGATCCCGCCGCCGTGGGCCGCGTGCGCGGAGCGGCCGGCGGCCGTGATCTCGAGGACGATGAGGCCCTTTTGCGCGACGGCGGGCTGGAGCCCCGTGGGCTCGCCGACGACGGCGGCGTCCGGGCGCGGCAAGGACGGCAGGAGCTTCTCGAGGCCTTGTCCCAGCACTTCTTCTTCGCAGGTCGCCGCCAGCATCACGCGGCCTTTCGGGGCGCCGTTCTTGAAAGCGTTGGCCGCGCCCATCACCATGGCGACCAGGCAGCCTTTGGCGTCGTTGGTCCCGCGGCCGTAGATCTTGCCGTCCTCGATCTTCGCGGCGAGCGGGTCCTTGGTCCATTCCTCGCCGACGGGGACGGTGTCGGTGTGCGAGTTGAGCAGGAGAAGCGGGCCTTCGCCGCCGTCCAAGGCCGCGGTGATGTTGCGGCCGCGGACCTCCGGCTTCCAGCCGAGCGACCGGAACTCCGCCTCCAGGCGCGCGACGACCGCGTCCTCCTGCCCGCTGGGCGAGGGGAGGCGGACGAGGTCCTGCAGCAGGGAGACGGCCCGGCTCATGCGGCCGCGGCCTCCGCCGGGGCGAGCTCGACCTGCTGGTACGCCTGGCGCTCGCGCTTCTCGACGATCATGGTGCCGCAGCCGGCGTTGGTGAAGATCTCGCGCAGGAGCGCGCCGGGCTTGAGGCCGTTGATGATGTGCGTGCGGCGCACGCCGCCCTGCAGGGCCTTCACGCAGGCGTCGGCCTTGGGGAGCATGCCGCCGGTGAGGCGGCCTTGCTTCTTCAATGACATGACCTCGTCGACGTCCGTGTAGGAGACGAGGCTCGAGGG
>Ga0134128_10006147_pt1 | contig 14545 bp, 10 predicted proteins | sample KB31754_FD_96462 | JGI IMG/M metagenome (GOLD analysis project Ga0134128, IMG submission 96462) | Terrestrial soil microbial communities with excess Nitrogen fertilizer from Kellogg Biological Station, Michigan, USA - KB3-175-4 | ecosystem: Environmental > Terrestrial > Soil > Unclassified ... | reverse complement strand
GGAGATGCGAGGCTACAAACGCGCCGTTTTTCCGCTGCTGGTTCTGGGGATGAACTCGATTTTCATCTATTCATTGGGCGAACTGCTTCACGGCTGGCTGGACCGCGCGGTCGGAGTTTTCACGTTCCATTTCAAATTCATCGGCCTGTTCGCGCCCGTCGCGCAGTCGTGCACGGTGCTTCTTGTGATGTGGTGCGTGTGCTACTGGCTATACCGGCGCAAGATCTTCATAAAGCTCTGACCGGGACCCGCCCGGCAGAAAATGAACATCGGTGTACGCGCAATGGTAGGCCGGTGCGAGCGGCCGCTTGTGAAATCGCCTGTTTTGTTGGCTTCTGACGGCGGCATATGAATTGCCTTTGTCAGCGTACATAGGAGGCAGTATGCAACAGCAGGATCCGACAAATCTTTCCGAGTTTGTAACCGCTGCGAAAACAAAAGGCGCGTCCGACGAGTTTCTGGCCGCTCTTCTTTTGCGCCGCGGATGGCCGACTGAAGAAATCTACACAGCGCTGGGCGACTATTGGGAGGCGGCAACCGGGCTTACGGTGCCCATGCGCCCCGGAACAGGCGAGTCCTCGCGGGACGCCTTTCTGTACTTACTCTCGTTCCTGACGCTTGGCACCTGGGCGACGGCGCTCGGCTCGATGATCTTTCATTTTCTCGACCACTGGTTTCCCGATCCGGTCACAACATCAACGTTCTATAAGCAATCGGTGAGCTGGCAGATGGCGAGTATCGCGGTTGCATTCCCTATTTACATGCTGGTCATGCGCTTCATCCTCCGGGAAGCGAAAGATCCGGAGCGCCTGCGATCGGGGGTGCGCAAATGGCTGACATATATCGCCCTGCTGATTACAGCCGCTACCATGATCTGCGATCTGATCGCATTCCTGAATGCGTTTTTGCAAGGAGAGCTTACAGCTCGGTTCGTTCTGAAAGCCGCTACGGTGATGCTGATCTGCGGCGGGATCTTCGCCTGGTATCTCGGTTTTTTGCGCTGGAGCCGCGTGGCGGCGCGAGCCATCGGGAGCACCAGAACAACCGCTTTCGCAACGCTGGCGACGGCAGCGGTTGTGGTAACGTTTTTGGGCGGGTTTGCGATCACCGGCGCGCCATCGCACCAGCGTCAAATACAAGCGGATTCGAAGCGGGTGGACGATCTTCGCGGAATTGCAACGGCGATCAAAGTTTGGCACGACCGTGCCGCGACGGATGCTGCCATGCAGCCGTTTCCGGCGAACCTTTCCGATCTGAGCGCGAGAGGCCTGCTCTCGGGCTCGATCCGCGATCCCGAGACAAAAGCTCCTTACGAATACATCCGCGTTTCGGGTACGCGCTACCAGTTGTGCGCGTCATTCGCAGACTTTACGAGCGAACAACCAGGGCCGCGGACGTCCGATTTCTGGAACCATCCGAAGGGACGGGTCTGCTTCGGCCTCAATGCCGCTGAAGCTGTGACGTTCTAACAGGCTTAGGAACTCGCAGAGCCGCGCGGTGTTTGCTTAAGCTGCGCGAGCAGAGCCTCATCCACTTTCGCTTTTACGGTCCGGCGGTCTATTTCGAGCCGCCGGGCCGTCTCTTCGTAGCTCCCCGTTTTGGCGTACACAAGCGTGCAGTACCGCTTCAATAGTTCATTCGCGGTTATACCGCCGCCGCGTGCGCCCGAAAAGAAATCGCCCCCATTCCTGCGGGGCTCTAACTGTTGCGCGTGGTAGTCCTTGCGGATCAGAATGTTTCTGACGCACTGTTCCAGTTCGCGGTAGTTGCCGGGCCATTCGTAATCGGGGGCAAGATTCTTCCCAATCCACTCGCAAGCCTCCTCGCAGAGCTTCTCTGCTTCATCTCCGGCAACACGCCGCGACATAAACAGGATGAGATCGCGCAGCACGCCCGGCGATTCATCGATCTGCTGGCGCAGCGAAGGCGTGACAATCTGGTCGGAACACAGCCGGTAGTAAAGATCTTCGCGAAATCGGCCCTTCCGAATCGCCAAACCGAGATTCCTATTGGTAGCCGCGATCAGTTTGCCTTCGAAACGATGCAGCTCGGCTTTGCCTTCACCAAGCGACTGAAACGTGCGGGTCTCAATCACACGCAAGAGCTTGACCTGAATCTCCCCGTCAAGGTCGCCGATTTCGTCGAGAAATACAGCGCCAAGCGGAGGGCACGCTTCCAGCCATCCGCGCTTATCCTGCACGGCCCCGGTGAAGGAGCCGCGTTTGTGCCCAAACAGCTCCGATTCGACCAGCGTTCCGGGTAGAGCCGCAATATTAATGGGGAAAAACAGCTTGGTGAGGTCTTCCTGAAACCATTGCCTGGTCTCGTCGAAGGGCACGTACCGTGACATGGCAATCGAACGGGCCACCAGCTCTTTGCCGGTCCCTGAGGGTCCGGTGATGAGGGTTGCGAACTCGCTCATGCGAGCGAAGAGAGATCTTCTGTATCGCCTCATATCGTGCGTGAACACGGATTGCCATACCGCCCCCCTGAGCCGCGCGGCCGGCAGCGAACTGCCAATGATCTGCTCGAAGATGTGGTGGAAGGCGCGAACCACTTGGTAATAACCGGCGAAAATATGCGCCGGCTGATGTCCGGTTGGGAGCTTCACGCCCGGGATATTGAAGAAGTGTTGCCACTCATGGCGGAACTCGTTGTAAAACGCCCAGGATGGCTTACCGCCGGTGGTGCGCCGGAATGTCGCGGCAACCATCCGCGGATAGTACTGATAGTAGAAGTAATAAAGCAGCGCGTCCTCATACAGCAGGAGGTCTTTCTCATGGCTCTGAGAGCCCTCCGCAAGTTGCTGCCGCAATTCTTTCAGCACAGGTTGAAGCCGCTCCACAATGCGCCAGGTGTTCGTGCGCAGGCGGTCCGGATCGCTGACCAGCATGCTCCAGACGGGGCCTTCATCAACAAAATCCTTTCCAAGCACGTCTCGTTCAAACGCGACGACGTCCGTAAGAAAGGGGTTCGAGTAAAGCAGGTTGCAAACGGCAGTCAGGAATCGCCGGTTCGCAGTAGTGAGGAGCGCCATTGCCATTGATTGTACTGGCCTGTACAAGTAATGTACACTCAATCGTTCTCTTGAAAAGGCTGTAACCTCTATATTGCTGAATCGGCGTGAGCTAACGATTGGGCCGCCGGGTGCCACTGTAATCCGCGAGAGGAAGAGCAAATGAAAGAATCGGGCAGCTATCGCGAAGTGCTGAGCATCCGGGGAATTCAACCATTCCTGTGGACCCAGTTTCTGAACGCGTTCAACGACAACATTTACAAAATCGCCGTCTCTTTGCTGGCCGTAACCATCGCCGGCACAGCCGGCCGGGCTGGAAGCTATTTATCCCTGGGCGGGTTCATCTTTGTTGCGCCTTTCCTCCTCTTCTCAAGCTATGCCGGGCAGCTCGCGGACCGGTTTGAGAAGCGCCGGGTGGTGATCATCACGAAAGCGTTTGAGATTGCGGCCATGAGCCTGGCGTCCCTCGCCCTGCTGAGCGGACGTATCGATTGGATGCTGGCGGTCCTGTTCCTCTCGGCCACGCAGGCTGCCTTCTTCAGCCCCGCGAAGTACGGCATCGTGCCGGAACTGGTGGCCGAACGGCACATCACGCGCACCAACGGCTTGCTGGAGATGAGCACCTTCGTGGCGATCATTCTGGGGACCATCGGAGGCAGTTGGCTGGTTGCGCACTGGGAACACACGCCGGGAAACATCGGGCTGGTGCTGATCGTTATTGCGATACTCGGCAGCCTTACCAGCTTTCGAATCGCCAGGACTCCGGCCGCGAAGTTTCCGCGTCCGTTCACCTGGAGCCCATTCGGCGATGTAGCAAAGGGTGTAGCGGGACTGCGGTTGGATCGCACGCTTCGCCTGACGGTGCTCGGCACTACCTATTTCTGGTTTCTTGGCGCGTTGTTTCAGATGCTGATCCTGCTATTCGGAAAGGAGTCGCTGCACGCCGGGGAGACTCAAACAGGACTGCTGGTTGCGAGCCTCGCCATTGGCATAGGCGTGGGCAGCATGGCGGCGGGCCGGCTCTCGGGCGCGAAGATTGAGCCAGGCTTAATTCCTATTGGCGCTTTCGGAATGGCGGCCGGATCATTCGTTTTAGCGTATGGCGCACACAGCCTGCCGGTTGCATTTGCCACACTGGCGGCAATCGGTTTTATGGGCGGCCTGTTTATCGTTCCGCTGAACGCAATTCTGCAACACCGTCCGCAAGCCGGCGAAAAAGGGCGCGTGATTGCGACGGCTAATTTCGTCAATACGGTCGGCATCATGCTCGCCTCCGCCGCGGTCTCTCTCCTGCATGAGGTTTTGCATCTTTCGGCCGCCGCCGTGATTGGCGTTTCCGCGGCTCTGACTGTGATGGCCGGCATCTACACACTGCAGCTTATCCCGAACTTCACACTGCGCTTTACGCTCTGGCTGCTGGCGCACGGGGTGTATAAAATCCGGATCACCGGCAAAGAATATATTCCGCAGCAAGGCGCGGCCCTGCTGGTTGCAAATCACGTTTCATATATCGATGGATTCCTGATCAGCTCCTGCATTCAGCGGTTCGTCCGGTTCATGGTGGATGAGCAATGGTACAGCCGGTTCGCACGCGCATTCTCGCTGATTCATGCCATCCGCGTTCCGTCCGGAACAAGCCGGGACGTTATTAAAGCCATCCAACTCGCTCGTGAAGAGCTGCAACAGGGTCACGTGGTGTGCATCTTCGCTGAAGGCACTCTCACCAGAACCGGCAACATGGGCGAGTTTCACCGGGGATTGGAAAAAATTGTACGTGGCCTGAATGTTCCGGTGATTCCGATTCACCTGGGCGGCGTGTGGGACAGCATATTCAGCCACAACCCGCAAGCATCTCTTTTCCGTTCGCTGCGAAAATTGCGATTTCCCGTCAGCGTCGGATTCGGCAAACCGATGACCAGTCCTTCGGTACAGAATGTTCGCGAAGCTGTTTTGGAATTGGGCGCCGACGCAGCTCACGCAGCCATCGACAGCAGCGATACCCTTGCCGGCCGGTTCGTGCGCAGCGCGAAGCACAACTGGCGGCGACGCGCCATGGCAGATTCTTCCGGACGCGTTTTGACCTACGGCAGGGCTCTGGCTGCCAGCATTCTCGCGGCTCGTCGCCTAAAACAGGTCCATCGCGGCGAACAGATGATCGGCGTCATGCTGCCGGCCTGCAGCGCGGCGGCTTTGGTGAACGTCAGCACGACTATCGCAGGTTTCGTGCCGGTAAATCTCAACTTCACGGCTGGACGCGACGCGATGGAGAGCGCCATCCAGCAGTGCGGCTTGCGCACCATTTACACCTCGCGCCAGTTTCTGGCGAAGGCGAAGATCGACCTTCGTCCTGAGATGCGCTTTGTCGAAGATCTGTTCGCGTTCGGGAAAACAGCGCAGTTGCTGGCGTTCCTGGCCGGCCGGATGCTACCCGCGCGGCTTTTGGTTTCGTCGCGCGCGAAATCAGACCAGTTGGCGGCCGTGCTCTTCTCTAGCGGCAGCACGGGAACTCCGAAAGGTGTCATGTTGTCGCATCGCAACGTTATCGCGAACGTCGATTCTGTGAGCCAGATTTTCCGAATGGATCACAAGCACACCATCGCCGGTGTGCTTCCGCTGTTCCACTCCTTCGGCTTCACGTTTACGTTGTGGTTCCCCTTGCTACGCGGCGCCAGCGCGGCTTATCATCCTCAACCGCTGGATTCGAAAGGTATCGGCGAGCTGGTGGAAAAATCGAGAGCCAGCTTTCTTCCCGCAGCGCCCACGTTCTGCCAGGCGTATCTGCGGGGCTGCTCAAAAGAACAGTTTGCGTCGCTGCGCCATGTGATGGTGGGGGCGGAGAAGCTACAGCCGTCCCTGGCTCAGGCGTTCTTCGAGAAGTTCGGCATCCAGCTTCTGGAGGGCTATGGAGCGACGGAAATGGCTCCGGTAATCGCGGTCAATATTCCCGACCGCGAATGTGACGGAATAAAGCAGTCTGGCGCGCGTACCGGCACGGTCGGCCAACCGGTCCCGGGCGTTGCCATCAAAGTCGTCCATCCCGACACCGGGGAACGGCTGCCTTATGGCTCAGAAGGCCTGCTGCTGGTGAGAGGACCGAACCGTATGTTGGGATATCTCGACCGGCCGTCAGAAACCGCCGCGGTGCTTCGCGATGAATGGTACGTCACGGGAGACATCGTAAAGCTGGACGCGGAGGGATTCATTCAGATTGTCGACCGGCTATCGCGTTTCAGCAAGATAGGCGGCGAAATGGTGTCGCACGGCAGAATCGAAGAAGTCCTGGGGACGGTCCTGCCCGGCTTCCCATCCGTCATTACATCTGTTGAGGACCGGCGAAAGGGCGAGCGGCTGGTCGCCTTCGTGGCCGCTGTGAACGTGACGCCACAGGAGATCTGGCAGAGGCTGATGCTTTCCGGCTTACCCAAGATCTGCGTGCCTAAGCCGGAAGACATTCACGTGGTCGACACTCTTCCGAGTCTTGCCACCGGGAAACTTGATTTGCGGAGCATAAAACGTATGGCGCTGGAACTCGCCAGTGAGCTTTCTGAACAGTTCGTGCGATAACATACGTTTCATCAGTGCCAGTTGGTGCTCGGAGGAAGCACGTTAAACACACTCACCGCCAGTTAGCCCTCCCTGCGGCCGCTTCTTGTTGAGAATGTGAGAGACACGGGTTTTCTATCCTCGCGTTCGGCTAACCTGTCACGAGTCTTCCGAACAAACAGACATTGCCCGTGGTGTGCGCGTGCGATGCTGGCGATATTTCTGCTGTTTGCGCATTCCGCGCTAAGTGCGCCACGGCACCGCGTTTTGCTGCTGAACTCGTATCATCAGGGCTTTGCCTGGACCGACGATATTGTCCGTGGAGTCACGGATGGACTGAAGGCGAACGCGTCCCCAGTCAACATCGATATCGAATATCGCGATTCCCGCCGGCATGAGGATTCCGCCGCCGACTATACGTTTGCGCTGTTTCTGCAAAGTAAATTCGCGCACGATCATTTCGACGTTATCATTGCTTCCGACGACCAGGCGGTTGAATTTCTTCTGAATCACCGGGAGCAGCTCTTCAGCGATGTTCCGGTGATCTTTTGCGGGGTCAATGAGTATCATGGCAGCAGCGCATACGTGAGTGCGAATCCGGCTTCGCGCCCTTGGCTGGCCGGGATACTGGAGCAGATCGCGCTTGACAAAACCGTCGACCTCGCTTTGCGATTGCGGCCCGGAACACATTCGATTGTAACGGTCGGTGAAGGCAACGAGGTTCATTACGATCGCGACCTGGCGAAACTGCATCCGGATCTCTCGGTTCGCAGCATCCACACCCAACAGCTCACACAGGAGGAAATAGGAGCCGAAATATCAGCGCTGCCGCTTGATTCCATCGTGCTGCTGAGCGCCTTCTCGCGGGACCGCACTAAGCGTTTTCTCTCTATGGCAGAGAGCGTAAAGTTTGTCTGCGAACGCAGCCCGGTGCCGGTATTCGGTCTGAACAAAAACGAGCTGGGCTGGGGAGTTCTGGGAGGAAAACTGAACGACGGCTACGCCCAGGGGCGGGCGGCGGGAGAAATGGCCGCCTCCGTTTTGAACGGCGTGCCACCGAGCGCAATCGGCATTCGATGGGAAAATCCGAGCCCGTATGAATTTGACTGGCCTCAGTTGGTCCGATGGGGGATTCCAATCTCCAGGCTTCCGGCGGGAAGCATCGTGATCAACCGCCCGAAGTCGTTCTATGCTTTGCACCCCATCTGGGTGTGGGGCGGGATCATTTTCATTTTTTTCCAGTCGGGGGCAATTGTCCTGCTGCTGATGCAGCAGCGGGAGCGCGTGAAGGCCGAACGGGCGCTGGCAGGCCACGCCCGGCAGTTGGCACGCTCCAACTACATGCTGGAGCAGTTTGCGCAGGTTACCGCTCATGATTTTCAGGAGCCAATCAGAACTGTTGCGGTCTGCGCGGAGCTTCTCGGCCGGTCCGTCCGTGGAAAGCTGGATTCGGAATCCGAGCGGGTCCTCGGCTTTGCCGTGGGTAGTGCGCAGCGTATGCACTCCATGGTTCGAAGCCTAGTCGATTGGGTGACGGTAGTCGATAACCTGGATGGACATGGCGATGTGACCGACACTGCCGCGGTTCTGAATCAGGCGCTCGAGAGCCGCCGTTCACGGATCGAGGAGGCGGAGGCCGTGATCGCCGCAGGCCCGTTGCCGGCCATTCATATTCCGGCGGCGCATCTGCTGAGGGTTTGGGAGCATCTGTTGGACAATGCCCTGCGCTATCGCGGTTTGCTGCCGCTGCGAATTGATATTTCGGCTGATCGCGTGAACTCCGGCTGGCGCTTTGCGATGCAGGACAGCGGCATTGGTATTCCTAGTGTTGCGTACGAGCGGATCTTTGGGGTTTTCAAACGCCTGGATCGCACCGATGAGCACGGGATGGGCATGGGACTGGCAATCTGCCGCCGTATTGTGCAGCACTACGGGGGCAGAATCTGGGTCGAATCGCACGCGGGCGAAGGATCGAAATTTTACTTCACCATACCGGACCCCGACCGCCGGCCAGTTGCGAGAAAAGCCAAGCGATGACGTCCGCCCGCCAACTCATCCAGGTCCTGATTATCGAAGATAATCCGGCCGATGTTTACATCACGCGCCTGGCTTTGGCAAAAGAAATGAACTTCGAAGCCATCGTGCTGGACGATGGGGCTCCGGCGATTACTTACCTGAAATCGGAACCCCCGTACGAGGGCACTCCAACGCCCGATCTGGTTATCCTCGATCTAAATCTTAAAACCACTGACGGTCTGGAGGTCCTGCGATGGATCAGGGCCAAACCGAATCTGCTGCGCCTTCCCGTGGTGGTCCTGAGTTCCTTCCCGCCTGACGCACAGCACGATGCAGCGGCACAGGCGAACTGCTACATACAGAAGCCGGGAAGCCTGGATGAATACATGCGAATCGGACGCACGATACGCGAGTGTTTTGAGGAATCGCAAGGGCCGGTAGAGTGAAGGCTCCGAAGTATAGAACGCCTAAAAAATTGACCTCGAAAATCTGGCTATGCTAGCGTAATTCTTTAGGGAAGCCCGCTAACAGTCGTGGTGCGCTTGGGCTGGTGAAGCCGCGCCGGCTGATCTATTTTCCACCCTAGTAAGCTCTGCATGGATTCAACGTTAAAGGCCATTGGTGACCTGCTGATTCAAGCAGTGCCTACCATTGTTTTCTTTATCATTCTTACCGTTTACCTGAAATACGTGTTCTTCAGGCCGCTAGCTCGCATTCTGGACGAGCGGAAGAGGGCGACGGAGGGTGTACGGGAGCTGGCGCGGCAAGCGTTTGAAGCCGCGGACCGGAAGAGTTCCGAATTCGAACACGCGCTTCAGATCGCGCGTTCGGAACTGCACCAGGAACATGAAGCGCTGCGGCGGCAGTGGTCCGAAGAGCAAGCGCAGATCATCGCACGGGCGCGAGCCGAGGCGGACCGGAAGATCCAGGCTGCCAAGCAGCATATCGCCAGAGAAATTGAGAAGGCGGAAGCCGAACTGGATGCCAGAGTCGAAACCTTGAGCGAGCTGATTGTACAAACGCTGACAGCGCGGAGAGCGGCATAGTGGGTCGCAGGATCGCCTGGGTGGTTCTGTACACAGCTTTGCTGGGCCTTGCGGGCAGTGCGACACATGCCAGAGCCGACGAGCTTACGCCGAGCGAGAAGGCTGCGCTCGATCGGGTCGGGCGTTGGAAGGTCATTAACTTCAGCCTGTTCGCGATCGGCCTTGGATACGCGCTGGTGAAATACTCGCCACGCTTTTTTAACGCTCGCTCAGCGGACATCCAGAAGGCCATCCAAGATGCCACCGGCCTGAAACTCGAAGCCGATTTCCGTTATTCGGAGATCGATAGAAAAATGGCCACGCTGGCCGAAGCGGTTGCCAAGTTGCGCGCGGAAGCCGCGCTCGAGATGGAGCGCGAGCACCGGCGGGTGAACGAGCAGACTCAGGAAGAGATTGCCCACATTAACCACAACGTCGCAGCGGAACTGGACGCCGTTCAAAACGAAGGCGCTGACCGGGTGCGGCGGCGCACTGCCCAACTAGCACTCGGCCTGGCGGAACGGCGGCTTCACGACCGGTTCGCTTCGGGCGAGCCCGCAAACCTTATGCAGGATTTCATTCACCTGGTAGAGCAGGGGAAAAACTAGGTGGTCGGCGCAGTCTCCAGACATTACGCCGGCGCGCTCGCCGATGCCGTGTTTGCACCCAGTTCCGGCCTACAGCCTAAAGAGGCAATGCAGCAGTTGAAAACCGCGGCGGAGCTGATTGCCGGATCGAAAGACCTGGAGCGCGCCCTGCTTTCCCCGGCCGTCACCAGGTCTCGAAAGCAAATTGTTATTACGCGGTTAGCGGACGAGCTGGGTTTCCACCGGCTCATTCGCAATTTTCTGTTAGTGGTGATTTCGCACCGCAGGACGAGCGATTTGAAAGAGATTGAGAAGAATTTCGATCTCATTGTGGATGAGCGAACGGGGTGGATGCCTGCTGAAATCGCCTCCGCCAGGGAACTTGCGCCGGAGCAGCGGCAGCAGATCGAGAGGGCCCTGGGCTCAAAGCTCGGTAAGTTCATCCGGGCGGAGTATAAAGTGGACCCCGCGCTGATTGGCGGAGTGCGGGCGCGGGTTGCGTCGAGGGAATATGACGCAACAATCCGGGGCAAAATGGACAGCCTGCGCCAGCGCCTGGTAGCGCATCTTTAAAGGATTCAATTATGGCTCATATCAGAGCAGACGAAATCTCTCGCGTCCTGCAATCGGAGATTGAGAACTTCGATGCGGTCGCCAATGTCTCCGAAACCGGTTCGGTTATAAGCGTCGGCGATGGCATCGCCCGCATCTACGGTCTGGAAAATGTCATGGCCGGCGAACTGGTTGACTTCGGCGGCGATACAGTAGGTATCGCGCTGAATCTGGAAGAAGACCAGGTCGGCGCTGTGCTGCTGGGCGATTACACCAACATCAAAGAGGGTGGACAGGTCCGGCGGACCGGCCGCATCATGTCCATTCCCGTGGGCGAAGCGATGGTCGGGCGGGTGGTCAATGCGCTGGGCCGGCCGATTGACGGCAAGGGTCCTATCGACACCACGGAATTCAATCCACTGGAGAGACTTGCTCCGGGCGTGGTCGACCGGCAACCGGTAAAACAGCCTGTGCAGACCGGTATCAAAGCAATTGACGCCATGGTGCCGATTGGCCGCGGACAGCGCGAGCTGATCATAGGCGATCGGCAGACGGGCAAAACAACCGTCGCGCTGGACACGATTATTAATCAGCGCGGGCAGGACATGATTTGCATCTACGTCGCCATCGGGCAAAAGCGCTCGACGGTGGCGCAGGTGGTGAAAACGCTGGAAGGCCACAAGGCGATGGACTACACCATCGTCGTCGCAGCGACGGCTTCCGATCCGGCGCCCATGCAATACATTGCGCCATACGCCGGCTGCTCGATCGGCGAATATTTCCGCGATTCCAAACGCCACGCACTGTGCGTGTACGACGATTTATCCAAGCATGCCGCCGCCTACCGCGAGATCTCGCTGCTGCTGCGCCGCCCGCCCGGCCGAGAAGCCTTTCCAGGAGATGTTTTTTATCTGCACAGCCGGCTGCTGGAGCGCGCAGCCAAACTTTCAAACGAGAAAGGGGGTGGATCGCTCACAGCTCTGCCCTTCATTGAGACGCAGGCCGGTGACGTGTCCGCTTACATTCCAACCAACGTCATTTCTATCACCGATGGACAGATCTATCTTGAAACCGATCTGTTCAATGCGAATATCCGTCCAGCGATTAACGTTGGCCTATCGGTGAGCCGCGTTGGCGGCAGCGCGCAGATCAAAGCCATGCGTTCCGTCGCCGGCAGTTTGCGCCTGGAACTGGCGCAATATAGAAACCTGGAGGCGTTTGCGCAATTCGGTTCCGATCTCGACAAGGCTTCGCAAGATCAGCTCAATCGCGGCAAACGCTGGGTGGAGGTTCTGAAACAGCCGCCGTACTCGCCCATTCCCGTGGAAAAGCAGGTAGCGATTCTGTTCGCCGGCGCAAACGGATATCTGGATGACATCGCGGTAGAGGACATCGGCCGTTTCGAGGCGGATCTGTACCGCTATCTCGACAACAGCAAGCCGGAGCTTTTGCAAGCGATTCGCGAAAAGAAAGAGCTGAACGATGATATTAAGCGGCAGCTCAATGAAGGATTGAAGGATTTCAAGCAGCGATTCCAGAGCGATAAAGGCGCAGAGGGTAAGGGCGCGCCCGGCGGGACGAATCAAAGTCCGGGTATGCCCGCTGGGCAGAGTGTGAACGGCGCCCGCCCTCCCGCCAGCGCAGAGCCGGCAAATACGCAAGCACCGAGGACGCCCGCGCGGGTCTAGCGGATGCCGAGCCTGATTGATCTTCGACGCCGCATTCGCAGCGTCAAGAACATGCAGCAGATCACCAAGGCCATGAAGATGGTCTCGGCGGCCAAGCTGCGCCGCGCCCAGGAACGCGCCGTTGCTTCCAGGCCGTATGCGGCGATGCTTTCGCGGGTACTTTCGAACGTCGCGGCAGCGGCTGCAGGCCTTCAGGAGACCGAGGATCTTCCTCTTCTTCAGGCTCGCGAAGAAAAGAAGATTCAACTGATCGTGGTCAGCAGCGATACCGGTCTGGCTGGCGCATTCAATTCCAACCTGTTCCGCTTGGCGCAGCGGTTTATTGATGAGCATCGCGGCGTCGATTTGAAAATTGAGGCGATTGGACGTAAGGCGCGGGATTATTTTCGCAAGCGGAATTTTTCGTTGACCGGCGAGCACGTTGGTATTGTGGACAAGCCCGCCTATGACCAGGCCGCGGCGATTGCGGACAAGATGATTCAAGGATTTCGCAATTCGGACCTGGACTCGGTCTACATCGTTGTCAACGAATTCAAGAATGTCATGGCGCCCCGGCTGGTGCTGCGGAAGATTTTGCCTATCGAACTGCCGGAGGATAAGGACAACCGTCCCGACTACATCTATGAGGAACCGCCGCACGAATTGCTTAAGGTTCTGCTACCGCGTTATGTGGAGATGGAGATTTACCGGGCGCTGCTCGAATCCATTTCGGCGTATCATGCCGCTCGGATGACGGCAATGGATGCGGCCAGTTCGAATGCCGGCGATGTGATTCAGGATCTGACGCTGAATCTGAACCGCGTCCGTCAGGCACATATCACGCGGGAGATTATCGAAATTGTCAGCGGCGCGGCCGCGTTAGGATGAGGCAGCGTATCTCAGCTAGCCGAAGATCCGAAGACTTAGGATAGGAAATTTTATGGCAACGCAAAGCGTAGGCATCGCCGAAGGGCACGTCGTCCAGGTGGCGGGTCCCACCATCGAAATTCAGTTTCCGGAAGGTCACATTCCCAGGCTGTTCAACGCCGTTAAGGTCACCAGCGAAGGCTTCGATGTGCCGGTGAAGATTGACATCACCGCGGAAGTTGCACAGCATATCGGCGAAGGCCGGGTTCGCACCATTGCCATGGAGCCGACCGATGGCCTGGTGCGCGGCATGAAAGCATACGATCTGGGCGAACCCATTACCGTCCCGGTCGGCAAGCAAACTTTGGGACGGGTGCTGAACGTGCTGGGCGAGCCGGTGGACAACATGGGTCCGGTTGAGACCGATCACCGCTCGCCAATTCATAAGGCCGCCCCTGAATTCGATGAACAGGGGACCCAGCTTGAAATGTTCGAGACCGGCATCAAGGTCATCGACCTTCTGGAACCCTATCTTCGCGGCGGAAAGATCGGCCTGTTCGGCGGGGCTGGAGTAGGCAAGACCGTGATCATTCAGGAACTGATCAACAACATCGCCATGAAGCATGGCGGCGTTTCGGTGTTCGCGGGCGTAGGGGAACGCACGCGTGAAGGCAACGACCTGTGGCTCGAGATGCAGGAAGCCGGTATCGTGGACCCGCACGATTGGCGGAAATCGAAAGTCGCTCTGGTGTATGGCCAGATGACCGAGCCGCCCGGGGCGCGTCTTCGCGTCGGGTTAACCGGCGTAACTGTGGCTGAGTATTTTCGCGATGAGGAAGGACAGGACGTTCTGCTCTTCATCGACAACATTTTCCGGTTCACGCAAGCCGGTTCCGAAGTATCGGCCCTGTTGGGGCGCATGCCTTCCGCGGTCGGTTATCAGCCGAACCTTGCCACTGAGATGGGCGATTTGCAGGAGCGGATCACGTCTACCAATCGCGGTTCCATCACGTCGGTTCAAGCGATTTACGTGCCCGCGGACGATTACACCGACCCCGCGCCCGCTACCACCTTCGCGCACCTGGACGCGACCACGAACCTGTCGCGAGCCATTTCGGAACTGGGAATCTATCCGGCGGTGGACCCGCTGGCTTCCACCTCGCGCATTCTGGACCCGAACATCGTCGGCCGCGAGCACTACGACATCGCCCAGCGCGTGAAGCAGACCTTACAGCGATATAAGGAGCTGCAGGACATCATCGCCATTTTGGG
>Ga0134128_10006145_pt1 | contig 14548 bp, 12 predicted proteins | sample KB31754_FD_96462 | JGI IMG/M metagenome (GOLD analysis project Ga0134128, IMG submission 96462) | Terrestrial soil microbial communities with excess Nitrogen fertilizer from Kellogg Biological Station, Michigan, USA - KB3-175-4 | ecosystem: Environmental > Terrestrial > Soil > Unclassified ... | reverse complement strand
CGGAGCTTGCACTGTCACCGTCGCCGTCGCCGTCGTGGTGTTGCCCGTATCGCTGGTGGCCGTCAATGTGTACATCGCGGTGTTCGTCGGCATCACGGTTGTCGATCCCGATGCCGAAACCACCCCGATTCCGTTATCGATCGTTACCGTCGTCACGTTGGTCGTCGTCCACGTCAGGGTGGAGCTATTCCCGGCAGTAATGGTCGCCGGAGCTGCCGTCAACGTTGCTTTCGGGATGTCCACCTGTACCGTCACCGTCGCCGTCGCCGTCACTGTGCCGCTGCTGCTGGTGGCCGTCAATGTGTACATCGTGGTGGCCGTCGGCTTTACCGTGGTCGATCCCGTCTCTCCCTCCATTCCAACTCCGTTGTCGATCGAAACCGAGGTGGCATTCGCGATGTTCCACGTCAACGTCGCCGGATTTCCGGAAGTCACCATCGCCGGAGTCGCCCCGAACATGACGATTGTCGGCTCGGGCGTTCCTGTTGCAGGCAACAAGCCGGCGCCGCGACAGCCGGACATCAATCCGGCACAGATGCAGATCGCAACAACAGGCAAATACTTCAAAGGCCGGAACTTTGTGGACCGATGCACGCTTCATCTTCCTTCTAGGGGACTTGCAGCACCTTTCGAAACCAGACCACTTCGATTCCGGCGCTCCCGCATTTCTGATTCGACTTTTAGATGTCATGCCGCCCAGGCGAGATGTCTCTCGATCGCACGGAAAAACCCCGCCGGCCAGGATGCCCCAATCCCGAACTTGCCCGGAGCGAGCCGAAGGCAAGTCCCGGATTTAGACCAGTTTCCGCCTCCCGTTCAATTCACCGCGACGGTGACAGCGGTCGTCGCTTTCGCCGAGCCGCTGGTTCCGGTCACCGTAACCGTATAGTTCCCCAGGGTGGTTCCGGAATTGGGCGGATCTGTCATGCTCGAACTGCTGCCGCCGCCGCAACCGATCACCGTGGCCGTGATTGCCAGAAAGACCAGCAGGCTGAACAGGCTCTGCCATTTCCGCCGGCGGAACGGCACACAGAAGAAGAGCAGCGCTGCCAGCGCCCCACCGCCGCCAAGATGAAACAGACCCCGCAGCGGGTTGCGCAGCGCCGCCATCGAAGCTGCCGTGGTATTCACGGTCAGCGTCGAAGTCACCGCTCCGGTTCCCGATATCGCCGCGGGCTGTGTCGCAGAGCAGGTCGGCATGTCGATTGCACCCGCCGGACTGGCCGTAACCGCACACGTCAGCGCCACCGTACCCGTAAACCCTCCGCTCGGCGTCACCGTGATCGTTGAAGTCCCGCTTGCCCCCGGCGACGATACACTCACCGCCGTGCCGCTTAGGGCGAAGCTCGGCCTCACAACCGACGCATTCACAGTGATCGGAACGTTCGTCGTCTCCGTCACGCTTCCGGAGACACCCGTCACCGTCACCGTATAAGCGCCCGGACTGGTTGCCGCCCCGGTATTCACGGTCAGCGTCGAAGTCACCGCCCCGGTTCCCGATATCGCCGCGGGCTGTGTCGCGGAGCAGGTCGGTGGATTCGTCGCACCCGCCGGACTGGCCGTAACCGCGCACGTCAGCGCTACCGTACCCGTAAACCCTCCGCTCGGTGTCACGGTGAGGGTCGAAGTTGTCGAACCTCCCTGTGTCACGGCCGCCGCCGGGGTCGCACTCCATGAAAATGAGCCCGCGGAAGCCCCAATCGTGTAGATACCGTTTGCCACGTTGCTGGTGCCCATCGTGGGGCTAACTGCGATCGCTTCAATGGTCTCCGATGCTGCCACTGTTATTGGGCTCGAATATGTTTTCGATCCGGCATTGGGCGTATTTCCATCGGTGGTGTAGTAGATTGCGGCATCCGGTGTTGCACTGCTCAATGCAACCTTCTGCGTGGTGCTGTACGTGCCTGCGGTGGGCGAGAAAGTCGGAAGAACCGCTTGCGTCGTGTATACCCAGTTCAGGAGTTTTTGACTCGCGCTCTGGGTTCCGGAACCGCCCGTAAAGCCGGCATACGCTGTGTTTCCCCCGACAACTTGGGGAATGTTGATCGCCTGCGACAGTGTAAATCTGTCGTTGTTTACCAGGTCGTGAAGCGCTAGTGTCAGCGTTGTGCCGTCATACGTAACATGTGCGTCGATGCCATCGCCGCTGGCGAGTTGGATTCCGCTCGAGGTCAGATCGACGGTCGGCATCGTCGGCGTCTCCCCATCCGTATACACGCCGGTCGAATCGCTTCCTTCTCCCTGATAGTTGTTAAAGTTGAATTTGATGGCAACGCTTTTCCCGATTCCCTGATAACCGAGCCCGGCGGCGTCTGCCCCCAGTGCCGTCGGTCCTACGTTCTGGATGGTGAAGGTAAATCCATTGCCCTGCGCTGCGGATATTTGGAATTCGAAGTCTGTCGTGAACGATTGGATATTGATCGGCGTATTCCAGAACACACTTCCGGCCTCATTGAGGCCACCGTTTGTCAGTTGCAACCGGGTATCGTTCGTAGCCACAGCGCTCCCGTTCAATGTCAGGCCGGCAGAGTTGGAAAAACCGTTCCCGAAATCGATCGATGCTCCCCCTGCCTGAATCACGTAGGCAGCGCTTACCACATTGCTGTTCTCCAGGCTGGAGTCAATTGCGATCGCCTTGACAGTCTTTGAAATCGCGACTTGGATCGGGCTGGAATACAGAAGGGATGAAGCGGACGGAGTCGAACCGTCCGTTGTGTAATAAATCTTCGCGGACGCATCCGTATCGGAAATCGTCACCTGCTGCGCGGTTGGATAGGTACCTCCCGCTGGCGTGACCTTCGGAAGAGGCGTTTGATTGGAGAAAGTGAATGTCGCGCTCGTCACCCCGCTCTGCACATATCCAGTCGCGCTTGCAATTGCTTTCAGCGTCGTATCCGTGCTGATCGTGATCGGACCGTTATACAGCGTGGAGGCGGGTGTCGGAGTCGAACCGTCCAGCGTGTAGTAAATGCTCGCGGCTGTCGTGGCGGTGGAAAGCTGGACGCTCTGGCTCGCCGCGAATGTTCCGCCATTCGGACTAATTGCCGGCGCCGCCGCGTTCGGTTGCCCATTGAAAAGCCCGTATACATCCACTTCGCCGTTCGCCGCGACATACACCTTGCCATTCGTCACCACCGGCGTGGAGAATCGGTTCGCCGCCCCGCCCGCATCCCGTTTGGAATTGGTGTCGCTCTCATAAATTACGTCTGAAAGATCGCTCGCATCCCAGGCATATAGAACCAAGGGTCCATGTGTGTTGAATTGGTCCGCACGCACCGCCCAGGCGATTCCCTCCTGTGCGCCGTTGGAGGAGATCGAAAAAGTAGGACTGGGAAACGCTGATGTAATGGTCGCTTGATCGAGAGCTGTGGTGCTCATCACGTCACCATCCAGATCGAACTCCTTGGCTACGTCGTTCTCGGTCCAGAAATAAACCTTGCCGTTCCAGTACGCCGGCGTACACCAGCACCCTTTGATCTGGTTTGTGATGTCTTGCAAGGCGTTGGTATTAGATGAACCGCCCGGAGCATATCCGCCGAGATTATCGCGGTCCAGCACCAGGATGCGTGCTTCTTTTCCCGCCACCACCAACAGGTGCGGATGCGCTCCGCTTTGGTCCGGCACCATCAGCAGCCCGCCCGCGCCCAGGTCCAGGTCGCCGTCGTTCAGATCCGCATAGTTGTAGGAGGTGAAATCATCCGTCGCCGTCAAGGTGCCGTTGGCGAGACTGAAATCCACAACGCTCTCGCCGTACCCGGTACTTCCGCTAAATGGAAACGTCACATTCGGCGTGTGCGGGCCGTTGCCGGTCACCACAAACATGCGCCCTCCTGGCGCATCTTCGTCGATGGGCATGCCTGCGCCCGAACTCCAAATCCCGGAACCCAATCCATTCGGTGAAAGGGAGATAACCGCCGTCTGCGCCAGCGTTGTCCCGTCGTATGCAAACAGCCAGCCGTGGTATGGCCCCAGGTCTCCATGCGCGGCATATCCGATATAGACATGCCCGTTGTAAAAATCCAGTGCCGGGCGCTGGTTCGACCATAGCGCATCGAATGTTAAGTGTCCGCCTGTGCTGCCATTGCCTGTGCCTGCTACCGTTGCCGTTATATTTACCGGGCTGTTCGGCTTCTCTGCACCGGTAAGAATATTGATGGCATGCAGCCGCGAAAAGTATGCGCCATTTTCTTTCGTAGCGGCGACCACATACATGGTGTTCGTTGCCGTATCGATTGCGGGTGTCCCGGTAATACCGATCACCGGCGCAATGTCAGGCGATCCCGTGTCCTTGTACGGCACCGCGGTGGCTCCCGCTCCCGCTCCGTGCGCTGCGGTCAGCAGACTGATCTGCCAGATGGGGTTTGCGTTCGCCCCGCCGTTCGAATCCGCGTCAAACGCATAAATTGAATCGTTCTCCGTCGCGACAAATACCACATTGTGCACTTGGCCGTCGCTCATCGTCAGTCCCGGCACATACAGCGGCTGCGCATACACGGAGCCATCCACCTTCAGCGCAAACAGCTTGCCGAATGAGTTCACGTTCACGTTGGCCAGTGTTAGCGCCGTCTCTTTCAGGTTCGCCCCGGAATGCGTCAGGTCATACCGCCACGTCGGTACCGTTACCGGAGTAGGCGTCTGCGCCTGCAAACTCACGGCCGGTACGCACAACACCGCCACGCCAAGCGGAACCCCGGCAGCAATCTTCGTCAGCGTTCGAACTGTGGCGGAGAGGAGAGAACGAACAGCAGAGAAAAAACAATTCGAATATTCATCCATGCAACCAAAGACCTCACCAAAAGAATTCCAAACCATCCTTCAGGCGAACCGGCGTTGCCATTCCTGCCAATGTGGATCCAGTCCTACAGCGAAATACGCATCAATATTGACAAATGGAGCAATTCAAACTTCTCGACAACCGGCCTCGCTCAATATGAATTCGTTGGATGACAGTCTCCTCAAAAAAGTTACTTGTAACCGCTTCATCGACTTTTCCACGCCGCTGCGGCAAAATATGCGATACATGCGTCGCTTCATCAAAATGTTTTCTTCTCAATGCTTTGGAATCACGCCGCTGTTCTTGCGCAATCCGTTGCATTCTTTTTTCCTGCTGGCTTTCACTTTCTTTCCGGCCTCTCTTTCCGCTCAGATGTCCAAAGCAATATCCTCGGCAGGAATTGCCTGGCGGGTCCAGGGTTCCTGGAAGATCGCAGGCCAGGCCGCGCCGATTTTTTCCGGCGACGCCATACCGCCCGGCTCGCTTCTGCAGCCGGATGAAAAACCCGCTCCTCATTCCATCACCGTTCTGCTGCCCGACGGTCGACGCTTTCTCTACGAATGCTTCACCACAGAAGACTGTGCGCGCGGCTTTCGTGTGCCTGCGCTGTACCGCACGCCCGGACCCTTCACCATCGATATGCTGGCGCGCATCCGTACCGTCCTGATTCACAAAAATCAATCGCCGGCCACGCCCCTGCGGGAATCATCCCTGCCCCGCGAGCAAGCTCTTGCCGTGCTCAATGCAGATCGCAAAATCCAGGTTGCTGGACTCGCTGCGCATCTTTCCAACGGCCGCTATACCTATGTCGTGCGATCCCTCAACCCGGCACATCCCTTCTTGTCTCATCCGGCTTTTGAGAAAACCGGCCCCGCCATCACATTGGCGCTTCCCTCTCCCGGACTCTACAGCCTCACGATCATCGACGATCTCAATACGCCGCGCATCGATCTCTTCGTCGCCGCTATCCCGCCCGCGCAGGCGCAAAACTTCGAAAAATCTTTCCATCATGCTCAGGCGCTCATGAAGGATTGGAATAGCAACTACTTCGGCTGGCCCATCGACGACTTTGAGAGAGCCTATCTTGAATCGCTGATGTTGAACGCCAGGCAACTGGGCAGCGGCCCGGAAATAGCGGACAAATCCGCGCAGCCGCAATCGCCATTTCACCGAACCAACATCACTGCGGAGCCTCGATTCCATCCCGCTGCCGGCCTGCTCCTCAAAGAAACAGCGGTCGCGTTGCATTGCGATACGCCCGGCGCCACCATGCACTTCACGGTCGATGGCTCCCAGCCGCGCGCCGGTTCGCCCGTGTATCATGCGCCCATCATGGTGAAGGGGTCGGAGCTGACCATTAAATCTTTCGCCAGCTCCCCCGGCAAAAAAGACAGTCCCGTCGTTACCGGAATCTTTCGCATTCAGGAGGAATCTGAAGATCGTTCCCAACCGTCAGGCAACATTCCCCAGCGCGATTCTTACTGATGTATCATGATCTGTCATGACGCGCTTCGAGACATCAATAAAAAGGGGGAGTCGTCGAATGTCCACCACCCGCGAGAAATTCGCTACGCAAGTCAATTCCAAAATCCTCTCGGCGGTTCGGACGCTTGCCGAAAAAGAAGGCCGCCAGATACAGACCCTGATGGATGAAGCCCTGGCCGATCTGATCGAAAAGCGAAAGGGAGTCAGCCCCAGAACGCACGTGATGAAGGCGTATCTTGCTAGCCATGAACAGTACGCTCCCCTTTACAAGAAGCTCGCGGAGTGACGGATTATCTCACCGTTTCTGAAGTTCTGGTCATGCACGCCGACCTGATCGACCGCTATGGCGGTTCCCATGGCATTCGTGATCCCGGTTTGCTGGAAGCAGCGCTCTTCCGGCCGCGGACTGGCTATTATGCCGATCTGATCGAAGAAGCAGCCGCCTTGTGGGAGAGCATGGCGCAAAACCATCCCTTCGTCGACGGGAACAAGCGTACCGCCTTTGCCGTCACCTACACGTTCCTTGCCATAAACGGCATCAGGCTCACTGCAGGCGCGGAGGAGACCTATAAATTCGTGGCCCGGCTGCATGAAAAAAATCAGTTCCAGCTTGATCGGCTCGTTCCCTGGCTGCGCAACCATATCGATCGAAAGCGCCCTCCACAAAACCCAAAAATTGACTGAATAGAAACCCCGAGTCCAAGATGTTTCATTGAATCCGTTTGTTCAGGCAACGACTGCATTCGTGTCAAAAAACGGCCGAAAACACGGGGCTTGAGCCGTACAGGATTTGTCATCTCGACCGCAGTTCTCGTCGCGTGGGCGAGAACTGGAGTCGAGAGACCTGTGCGCCTCTCGTCACTGGCAGCATCCAACTCGGCAAAGGAGGACCCATGCCCGTACTTCGCACCTGCACCCATTGCAAGCAAAAGAATCGTGTCGCTGCCAAACACCTCGCAGACACCGGGCGCTGCGGAGCCTGCAAAACCCCGCTGCCTCCGCTGGCCGAGCCTCTCGCCGTCGACGCCATTCTCTTTGACGAGATTGTTCAGAACTCCACCGTTCCCATCCTGGTCGATTTTTGGGCGGCCTGGTGTGGCCCCTGCCGCCTCGCCGCTCCAGAGGTGGCGCGCACCGCGGCGGAGATGGCCGGAAAAGCGATCGTCCTCAAGGTGGATACCGAAGTGAATCCCCAGCTCTCCGCCAGATTTCAGGTGCGAGGCATCCCGCACTTCGTGGTTCTCTCCGGCGGCCGAACCGTCTTCCAGCAGGCAGGATTGGTCGATCACGAACAGATGGAGCAATGGCTCAAAACCGCAGCCGTCTAAGGCGAAATCTCTTCATCTCCGCCAAACCAAATCGCCGGTCTGTGCTACGCTTCGACCATCTGTGGCTAATTTCGAAAAAACGCCGGCGGAGGTCCAGGAGATCCTCTCCAAGCCGATTCAACAACTCGGCTTGAAGCTGGAAGGTTCTCCCCTCGAACGCTTCGTCCAGCAACTCTACAAAGAGCTGGATGCCAAAGGGCTCAAGAGATTTCGCCCCAAGTGCTATCTCACGGATGAGTGGGGCTGCCCGAACATGGAGCCCGTTATCGGAATCCCGTTCTACCTGGCCGATCCGAAACTGCAGCGCCTTGAATCCGAAATGAACGACATTGAAGACACGCGGCAGATCATGATGTACATGCGCCACGAGGCCGGCCACGCTTTCAATTACGCCTACACGCTATATAAAACGGAAGAATGGCGGAACCTCTTCGGACCGTTCCGTCGGCCTTACCGGGACAACTACAAACCGGTTCCCTTCTCGCGCCAGTTCGTGCGGCACTTGGAGGGCTGGTACGCGCAAAAGCATCCCGACGAAGATTTCGCTGAGACATTCGCCGTATGGCTGACGCCACGCTCCAACTGGCGCAAGCGGTACAAAGGTTGGGGCGCGATGAAGAAGCTGCTCTACATGGATCGTATTGGCCGCAAGCTCGGCGATGCCGACCCGGTATTCGCACACGGGGACACCGATATTACCGTCGACGAAATGGATGTCACGGTCGGCGAGTTCTATCAGCGGGCGCTCGACCAACAGCTCACTCCCGGCGAGCTTCCCCTCGACACCGATCTCCGCGACATCTTCAACGTTTCGAAGCGCCGCAGGAAAAATGTTCGCCCGGCGGTCGATCTTCTTCGCGAGAACCGCAAGATTCTCGTCGATAAGGTGAATTATTGGACCGGCGTTCAACGTCCGCTGGTCAAGAAGTTAGTGGAAGCCATCGAAACAAAAGTCAGCGACCTCGGCCTGCGTGCCGACGTAAAATGTGAAAGAGAATCTTTGACCGAAGTCACTGTGTACGCCACCGCGCTGGCGATGAACTACATCACTCGGGGCAAGTTCATTCTGCCCTGAATGGCGATTCACATCTGCCCTTGCGGCGGATGTGGGTCATACGGAAAAAAGCGTAGAGGGTCTCATGGCAAACCTGAAAGTAACAATATTGCACGACGTCTGGGAAGATGGGCCGCCGGAACCGGAGCCAGAGCCGGTCAAGGCGCCGCGCGGCAAGAATCGCAAACGTCGGATGAAGAAAAAAGATCCGCTGCACGACCGCGAAGAGATCTTCGAGGCGTTGACAAAGCTCGGGCACGAACCTTCGTATCACGTCCTCGACGGCAAGAACCAATCGCTGCTTGCGCTCGCCAGGTGCGGCGCGGACCTCCTCTTCAACCTCACGGAGTCGTACGCCGGCAACGACACCATGGACAAGAACATCGCCGCCTATCTGGAACTGCTGCACATTCCCTATACAGGTGGCGGCCCGCAGGCTCTCTATCTTGCCCAGGACAAGTCGATCGCAAAAAAGATTTTCGACTTCCACAAGATAAAAACCCCCGACTTCGCAACCTCCTATAAAGGGCGCACCGATCACTCGCACGATATCGAGTTTCCGCTCATCGTCAAACCTGTCTCCGAAGACGGTTCCGCCGGCATCGACAACGGCTCCGTCGTCGGCAGCGTCAAGGAGCTGATGGAGCGCATCCACTACATCCACGAGGAATTCGACAGCCCGGCGCTCATTGAGGAGTACATTGAAGGCCGCGAAGTCTACGCCGCTATTCTGGGAAACGATAACGCGGAGGTGCTCCCGCTGATTGAACTCGACCTCTCCAGGCTTCCCAAGGGAACCCCGCGCATTGCCTGTCAGGATGTGAAGTTCGATCACGACACCGAGGCCTACAAGGTCACAAAATCCGCGCCGGCAGACGGCCTCGACGACGAGACCACAAAAAAACTTCAGGACACAGCCCTCGCTGCCTATCGCGCTCTCAAGCTGCGTGACTACGGTCGCATTGATATGCGCTTGAACAAGAAAGGCGAGGTGTACGTCATCGAAGCCAACCCAAACCCATGGCTCGCTAGCGCCGCAGAATTCGCCATGGCAGCCAAGACGGGCGGCTACTCGTATACGGACATGATCAATAAGATCGTGGAACTGGTCCGCGCCCGCTCAATGTAGTTCGAAAGCGTCAATTAGGGGTCAAAGCCTCTCCCGCTCCACAGGGTCGCGCGCACCGCTGCGGAGATGGCCGGAAAAGCAATTGTCCTCAAGGTGGATACCGAAGCCAATCCCCCAACTCTCCGCCAGATTCCAAGTGCAAGGCATCCCGAACTTTGGGGTTCTCTCCGACGGCCGAACCATCTTCCAGCAAGCAGGACTGGTGGACCATGAACAGATGGAACAATGGCTCAAAACCGCTGCGGCCTGAGACGAAATCTCTTACTCCTTCGACCAGACCGGATCGCTACCAATTGTCAACTTTCGGTACTAACCGGAAAATTACGCAAGCCCGCCAACGATTTTCTTTACTTCTTCATGCCCGCAACAGCGTCCAACATAAAAAATGTTTGCAGAGAGGTGCCATTCTTTGACTGTCGTTAGAGGAGCGGTAGCTGGATCTCTTTTGGAAGCGCCTTGACCGCTCTTCCGTGCGCCCGAACCATTAGGGCTGGTGCGTCCTCATGGTCCGACGCATGCACCATGTAATACATAATGCGGTTACCCACGTCCTTGTCATAGATCGGATAGGCGGCCGCGAACCGATAGCCAAGCTCATCTTCGAAGCGTTTCCGTATCAATTCAGCGATGTCCCAGCAGTGCATGCCAGGAAGGTTGTTCCAGTCAGAACGCCCCCACCATCTTTCGGCAATCTGGTAATTCTTCAAGCCCGAAAATGAGCGATGCAACCATCCGACTCCAAGGAAATACAGAAGTTCAACCTTGTTATGTGGGGGTTTCTTGTATTGCGACAGCTTGACGAGCGTGTTCCAATGGCACTCAAACATGCGTTGATCAAGCAAGCAGAAGGTAGCCTCTTTCTGGGTGATTGTTCCACCAGAAAGAATCTGGTCAACGGTTTGGTTGAAGTCTCCCGGAATGACTCGCACTTGTCGAGAGAGACGAACACCTTTTCGGCTCATCGGAATCGGCTGGTTTGCGACGAGATTGTTTAGAGCCTGGACGCTCGTATCGTTGATTTCGCAAAGATAAAACTGGCGGAGCCACTTGGGTTCGCTGTCTAAAACCAAGGCAGCAGTCCACGCGTCTAGCTTGTCCGCGTACTGCGGCCCCGCAAACCCATCGATATACACACCATGTTTCGTAATCTGCACGAAATAACGGAGATAGTGTTGAATGAATTGAGCCTTATGGTGACTCCATATCGGCTGATCGATACGCTTGTAGCGCCGAGTTTCTGTGTTCCTTCGTCTTTCCATGTTGGGAATAACGGTAACAAAGACAGGGGCGCAATTTCAGCTTTCGGTTTAGGTGAGTCCATTCGATTGAGAGAACTTCTTCTCCATCTCTGCAATTAATCTCATTCGGTCGACGCGATCTGGGATTTCACGCTGGATAATAGCTGGAAATTCATCATAGGTCTTTCCCCGAAGTAAGCGGCCATTTTTCTTCTTATTAACTCCCCCCCACTGCTTGAAGAAAAATGGAACTCCATGTTCACGGCAATGTTCCAGTATGTTGAGTACCCACTGTTCTTGCAGCGTTCGAGCGCCACGTCCGCTTTCACCGCCGACAATCACCCAATCAATTCCAGCCAGATTGATTCCGCCGAGGTCCTCCAACAGAGGCTCGACTGACAGGAATTTAACGATAGCGCCCGTTTTGCGAAGATGCTCGATACGGGGAATCCCATGCTTCACATTCTCGACGCTAACCCCCCACCAGATATGAGGAGCCTTCGCTGCGAACTTCAATGGGCCACGCAGCAGTCGTTGCAAGCGCTCAGCTCTCTTCGTCAGCACCTGATAGGTATGCCAATCTGCCTTGGCCATGATTTGTGCTACTTGGATTACGAATGAATCCGGAATGCTCGGATGGAAGAGGTCGCTCATCGAGTTGACGAAGACCATGTTGCCCTTCGACCAACTCAGCGGCTCAAGTAACTTCTCGGGTATCAGTCGAAGATCAAATCCAAGTTCATAGGGATGTCCGGGAACACCGCGAAATCTTTCCGCAAACGCAAAAGCGTAGCAGTGTTTGCAGCCCGGACTGATCTTCGTGCATCCGCGAACGGGGTTCCACGTAGTATCCGTCCATTCGATCTTTGATTTGGTCGCCATTACGCCTGTCCAATAGGTTCGCCCAGCCTTCGCCTTTTGCCCCTTTGGATAGAATACAGATATCTTGCAAAGTTGCGCGCTGGGTCATTGGCCCTGGTTTTGAACGAACTCAGATTGAGGCTTAAGTCTGCAATCTCATTTCAAGTGGCGGAAACGTACAGCATGTAAAGGCGCTCAACCGATTTCGGCAAAGCGCGGGTTGAAGTGAGTCGATTGGTGTTAGATCCAGAAGCTGTGCAGTCCGCGTGGCCATGGACTGGCGCATTCAGACAAAGGCTTTCAGAATTGCGGCCAGAACCATTCACTGGGTCTCATTTGCTGTTCGGTTCCGATTACAGCGGCAGTCATAGTAAGAGCAAGTTTCGAATTTATGGCTTCGTTATTGCGGATGCAGAGAAGTCGCCAACATGGCCTGCAAGATGCCGGCGAGTGCGGGAGGCCTTGCTGAAAGGCAGACGCATGTCCTTTAAGAACCTCAACGACAACTGCCGCCAAAAAGCCTTAGTTCCATTTCTGGAGGCAGCGGAAGCACTTGAAGGCAACGTGGTTGTCGTAGCTGTGGCAAAAGAACTAGCCTTCCTAAGCACGCACAGTAAAGCCGCTGAGTTTTGGAAGGGCGTACACAGAGTCAATGCAAAGTGGGATATGAAGGCATTTGAAGAAATGGCGAGAGTAGCACACTTTTTCTCCATATTTTTAGCCGCATGGTCCTCTCCTGGCATGCATGTTTCATGGATCACAGACGAGGACGATATCGTTGCGAATGCCGAACGTCTTGAAGATGCACATCAGTTAGCCGCGAGGCTCTCTGGAATCTATGTCGGGCATTCTATGGGCGAATTTATGATGAACACTCCAGCCGCGATCTCCGGAGACCTTTCGTTCGAAGATTATTTAGCAATTCCAGATTTGGCTGCCGGAATGATTGGTGAGGTTTTGGCTACGAATCAGCCACGGTGGGTCAACAATTCGCTTCCATCCTCGAATCGACTCAGCCCGAAGTCCGACATCATTGCCGATTGGTTTTGCCACAACAAAGGTACGCTAAAGAAGTCGTGCATCTTGGTTCAGCGCGCGGACACCGGCAGGTTTGGAATTGGGACATTACGTATGCAGCCCGTGGAATGAAACTTCCCATATTAAACGAACGCTTTTCAGTTGTGATAACGCGCTTGGTTTTGCCAAGTGGCCGGCCCGAGCGTTAACCGTACAGTACACCCGAATTGCTCTGTCCGACCTCGATAAGATAACCATCCGGATCGCGGATGTAGCAGCGCGTCTCGCCGTACTTGGGGATCGGCTCCGTGAGGAACTCCGCTCCTCGACTTTTCCATAGCTTGTAGCACGCCTGAATGTCCGCAACCCGGAGATTCAAAAAACTGTTGATGTGGTTCGGGTCGGGGACGCTGAGCGTTACCGTCGGCTTATCCGGGGTCGGCCCACCTCCAACGTTCAAAATCATCCAGATATTTGCAAACTGAAGGTACCCAGGCGCGTTGCCGTCGCCCAGGCTCAGAATGCGAGCGCCGAAGACCTTTTCGTAGTAGCGAGCCGATCGTTCGATGTCGGCGACGGTGAGAAAATGCGCGATGCTCATCCCCTCTTGCGGAGGCATCTCATAGCTCTTCTGCTCGATTTGTACGCTGTTCATGGTCGACTCCTTTTCCGATACAGAATTAAACACCCGGAATGCGTCATAGGGCATCAATTCCGCGACCTTTTTCGTATCCCTCGAGAAGATGGCAAGACAACCCGCCGGGTGCCGGGTGCCCCATTCAAGCCTCCGGAGTCCCCGGCGAGCGGTCTTTGCTTGCTGGGGTGGAAGCCCACCCTCGGCGAGTGAAGCGAGTCAAATGGGTTGGCTTGAGTGGGGGAATACTCGATAGGGTGGAAAGCTAACCGGGATCGACGAATCGATGGGAGTAAAAGCTCAATTCACCGCTTCCCCATCGCCTTCGCAAGCTGATCGAACTGTCTCCGCGACTCTGCCGGAATCTTCGCCTGCTTCAGGTCTTGGCGGTCAATCATCCCCCGCTCGATCATCTGCAATAGCGCCGCCCGCAGAACATGCCGTGGAAGCGTATTTGCCGCCAGCAAATCGAGAATTGTCCGTAACGGCCCGGTGTACGCGAGTCCCGGTCGGGTCATAATATCCCGCTCCGCCAGATCGGCAAAATGCAGCCGCAGGATTTCCGGCGCTTTGCCGCTCCGCCGGAAATCCTGCGGCACCGTCATATGCAGCTTCGCCGCTTTCCAGTTCGAGCACTGATGCAGATCGAGCGCCGTCTCGTGGCTGTATACCCCATGCACCCGATCCTCGCGATCGGTCGACCACAACTGACCCAGCGCCAGGTCCGCTTGTTCCCCTCTCGGAAAAGCCGCCAGCCGGTAAATTCCTCGATGCTCCCGCACCCAGTTCCCTGCCCTGACGTGGTACGTGTGGGTGCTTCGGGAAAATCCCGTGACGGTCGCCTGCTTTGAGGTGAAAAGTCCATGCTGCGCGCCGGCGATCGCATTCAAATATCGGAGGGCTTTTGTGCGGGATCGCATCTCAACATATTTGTACAACTACGACATCAGGCCGAGACATATTTGTTCAACTCAGTTGAACAAATATGCGAAAAAGCGCTCAAAGGACACCCAAAATGGCGTCGTTTT
>Ga0134128_10006143_pt1 | contig 14551 bp, 9 predicted proteins | sample KB31754_FD_96462 | JGI IMG/M metagenome (GOLD analysis project Ga0134128, IMG submission 96462) | Terrestrial soil microbial communities with excess Nitrogen fertilizer from Kellogg Biological Station, Michigan, USA - KB3-175-4 | ecosystem: Environmental > Terrestrial > Soil > Unclassified ... | reverse complement strand
TCGTCTTCATGGTCCTCTCCACAGCGATGTTCCTGACAACCAACTCAGTAGGCGCCTACCTGTCCACGTACCTGCTCAAAACCCAAAAACTAAACCTGCCCACAGTCAGCCTCATCGTCCTCCTTGGCTACATCGCCACCATCCTCACCTACTCAGTCACGGGCATCATCTCCGACCGGGTCCGCCGCAAGTACGCCTTCACCCTGGCATCCGTCTTCGGCACCATCGGATTTACCTGGTTCCTCTGGCTGCTGACCACCGGCAATGCGCACATCACCGCCAACTTCTGGAGCGCACCCACCTTCTGGGCCCTCATGATGTGCACCGGGGCCGCCGGTGGATTCGGCGTACTCGGGGTCTGGATGTCCGAATTCTTCCCAACCCGCATCCGATCCACCGGAGCCAGCGCCAGCTACTACGTCGGACGCGGCCTAGGAGCCGGAATTTTCCCCCTCTTCGCACTCACCATCGCCGGCGCCGTCCCATTCGCCCTCGCCCTCGGCATTATCGGTCCCCTCGCCGGCGTCTTGTTCTCGGTCTTTGCCCCCGACCGCACCGGACGAACCATCGCTGACCTCGAATAAAACGAGTCAAACCATATCGACCACCCGGTTGCCTGTCCCCCACAAATTAACGAGGGGAACAGGCAACCGGCACAGTCCGCAAGCGGGCGGTCGCACCGCAACCCCTCGCCCGGAATGCAATCAAATGACTGCCGCGGCGATCCCCGTCAAATCGGCTAACCGTAAGTGCCGCAAAGAAGCGTGCATGCAGCGAAGCCTCAACGAGGACCATACAGTCATGGCTAGTGCCGACCGCATTCACCCACCACACCAGCCGCTTTATTGACACCCACCAGGAAAGACAGGCGTGCGGCCACTCGAGGCAACCCATCGGACGGGCCGCTGCACCTGTTGAAACAGCCACGAAATCTCCAACGACCGCACACCAACAGGCAATTCGACGGCGGCTCAGGGGTAAAACATGGCACATCCGCGGCGGCCAACCGCAAACAACAACAGGCCCTGAATGAACCTGTTCCACAGTAATCGGCACCGACGGCCAAATTAAGCCACCAGGCCTGATGGGGGAACTCCCCTTTTACTCCCCCTTTTCAAGCAACAACTACCGCATTCGTCGGTATGCCATCGTATATAGAATCGGCAAAAAGTCCCGGAATTACGGGGTAGTTGATAGTCAGCGACACCTCCCAGAATCCAGATATTGAGATTCTCTTGGCCGCCGGTTCGAGTCCGGCCCGGGGCACCCAAAAGGGCCCCTGACCTGCAGTTTTACTGTTTCTGCCAGGTCTGCCGAAGGGGCCAAATCACGCTTTACTCACGTTTTTGAACGAAAACTTGGTCACGTTTTTGGCCTGGACATGGCCAATTAAACCGCCTGTTGAAATCACATTTTTCAACTGGCGGACCGCAAAACCGAGCGAATCCGCAGTTTTCCCCGGCCCGGACGGCCGGGGACGGTGGCTGCCAACTATTGGCCCTCCGATCGTCGTACTCGCGGCACTGTGCCGGCTTTTTCGGGGATTGGGGCGATGTGGACCTGTTGGTCACCGAGCTCCAACCCGGCGCGCATGGTGCCACAGATGGCCGCGGCTATTGGCGCATCGTGTGGACCTGCCGGGCGCGGCCAACGTCACCACGCGCGGGATGGGGGCTCCAGTTCCGGGTGGCCTGCAGGCACCCGGCAAGCCTGCGCTACCTCGGTCCGGCGGCCACCATTCGACTCAGTAGCTCGTTCATCGCCGCTGGATACGCACGACTGGATGGATAGTCGCTGTGCGTGGCCACGGTCAGCATGTACGGCGATGGGGCCAGTTCGTCGGCACCGCGGTCAATTTCGTTTTCCGCATAGGATTTCGCGGGGAATCCCAAAAAGTCGGTACGGCGCCATAGGTTAATCCACCGGGGTTGGGTTTCCCCGGGGCTTGTGAGCAGTTGCGCGAGGCTGGATGAGTTCTCCGCCGGCACGGTCGCGGCTGGATGATCGAAATCCTCATCGACCTGCTTTTGCCAGGGATCAGGGGCCCAAAGTGAGGCGCCAAGGCTTCCTGCGGTGCCCAGAACGGCTGGTCCGAAGAGTTCGGGGAAGAACCTGCCAAAATAGGCTCGCAACTGGCAGCCATATGTCAGTAGCCCGATATTGCTTGAGTCTTTTTTATCCGCATCCCGGGCAAACAGGCAGGCTACTGCCAACACCCCGCCCAAGCTGTGGGCAGAAATGATCACTTTGCGATTGGGCGTGGCACCGTCCCGCGGGCCAAGCCAGTGCTCGACCCTGGCGCACAGTTCCGGGACCACTCGCTCCGCATAGCACGGCGGCCCAAAAGGGTGGGCGGCATTGGGGAGAAAACACATCAGGTCCCACAACAGGCCGATCGGACGGGCCGCGCTCGTTGTGGCGCTGGCAACTATGCCACCTACCAGTGCCAGTGCCACGAATCCCAGAGCCGCCCCTGGCAACTGCTGCGTCCAAAAAGTCACGATGGCCGACCCACCATCCCCGCTCGAGGGCCCGACGAGGCTCCAGCCCAGCGAGACCAGAAGGCCCACCAAAAGAGTTCCGGCCAGCCAGCCTAGGCCGTGTTCGACACGGTGGAATAGCGCCGCGGTTCGTCGCCCTTCCAGCACCAGACGCGCGACATTGCCCAACGGAGAATCTGAGAGCTCCGGGCGCCCGTTCAAGTACTTCCCGGCCGAAATGCCGCGCACGGGCACGGTGTTTGGATCAGGGGTGCTGAGCACAAATAGTCCGCCAAAGACATGCCTACACAAGGCAACAACCAGTATCAACCCCGCCACGATCACAGTGGCGAGAATGGCAAGACCGAAGAGGTCATAGATCGGAACTTCCGTGACCTTGGGGACTCCGCCTGTCGCGGGCGGGTTCCCGCCTGTCACCGTCCGCCACGCAACCGGGGTTGCTGTCCCACCCGTCAGAGACAGGTTTCCATTGAGGAAGTTGGCCGTGCCCACCACCACAGCACTGCCTAGTGCCAGTGCGACACCCAATGCGATGATCATGATGACGCCCGGGCCCATGCCGTGCCAACCTTCCAGCCCTGTGGGCCTGTCAGGCCGCTTCCAAAGGATGTGCAACGCCAGCCCAGCCAGAAGCAGGCCGGCAACGACAAATAATCCGACGGCACCAGCTACAGTCGCGGACTCCTTCGGCACCACCCACCCCCCGATGAAGCACGCAGCAGCACCCCCAAAAAGCAAAAGTGGTGCCGTAGTCCCGGCTCCCCGCCTCCATCCAAGCCCGGAAATGGACAATCCAAGCAACGCCAAAATCAGCAAGCTTGGCGTCCAGACAACCCCAAGAAATTGTGGCACTTGCGATGCCGAGGCCGGCGACGCGGCAGGCATTTCAGGATAAATCCACAATAGAACTCCGTTGGCCATCCCCAATAGCCCTGCAACCAGCAGCAACGAGACGGCCCACCGCAATTCGCGCCACCATGCAGGCCTGGCCGTCTCGATAGGCGCCTTCTCGGCACCGGCCCCGGTGGGTGGCGTCCCTTCATTGTTCAGTGCGGATGGTTTCTTGGGAACGGATACGTCCGCATTCCCGGTAACACTGACGAGGATTCGACACGTGACGGCGACCAACACGACGACAGCCCCGACCAAGACGACCAAGGAGAAGGGTCTCGCAACGATTGCGGCTTCCATGGGTATCTGACGTTCATTCACGATTGCTAGCCATGGATTCAAACCCGCACCGCACTGTGGACCGAAGAATGTAGAAATCTTTTGGCAGTCTGGTACTGGAGAATATAGGGCATCCCAGGCCAGCATGGCTGTGATCAGCGCGCCCGCGCCGGAAAGGTGGAGTAGTTCCGTGGCCCGTGGCATCATCGGGCTGTACCAAAATCCTTTGGTTAGTAGAAGCGGCCGACCCGGAGTGGTCGTCTCAGCGGATTCCGCGGTCCCGCCAGGCAAGGAATTACTGTCCGGGTCGGCGGCGACATTCGCAGAGTAACGGACCCGCCCCAGGACTGATAAGCCATAGATCACCAGGAGCATCACCAAGGGTAACAGAGCGAGTATGACGTTCCGCTGCAATTGATCCAGCGCAACCAACCAATTAAACAGGCCCGGGAGCGTCGAACAAATTTCTCCTGTTTGAAAACACTGAGTCCCGATGAGGTCCACACTTGCCGCCATGGCGGTAGCGACAAAAAGCAAAGTCAGAAAAAGCCCGAAGACACGCACAATCCCGCCACCATTGGCATCACGCCATCCCCGGCCCTCAACCAGACCGACACCCCCGCCTTGAGAAGCAGACTTTCGTGCTTGTGGGCGCATCCAATACGCGGCGTTGCACAGGGCAAACGGCAGCATCATAAGCCAGCCAACCCTGCGAATTACCGCAGCGCTCTTCCCCAGGAGATTGGCCCCAGAGACCGGCGCATACCTGGCCATGGCTCCCCAAGAATAGGCCTCCCGGCGAACATTATTCGGCACCTCGCTGCCAAACTGCGGCGGCAACCCATCACTTGTCGCTGGCATTTGGGAGATCCAGAAAGAGCCCAAGCTATCGCCGGCCACCATGACAGCATCCCCCTGGTCGACGCCCAAAATATCCCAAGGAGGCGTATCTTTCACTCCATGAATCCGCAATTCGAGAATATCGGGCTCCGTTGTTGCAACATTCCCGGAAACCACTGAACCATTCGAGTCGACACTCATGGCCGTTCCCATCTGCGAAACCAGCTCCGGCAGGGAGTAGCTGATATTACACCCAAAACACCCCAACCGGCACACATCGACAAGACTCATCTAAAGCGCTCGCGAAATGGGGAGGGCGCGCCTCATTTTCCGAGCACTTTAGTTGACTCGTCGGGGGGCTTGACCCGACCTTGGCAGGCGAACAGGCCTGGGCTGGTCAGTTGCCGATGACGAGAATGCTTGCAGCGGCTTCGATCACCAGACAGAGGCCACACCGCCCCGCTGCAGGGCTTCGTCATGTCATATCCTGGCGATTGAACGAAAGCCCACCATAAAGGCTGGCATGTTACAGGGACCGAGTTGTCCCGCACCCCCCGGAATTTGGCCGTTCTTGGAGTCCGATGCCGGCATCGTCCAGGCGACGACAATTGGTCGTTCCACTTGTTCGCCATGATGGAATCTGGCAAATTCAGCTGGATGATGCGGGCGATTCGGTAGGTGGCAACCCCGCTGTCGAGACCCGGTACCGGCCAGCAACCGCTGTCGTCACGCTCTGGCCAGTAGTCGGGTGTGACCGTCGCCGGGAGTCCCATATTTCCTTGCCGCGGCGTTGTGGTTATTCCCAGAAATCGTTGGCGACGCGGGCTTCCTGGGCGTTCAGCTTGCGCATGTCGATTCCGTTGAGGTTGATGGTGTGGGGCAAGCTGGCGAGCGTGTTTACGCTGGGCTAGTGCCTGCCTACCTCGCGCTTGCCTTCGCTGCCCTCTCCTGTGCCTGCCGGCCGTTCCGCACCGGCCGTTCCGCACCGGCCGTTCTGCACCGGCCGTTGTCGTGCTGGCCATGACGGGATATGTCGCCAAGGACATGGCCATTCTCACGGTCAGCATCGTGGCCCTCGTCGCACCGCCAAGGTCGCCGCGCAGGACGCCTCAGGCCTTGACTGTGCGCTAAAAACGCTCGCCGTACTGCCCTGCGGGAAGCAATCCTGGTTCTCAACGGCGTGGGGATAATGGCGTACGGACTGTACAGCTTCGCCCGGGCCCGCCGGGTACGACTCTGACCAGCCACGCTGCGGCAGATGGGAATGCTGGGAAACCTGCCCTGGCACGAGCACCGGGATTGTCCCCCACGGTCCCTAAATTGCCCTGGCGGCTGGCACCGGCAACCCGCCGCTGCATGATGTGCCTGATCTCGGCGCGGCTCCCGGCGTCTGCGGAAACAGCTTCGTGTGCGCGTGAATCGCCGCAGCAGACCTCCTGCCGGGCGCCTGAACCGTGCGGTCAGTCATGCCGCAGGTGATGATCCGCAAAGGCCTAGGTTGGGCGTTCCTGCGACCGTACCGGCTGGACCGGCTCCGCAGCCCATTTTGGTCGGTCCCGTGCCGCGCACGGACTATTATTCAAGGAGACCCCCCTCTTTTTTGATACGGCACTTTTTCGACACAGCATTGGAGCCTCCATTACAGACGTGACCGCCGCGCATGATGTCTACTATGGCAATCCCGCGACCGACGACGACATTGCCCTTGTGGAGGAAACCCCGCCGTCCGCCGTCGCCCGCTTCAAGGACAGGTCCGACGTCGTCCGTCACCGTGGAAGGTACGTCATGGTCAACCGCGACCGTACGCCGAACGAGGCCATGGTGGAAGACCTGTTGTTCATCCGCGGTGCCCTTGAGGCTGCAGGGTTGACGTACCTGCTGGTGCGCGGCAACGACGAACGCCCGGTGATCTCGGTCGACTGGACGAGCCGGGCCGCGCTGCGCAAGGCCTTGGTTGAGGCGTGCGCCAACGAACCGTTTTATGCGATGACCGTGGACGCCCGGAAGAAGTCCGCGCTGCTGGTGGCTGACGGGACGTTGGCCAAGAACCGCAAATCCCGGATTTTGCGCCTGTACCGTCCGCGGTGGGAGCCCGAGGGCGGGCTGGGCTATGGTGCATCGCTGGGAGTGCAGATCGAGCTGTGGAGTTTTGAGGGCGACCAGTTGGTACTGCCCATCGAGAACTCACTGACCCGCCGGACGCTGCTGGCCCAGGACGCCGTACGCGGCACGGTGGAAAGGTACGGGCACGTCTGGCCGACCATTGAAAACATGTTCGCCGACCACGCCTCCGACATCGGCTTCGACATTGATCTGGTCTTCTCCTGGGTTGACGGCAGTTCACCGGAATACATTGCCGCCAGGCGCGCCCGAATGGAGGGTGTGGTGGTGGGCGAAGGTGATGACCATGAGGCCCGGTTCCGGCAGATCGACGAGCTCAAGTATGCGCTGCGCTCCGTCTATACCTTTGCACCGTGGATTCGGCGCATCTTCATCGCCACGGACTCCCCCGCCCCATCCTGGCTGGCCGACCACCCGTCGGTGACAGTGGTCCGCAGTGAGGAATTCTTCGCCGACTCGTCGGTGCTGCCCACTCACAATTCGCAGGCCGTGGAGTGCCAGCTGCACCACATTGAGGACCTGTCGGAACACTTCCTGTACTCCAATGACGACATGTTCTTCGGCCGTCCCGTCAGCCCGGACATGTTCTTCACACCCGGCGGGATCACGAAGTTCATCGAGGCGGATACGAGGATCGGTCTGGGAGGAAACGACGCCCGGCGCAGCGGCTTTGAGAACGCGGCCAGGGTAAACCGGAAGCTGCTGTGGGACCGGTTCGGGCGGATCACCACCCGGCATCTGGAACATGCGGCCGTCCCGCTGCGCCGCAGTGTCATGGCGGAGATGGAGCGCGAGTTCCCGGCCGAGTTCACCGCCACCGCCGCGAGCACCTTTCGTGCGGCGGAGAACATCTCCGTCACCAACTCGCTGTACCACTACTACGGGCTTCTCACTGGCCGGGCTGCCGTCCAAACCGGCGCCAAGGTGCGGTACATCGACACGACGGCGCGGGCGGGACTGAACCACCTGCCCAAACTGCTCGCCAAACGCAACGTGGATTTCTTCTGCCTCAACGACGGCAGCTTTCCCGAGGTCCCCGCCGCGGAGCGTGCCGAGCTGGTGACCGATTTCCTGCAGAAGTACTTTCCGATCACTGCGCCCTGGGAAAAGTAGCCCCCCGCCGCCACGGCGCGTTGTTGGCTCGCAGCGCGGGTGGGATCTAGCGCGGCGCCAGCCCGCGCCGTTGTGCCTGCACCGGGATGTCGCCTGTGGTGCGCGGCGCATGGTCGGGGATACGCACCCCTGCCGCAGCCAGGCGGTTCTGCGTCTCCTCGGCACTGACCAGTTCACCGACGGTCGGGCCGGTGCCCAGCGGAACCGTTGAGTGGACAATGGTGTGCTCGTACACGTGGACCTGGTTGAAGGCCTGCCCGCCGTCGCGGCCGCGGGTACCGCCGACGGGCACGTTCAGATCCTGCGTGTAGCATGTGGCTGAGGCGACGGAAACCGGGATCCCGGCAAACATGGCGGTGGTCGAGTAGTGCAGGTGGCCGGCCAGGATGGTGCGCACGTCCGAGCCGCGCAACACGGCCGCCAGCTCGGACTGCCGGCGCAGCTCGACCAGCACGGACAGGTCCAGCACGCTAGGCACCGGCGGGTGGTGGAGGGCCAGGATGGTGCCGTCCGGGGCGGGAGTGGCAAGTTCTCCGGCCAGCCACTCCAGCTGCTCCGCACCGAGCTCGCCGTGGTGGAAGCCCGGCACCGAGGTGTCCAGGGTTATGACCCGCAACCCGTTCAGGAAGTGGCTGTGGTCTACGGGAGCGCTGTCCGCTGGTTCCCCCAGCAGGCCTGTGCGGAAGTTTCCGCGATGGTCATGGTTCCCCATGGCCCAAATCACCTCGGCGCCCAGCTCCTCGCAGGCGGGCTCCACGATCCGGCGCAGCTTGGCATATGCCTCGGGCTCGCCCTTGTCTGTGAGGTCGCCGGTAAAAATGACCGCCTCCGGCCGGGCGCCCGACGCCGCGATCCCGGCAAAAATTTGGTGCAGCCGCTCCTCACTGTCCACGGCCCCGTAGAGGGGAGCCGGGCCACCCAGCAGGTGGGTGTCGCTCAGGTGAAGCAGGAAGTGGCGCGGTCGGGGATGCTCAGCCTCGATGAAATCCATGACTGCCTTAATGGTCGGGTGGATGCGGCGGCTGCCGTGTCCCTCTCATGTACCCCCATCCAACCACCGTCATGGTGAACTGCAGGCCAACACTCCCGACAATTTGCAATAACGTCTGTGGTTCCCCTTCCGTGCATTTGGCCGGCCCGCCACTCCCTCGTCGCCAACGGCCCCTGTAGGGCGCTAGGGATGCGACACTCACCCGCGGATTTCTGTGCCATTAGGGTCCAAGCCTGGCCGGTCCGACCGCGAACGAACCCGGTCAATCACCGGCGGCCTCGAAGTCAGTCAACGATCTTGACCCAGACCCCCTAGCGGGCGATCATACGAGGGGCCGTGCGGACTGGATCATGGGTAAGGGCAAGGGCGCATCTGGACTGTGCCTTTCAACGCCGACACCAAGCAGCCGTACAACCCCGCGGCGGATTCGGCGCAGGTTCCATACCGTCGACGCAGGCGGCCGTCTACAGGCCATGACCTCATGTCTAGCCCCGCGTTTGATGGAACGGGTCTAACTAACCCTCCATCAAACCCGGGGCTTGACAGCAGTCCTGCACGCCGCGACCATCCGGGCTACCGCACCGGGACATACGGCCTGGACTTCAAACTCCACCAACGTCATAAGACGGTGTTGCGTGCTGGCGGGCCCAATCCCGGGTGCACCCGCGGGGCTAGTTCTGATACCGGGAGGCCCCGAGACTGGTCCCGGCAGACAGTTTTTGGATTAGCGCTGCCTGCGGCGGATATTGTGCAATGAGTCCTTCGATGTCGGTGGCTGTGGGAAGTGTTGAATCGGCGGGCTCGTAGCCGGGGCCCAGGCTGCAGCTGGAGAGGGCAAACCCGGGTCCTGCCAGTTCTGCTCCGAACCAGGTTGAATGGGGGGCGACCCCGTGTAGCAGCTGGCCGGCGTCGAAGTCGGGGCCGAAGACCGTCTGGGAATAGCCTTCCTCCGAAGAGAAGACATGTAGCCGGATGGGTGCGCCCAGGTGGAAGAACCACAACTCGTCCTGTTTGAGTGTGTGCAGACGCAGGACTTCCCCCGCCTGGAGCAGGTAACAGTCGGAGCTGTAGAGCGGATGGCCGACTTCGAAGCGGGTGGGCAGCGCGGGCCCGGGGATCAGCTCGTTGCTGGTCATGGTGGGCGCTACCCAGCCGCCGACCCCGCACACGTCCAGGCCCAGGCGCTTGATCCAGTGCTCGGCGCTGCCGCCCTTGTGTTCAGTAGGGGGCGAGTCAGTCATGGACCGGCTCCTTCAGCGAGAAGCACACGGTTATGCCAATGATGGTCCCGGTCCCCAGCGCCCGGAGCAGGCCCTTTTGGGTGACGATGTCCACGTTCACCATGCCGCCATCGCGGGTTGGCACGGCGATGGTTTCGTGGAAGTTCAGCAACGGCTTGCCGCTGGCCATGACCTTTTTGTCATGTGCCACGTGCTCGGCCCGTGAGTCTTGGTGGCCGATCAGGTCCTCCTTGGCCATCCCGACAAGATCGGCGAAGTTCTGGTTCACCCACAGGAATACCGAGTTCGCGTCTTTCACCACCCAATACACGCCGTCTTGGCGGTCCAGCACGTCGGCCACGCTCATGGGCGGGACCGTGGGCAGGATGACGGTGCCCGGCTCAGGCACCGGTCCCGCATTCACAGTGCCCCTCCTGCGTCACCGGATACTGCGAGTTTGTCAGCGAGGTCTTGGGTCAGTGCCACCATGGTCATGGTGGGGTTCCAGGATCCGCCGGTGGGCCAGAGGCCGCCACCGGTGACGTAGACGTTGTCGACCCCGATCAACCCATAGTCAAGCCCGACCGAGGCCTGCCCACCCTCACCAATGGGCAGGGACGAACTTTCGTGGACCAGCCCGGGGACACGCCGGTCCGTGATGCTGGGCCGGTCCGTCCCCCAGTTTCCCGTGTCGGGGTCCCCGTGCCAGTATTCGACGTGGCCGGCGCCCTCCGGCGAGAGAACCAGCTCCATCATTTGGAAGGTTCCCGCGTCCATGGTGTCCCAGGTCGCTTCGTCCGTGCTGTTGGCAAGCACCTGCAGGGTGACGTTGCTGGTCGGGTCTGCCCCACCATTTGGCTTGAGGTGGCTTTGGGGGTTGGTTTCGTCCAGCTCGCCCAGGACAGCGCACACAAACACCAGGTACTCCTCCGAGGACCGCAGTTGCGCCATGGACGCGGTGGCCACCACGTCCGGGGCGTAGCGTTCGGACTTTTGCGCGTTATCCTCCGGATTCCGGTCCGAGAGCACGGAAAGCTGCACATGGTATTGCATGCCTGCCGCGCTCTCCCCCGCCAGGTAGATCGCGGCCAGCTCCAGCTCACCGAGGTCCCGGGCGAAGTCGTAGTCCTTGCGGGGCACCCGGGCCACGACAGAGGTGATGAAATGGGCGCTGAAGTGCTCGCCGACGCCGGGGACCTGTGGGAAGGAATTAAGCACCAACGTCGCTGGCGGGAGTGTGCCCATGGCCAAGACCACATTCGCCCCGCCCACGTTCACGACACCGCGGCTGGTATCAAGTGCAGTGGCCTTGCCGTCCTGCTCCAGTACCCGCAACACGGTGCAGTCGGTGACGATGCGCAACGGCTCGCCCTTGCCGTCCGCCGCGAGGGCGGCCTGCTTGTTGGCCAGCTCCAGCAGCACTGCCGGGGTGGAAAACTTGGCAAAGTCCACACCAGAGCTGACACCGGTGGCTGCCGCCAGCGGGGCAGGCATACTCCGGGTCGCCGAGGTAATCTTCCCCAAGCCCTCCGCCATCATGGCTTGCAGCTTCCGCTGCATGGTCCCGTAGACCGGGCGGGTCTCGGCGATCAGCCTCAGCGCCTCGGCCGGCTGTCCCGCATCGACTTTGTCTGCCGGGATGACATTGAGCAGCTTCTCGGCCGACTCAAAATGCTTTTGGGCCGCCTTCATGACCGGGGCGGGCCAGCCGCGCATCTCGCTCTCTTCCGGCCGCGGACACCATGCACTCCACATGATCGAACGCCCACCAAAGAACGGGACCATGCCGTGCTGCCAGGAAATCTTCCCGGCCGGCTGGTTCGCAGTAGCCGCTGCGAGGGTCCAGGGGAAGGTTTCGGAGAGGCCACCAAGGGTCTGCTTGTAGGGCAAGGGCAGGTTCTGGAAGTGCTGGGGAAGAAAGAACGGGCCCCGCTCAATGATCAGGATCTTCGCGTGCGGGTTCTTCGAAAGCGTGCGCTCGGCAAACGCGTAGGAGCAGAAGCCGGTACCGATGATGATGTGGTCGAATTGCTCTTCCTCCCGGGCCGCCTTCCATGCACCCTCCGACAGGAAAAACACATGGTCCATGACCTTCTGCGGCGACGGATCCTGGGGCCCCGGCGTCGGAAACCCGTGATTGAAATTCTGAGACGAAGAAACTGCACTCATCTTCTACCTCCATCTGCCGGAAGATCCTCACGGCACTGTGATCACAATCCACCTGCAAGACAGCTGGACCCGCACCCCCAACAGGGGCCACAATTTCCAGCTAACCACCACACAACGGAAATATGCAGTGTGACACGGGAAATATCGGTGGGCCGCCAACAGTCCGCGGCTGCATCCCACCAGCCAACCACCCTCAACTTATTTCACGACTCCCCCTTCCCTGAATGGACCGGTAAAGGGACAACCAAGGACCCCTACCTTCCCACCCGTAACTAACAACGCCTGCTATTGATGTAGCATTTGTGTGGATTTTAACGACCTTTGACGGTAGCCTTGACGTACGAGACTTCATGAGAGGAACAGCCATGGCAATCAGCACGACGACGGGCGCCGCATACCTGAGCGCGAGCCGGATGGGCATCCGCGAGATCGCGCGTCGGTTGAACGCGGCCCTGGGCCCGACGCTCGTTGCCGGCCTGGCCGGTGCCAAGGACAAGCGCATCAGCCACAAATGGGCCCGGCAGGACGGGCCCGAACCCAACCCGGCAGCGACCCGGAGGCTCATGGACGGATACCGTGCCTGGTCCGAAGTCTCCCTGTCCCAGGGCGAACATGTCGCCCGGCTCTGGTTCATCGGCTCCAACCCGTGGCTGGGCGAGGACTCCCCCGTGGAGGCACTCATGGAGGACCGCTTCAAAGACGTCCGCTCCGCCGTCCAGGCCATGACCGACGAGTCCTTCGCCGGATGAAACGCAGCTGCACCACCACCGGGCTCGGGCTGGTCAACGGTCCGGTGGCCGGGGTGCGCATCGCCAACCCGGCCTACGGCCCGACCGCTCCCCCCGAACGCATCAACGGCGACCGTGCCAGCTTGAGCCGCTGGGACACGCCCGGCCGTACGCGCTACATCGCCTCGACGAAGGAAACAGCCTTTCGCGAGTGCCTCGCCTGGGCCCGGATGACCGGCGCCCACCGGAACCACCTGGCCAAGCTGGCCGCCTTGTTCGGCGAGACACCCGAACAGACCATGCGCGACATTGACGAGGACTGGACACGCCTCGGGCACATGCAGCCCGGACACCTGCCCGCCGCGTGGCGGGACGGTCACCTCCTCTACACCGTCAATGTCCCAGCGGACGCCGGCTGGTGGATCGACGCCCACGCCACAGCAACCCTCGATGCCCTCACCCTGGCCCTGGGATCCCAACTAACCCCCTGGACCGGCCGGCACGACGTCGACCGCGGCGTCATGTTCACCCACAACCGCGACATCACCACCCGGATCGCCGAATGGGCCAGGGAACAAATCCTCGACGACGGAAGCGAACGACTCGGGATCCGCTTCGACTCCCGGGTCGCCAACGGCAGCTGCTGGGCACCCTGGATGCGACGCGCCGACGCCAAACTGGGCAGCGACCCCGTGAAAACCGATCACGGCACCCCAATAAAGCCGAACGACCCCATCATGAAACACGTCACCAAAGCCTACGGAATCCGAACCTGGTAATACCACCCAAGCCCACGGAGGCACACCTGGGAATTGGACCCGCACCATCCACAGGGCCGCCAAACAAACCGCAACGGCCTGGACCCCTCAAGCCCTGCCCGCTCCCCTGGCAACCCACCGAACATGATGCCCGCGCCCAAAATACCCCGCCAATGCCTGCGGCACACCCGAGCCCGACCCCAGTTCCCCGCCAACAGTAACCCGGCCGCTCCGCATCACCACAATGCGGACCGGGGAGTAAAATGACAGGAGTTGGCGGCGGCCACCACCATCCAACGACAGTCGGGAATGGGCCCGATTTCAGTCAAAGGATCGGCCAACGCGAATTACGCTCCGGATTCAATTAGGGCCACTCATCTTTTACTCACCTCATTCAAACAAAAAGCCCCGCATGCCACGGCATGCCAAAGGCTAAAGAAGCAGACAAAAGTGCCGGAAAGCCGCGGATTTTGACAGTCAACCGCACCCTTCAAAATCCAGATCGTGAGATTCTCTTGGCCGCCGGTTCGAGTCCGGCCCGAGGCACAATGTGGCTCTGACCTGTGGGTATGCGCGCAAGGTCAGGTTCGTTGAGGGTCAAAAACGGCCCCCTCATCTTTTACTCATCTATTTCGGCAAAATTCTCTCAGACTTGCACTCATCTATTTGAAGACCGCCAAGTCATCTTTTTGGACAGGGGACCCCAAAAAGTGGCCAAAATCCGCGGTTTCTCCGAGCCTGGAAAGCATGAAGGCCAGATTGCCATAAATTGGCCCTCCGATCGCCGTAACTCACGGGATTGAACATGGCAATTGAGTAAGAAAATCCGCCAATAGGCGTCCGGGCCGGCACCCATAAGCCGCACGTCAGCGTAATTAAGCGTCATTAAGAAGCAAGGCAGGCACGACCCCTGTTAAACATGTTTTCGACCAAGAAAACG
>Ga0134128_10006142_pt1 | contig 14552 bp, 13 predicted proteins | sample KB31754_FD_96462 | JGI IMG/M metagenome (GOLD analysis project Ga0134128, IMG submission 96462) | Terrestrial soil microbial communities with excess Nitrogen fertilizer from Kellogg Biological Station, Michigan, USA - KB3-175-4 | ecosystem: Environmental > Terrestrial > Soil > Unclassified ... | reverse complement strand
TCGTTGCGCAGGCGGTTGTCCCGCCGCGACTCGTCGGACTGGATCGTCGTCGTGTCGACGGTCAAGGTGCCGGCTGTCAGGTTCGCGCCATCGCCGCTCTTCTCGACCGTGATCGAGCCACTCACATCCTCGGTCCGGCCGACCGCATCGGACTCAGCCGGAAGGTTGGCGAGTTGCTCACGGACGCGGTACCCGGCGACGCTGCCCGCGGCGACCGTCCACTCCCCGACGACGCTGCCGTCGGTCGAGGCTGCCGTCGACGAACCTGCGATCGCACTGGCCGCTGGTGCGAGCGTCGGTACGGTCGCACCCGTGTCCGCGGACGGAGCCGAGCTTGGCAGTGCGAGCGAAGCGACATCGTCACCGCGTAACACCTGGTCGTAGGCGATGTAGCCACCGACCGCGATCGCCGCGACGGCGATGAGGGTCATTGCGATGGTGCGCGTACGGGTCACGAGTGGGCCTCCGGATGGCGACGCGGTCGTGTGTCGTCAGCCCGGACATTCTCAGGGAAACCTGAGAACCGGCTGAGATATGGAGCCGCCTACTCGATCGACGCCGCGAGCGCGATGGTGGCATCGCGGCCGAGCGAACTTTCGATCCGATAGGTCGCGGTGCCGTCGGTCCAGATCAGCGCAGCACCGACCCAGCGTCGTGGATCCTCGACGAAGCGGCCGTCCGCCGTCGTGTAGAAGAAGAAGTGGGGGTCACCCGAGATCCAGTAGCCGTCGTGGCCGCCGACCTTCACCCGCTCCAGCGTCGTGCCGCTGTTGATCGCCTTGTCGTAGAACCCTTCCTCGTTCTGGCCATCGAAGCGCATCAGGACCAGGCCGACACCCGGTTCGAGGGTCTGCGGCAGGTCGCTGCTCGCCTTCCAGACATAGGCGACCTGGTCACCCTTCGCCGGGTCGATCCAGACGCTGTCCGGTCGTCCGAGTCGTTCGTCTTTCGGCAGGCGGACGGGGACGCCGGTCTCCGACTCGACCTGGTCGAGCGCAACTTGTCGGCCCAGCGCCAGGCGCATCCCGGTGATCGGCGGAAGGGTCGGGGTCGGCGTGGGGGCACGGCTTGCCGTCGGGCTGACAGTCGGGCTCACGGACGGAAGGACCGATGCGGGCGGCTCGCCGAGCGTGATCCGGAGACCCGGCAGGCCCAGGCCGACCGCGCCGGCGACGATCGCCAGGCCGAGGAGCGCGAGCAGCGCCAGGACGAGGCCACGGCGGAGTGGCCGTCCCCCGAACGTCCATCCACGGCGAGATCGTGGCTCGCGTGTTGCCAGCCGAGCCCGGACCCGGGTCGCGACATCGGGCGCCGTCGTCATGCCGTCCGCCGTCGTCGGCGACGCGGTCGGCCAATCGATCTCGCCCGAGAGCGCCCGAAGGGCGGCTTCGATCCCGTCGTCGTCCAACGTCAGCAGCCGATCGGTCATCGGTCGACTCCTCCGTCGGCGCCGAGCACCTCGCGGAGCCGGCCGAGGGCGCGCGAGGTCCGCGACTTGACGGTCCCACGCGGGAGGCCGAGCGTCTCGGCGGTCTCGGCCTCGCTCAGGTCGAGCAGGAACCTCGCGCCGAGCACCTCCTGGTCATCGTCACGGAGGGTCGCGAGCGCGGCGAGCAGCTCCGACCGCTCCTCGGCGGCCATCACGATCGCCTCGGGACCGGGTGCGGTCCGCTGCGGCGCGGCATCGGCGGCACGCAGAGCGAGGCCCTGTCGACGACCCGCGGATCGCCGACGGTTGCGCGCCTCGTTCGCGACGATGCGCAGCAGCCACGGCCGGATCGGCGACCCCTCGCGAAAACGGGGGAGTGCGTCGAATGCCTTGATGAACGCTTCCTGGACGGCATCGTCCGCGTCGGTCTCCGGGCAGATGAGGTGCGCGGTCCTGACGGCCACGTCCTGATAGCGGCGCACGATGGCCTCGTACGCCGCGACGTCGCCGGCGCGGGCGCGCGCGATCAGTTCGGCGTCTTCGATGTGGACGGCCCTCCACGACAACCGTACCCCGTACACCGCGCGGGTCGAGCCGGTTCCCGGCGGTGGCCCGGATCGAGGAGGTTCCCCGGCTGTCGCCGTCTCGACCCGCTACGATCGAGGCGTGACAGACCACACTTCCAATGGCGGACGCGTCTTCCGACGATCGCTCATGGCCGAACCGCCCGTAGCCGTCGAGTCGAGCGGCGCGACGATCACCGACTCGACGGGCAAGACCTACATCGACGCCGCGGGTGGCGCCATCGTCGTCAACGTGGGACACGGCCGCGCGTCGATCGCCGACGCGATGGCCGATCAGGTTCGGCGACTGGCCTATGCCCACGGGTCGGCGTTCACGACCGAGCCGCTCGAGACGTATGCCGCGGCTGTCGGCGAAGTCCTGCCCCTCGACGCGCCGGCGATCTACCCGGTGTCGGGCGGCTCGGAGGCGATCGAGACCGCCCTCAAGCTGGCCCGCATCTACCACCTGTCGCGCGGCGAGCCCGACCGGGACGTGCTGATCTCGCGCTACGGGAGCTACCACGGGAACACGATCGGCGCGCTCGATGCCGGCGGCCGCCCGCCGCTGCGCGCGCCCTATGAACCGTGGCTTGGCAGGTTCCGCCACGTATCGGCGGCCTACCCGTACCGCGCCGGTGACCCCAGGGCCCGTGCGCTCGGTGATGGTGAGGCACTTGCCGCGGAGCTCGACGCCGCCATCCGCGAAGCGGGTCCGGGTCGCGTCGCGGCGTTCCTCGCCGAGCCGATCGTCGGGGCGACGCTCGGGGCGGTCGTGCCACCGGACGACTACTGGCCCGCGATCGCCGAGGTCTGTGAGCGCCACGGTGTCCTGCTCATCGCCGACGAGGTGATGACGGGGTTCGGTCGGACGGGGCGCTGGTTCGGCCTCGACCATTGGGGCGTCCGGCCCGACATCCTCGTAGCCGCCAAGGGGACGACCAGCGGCTATTGGCCGTTCGCCTTCGCCGCGGGCAGCGGACAGGTGTACGAGACGGTGACGGCGCCGGGCAAGAGCTTCGTCCACGGATTCACCCACTCGCACTCGGTTCTCGGCGCCACCGTGGCCGGCGAGGTGCTGCGCATCCTGCAGGACGAGGACCTGGTCGCCGCGAGCGCCGAGAAGGGCGTGCGGCTGATGACGCTCCTCAAGGGCGCCCTCGAGGAACACCCAGCGGTCGGTGAGATCCGAGGCCGCGGACTGATGATCGGGGTGGAATTCGTCGAGGACCGAGCGACACGACGGGCCTACCCGCGAGCGGCGCGGATCGCCGAAGGGGTGCTCACGGCGGCGCGCGAACGCGGCGTGCTTGTTTACATGGGCTCAGGCAACGCGGACGGCGTCGATGGCGACACGATCATCCTCGGCCCGCCATTCGTGATCACCGACGACGAGCTCCAGCGGGTCGCGGAGGTGATCGCAGAGGCCGTCGACGTCGCGACGGCCTCAGAGGCAGCGGCCCGGTAGGCCGGGCCGCGTCAGGTCAGCGCAGGTTCGATCCGCTCAGCCGCCGCTGTCGTCGGCTCGCTCGGCGGCCATCCGCTCGGCCACCTCGCGTTCGTAGTCGTTGGCGAAGCCTCGACCGGACTCGATCTCACCCTCGATGAACGCCTCCTTGATGCCGGAGGTGTTCAGATACCAGAGCACGACGGCCGGCAGGAGCGCGGTCGCGAGGCCGGTCCCGAGATTGCCCGTCGCGAGCGTCACCATCACGGCGTTGAAGATGCCGAGGATCGCGATGAGCATGCCGAAGGTCCACGCCCAGATGCGCAGCGTCCAGGCGCCCCACGCGACGGCCACATAGGCGATCCCGAGGACGAACGTCAGCAAGCCCCAGAAGAAGAGGCCCGAGCCTGTCTCCGCCGGACCGAACGTGACGATCCCCATCAACCGGAGCCCGATGATCAGGGCACCCAGACCGTTGACCAGGGCGAAGAAGCCGAGTACTGCGACACCGATCGGCGGTGGTCTCATCGCGTCTACCTCCTGCGACCAACCATGGCTCGGCCTAGGGTCGCGCCGCGGTGCGTCGGGTCAATGGTGCGCACGCACCCATCGCGATCCTACCGAGGGAACCGCCACTCGCGGCCCGGCGCCATCATGCTCCCAAGGACGAGGGCCGCGCCGCCCACGACCAGCGCGATCGGGATGATCAGACCGCCGATCTGCGGCTGGATCAGGTTCACCCCGCCGATCAGCGCCAGCAGACCACCGAACCAGGCCTGCCAGCCGACGCCGCCACCGCTCCTGGCGCGGACCAGCGCGATGAACAGGAATGCGATCCCGAGGCAGAACGTCCCAAGGCCGTCGCGACTCAGCCCGGCGTTCGTGAGAGCGCCCGGGACGGCCAGCGCCGTGATGATCGCGCCGGCGTAGAGCGAACCGGTCCCGCGCGTCACGGCCCAGCGGATCAGGAAGGCAAGCCCGACGGCCAGGAACAGCACGGAGCCGATGGCCTGCGACTGCGGGAAGACCGTCTGGATCAGCAGCAGTCCGCCCAGCACGAGCAGGAAGACACCGATCCACGGAAGCCCCGGTCGACGGCCCTGATCGCCGGGACGTCCGGTGCCCCATTCCCAGCTGTCGACCCGGACGTCGGCGTCGCCGGACGCGCGGCCGCCGCTATCGGGGCCGAGCCTCGTCACGCTTCCGCTGACCGGCGACGCGGCCGGGTCGGTGCCCTGATGCTCGTCCATCGGCTGAGCGTACCCTGTCCACCCGCGAACCAACCTCGCGGGCGCGATGGAGGGGACCGTGGCGGTCACCGGACTCGCCGGGTTGAGCGTGCCCGGCCTTGACATCATGCGCGCATACAAGCGCGCTTGGTGGCCGAAGGACATCCTCGCCGGTCTCGTTTTGACCGCGGTCCTCGTACCGGTCGGGATGGGCTATGCCGAGGCGGCTGGCCTGCCGGCCATCACCGGGCTTTACGCGACGATCACGCCGCTGCTCATCTATGCGGTGCTCGGCCCGAGTCGGATCCTGGTCCTGGGTCCGGACTCCTCGCTCGCCGCGATCATCGCGGCGACGGTGGTCCCGCTCGCAGCCGGTGATCAGAGCCGAGCCGTCGAGTTGGCCGGCGGCCTCGCGATCATCGCGGGCTCACTGGGGATCGCGTTCGGTCTCTTGCACCTCGGTCTGTTGACCGACCTGCTGTCGACCCCGATCCGGATCGGCTATCTCAACGGGATCGCGCTGACCGTCATCGTTTCGCAGCTGCCGAAGCTCTTCGGGTTCTCGACGGACGCCGATGGCCTCGTACCGGAGGCGATCGCCTTCGCCCAGGGCGTGGCCAACGGGGATGCGCATGCGCTGACGCTCGGCGTGGGCATCGCGGCGCTGGCCATCATGGTCGTCGCGCGGCTCATCGACCGCGCCGCGGTGGGGATCGTCCTGGCCACGGTCGCCACGACCGTCGTGACCGCGGTCGCCGGTCTGGCCGCGGCGGGCGTGGACGTGGTCGGTGCGATGCCGCAGGGCCTGCCGAGGCTGGCGATCCCTGCTGTCGGTTTCGGCGACCTGACGGCGATGCTCGCGGGGGGCTTCGCGATCGCCGTCGTGTCGCTGGCCGACACCAGCGTGCTCTCGCGGACCTTCGCCGCGCGGACCGGGGACCGGGTGGATCAGAACCAGGAGCTGGTCGCGCTCGGCGCCGCGAATATCGGCGGTGCCTTCACATCGGGATTCCCGGTGAGTGCCAGCGCGTCGCGGACCCCCGTCGCCGAGGCCGCCGGAGGCAAGACGCAGATGACCGGCGTCGTCGCGGCGGTCGCGATCATCGCGCTGCTCCTTGTCGCGCCCGGCATCACGAGCAACCTCCCGCAGGCCACCCTCGGCGCCGTCGTCATCGTCGCTGCGACCTCGCTGGTCGATCTGGCGGGCACGCTCCGGCTCATCCGGCTTCGGCCGACCGAGGCCGGGTTGTCGATCATCAGCTTCGCCGGGGTCGCGTTCGTCGGCGTCATCGCCGGTATCTTCGCGGCGGTCGTGATCGCCCTCGCGGCGTTCTTCTGGCGGGCGTGGCGACCGCATTCCGCCATCCTCGGCCGGGTCGAGGAGATGAAGGGTTATCACGACATCACGCGCTATCCGGACGCCCGCCGGCTCGATGGGCTTGTCCTCTTCCGCTGGGATGCACCGCTCTTCTTCGCGAACGCGGAGGCGTTCCGAGAAGCGGTCGAGCGTGCCGTCGACACGGCCCCCACCGCCACCCGCTGGGTCGTCGTCGCGGCCGAGCCGATCACCGACATCGATACGACCGCGGCCGGCATCCTCGATGAGCTCCTCGGCGACCTCCGCCGATCCGGGATCGAGCTCCGGTTCGCCGAGATGAAAGACCCGGTCAAGGACTGGCTGAGCCGCTACGGCCTCCTGCAGAAGATCGGCGACGATTCGTTCTACCCGACGGTCGGGACCGCGGTCGATGCCTACGTGGCGGCGTCAGGGATCGACTGGATCGACTGGGAAGAGCGGGGCGACGAGGGATCGGGCGCGTCGAGCGGAACCTCGTCCTCGACGTGATCGAACCCGAGCCGATCGGCGAACCGCGCGAGCGGCCCCGGCGCCCACCAGTTCCACTTGCCCATGAGGCGCATCGTCGCCGGCACGAGCAGGATTCGGACGATCGTGGCATCGATGAGGACGGCGATCGCCATCCCGACGCCGATGCTCTTGATCGTGATGGAGTCGGCGAGCGCGAATGAGGCGAACACCGACACCATGATCAGAGCCGCGCCCGTGATCACGCCCGCGGTCTTCGAGAGTCCTTCAGCCACCGATGCCGTGTTGTCGCCGGTCCGCCGGTAGGCCTCCTGGATGCGCGAGAGGAGCAGGACCTCGTAGTCCATCGATAGGCCGAAGATGACGCTGAACATGATGATCGGGTTGCCCGCGACCGTGAATCCCGGGCTGGTGAACCCGAGCACGTTGGAGAAGTTGCCTTCCTGGAAGATGAAGACCAGCGCGCCGAAGGACGCCGTGATCGAGAGCAGCGTCATGATCACAGCCTTGATCGGGATGACGATCGACCCGAACAGGAGGAACAGGATCACCGCGCTCGCCCCGAGCGTCAGCGCGATGGCGTACGGGATCGTCTCCGACTGACTGACCATGAAGTCGTGGCCACTCGCGGCGAGTCCACCGACCTGCGTCGTGACGCCATCCACGCCGACGTCGCGCACGCCGACGACGACGTCGGTGCCCTGCGGCGAGAGTGGGGCCAGTGGGCTGATCGCGTCGAGCCGCACGGTCGAACCACGGATGTACGTGTCCTCGAGCTGGTCGAGACCTGCGGCCATCTCTGGCGGGAGCAGATCGCGCTGCATCCCGAAGAGCGCCGAGATGCCGGCGGCATCGAGGTCGCCTCCGGTCTGCGGATCCTTGATCCCCGCGAACGGGCCCTCGACGCGATCGACGTGGTCGACCTTCGCGATGGCGGCGGACAGGTCCATGATCCGCTGGACATTGGCCGGATCAGTCGGCGAGCCATCCACGTTGGCGAGGACCACGATGGGTGACGTCTCGCCCGCCCGGAAGTCGTTGGAGAGGGCCACGGAGGCCTCACGGCTCTCGATGCCCGGCGGCAGGATCGATGCATCGGGGATGCCCTGGCTGAGGCGCAGGAATGGCGTTCCGAGGATGAGCAGGAAGGCGAGTGTCGGGATGAGGACCGCGAACGGACGGGCCATCACCCAGTGCGCCATCCGCTCCCAGCGCGAGGCACTCGCGGCCTCGGCGGCGTCGCCGACCGGTCGGCCGAGCATCCGCCGGATCTGGTCGCGAAGCGCCTGGACGCTCAGTGAGTTGACCCGTGGACCGAGCATGCCCAGGACGGCAGGCAGGAATGTGAGGGCGAAGAAGACCGATGCGCCGACCGTCAGCGCGCCACCGATACCGAACGAGCGCAAGGCGGTCGGCTGGAAGAGCAGCAGCCCGGACAGGCCGACGGCGACCGCCAGCCCGGAGAACGTGACGGCCTTGCCGCTGGTCGCGACCGTGATCTGGACGGCCGTGCCGACATCCCGGCCGCGCCGGAGCTCCTCGCGGAATCGACTGACCATGAACAACGAGTAGTCGATCGCGAGCGCGAGCCCGAGCATGGTCGCTACGTTCTGGACGTAGATCGAGAGCTCGGTGACCTGGGCGGCGAGGAAGACACCGCCGAGGGTCGTGGGGATGGCGAGCGCGGCGACGAGGAGCGGCATCCCGGCAGCGACGAGCGAACCGAAGACGAGGATCAGGATGAGCGCGGCGAACGGGAACGACACCGTCTCCGCCTGGACGAGCTCCTTCTCCGACTGCTTGGCCTGGTCCTGCGTGGCCGGCCCGACGCCGGTGAGTTGCAGCGTGACGTCCGACGGCTGGTGGATGAGCGCCCGGAAGTCATCCATCGCGTCGACCGCTTCCTCGTCGGTGATGTTCAGCCGGACGACGACGTATGCCGACGTGCCGTCGTTGCTGATGAAGCGGTCGTCGTGGGTCTCGGCGTATCCGATCGGCGAGTCGACCCGCTTGTCATCGAGGAGGTCCTTCAGCGAGTCCGAGATCGCCGTCTGGAAGGCGGCCGACCGCGCGTCATCGCCGGGCTTGCCTCGGTAGACCGCGACGATCGAGCCTCCGGCCGCTCCGAAGTCGTCGCGGAGCCGGGTCGTCACGGCCGCCGATTCCGAATCGGGGTCCGTCCAGCCGCCCGCGCTCAACGCCCCGGTGACATTGGACGCAAGCAGGGACGACACGATCGCGATCGCGATCGACACGAGGGCGATGGGACGGCGGAAGCGATAGACGAACGCTCCCCAGGCACTGAACATCGTGACGGACCCCAGTCGGACGAATGGTTTGGCCTGCGAAACATAGAGAATGGTCATTCCCTTTGTCAACCGCTAGCGATTGCGTCGCGGGTTCACAAGCGGTAACGTTCGGGGAGCAACCATTCGCTTTGGAGCACCTTCGCACCCGTGCCTCGCCTCACCGCCGCCCAGGAGCAGCAGGTCCGCGACCGGATCATCCGTGCGGCCGTCGCCGTCTTCGCCGAGAAGGGCTACCACCGCGCCACGATCGCCGACGTGGTCGCTCGTTCGGGCCTGTCGGTCGGTGCCATCTACACGCACTTCACGGGCAAGGAAGAGCTGTTCCTCCACAGCTGCGACCTGATCTCGGGCCAGGGCCTTGACGAGCTGGCGACACGGCTCGCGCCGCTGACATCGACGGCGGAGCGCCTGCGCGCGGCGGTCGCCTATTACGTCGAGACGATCGATGACTTCGGTGACCAGCCGGGCCAGGTCAGCTTGGTCCGGGCATGGGCAGAAGCCGGCGAGGAGCCGGGTGTCCGCGAGATGCTGGCCCGGCGCCGCGAGCGCCTGCTCGGTGCGGCCCAGCTGTTGCTCCGCGAGGGCATCGCCCGCGGTGAGCTACCCGATTGGCTCGATGTCGACGGTTTCGGCCGCGGCTTCATGGCGCTCCTCGACGGCCTGCTCCTCCAGCGCATCGAGGCCGGCGACGCCTATCGACCGGAGGAGTCGACGCGGCGAGCGAACGCCATCCTCGATGTCCTGCTCGCCGTCCGGGGAGCCGAGCGACCTGCCGTCGCCACGGCGTAGCATCGAGCGGCGATGCCGCACGTCCAAACCGTCCTCGGCCCGATCGACCCGGGCGACCTCGGGTTCACGCTCCCGCACGAGCACACCCAGATCTCGCTGTGGCATATCCCGGCGCGCTGGGACTACTGGCAACTGACCCGCGACGAGCCGCTCATCCTCGAGGAGCTCGCGGCGTTCCGGGAGGCCGGTGGCGGCGGTATCGTCGACCTCACGATGCCGGGCGTCGGCCGGGATCCCGTGTGGCTGGCAGGTATCGCGCGCGGGACCGGTCTCAACGTCGTCATGGGCTGTGGCTGGTATCGAGGCGCCTACTACCCGGCAGAGACGCTGATCGACCGACGGTCGGTGGATGACCTCGCCGACGAGCTCGTCCGCGAGGCGACGGATGGTGTCGGCGACACGGGGATCCGGCCCGGGATCATCGGCGAGATCGGGACCGACAAGCCGTGGGTGTCAGCGCTCGAGGAGCGTGTCCATCGGGCCGCGGCCAGGGCAGCTCGCCGGACGGGTCTCGGTCTGACGACGCACAGCGTCCTATCGCCAGTCGGGCTCGAACAGTTGCGCATCTTCGAGGACGAGGGCGCCGATCCGTCGCGGGTCGTCGTGGGCCACGCCGACTCCTACCCGCACCTCGATCATTACCTCGCGATCATCGAGCGCGGCGCGGCGATCGAGTTCGACTTCCTCGGGATGTCGTTCACCCCCGCCGAGCGACATGGCGAGGGGCGCATCGTCGAGCTGCTGTGCGAGCTGCTGTCTCGCGGCCACGTCGAGCACATCCTGCTGTCACAGGATGTCTGCCACGACTCCCAGCTCCAGCGTTACGGCGGGAACGGGTACACCTATCTCGCCTCGGCCTTCCTGCCGCGGCTCCGCGATGCCGGCGTGAGCGAGGCCGAGATCGAGACGCTGACGGTCGCTAACCCAAGGCGGCTGCTCTCGATCGCCTGACCGTCAGGACTCGAGCGTCGCGTCAACGTTGATCTCGACGTTGCCTTGCAGCGTCTGGCTGATCGGGCAGCCGACCTTGGCCGCCTCGGCGGCCTTGGCGAAGTCCTCCTGGGAGATCCCGGGGACGATGCCTCGGACCGTCAGGTTGCTCGTGGTGACCCGCCAGCCGGCTTCGACCTTGTCGAACGTGACCTCGGCCGAGATCGTCAGCCGCTCGGGCGGGGTCTTCGCCCGGCCGAGCCCTGCGGAGAAGGCCATCGCGAAGCACGACGCGTGGGCCGCGGCGAAGAGCTCCTCCGGGCTGGTCTTTCCGCCCGGCTCTTCGGTGCGGGCGGGCCAGCTGACCGGCGTGTCACGGAAGATGCCGCTCGAGACCGCGCTGACGGTCCCGCTGCCGGTGGCGAGATCGCCCGACCAGACGGCCTCGGCTCGACGTACCTGTGCCATGACGTCCTCCTATCCCTGACTCGCCGTGAATGGTCGCAGGTCGGCTCGGAGGCCGTCGGAGGCGCTGGTCGGGAACGGGAGGGTCATGTGGGGTCGGGTCGGATGCGGGAGGGTCGACTCGGGACCATCCTCCCGTCGCCGCTGGGACCGGTGACCGGTTCCGCGAAGCGACACGGCTTCCGACCATCGGGACATGCGTTCCCATCTCCGCCACCTGGGTCCCGTCGCGCTCATCATCGTCCTGCTGATCGGCGTGGTCCCCGCCGCCACGGCCGCCGAGATCGACACCAGCACCGCTGCGATGCGCGCCGCCGAGATCCATGCGCTCGACCTGACCAATGCCCAGCGAACGCGCCGCGGTCTCGTCAAGCTGCGCCTTGATGCGCGTCTGAGCGAGCTCGCGCGCGACCGGGCGCAGTACATGGCGCAATCCGGTCAGTTCAGCCATACCCAGTCGAACGGCACCGACGTGTTCGACATGATCGACTCGGCGAACATCACCTGGTACGCCGCCGGAGAGATCATCGCCTGGAACACCGCCGGCCCGCTCGACTACTCCGCCGAGTTCGCGGTCGACGGGTGGATGGGATCGCCGAGCCACAAGGCGATCGTGCTCTCGAGTCTCTACAACTACGTCGGCTTCGGGCTGGCCATCGCGCCCGATGGCACCCGCTACTGGGCGGGCGTGTACCTCAAGGGTCCGGACCGGACCGGCGGGTACGCCAGGACCGGCAGCTTCACCAAGACCTATCTGAGCAGTGTCTGGGCCCGCGGGACCGTCTACTACTCGGGTGGCGACATCCGTTTGCAGGTCCTCACGGCCGGCCACCGCTATTTCCAGACCCAGTGGCGCGTCGCCGGGGGAAGCTGGATCAACGCCGGCATCACGACCGCCACGCGGATGACCAAGTGGTGGCGGCGAGGCTGGACCTATGAGTTCCGCGTCCGCGAGCGCGACCGCAACGGCAACTGGGGTTCCTGGGCGACCAAGACGCTGAAGCCCTGACCACGCGCTGACGGCTCCCTGGCCGCAGCGGCGCGTGCACCGTCCGGACGAAGAGGCCCGGATGGAACGTCGCTGAAACCTCTGAGCGGGCATCGCGACGGGAGTTTCGTGCGGCTCAAGCAGGTATCCTTGGTCTCCGTGACGAGGAGGCGTGCGATGCCAGAACTCAATCTCAAGGATCTACGAACCCGGCTCCCGGAGCTGCGGCTGCCCGAGATGACCCGCGACGATATCGCCAAGGCACTCGGTGAGGCGCGCAAGGAGATCCGGGACGTCCGCAAGGACCTGGCCGACTTCCGCCAGGACTTCGAGATGCCCCGGGGCGTCTCGGCCGTCGACCTGAGTTCGGTCGATGTCGAGAAGATCGCCAATGGCGCCAAGGACGGCGCGAAACAGGTGGCCGACACGGCGCGTGACAACGCGATGCAGGTCGTCAAGGAAGCGCGCAAGGCCGCCGAAAACGCCGGCTTCGTGGAGCGGCGCGGAAACCGACGGATCCCATTCGTCTTCGCGGGTCTCGTGACCCTCGGACTCGTGACCTGGGCATTCGCCAATTCGCCGAGCGTCAAGATGCGGCTGCGTGAGGGCGCCCAGCGTGCGCGCGAGCGCATGAACGAGCGCCGCTCCACGTGGGATGAGCCGCGCGCCTTCGACGAGGCGCCGACCGCAGGTGTCCACGCCGCGACATACAGCGGTGCCCTCGGCTCGACGGACAGCCCGTACGCCGAGCCGCCGACGCCGCTTCCCGAGGGCCTCGGCAACGACGAGTCCACGAACATCACGAACGACGTTCCGGCGCGCGCCTGACCTCAGACCGGCCGCCTCGACACCGCCCCACATCGGGGCGGTGTCCTGATTCTCGGGAAACGCAACCGCAGCCGGACGCCGTGTCCCTACCATCGAACAGGTGACGCCCACCGTGGGGGGAGTCGCCACCACCCTCGGCCGGCGCCTGATCGGCAACGGCCCGCTGCGCCGCGTGCTGATCGCCCTCCTGCTCTTCAGTGCCGCCGAGTACGGCACTTGGGTCGCGATCCTGCTCTACGCCTACGAGCGGACGGGTCCGCTGTCGGTCGGCCTCGTTGCCCTCATCCAGCTCGTCCCGGCGGCGCTGGCGGCTCCCGCCGCGTCCACGCTCGGTGACCGATTCCCGCGTGAGCGCGTTCTCGCGGTCGGCTACGCGATCCAGGCGCTGGCGATGTTCGCGACCGGTCTGACCATGCTGGCCGACGCACCGCCGATCGTGACATACGCCGTGGCCGCGGCGACGGCGGCGTCGCTGGTCGTGACCCGGCCGACGCAGTCGGCCCTGCTGCCGTCGCTCGCGATGGCGCCGGCCGACTGCACCATCGCCAACGGCGCGAGCGGGTTCTTCGAAGGTGGCGGCCAGCTGATCGGACCGCTTGCCGCCGCGGCCATCCTGGCCATCGGCACGCCGGCCACCGTGTTCTTCGCCGCCTCGCTCGCCCTCGTGGTGGCGCTGCTCGTGACCGTGGGTGTCCGACCGCGGATGGCTCCCATCCTCTTCGCGTCGGACGCCGATGACGTCGGCCTCCTGGGCGGCCTGCGCCTGGTCCTCGCCGATCGCGACGCTCGCGTCCTTGTGGGGCTGCTCACCGCGCGGATGCTTGTGATCGGGGCCTGTGATGTGCTTTTCGTGCTCCTCGCCCTCGAGCTGCTGGAGACCGGGGAGCCGGGGGCCGGGATCCTCTCCGCCGCGCTCGGGGCCGGTGCGATGCTCGGCGGTGCCGGCACGTTCACGATCGTCGGTCGCCCTCGCCTCGCGGCGGTCGCCGCGGCCGGCGCACTCGTATGGGGCGCAGCCATCGCCACCGTCGGCCTCGTCCCGTCCGCGTTCCTCGCGCCCCTGCTGGTGATCGTCGGTAGCGCCGGACTCGCCATCGTCGATATCTGCGGCCGGACGATGCTCCAGCGCTCCGTCCGCGACGAGATCCTCGCCCGTGTCTTCGGCCTCCAGGAGGGTCTTGGGATGGCGGGTCTCGCGGCAGGCGCCGTCCTCGTCCCGATCCTCGTGGGGGTGTTCGGGCTTGTCGGGGCCGTCGTCGCGGTCGGCGCGATCCTGCCGGTCTTCGTGGCGCTGCGCTGGCCGCGCCTGTCCGATCTCGAGCGCGGGGCCGGCGTCCCGGCACGTGAGATCTCGCTCCTTCGTGCCGGGACGATCTTCCGCCCCCTGCCGGCGCCGGCGTTGGAGGCCGTGGCGCGTCGAGCGGTCTGGGTCGATGTATCTGACGGTGAGCGACTGATCACCCAGGGCGATCCCGGCGACCGCTTCTACGTGCTTGCCGCCGGCTCGTTACGCGTCGAACGGGACGGCAGCCGGCTCCGGGATGTCACGGAGCCGGGGGAGGGCGTCGGTGAGATCGCGATCCTGCGAGACGTCCCGCGCACCGCCTCGGTCTTCGCGAACCGACCATCGACCCTGCTCGCGATCGATCGGGCGCCGTTCCTCGCCGCCGTGACGGGCCACCCGGACGCACACGCGGCGGCCGACGCCGTGGTCGCGGCACGTGACCGCTAGGCATCCGCCCCGCTTGCCGGA
>Ga0134128_10006141_pt1 | contig 14553 bp, 7 predicted proteins | sample KB31754_FD_96462 | JGI IMG/M metagenome (GOLD analysis project Ga0134128, IMG submission 96462) | Terrestrial soil microbial communities with excess Nitrogen fertilizer from Kellogg Biological Station, Michigan, USA - KB3-175-4 | ecosystem: Environmental > Terrestrial > Soil > Unclassified ... | reverse complement strand
TGTCACGAAAACGCTCAAAAGCAAGTTCAAACCGCGCCTGCCAGCGCACCAGCGGATTCGGGCTTTGCGCCTCAAAGTGCCCCGATTCAGCTTCGTGCCCGCGGATTAAATACTTTGCCATCGTGGGCACGAGCGTTCTGGAAAGCAGATACGAAGCCAGCATGGCGAAAGTGACCGCTTCCGCCAGGGGCACGAAAAGATATTTGGCAACACCGCTCAGAAAGAACATCGGCACAAACACAATGCAGATCGAGAGCGTCGAAACCAGGGCGGGAACGGCAATCTGCTGCGCGCCATCCAGAATGGCATGCTCCACTTCCTTGCCCTGAGCGAGGTTGCGGTTGATGTTTTCAATTTCCACCGTGGCGTCATCCACCAATATGCCCACCGCGAGGGCGAGACCTCCGAGGGTCATGATGTTGATCGTCTGGCCAAGCGCACTGAGCACGATGATGGAAGTAAGGATGGATAGCGGAATGGAGATAGCGATAATCAGGGTGCTGCGCCAGCTCCCCAAAAAAATCAGGATCATCAATGCGGTAAGGGCGGCGGCAATGGTGGCTTCCCGCAATACTCCTTCAATCGAGGCCCGCACAAAGAGCGACTGATCGGCCAGAGGGTGGACCTTCAACGCCTCAGGCAGGCTGGATTCCAACTGGTGCAACATCGTTTTCACGCCCGCAATCACATCGAGCGTTGACGCGTTGCCTGCCTTAAGGATCGTCAGCAGCGAAGCGCGCTGTCCATTGACGCGCACGATGTTCGTCTGCGGCGGGAATCCGTCACGGACATGCGCCACATCGTGAATATAGAGCGTAGTATTGCCGACCCGTTTGATCGGGAGGTCGTTCAGTTCCTGAATGGTTTGCGGGCTGCCGTTGATGTCAACGTCGTAGTCGAGCGTGCCGATCTTAGAGGTGCCGGAAGGAAGGATAAGATTTTGAGCGCTGATCGCATTCACTACATCGAGCGGAGAAAGACCTCTGGCCTGCAATTCGGCGGTGTTCAAATCCACTTGAATTTGCCGCTGCTTGCCCCCGTAGGGATAAGGAATGGCGACGCCGGGGACGGTGACCAGCCGTGTGCGCAAAAAATTGAGCGCGTAATCATTTAAGTCCTGCTCGGAAAGCCCCTGCCCTGAGAGGGCGATCTGCAGAATGGGAACGGTTGACGCGTTATAGGTAATGACCAGAGGAGGCGTCGTGCCAGGCGGAAGCTGCCGCACCTGAGTTTGTGAGACGGCGGTGACCTGAGCGATTGCCTTCTGAATATTCGCCGTGGGCTGAAAAAAGATTTTGACGACCGCAGTCCCATTCAAAGACTGCGATTCAATATGTTCAATATCGTCAACCGTGGTCGTGAGGCTGCGTTCCGTGAGCGTGACAATGTGATCGGACATCTGCTGCGCATTGAATCCCGTATAGCGCCAAATGACGCTGACGACCGGAATATCAATGTTCGGGAAAATGTCAGTTGGAGTGTTCAGGATAACAAGCGGCCCCAGGATCACGAGAAGAAGAGCCAATACGACAAACGTATAAGGGCGGCGAAGCGCGAGGCGGACAATCCACATGAGAAATAATCGCGAAATGAACTACGAGTAATTATTCTAAGGATTACATAGTTTCGATGCCGAGAGATGGAGATTGGCGCGAAAAAGAAGCGTTTACATTTCTTTACACGCAAATGCCGGAAAAGGGAAGGCCGGTCTTCAATTTCTAATTTGCAAGACTTCTAGAAGCGCAGTTATTTCGGCGAGGCCGCCGCAAGCTGGCGCACGGTGCTGATAAACGTTGTCGTAGCGCGCGTCAGTGTGCGGTCCCGGCGGTAGGCGATTCCCAGCTCGCGCCACAATTCTTGCCCTTTGATGGGAATTAGTTTCACACGTCCCGCAAGGACCTGGTCCCGGGCGAAGCTGGCGCTGATTAATGACACGCCCAAACCAGCCGCGACAAAACTCTTGATCATCCCCACGCTGGGCAACTCCATGCGGATCTGCAATCCTGAGGCATAAGGGCGGAAAAGCTTATCCATGAGGCGGCGGCTGTAGCCGGTTTTCGGGAGGAGCAATGGCTGCTTCGCAATATCCGCCACGCTGACCATTTCATGCTTGGCCAGGGGATTCTGCGGGCTCACCATAAGCATAAGCTGATCGCGAAAAATAGAATGCGCTTTAAGGCTGCTCTGCTTAATGGGGAGTGTGACAATTCCCACATCCAGCGTGCCGTTTTCCAGCTTCTCAAGAATCTTGTAACTGAAATTTCTGTAGATACTGATCTGCACGCTGGGATAAAGGCTGCAATATTTGGCGAAGACATCCGGCAAGACGTATAGACAGGTAGCTTCATTCGCGCCAATGGAGAGGGTGCCACGCGGGCTGCTGCCCTGGTCGGCGACGGCAAGCAGGGACTCATCTTTCATCTGCAGCAGACGCTCCGCGTAAGCAAACAGCACACGGCCGGCCGGGGTAAGGGTCACGTCCTTCCCCGAACGGTCGAGAAGGCGGTCTCCATATTCCTGCTCAAGCTGGCGTATTTGCGCGCTCACCGCGGATTGCGAGCGGAACACTTTTTGTCCTGCGCGGGAGAAGCTGCCAAGTTTGGCGACTTCCAAAAAAGTGACAAGCTGATCGAAGTCCATAGGCCTTTGGAATCCTGAAGGGTGAGAAGAGATTATAAAGGAGACATTGCTGAGGAATTGTTGGCAGCGCCCCGCATGCAAAAATAAAAGGGACATTCTCACGAATGTCCCTTGTTGCGAATAACCGCTTTACGAACCAGGAAGGCTGCCTAGGAAGCTACGATTTTGGGGCTCTTGATTCCCCGCGTCGCGTTGCGTGTATCCACTACGAGCTGTGCTTCCTGCACGATCTTTTTGTAATCGTAGTCGGAATGGTCGGTGACGATGAGTACACAATCATATTGGCCGAGATTTTCTATCGGCACCGATTTCATTCCAAGGTCATATTTCCGCCCCTTGCCTACTCGCGGGCAATATGGGTCGTTATAGCTGACGTCAGCGCCGCCCTTTTTGAGGAGCTCGATAATCGTAATGGCGGGGGATTCACGAAGGTCATCAATGTCTTTTTTGTAAGCGACGCCAAGCACCAATACCCGCGCTCCGTTCAAAGCTTTTTTCTGCCCATTCAATGCCTTGGTCACGGACTCAATCACGTTGTACGGCATGTTCGTGTTGATTTCACCGGCCAGTTCGATAAAGCGGGTGTGGAAATCCCACTCCTTAGCCTTCCAGGAAAGATAAAACGGGTCCACCGGAATGCAGTGACCACCCAGGCCCGGACCGGGATAAAAAGGTTGAAAGCCGAAAGGCTTGGTGGCGGCGGCTTGAATCACTTCCCAGATATCAATGCCCATACGCAAGGAAAGCATCTTGAGCTCATTGACCAGGGCGATGTTGACGCAGCGGTAGATGTTTTCCAATAGCTTGGTCATCTCCGCGGCGGCGGGAGAAGAAACGGGAACCACCCGGTTGAAGATGGAGCCGTAAAGAGCGGCAGCCAATTCGGAAGCCTCGGGATCCAGTCCGCCGACGACTTTGGGAATATCGCGCCGGGCGACAGTTTCGTTGCCTGGATCTTCGCGCTCCGGGGAAAACGCCACAAAGAATTTTTGTTCGCTGGAATTCTCCGCACGCGAAGCTTTGAGTCCGGCTTTATTTCCTTTTTCGAGGATCGGAACCAGCACCTCTTCGGTCGTCCCCGGATAGGTCGTACTTTCAAGCACCACCAACTGCCCGGCCCGGAGATGAGGCGCGATGGATTCGGCCGTGTTGACGATGTAACTCATGTCCGGCTCATGGTATTCATTCAGCGGGGTCGGGACGCAGATGATAATGGCGTCCATCTGCTTCAAAAGTGAAAAGTCCGACGTGGCATCAAAACCCTTTGCCCGCGCATTTTGCAAATCGGTGGCCAGAATGCGATGAATGTATGTGCCGCCCTCGCGCAAAATCTTTATCTTGCGGTCGTCAATATCGAATCCTGTAACACGAAATTTTTGTTCGGTATAAAGGAGCGAAAGAGGCAGGCCAACATAGCCAAGGCCGATAACGGCAACGCGCGCTTGCCGGCTTTGAATCTTCTGTTTGAGCTCGGAGGAAAGAGATGCGGGCACAGATGTAGTAGTCATAATTTCAGGAAAATAAAGCTGAATTTTAGCATGGAGTAACTGGGTTCTTACGAGAAACTCACGCAAATCCAGCATATATTCTTAATCAGTTACGATGAAGGTTACTTTGGAAACACTTTGATGTCACGAAGGTCACGCGCATGCGCAAACTTTTCGTAATCGTAGTCACATGCGGGCTGCTGCTGGCGGCTTTTTCAGGCTGGCTTCTCGTGATCAACAAGCCGCAAAAGGCCGACGTGATTCTGGTTTTGGCGGGCGAAACTGATTCGCGGCCAGCGCGCGCGCTGGAACTTCTACATCAGCAATATGCGCCGCGGATCATCCTCAATGTCCCGGCGCGAGCAAAACTCTATCAGTGGCGGCAAACCGATCTCGCCCGGCGATACGTGGCGGGGCTGCCGGAGCACAATGCCATCGCAATTTGCCCGATTTATGGATTTTCAACGAAGGATGAAGCCTGGGAATCTGCGGCCTGCATGGCTCAAGCACCAAGCTCTCGCGTCCTGCTGGTAACATCCGATTTTCACACCCGCCGCGCCTTGAGTATTTTTAAGAATGAAGTTCCCAACCATGAATACAGCGTGGCGGCAGCTTTTAATCCAACGCAATTTGGCGTGAAGTGGTGGGAGCATCGCGAATGGGCCAAAACAAATGTAGGGGAGTGGAGCAAGCTTATCTGGTGGGAGGCGGTTGACCGCTGGCGCTAAGTATCAGCTTTTGTGTTCTGGTAGGAAGAGCAAGAAGTGGAGGAAGCGATGAAGATTTTAAGCAGGCAGAGCCGTTGGGAGTATTTATTGGCGGCAGGTTTCGTTTTGATGATGACGGTGGGGTCTTCGGCCCAAAGCGTAGACGCGCAAATCACGACTGCCCCAACTCAGGCCACGGTATCTTCCTCCGCGCCGCTGACCTTGACATTGCAAGACTGCGTGGCCCGGGCCAAAAAAATTAACCCGCAATATCACATAGCGATAACCGAGTTGGGCATTGCGCGCGAGGACCGCATACAGAGCCGAGCGGCCTTGCTACCCAACGCAAACTACGATGCCAGCTTCCTGTACACGCAGGGCAACGGCACGCCGACCGGCAGATTTGTGGGGGCGAACGGCGTGCATGAGTACATGAGCCAGGGAGATGTACGGCAGGTAATTTCGTTGAGCAATGTCGCCGATTTTCGCCGCACGAAAGCGGCGGAAGCGCTGGCCCGGGCCAATGCTGAAATTGCCGCCCGTGGATTGATGGTAACTGTTGTGCAGGCCTATTACGGATTGGTTTCTGCCGAGAAGAAGTATGCAACTACTCAACGCGCGTTGGATGAAGCGCAGCATTTTACCGACATCACGGAAAAGCTGGAGCGCGGCGGCGAAGTGGCGCATTCGGATGTGATCAAAGCTCAAATCCAGCTAGCGCAGCAGCAGCGTGACTTGCAGGAATCACAGTTAAACATGGACCGGAACCGGCTGGAACTGGCGGTGCTTATTTTTCCGGACTTCAATGAAAACTTCACGGTGATTGACGATCTCCAGCCACCGGAGATTTTGCCCGGCTTTGCCCAAATCCAGGCCAGCGCCGCGAAGAATAATCCCGAACTGCATGCCGCCCTTGCGATCCTCCAGCAGGCAAAACAACAGGTCAATATGGCATGGAATGGCTTTTTGCCGTCGCTGGAACTAAATTATATCTACGGAATTGACGCCAATCAGTTTGCATCGAGGACAGACGGCATTCACAATCTGGGATACGCGGCCACGGCAACACTCCAATTGCCAATCTGGAATTGGGGAGCGAATCGCAGCCGGCTGAAGCAGGCTGGTCTGCGGCGGGAGCAGGCCCAGGTAGAGCTCAGTTCCACGCAGCGGCAACTACTCAGTGACCTGCATATCTTTTATGAGGAAGCGGGAACGTCGCGCGAGGAATTGGAATCGCTGACGAAGTCTGCCGACCTGGCTGCTCAAAGTGCGGCGCTGACCATGGACCGTTATCAGGCGGGGGAAGCTACAGTGCTGGAAGTGGTAGATGCGCAGAACACATTAACACTCGCGCGCAATGCGCTCGCTGACGGGCAATTGCGCTTCCGCGTGGCCATCGCCAATCTGCAAACGTTGACGGGGACTTTCTAACTCCATGCCGAGAACTTCTCCGCCACTTACCCGCCCTCGCTGGTTGTTCTTAAACACCTTTTTCCGCCCGGCGGGAATCGCCATGGTGCTTGCTCTAGCGATCACTTTTTGGGGATGCGCCAAAGATGTCGCTGAGCCTGAGCCCGTAGTTCCAGTGCAAATCATAGATGTAAAGAAGACCGATTTCACCAAAACCGTAACTGCCCAGGCAGTTCTCTTTCCCGTTGATCAATCGGCAATTACTCCAAAAATCAGTGCACCAGTCAAACAATTTTTCGTGAAGCGCGGAAGCAAGGTGAGGCGCGGGCAGCTTCTGGCTGTGCTGGAAAATCAGGACCTTGTGGCCGCCGCTCAGGATGCCAAAGGATCTTACGAACAGGCCCAGGCGGCCTATGCCACGGCAACCGTTGCCGGCCTTCCTCAAGAATTGCAAAAAGCTGAACTCGATGAGCAAGCGGCGAAACAAACGCTCGATGCGCAGCAGAAGATATACTCCAGCCGCGAAAACTTGTTTAAGCAGGGCGCGATTGCGCGCAAAGATCTGGTACAGGCGAAAGTTGATCTCACCAACGCGCAAAACCAGTACAAAATCGCCTCCAGCCATTTGCAGGCCCTCGAACAGGGCGGTAAAGAGCGGGGACTTCAAGCTGCCGCCGGCGAACTGGAATCCGCCAAAGGCAAGTATTTAGCCGCACAGGCACAGCTCGGCTATTCCGAGATACACAGCCCAATTGCCGGAGTGGTGACCGACCGTCCTCTTTATCCCGGAGAGATGGCTTCTGCCGGCACACCGCTGCTGACCGTGATGGACATTTCCAAAGTCATTGCGCGGGCGCACATTCCCCAAACAGACGCCGCATTGCTGAAGATAGGAAACAGCGCAACCATCGAGGCGCCCGGCCTGGCCCATACTGTGCCAGGAAAAATCACAGTCATAAGTCCGGCGCTTGATCCGAGTAGCACAACCGTTGAAGTATGGGTGCAGGCAGAGAATCGAGCCAATGAGTTAAAGCCCGGCACCAGCGTGACGCTTTCCATGGTCGCGGGGAATGCGCCGCAGGCCATCGTGGTCCCGTCTGATGCGTTGCTGACTGCGCAAGATGGAAGCACTTCAGTGATGTTGGCTGGCGTGGATGGACACGCGCACCAGAGAAGTGTGCGAGTGGGTCTGCGGCAGAACAATGAAGTGCAAATCGTCGCCGGATTGCACGCTGGGGACCGGATTGTTGGCGCGGGAGCTTATGGTTTGCCCGACAACGCCAAAATTACCCCGGAAAAGACCGGCAATAACTCCGGGAACGGTGAGGGCCCCAAGTGAGCTCGCCGGATTCTTCCTATTGGTTTGTCCGACATTCCAAGCCGATTATTTTTCTCATCATCACTCTGGCTGCATTGGGCGCGTACCTGGCGTTCACCATTCCAGTTGCGGTTTTCCCAGCGACTAATTTTCCTCGTGTCTTAATATCAGTGGACAACGGCGTAATGCCCATTGACCAGATGATGGTCACAATCACGCGGCCCATTGAAGAAGGCGTGAACAGCGTACCCGGATTGCAAGACGTACGGTCCATCACCAGCCGGGGGTCGGCGGAAATTGATCTGTTCTTCGACTGGAACGTAGACATGTTCCAGACGCTGCAATATGTAAACGCAGCTCTCTCGCGCATTCAGTCTGAGATCCCGGCAACCGCCAAAATCGAAACACATCGTCTGACCTTCGCCAGTTTCCCGATTCTTGGCTACAGCCTGACTTCAGACACGATTCCGCAAACCCAGCTATGGGACCTTGCCACCTACCAGATCAAGCCCCGGCTCAACCGCAAAGACGGAGTCGCAACCGTATTCGTTCAAGGAGGGCAGGAGCCGGAATTTCATATTGTTCCCGATCCCGCCAAGCTGCTTTCCGCCACCGTGACCGTCACCGATATCCTTGACGCTTTGCACCGCACGAACCTGATTGATTCGCCGGGATTGTTTGAGCGCAACCATCAACTGGTATTGGGGCTGGTCAGCGGCCAGGTTAAAAATGCGGCGGGAATTGCCCGCATAGTTATTAAATCCACGGCTGCTGGAATTCCCGTTACCGTCGGGGATGTTGCGACAGTGCAATCTGGCGTGAAGCCGGTTTACACAATTATTACCGCAAACGGCAAACCCGCCGTGCTCATCAACATTACCCGGCAGCCGGAGAGCAATACGTTGCAGGTTGCCACCGAAATTCATGCCGAAATTGAGCAGATTCGCAAATCGCTTCCGCCCGGCATCGAAGTCCGGCCATTCTACGATCAATCGTTGATCGTGAGCGACTCCATCAAGAGTGTTCGCGACGCCATCTTGCTCGGCCTGATCCTGGCATCTCTTATTCTGGTGCTTTTTCTGCGCGATTGGGGAACGTCTCTAGTCGCGGGTCTGGTGATTCCAGCCACGATCCTTGTGACCATGGTCGTGCTGAAGCTGCTGAATCAGAGCTTCAATTTGATGACGCTGGGCGGTTTGGCAGCCGCGGTTGGCCTGGTTATTGATGACGCCATTGTCGTGGTTGAAAACATCGTGCTGCATCGGGACGCGGGGCAAGGCCGGCTGCAAGCCATTCACAGCGCGCTTAAGGAAATCACAATTCCGCTGGTAGGTTCCACGGTCACGCCCATTGTGGTATTCCTGCCGCTGATTTCCATCACGGGCGTCACCGGTGTTTTCTTCCGGGCATTGGCCATCACCATGGCCATCTCGCTACTTACCTCGCTGGCATTGGCCCTGACCTGGACGCCAAATCTGAGTCAATATTTCATTCGCAAGCATGTGAGTGGCGCGGAAGCTAAAAATCCGGAAGAAAACTCATTTGGAAATTTGCTGGCAGCGGAAGAGGCCTCCACCGGAAAAATCTTCCACAAGATCATTGACTTTGATGAGCGCTGCCTTCGCTGGGCAGTCCGCAAACCGCTATGGCTGGCCGGTATGGCTGTGCTATTGATTGCTGCATCCTATGTTTGTTACCGCTATTCAGGTTCGGATTTGCTGCCTGAAATGGATGAAGGCGGATTCACTCTGGATTACCTGACCCCGGCGGGGACTTCGTTGAGCGAAACCAACCGCATGATCACGCACATTGAGCAGATCATTCGTTCCATTCCAGAAGTTGAGAGCTCTTCCCGGAGGACCGGGGCCGAGTTGGGCCTGGCAGCGGTTACCGAAGCGAACCGTGGCGATATTTTGGTGAAGCTGAAAAGCAATCGAAGCCGCGGCATTGATGAGATCACAGAAGAGATCCGGGCGCGGGTAAACCGCGAAGAACCTGCGGTGCGCACCGAATTCATCCAGGTGCTTCAGGACATGATTGGCGATCTGAGCAATGAACCCGAGCCTATCCAGATAAAAATGTTCTGCGAGGATGCCAAGGCTTTGCAAACCTGGGCGCCCAAGGTTGCGAACGCTATTCAGGAAGTACCGGGCGTCGTGGATGTGCTGAATGGAATCGAAAATACCATCAGCGGGCCGGCGGTTACCTTCCAGGTGAATCCGCAAATAGCCGAACGCGCTGGATTTACCCCACAGGAAGTTGCGACCGATGCTGCGGCCATCGTGGAGGGGGAACCGGCTGCCGACGCAGTGGTAAATCAGGACCATATCTACACGGTGCGGGTCCGCTTTCCGGCTGCGGATCGCGCTTCGCTGGAGAACATCGAGAACACGCTGCTCAACAGCGCGAGCGGCAAAACGGCGACTCTAGGATCATTGGCCACTGTCACTGAACTGCCGCCGCAAAACGAAATCCACCGGGAGAATTTGCAGCGGGAAGTTTCCGTGACTGGTCGGCTGGAAGGCACGGACTTGGGCGGCGCTATCGCCAAAGTCCAGAACGTGGTGAACGGTTTGCATCTGCCAGGCAATATTCGCGTGACTTACGGAGGGACTTATCAAGAGGAGCAGAAATCCTTTCACGATCTCCTTTTCGTGCTGATTCTGGCCATCGTACTGGTATTCATCGTCCTGTTGTTCGAGTTCCGCACCTTCGCTGCGCCTGTTGCGATTTTGGCTTCGGCGGTGCTTTCCACTTCAGGCGTGTTTATTGCGCTGCTCATCACCCAGACCACATTTAATGTCGCGTCATTTATGGGGATGATCATGGTGGTGGGCATTGTCGCGAAAAATGGGATACTGTTGCTCGACGCCGAACATAAGTTCCGTGAGGTGGGACTCCCCGCCGAACAAGCCATGCTACAGGCCAGCCGCCGCCGCCTGCGCCCTATCGTGATGACGGCCCTGGCTACAGTCGCGGGAATGCTGCCCCTGGCATTTGCCTGGGGAGCGGGAGCGCAGATGCTGCAACCTCTCGCCATTGCCGTCATCGGCGGGGTATTGATCTCGATGGCGCTCTCGCTCATCGTTACGCCAATGGTGAACTTTTTCCTGCAGCAACGGAATGGAATTTCAGGTTAAAACCTTATGTCCCAATGCACGCCGAAACTCTTTTTCGGCCATTTTCTTTTAGTATGCAAAGTTAAACGATTACCTCGGTTACCGAGGTGAACCGGCTTGCGAGTTCTCGCAATTTTTTTGTCAAATCTGTGTCTCTCCCTTGACTGGCGCGGGTTTTGGCTTGACTATCGTTACCGATCAGTGATATTTAGTTTCGGCGCTGAACAATGTACAAAGATGTGTGCAGTAGTTTGACCGCTCCAATTTCAAACTCGACCCTAAACGCAAGCTAGCCCCCATACTGTCAGCTTGTCTTCGGAGCAATGTAACTGTCAGGAACTCTTCTTTGAAGAAAGCAAGTCCCAGGAATTTTTACCGAGAACGAAATCAATAATACGAATCTGTGGAGGCGTGTAATGTCCTTTCCTGTCCGAGCAGTTCGAAATTCCAGAATATTTAATATTTCCGTGGCATTCGTGCTTGCGCTGGCGTATTTGCTCGTCTTGAGCCCTACGCGCGCAGCCGCACAAGTTGTACTCAGCAGCGATTTTGAAGACGGCACCGCGCAGGGTTGGGTTTCGTTCAATGGCGCCAGTACCCCGGCGAATTCAACCGATGTGGCGCAATCCGGGACCCACAGTCTGTTGACCAGCACCAACTCCAGCGGTGCCAGCAGCGGTCCCAGCATGAATGTAACCAAAGTATTGCTTCCCGGCGCGATGTACACGATTTCAGGCTGGGTGCGGCTTACGTCGGGTGAGGCGGCCACCAACGCCAATTTCACAATTGTTCGTTCTGACGCCTCCTGTTCCGGTGGAACTTGCTTTGACACAGTAGGACCATTCCAGGTCGCAGTGACCGACTCGGGGTGGGCGCAGATCGGCGGCAGCTATTCTGTGAGCCCTACCGCAACCGGTCTAACGCTCTATTCGCAGTTAATTGGCCCAACGACACAACAGTCGTTTTATCTCGATAATGTGGTTATCACCGAAACCGCGCCGCCTCCCAGCGGAACTCCGGTAGCTTCCTACACCTTCGCGGACGGTGGACTGGATGGATGGGTGCCGTTTGGCTCGGTGAGCCTCAACAACAGCGTGTCGCCTCTTGCTGATCCGGTCGGCAATACACACAGCCTTCTGACTTCGGGCCGGACTCAGACCTTCGAAGGCCCAAGCCTCAACCTGCTGAACGTGAGCGGCATAGTCGCGGGAGCAACGTACAACGTAAGTGCGTATGTGCTGCTTGCGGATGCCGATACCAGCAACCCGACTGTGACCATGTCTACCAAGCGCACAGATTGCTCCAACAGCGATGGAATCTTCAGCAACCTGGCTACATCGAGCGCTTTATCCAACACTGCATGGACCCTTGTTCAAGGCACGTTCAGCTTCTCGAACCTGCCGGGTGCCCCTACCAATCTCACGCTGTATTTCCAATCCAGCAGCGCGACCGATTCGTTCTACATCAGCAATGTGACGATTGGAGAGATCGCCCCGCCGCCGCTACCGGTGGATCAGCAGGACAACACGGGAATTAGCTCCACCTTCGAAGATGGCGGTACAGATGGATGGGGCGGGCGTGCGGGTGCCACGGTTACCAACACAACCGCGGAAGCGCACTCCGGAAGCAACAGCATTCTGGTCACCGGCCGGACGGCAAACTTCGACGGCGCGGCGATCAGCATCTTGAACAAGATGTATGTAGGGTCGCAATATTCCATCAGTGTGTGGGTGAAGCTATTACCCACGGATGGTTCCCTGCACAACATCAACATGAGTCTGCAAACTTCATTCCAGGGACAGACGAGCTTCCCGGGAGTGAACGGCTTCCCCGGTACGCAAATGGCCGCCGACGGGCAGTGGCACCAGATTCTGGTCCCCAACTACACTATGTCGAGCCCGTACGATCCGGGAACAACTCCGACTCTATACTTGCAGACTTTCCCGACAGGTACTCAACCCAATCCTGACCTGGTGTCGTTCTATGTTGACGACTTCCAGCTCACCTTCCTGCCGCCGCCGTCTATTCAGACCGATATCCCGTCTATATTCCAGCGGCTCCAGCGCTACTTCCCGGTGGGAGCGGAGATTGACACCAGCGATATCTCCGGACCACATCTCGATCTTCTCCTGAAGCATTTCGACAGCATCGTTTCAGGAAACGATATGAAGTGGAGCTCGGTGGAAAATACCAAGGGAACGTTCAACTACGGCAACGCAGATAAGGAAGTGGGAACGGCAGTTTGCCACAACCTGAAGGTCCGCGGGCACAACCTGGTGTGGGCAACCGGCGCTCAAACGCCTTCCTACGCGTTTGGCGATGGCACGAATTCGCCAGCAAACCAGGCCGTGGTTACCGCCAACATTCAGGAACACATCCAGAATGAAGTTCAGCACTTTGGCAACAAAGTGTATGTCTGGGATGTGATCAATGAGCCGTTCGATCCGAACCAGCCTGATTGTCTGGTGCATGGACCGTTCTATAACGTACTGGGCGCGAGCTACATTGATGTCGCTCTTGAAGCGGCACGGCAATATGCGCCTCCGGGAACACAGCTCTTCATCAACGACTTCAACACCGATGAAGCGCCCAAACTGGCCTGCATCATCAAGGTCGTGCAGGACCTGAAGAACCGGGGGATTCCAATTGATGGCATAGGACATGAAACTCACGTGGCCGTCAATTTCCCCACTGTCCAGGCGGTGGCCGATTCCATCCGTGCTATCCACAAAGCCTTCCCTGACCTCCATCAGCAGGTCACGGAAATGGACATCAGCGTGTATAACGCCGGTGACAACACCTCCAACTTTGGCGCTAACGGGGGCACTGTTCCGCCTTCGATCATCGCGCAACAAGGTTGGGTCTACTACAACTACTTCAAAGCCTTCCGCAGCCTTAGGGGCATCCTCGACGGGGTTACCTTCTGGGGCATGGCGGACGACAATACCTGGCTTTCGGGCTTCCCGATCAGCCGGCTCAATGAGCCGCTTCCGTTCAATGAGCAGTTGCAGGCAAAACCGGCCTATTGGGGAATCATCAATGAGCCGCGCCAATTGCCTGGCTTTGGTCTGAACTTCCACATCACAGCGAAAACTGGACCGAAGAATGCCCGCGTATGGACCATTACCGCGGACAATCCAAGTTCGGGCACAGCCTATACCGTGCAGATCAATTCATTCACCATTCAGCAGCTTCGGGATAATAATGGCCGAGGTAGAGGCGCCCAGCCATGCAGCCCGGTCGTCATTTCGCCCACGTCATTCCCGTTGGTTCTCGGCGACATAGCGCCTGGCGAATCCGCCAGCACGACCGTCACGCTGGACTTCAGCGGATGCCACAGTGACGATACGTACGGCGTGGTGATCCCATGGAGCCAGGCCAATGGTGCCAATACGGGTCAACTGGTCCGGGTCACATCATTTAGCAGCTTCGATCAAGATCGCGATCATGATGGTGATCATGACCGGGATGGAGGCCGCTACTAACTAACAAAAACTGAATCGCATCCGGTTGGCACCGCTGGCCGGATGCGATTCAAAACTTACCTAGCCCTCGGGGGATAGCGTTTCCCGAGGGCATTTTTTCGTCTATTCTGTTAACGGCGAGCCTCCGGTGCCAGCTTGCGCTATCAACACTTGGAGGCGCCTGTGCTATCCTCTGCGTTTTCTCAGCAAATGGTCCGGCCAGGAGGATGCTTCATTGGCACAGGGTTTCTGGCGGAGACTTTAAGGGGAAAGTAGATGGAATTCGTCCACGATGATTTCCTGATGCATTCTGAAGTAGCGCGGCGGCTATATCACGATTACGCTAAAACGGAACCGATTCTCGATTACCACTCGCATCTCTCCCCTGCCGATATTGCAAACGACCGC
>Ga0134128_10006139_pt1 | contig 14557 bp, 6 predicted proteins | sample KB31754_FD_96462 | JGI IMG/M metagenome (GOLD analysis project Ga0134128, IMG submission 96462) | Terrestrial soil microbial communities with excess Nitrogen fertilizer from Kellogg Biological Station, Michigan, USA - KB3-175-4 | ecosystem: Environmental > Terrestrial > Soil > Unclassified ... | reverse complement strand
TTGGAAGACTTCGTCCTGCTGCGTTCCGACGGCATCCCCACCTATCATCTCAGCGTTGTTGCGGACGACATCGACATGCGCATGACTCATGTCATCCGCGGAGCCGATCACCTGTCGAATACCCCCAAGCAGGTGCTCCTCTATCGCGCTCTGGGCGCTTCCCTGCCCGTCTTCGCGCACTTGCCGCTGATTCTCGGTCCCGACAAAACTCGTCTCTCCAAGCGGCACGGCGCCACGAGTGTCATGGCCTATAAGGAGATGGGGATCGTTCCCGAGGCATTTCTAAATTTCCTAGCACTGCTCGGCTGGAGTCCAGGAGATGCCGCGAAACAGGCCGACGGCAAAGAGCGCGAAATATTTTCGACCGAAGAATTGATCGAAATGTTTTCGCTCGAGGGCATCGCACACTCGAACGCTGTGTTCAACAACGACAAACTCGCCTGGTACAACACCGAGTACATCCGGGCGTACGCGCCGGAAAGACTGCTCCCGCTGATCCAGGAAGAATGGGCCCAGGCTGGATACCAACCGGACCGCAGCCACCCAGAAATTCTTGCCGCCATTCCATTGCTGCAGCAAAGAGCGCGCAGCCTGAAGGACTTCTCCTCCGCGTTCCGAGCTTATTTCGGCGATGAGTTTGAGATCGACCCGGCTGCGGAACAGAAATTTTTATCCGATCCCGCTGTGCGGCCTTTGCTGGCTGAACTCGGCGCACGGTATGCAAACCTCACGCCATTCACGGAAGCAACGACTGAACAGTTGCTGCGGAGTTTCGCGGAGGAGAAATCCGTCAAGGCTGGATCCCTGATCAACGGTGCGCGTGTGCTGCTGACTGGCCAGGGCGTCGCTCCCAGCCTGTTCGCCGTCATGGCGTATTTAGGTCAACACCGGGTCCTAAGCCGCCTGCAGACTGCCAAAACCGCCGCATAGAACGCTGGCCTCCTCATTGGCATGAAAACCTATACCCACTCGCCTTTCCTCATCAGCAGTTGCGAGTTGCCCTCGGCATCCACGCCGTCCACATCCATCTCGCCGGAGCCGATCATCCAGTCCACGTGGATCAGGCTACTGTTTGCACCCCTGGCGGCTAAGGCGGCCTCATCCATCTTCTCGCCGCCGATCAGACAGGTGCTGTAAGCCTGCCCCAGCGCGATATGGCTGGCTGCGTTCTCATCGAAAAGCGTGTTCCAAAACAACACCCCGCTTTGCGCAATCGGAGAAGAATGCGGCACCAGTGCCACCTCGCCCAGCCGCCGCGCGCCATCGTCGGTATTGATCATGCGCTCCAGCACTTCCAAGCCTGTTTTTGCTTTAGCCTCCACCACACGGCCTCCGGCAAAGCGTACAGAGATATCTTCAATCAGCGTTCCCTGGTGCGAAAGCGGTTTGCTGCTGCGCACAGTTCCTTCCACGCGGTCTTTGTGCGGAGTGGTAAAAACCTCCTCGGTCGGGATGTTCGGTTGGCAGTAAATGCCATTGCCGGCGCGAGTACCGCCGCCAGCCCACAGGTGGTCAGCCGCCAGCCCGACCCGCAAATCCGTCCCAGGGCCGCGGAAATGTAGCGCCGCAAATCTCTTCCCATTTAAAAAATCCACGCGGTTTTTTAGATTCTCTCCATGTGTCTTCCATGCCGCCACCGGGTCGGGCAGGTCCGCGCGCGAAGCGGCAAAGATCGCATCCCAAAGTTTCCGCTGGGCATCCTGCTCCGGCTCGCCGGGAAACACCGCGCGCGCCCATGCCGGAGTCGCATTGGCAACGATGGTCCAGTTAATTTCATGCCGCGTGATCAGTTCCATCGCAGGCTTGCTAGCTTTAGAGAACGCAACATTCGCGCGTCCAACTTTGGCGGGATCCTGCTTGGCCAGCAGCGACGGGTCGCCGCCCGCAATCGCAAGCCGCGCTGCGCCGGTACGATAGGCTGCGGCAATCCCATCCTGCAACCAGGTCGCGACACGATCGAAACTGCTGTCCGGCGCATATCGATAGCGCAGCAGCGAAGATTCTTCATCGGAATAAAGCGTGGTGACAAGCGTAGCCCCTGCCTTGTAAGCGTGCTCGGTGATGCGCCGCACCAGCGGCAGCGCGTCAATCGACGCACTCATCACCAGTTCCTGCACCGGCGCGTTCTCCTCACCCAGGCCAAGTCCGACGCGCACTGCGACCTCCGCCAACCGGTCCAGTTTTTGTTCAAAAGAAAGCGACGTCGAGTTTTTTTTCTTTGAATTTTCCATAATTTATTTTCACGTTCCTGATGGGTGTTTTTGCAGGCTTCATCTGCTATTTCGCCGTGACCTCTAACGTCAGCGGAAGAAATTTTGGCGGGTTGCAGGTGCGGTCGTCGCACGCCTGATAGCGAAGTCGGCCATGCAGAATGTGGCGACCTGGGCTCGCAACCAGCTGAACCGTCACGGGAAATTCTCCTGTGTACACACTCACCGCCTCGTTGGGAGAAAACTCGAAATGGTAATCCGCGCTTTGCGGGTATTCGATTTTGGAAATTTCAACTCCAGTCGTCCCATCCAGCGTCAGCGTGGTCGGGATCAAAAAACGCGAGCGTGGAGTGTGCGAATTAATATGCAGTCCGGACTGGATGGCGAACCGTAGCGCTATCTTCTGTCGGCCATTTTTTTCACCGGCCTTCACCGTCACATCCGGCGAAGAAACCAAGTGCAACCATTGTTTGTCCGCAGGCCGGCCAAAGCCGATATCCGCGTGACCCGGCTGCCATGTCGACTGCGCCATCGCAATCGGCGCGAAACCAAAGCTAGCGCATAGCGCCGCACAGGGAAAAAATGACGCCCACGTTTTCAGGCTTCTTCCACGCATCTTCAAGCGCCCCTGGTAGCGAGAATCTTCTGGATGTTCGTTTCCATCTCGCTCTGGGAGATCAAGCCGCCCACTTCGGCCACCACTTTTCCATCGCGCCCGATGTAATACGAAGTCGGCAGATAGTCGATGCCGCCGTAGACCTTCGAAACATTGTCATTGGCCATCAACACCGGATAATCGACGCCCATCTTCGCGGCAAAATCCGCGACATCTTTGGTCGACCCATCATCCTCTGAAATCCCCAGCACCATAAATCCCTGCGCGGCGTATTTCTTTTGCAGGTCGATCAGCCAGGGCATTTCCAGCTTGCAAGGGCCGCACCAAGTCGCCCAGAAATTCACCAAAACGGCCTTCCCTTTGTAGTCCGAAAGCGAAACCGTTTTGCCATCGACTGTTTTCAACGTGAACGCTGGAGCCTGTTTGCCGCGAAAATCCGGCAATCCCTGCGCCTCGGGAGAATCACGGTCGGCCGCCGCAGGCTGTGCTTTGCTCCCTGCTCCCATGTCCATCCCGGACATGTTCTGCGTTGGCTGCATCGCCGGTTGTGAATGCAGCATATGGCGAACGCGATAGGCCATCACGCCCGCCCAGATCATGGCGGTAATCCCCGCAATTACAACGATCAATACGATGGAGTTGCGTTTCATGAAGACTCCTGCGGCCGGAAGAGTTTGGTGGCCCAACCCTTTATTGTATCGGCTGACGAGGAAGTGTTTCCTGCCATGAGACAAGAGAAGGCGCGGGACTTTTCCCCACGCCTTCCGTTGAACGAACTGGCTGGTTATCCAATCCCGTTATTCGACTGTCACCTGAACGGCAATCGATTGGCTGACACCGTTCGATCCAGTTGCGGTAATGGTGATCGTCTGTTGTCCTGGCGCAGGGTTGTTGCCGGAAGTAAATGGCGACATTCCCACACACCCACTCAATCCCAGCATGCCCGCGCTGATGGCCAACAACGCAATCAGCAACAGCATCTTGCCGGATTTCGATCTGCTTTTCCGCTTCAATTGCTTGTTGCGGTCATCGAAAAGCGGCTCCGCTCCCGGCAACCAAAAAATAACTGCCGGAAGCAACAACGGCAGGTTGTGCGCCGGGCTTGGTCGATGAAGCTGCGCCGTCTTGTTCCCACCTTGCTTCAGGCCCAGCGGGCCAATCTCAATCAACACTGGCACGTTCACAGTTGCAGAGCCGCCCAATGTGATCGACGAAGGTTGAAAACTGCACTGCGAGTTTTTCGACAATCCACTGCAACTTAGGTTGACGATGCCCGTGTATCCGAACATCGGCGTCAGGTTCAAAGTTAGCAGTCCAGCTTGTCCCGGCGAGACAGCGAGACTCGATGGGCCGCTGCTCAGGGTAAACGTCGGTGTACCGATCACAACCGGTGCATTCAGTTGTGCGGTCGAGCCGAGGAAGTTCCGGGTCTCCGGATACGTAGCCGTAATCGTATTCGACCCGGCGGGTAGGCTGGAAACCGTCAGCGTTGCCACACCTTGTGCGTTCAATGTAGCAGCGCCGATTGCAGTATTGTTTGCCGAAAACACTACCGTGCCAGATGGCGCACCAGAGGCTGCCGTCGACGCTGTCGCTGTAAGTGTCACTGGCGATCCGGTTCCTGACTGATTGGCCGAAGCTGCCAACGATAGGTTCGTCGCCGCCTGAGTCACCGTCAAAATGCCGACCGTCGGATATACCGCGTAATTCGCAATATCCGCGCTCGTTACCGACGGGGCGATATCGTACCTGCCTGCGTCCGAGCTTGGCGCCGCCACGGTCGTGAAGGTTGGCGTGAACGTGTCGCCATTCACCGCGCCCGTCACCGTGGCGGAGAATGCAGGATTTGGCGTTCCATATACCCGGGTAGCGTTCGCTGCTACCACGAACAGATTTTCCGGGATGATATTCAGCGATCCATTCGTCGTAACCACGGTGTAGTCGGCCAGGTTTGGACCGCTCACCGTAGGCACAACCGCATACGTACCTACCGGCGAATTCTGCGTGGCTGTGGTCGAGTAGCTCACCGTGAACGTGTCGTTGTTCCACTGCCCGGTGACGCTCGAATAATACGAGCGATTCGGTGTTCCATACGGACTGTTCTGAGAGTCGCCCGTCACTGTCAATACCGCTTGCGTGACCGTCAAGATTCCCGGCACAACCGTCAGCGCGTAGTCATTCGCAAACATCCCTTGCGGCGTCGCTGTAATGGGATAGGTTCCCACCGATGAAGTCGGTGTTGCGGTCGTCGAATAGTTCACGTTCCCGGACAACACGTCGCCATTCTTCAAACCTACGGCAGTACCGGTGAACACCGGGTTATTGGGCGAGCCGTAGGTGTCCGTTGCATTGGCAACGGTCAGAGTCAATGACGCTGGGGTCACCGTGGCAATGGTGCCTGTCGCATTGGCTGAACCGTAGTTGCCGCTTTGCGCCACATACGCTTCCACCTGCACGGGCTGCACGCCGGTAATGGTCAGCACGTTGCCGTTGACTACTGCCGATCCGGAGTTTACCTGATACTGGACGGCCTGCCCTGTCGATGTTCCCGATGAGGTTGCCGTCGCACCTAAATTGATCTGCTGCCCATAGGTTGCGCTGGTCGGCAAAGGCGTGTTGAAATTCACCGTCGGCGTCGCCACCGTTACCGTCAGCACGCCATTCGCAGGGGCCACGGTGTAATCGGCCAAGTGCGCTCCGGTTGCCGTGGGCGTAATGGGATAGGGCCCAACCGCGCTGGTTGCCGTCGCTGTCGTCGTGCCGGAGACGGTGAACGTATCTCCGTTCACCGCTCCGGTATAGGTGCCGGTGAATGCCGGATTCGCCGCCCCATACGCACGCGTCGCATTGTTTGCCACCAATGTCAACGTCACCGCGTATACAGTCAGCGTTCCGTTCACAGGGGTCACGGTGTAATTCGCCAGATTCGCTCCGGTTGCCGTGGGAGTGATGGAATAGGATCCAACTCCGCTGGTGACCGTAGCTGCTGTTGAATCCGATATGGTAAACGAATCTCCATTCACCGCGCCCGTTACGCTCCCAGTGAATGTTGGATTCGCCGCGCCATACGCACGTGTCGCATTGTCTGCCGTCACGGTCAAGGGCGCCGCCGATACAGTCAGCGTCCCCGGCGCATACGTCACGGTGTAATTCGCAAGATTCGTTCCGGTTGCTGTCGGCGTAATCGGATAGGGCCCAACTCCGCTGGTAGTAGTCGCTGTCGTCGAACCCGATACGGTAAACGTGTCTCCGCTCACCGCGCCCGTTACGCTACCTGTGAATGCCGGATTCGCCGCCCCATAGACGCGCGTTGCATTCGTCGCCGCCACTGTCAATGCCGCCGTAGTTACAGTCAGCGTTCCCGGCACATACGTCACGGTGTAATTCGCCAGATTCGTTCCGGTTGCTGTGGGTGTAATCGGGTAGGGTCCAACTCCGCTGATTGCCGTCGCTGTTGTCGTACCCGACACGGTGAATGTGTCGCCGTTCACTGCGCCGGTATAAGTCCCGGTAAAGATCGGGTTCGCCGCCCCATACGCACGCGATGCGTCCGTCGCCGTCACCGTCAGATTTGCCTGATTCACGACAATGTTGGCGGTCGTATCAGCCAATGCATAAGTGCCATTTGCTGCGGCATCTGCTTCCACCACCACAGTTCCCACTCCCGTGATTGTGAGCACGTTGCCGCTGATCGTCCCTGGACCGGAATCGACCTGATAAGTGATCGTCTGACCGGTCGATGCACCCGATGAAGTCGCCATCGCGCTCAAAGTAATCGGCGCGGCGCCATAGATCACTGGTGTGGACGGCACCGGGCTAAAGCTCACCGTCGGCGTGATCAAGGTAATGTCGAAGGAATTGCTGGTCACCGCCGGCAACGTGAAGCCGGAAGAAACCGTGATGGGAGCCGTCGCCAACGTATCCCCGGTACCTGCAGTATCGATTGCCAGATCGGCAAACGTAGCCACGCCGCCGCTCGTCGTCTGGGTCAATGTTCCACCCAGCGCTCCGGAACCGTTCAAGCTCAGCGTGATCGGAATGCCGTTCACCGCGTCGGTCGCATTCGACGTGGTGTTCGTCTCCAGCACCTCTACCTCGACAGCGGGGGTGATGTTGGCGTTCACCAGGGTGTTCGACGGCTGTTGCTGTGCAAAATCGACCGCCGTGTAATTTGTTTGCGCCGCGCCCATGTCGAGATTGCCGTTAGTCAAACGGGGAAATCCGCGCTCATCGGTGGTTACACCCGCCAGCAGTTGCGTCGGGTCTCCCGCCTGGATGGCCGCGCTGCCTGGCAGCGGCAGCATGGTCTTCACCGTTGCAGTCGTCGACGGGGTATACGCAAGGGCGCCTAGATTCAGGTTTGCGGTAGTCCCGATCAGGTTGTAGGAGCTTTGTGTACCGCAGTTGTTGCAGTCGTCTTCCGTACTCGGATAATCCAGGTTTCCCGACACAATGCTGTTTACCAGCAAAAGAGCTCCGCCGTTGTCGTTGGAGATTCCCGCTCCCGTCCCTGAATTGAGATGTAGATTGCCGGAGATCGTACTGCTGGACACCAGCATGACCCCGCCATCGTTTTCCAATGCGCCGCCGTTGGTGCTATAAGCACGATTGCCGTTGAAGGTGCTGTTCGCCACCACCAGCTTGCCCGTGCTCGTATTATTGATTGCTCCTCCATTGCCGGTATTGCGATTGAAAGTACTGTTTTGCAACACAAGCGTACCGTCGTTATAGATGGCGCCGCCGGTGGATCCGGTGTTGAAATTGAACGCGACATTTTCCGCGATGAGTATGCCGCTGTTGGCGATTCCGGCGGAATAACCCGCGGTCACGTTTCCATTGGCGATGGTCACACCGCTCAAATTGACCTGCTGGACGGTCCCGGACAAATCCATGACCAGGTACGAACCTCCACCATCGATGGTTAACTGGTTCGCTCCCGGGCCCTCGATGTTCAGGTTGTGCGCCGTGACGGACGGCAGCGAGCCGGTGAGCCGGATCGTCCCCGTCAGGCCGGGCTGGAAAATGATGTCTCCGGAATAATCGGAGATCGCCGCATTCATCGCATCCCGCAGAGAGCAGGTTGTGCCGCAGGAACCATCATCGCTATCCAGCAGCCTCGTCACTGTCAGATAATTCGTCTGCACCGCGCCCAGATCGCTCGCTCCCCCGGATCGCACGAAACCGCGTTGATCGGTCGATAAGGAGCTCCCCGAACCCGCGCCAATGGCCGGGCTGCCGGGCAGTGGCATCATCGTCTGCGTAATACCGCCGTTATATTGCAATGGGCCCAGGTCAGCCGTGCCGTCGATCAGATTGCCGGTTGTGCCGCAGGCGGAACAATTGCCTCCGGCATTACCGGAAACAATGCTGTTGCTGACGCTGAGTGTGCCAGAAGCGTTGTCGATACCACCGTCGGTGCCACTTGCTGTGTTTCCGGAAATGGTGGCATTCGCTACCGTCAGGGACGTAGTGCCCATCCCATTTTCACTGTAAATACCGCCGCCATTGCTACCGCTGTTGCCATAAATCGTGCTGTTGTCAACAGACAATGTTCCGTTGTTGTAGATGCCACCACCGTTGCTGTCCGACTTATTACCGGAAATGGTGCTGCTCTCGACTGTCAGAGTGCCAGAGTTCTCAATACCGCCCCCAACGTTGTTTTTCCCGGTGTTGCCGGAGAGGATGGAATATTCCACCGTCAACGTTCCCTGGTTTCCGATCGCGCCGCCGCCATCTCCTGCTGTATTGTTGGAGATGTTGCATGCAATCAACGTCAACGTGCCATTGTTATAGACGGCGCTACCGACGAAACCCGTGCCTGGGCCGGTAACGGTGTTGTTGTCGACGATGGACAAATTTGAAATCGTCACGGTGGCATTCGTCCTGAACGCCACGTTGTTGCCATTAGAGCCACCGCCGGAGATCGCCAGCAAAGCCGCTCCCGGACCGGTGATGGTCACATTTTGGTTGATGGTCAATGTTCCGTTAATTAGAGTTATGGTGCCGATCACATTCGAGGCAAAAGTGATGGTGTCCCCGCCGCTTCCGCCATTCACTTGACTGATCGCATAGCGCAGCGAGCCAGTGTCGCTGGCGCTATCGGATGTGTCGGTCACTGTGTAGTTCGTCGCATACGCCACATGCGAAGCCAGCAGTACCAGGACAAACATGCAGAGGGCCCGGAGCGAAACATTCCAAAATTTGCGGCGGGAACCACGCGAAAAAATCTTCAATGCGGACAATCTGGTGACGGATGCGTTCACGGATGACTCCAATTCGATTTCTCAACTGCGCTGTTTATGTCGTGGCAGGCTTCGTCGAACGGAGTTCACCAGCCAGGGCAGAAAAATGAAACAACTGCACGGCTCTATGGCCGTCGCGCCTGACAACTTGCAGATGGCATGCCAAAACGATGTCTCAACAAAAATCAAAAGTAACCGAGGCCCGGCTTGCCCAAGAGGGAATTCCAATCTTTCACAGCGAACTAGACCTCTTCTATTTTGGGAAAAATTAGCGAAAGCATATTCGATAGCCTCCGCGACAGCGATGCAGTATCGTTTATCTAAAGATTTTTTCCCCAGCCGCCAAGAGATGAATCGACCCAAGCAATCCGAGAAATCCGTGAGCCGCATACGGTCCGAAAGTAATCCGGCTCCGGTGACCTCCGTCGATCCGGCGCAACTGGTGCGGATCGAAGCGCAGGCGCTGCTAAGCTTGGCGGACCGCTTGGAGAACGCGATTGTGCAAGATTTTGCACATGTGGTGGAGATTATTCTGGCCTGCGGCGAAGCCCACGGCCGAGTGGTCGTCACCGGCATGGGAAAAAGCGGCATTATTGCCCAGAAGATAGCTGCCACACTTAGTTCCACTGGCTCTCCTTCGCTTTTCCTTCACCCTGCAGAAGCACGCCACGGCGATCTCGGCATGCTAGCAAAAAATGACGTCGTCCTTGCGCTGTCCGGCAGCGGCGAGACGGAAGAGATTCTGCTCCTGCTCGAAATGCTGAAGCGCATCGGCACTAAGCTGATCTGTTTCTGCTGCAATATGCGATCGACACTGGCGCTGGCCAGCGATGTCGCGCTGGACTGCTCGGTCGAAAAGGAGGCCTGCACGCTAGGTCTTGCGCCCACTGCCTCCACCACCGCCATGCTGGCCTTAGGCGATGCGCTGGCGATTGCCATCTCCGCCCGCAAGGGCTTCTGTGCCGAAGACTTCGCCAACCTGCATCCCGGCGGCAAGCTGGGCAAGCGCCTGATGCGCGTCGAGCAATTAATGCATGCCGGAGAAGCCGTGCCCCGCGTGGCTCTTGCTGCTCCAATGAAAGACGTGATCTATGAAATGTCCCGCAAGGGCCTCGGCATCACTACCGTCGTCGAAGAAGGCAAACTCGCTGGCCTGCTCAGCGACGGAGATTTACGCCGTCTGCTCGAACAGGAAGGCGCGGGCGCGCTGGCGAAAACCGCAGGCGAGGCCATGCATCGCAATCCGCAGACTATCGCTCCCGAAGAATTTGCCGCCGAAGCCCTGCGCCGCATGGAAGAAAAGAAGATCACCTCGCTGATTGTCGTCGATGACAAAGGCAGCGTGGCGGGCGTGATCCATCTGCACGATCTTTGGGGAACCGAGCTTTTCTAAATACCCTCTCCCCGACAAACCCGTCCGGTCTTCAACAGTTAGAATGAAGTGAAGATTTCAAAGATTCCGAGAGGAACTCTCCGAACGACATGCATCGCTGGTCGCAACTCTTTCTCCCTACTCTTCGTGAAGCTCCGGCAGACGCCGAGGTCGCCAGCCACAAGTTTCTGGTCCGCGCCGGCTATATCCGCCAGTTGGGCGCCGGCATTTACTCGTACCTTTTTCTCGGCCAGCGATCGATCAACAAGATCATCGCCATCGTGCGGCAAGAGATGGACACCATCGGACAGGAATTCCTGCTGCCAGGGTTGCTGCCGCGAGATCTTTGGGAGCAGAGTGGACGCTGGACCGGCATGGGCGACAACATGTTCCGCCTGAAAGACCGCAAGGGTGCCGACCTGTGCCTGGGCATGACCCATGAAGAGGTCATGACGGAGATCGCCCGCAAGGAACTGCGCAGCTACAAGCAACTACCCCAAATCTGGTATCAGATTCAGACTAAGTTCCGCGATGAGCCACGGCCCAAGTCCGGCCTACTAAGAGTGCGCCAGTTCATCATGAAGGATGCTTATTCCTTCGACATCGACGCCGCGGGCCTCGACGCCAGCTACCAGAAACACGATGCCGTTTACCGCCGTATTTTCTCCCGCTGTGGATTACAGTTTGTCGCCGTCGATGCCGACTCCGGCGCTATGGGCGGTTCGCAATCACAGGAGTTCATGGTCTATACCGAAGCCGGAGAAGACCTGATCGCAAGCTGCGACCAATGCGGCTATGCCGCGAATCTCGAAAAGGCGACTTCGCAACTGCCGGTCGCGCCAGACCTTGCCGCCACCGGCGATGGAATACCGGAGCCGATTCATACTCCCAACATGGCCTCGATTGCCGACGTCACCGCGTTTCTGAAGATCGACGCCAGCCAGGACATTAAATGTGTCGCCTACATGACGGAAAAACGCAACGATGCCGGCGAATCTTTTCGGCTGCCGGTCGCCATCTTTTTGCGGGGCGACCACAGCGTTAACGAAACCAAACTGCTCGGGCTGCTGCGCGCCGGACTGCTGCGCCCCATGCTGCCGGAAGAACTGGAAATCCATTTCCGCGCCCCGGGCGGCTTCTTAGGCCCAGTCGGGCTGTCGCAGGTGATCGACCAAAAACTGCTGCCGGAAATTCAAGCCATTCCCTTTCAGCCGAACCGCACACGCGATCTATGGGCCTCGGCCAACCGGCTCAAAATGGTCGTCGTTCTGGATCGTGCGCTGGAAGGTCGCGCCAATATGATCTGCGGGGCGAACAAGCTCGATACCCATTTCCGCAACGTCACTCCGGGCCGGGATTTCAACTGGACCGTGGCGGCCGACATCCGCAACGCCAGCGAAGGCGAAGGCTGCCCCCAATGCAATGCTCCACTGCGTGTGGCCAAGGCGGTTGAAGTTGGACACATCTTCAAGCTTGGCTACAAATACTCCGAAAGCATGGGCGCGCGGGTGCTTGACCCCAACGGCAAAGAAGTCACACCGATCATGGGCAGTTACGGCATCGGCATCGAGCGCATCTTAACCGCATGCGTCGAGCAGAGCTTCGATGACAACGGATTTTCTCTGCCGCCGTCGATCGCGCCCTTTCAGGTTGTGGTCACGATCACCAATATCTCCGATGCGGCCCTGAAGAAGACCGGCGAAAAACTCGCATCCGCGCTCGAAATCGCCGGTTTTGACGTTTTGCTGGATGACCGTGAGGAGCGGGCGGGCGTCAAATTCAAAGACGCGGATTTGATCGGCATTCCCTTTCGCGTCAATGTCGGGAAAAAAGCCGCCGAAGGAGTGGCGGAAATCGTAACCCGAGCCACGCGGGAAAGCCGGGACGTTCTGTTGTCGAATGTGCCCGATCAGATTCGCGCATCCCTGCAGACGCTTGCTTCCGCAGGACGCGCGTAGGCAAGCGCAGAGTCAGAGGTCGAGAGGATTCATGGCAGGAAACGAAAAGACTCCGCGAACACCGTCACGGTCGAGTGTAAGAACCCGTGATGGACGCGGTGGAGGAACGGGAACCGGAACCATCAATCGTCCCCGCAACCGTACCGGCAGGGGCGGCAAGCTCAGCCAAACCTGGCGATCCAGCTGGAAGATGAAACTGCTTCTCGGCGTCGCGGCCTTCGTTCTGCTGGTCTGCGCTATCTCAGGCATTGTTTTCGCCTACTACTATCACGCCTACGAACACGTCGTAGAGCAGCGCTTGCGCCAGCCGTTGTTCGCCAGCACGGCAAAAATCTACGCCGCCCCGCGTGAAGTGCGGCCTAATCAGAAATATGCGATCCAGAAGATCGCCGACGACCTTTTGCGCGCCGGCTACAGCCGCGTCGGGCTCTCTCACCCTTCACAAATCGGCACGTTTTCCGCGACCGACAGCAGCATCCATATCCAGCCGGGACCGCAGTCCTATCACGCCCCCGACGGCGCCACTGTCTATACGTCGAAGGGCGTAGTCACAAAAATCCAGGCAGACGATGGCCAAGAACTGACTGCCTATGAGCTGGAACCGGAACTGATCACCGGCCTCTCCGATAAAAACCGCGGCAAACGACGGCTGGTCACCTATAACGAACTTCCCAAATATCTGGTTCCGGCGGTCACATCCATTGAAGATCGCCGTTTCTTTGAGCATGGGGCCGTCGACTATGTCCGTGTCTTCGGCGCATTCTTCGCCGACCTGCGCTCCCGCCGCTACAGCGAGGGCAGCTCCACGCTGACCATGCAGTTGGCGCGACTTTTCTTTCTATCGCCAGAGAAGCGCTTCAAGCGAAAAATCATTCAAACCGCCATTGCTTTCCAGCTGGAGCATCGTTATACCAAGCCGGAAATCTTTACCATGTATGCCAATGAGATTCCTCTCGGCCAGCGCGGAAGTTTTGCCATCAATGGATTCGGAGAGGCCGCCCAGGCGTACTTCGGCAAAAATATTCGCGATCTCAACCTGCAGGAATGCGCCCTGCTGGCCGGCATCATCCAGGGACCCAGCCGACTGTCTCCGTACAAACATCCCCAGCGCGCGTTGGCACGCAGAAATCTCGTTCTGGACGCAATGGTCGAGACCCACGACATTACCCGCGAACAGGCAGACCAGGCCAAGGCTGTGCCGCTGCATCTGGCGCCGTTCAGCGTCGATGAACGCGAAGCTCCATATTTCGTCGATCTGGTGCGCGAAAAGCTGACGGAACGCTACGGGGACCGTGACATTAATGGCGAAGGCTTGCATATTTACACCTCGCTCGATCCCGACCTGCAAACGGTCGCCACCGTGGCTGTCGAAAATGGCATGGAAAAGGTGGATGAGATCATCCGCAAGCGCTATGAACGGCGTGCGCGGCACGATGGCGCGGCAACCCCTTCACACATCGTCTATCCCCAGGTGGCGCTGATCGCCATGAATCCGCACACCGGGCAGGTGCTGGCGTTGGTGGGCGGCCGCAACTATGGCGCCAGCCAGCTGAACCACGCCGTCAGCCAGCGGCCCACCGGCTCCATCTTCAAGCCGTTTGTCTACGCCACCGGTTTCAACAGCAGCCTTACCGGCGTTGCCCTGCCCGGTCAGCAGGGAGTGTTTACCGCCGTCACTATGCTGAACGATGCCGACACCACCTTCAATTTTGACAATGGCAACGTACAGTACGCGCCGCACAACTACAAGAATGAGCAGATGGGAATGATAACGGCGCGGCAGGCCTTGATGCATTCGCAAAATGTGGCAACTGTGGCATTGGCGCAAATGGTTGGTTTGGACAATGTCGTCGCCCTGGCCCACCAGGCCGGCATCACCTCGGCGCAGGCTACCCCTTCAATCGCATTAGGCGCATACGATGCTTCCCCGCTTGAAATGGCGGGCGCGTACACCATCTTTGCCAACAACGGCATGAAGATCGATCCCAATATGATTGCTTCTGTCCGCACCGCGGACGGCGATGTCGTCGATGATTTTGCTCCCATCTCGAAACCGGTACTCGACCCACGCGTTGCCTACCTAACGCTCAGCCTGATGCGCGATGTCATCAATCACGGCACTGCGGCAGGCGTGCGCGGACTCGGTTTCAGCGCTCCCG